>Ga0315276_10002738_pt1 | contig 16120 bp, 14 predicted proteins | sample YL17G05_0_MG_FD_204542 | JGI IMG/M metagenome (GOLD analysis project Ga0315276, IMG submission 204542) | Sediment microbial communities from Yellowstone Lake, YNP, Wyoming, USA - YL17G05_0 | ecosystem: Environmental > Aquatic > Freshwater > Lake > Sediment | place: USA: Wyoming | collected... | reverse complement strand
GGATCGACCTGCGCGACTTCAAGACCAGACAAATCCTGGGACCGATTCCGAACGTGATGGGAAATCACGGGTCCACGTTCGTTACCGAAAACACGGAATACCTCCTGTCCGCCAGCCGGTTCTCCGTTCCCCTCCCGAAGGGGACCTACGAGAAGATGGAGGACTACGCCACGAAGTACAAGGGGATCGCCTGCGGCGTCGCGGTTGACCCGGCATCGGGAAGACTGTCGGTCGGCTGGGAAGTAATGCTGCCGCCGTTTGACTACGATCTCGGGGATGCGGGAAAAGGCCCGAGCAAAGACTGGGCGTTCTGGACCTGCTACAACAGCGAGCGGGGGACCGGAAAGCTCGAAGTGACCTCAACGCAGAAGGATCGCGACTATATCGTCGCGATCAACTGGAGGGACATCGAGAACGCGGTGAAGGCAGGGAAAGGAAAAATGATGGCGGGAGCGCGGGTCATCGACCCCAGAGACGTGGAAGGATCGGTCTTTCTGCTGCCGATCGCCAAGTCGCCTCACGGGGTGGATGTCAGTCCGGACGGCAAGTACATCATCGGAAGCGGAAAGCTGCAGAGCATCACGACCGCGTTCAGTTTCGAGAAGATGATGACGGCAATCCAGAAGAAGGATTTCACCGGCAACGAGGATGGCATTCCGGTACTGAATTATGACGCGGTGAAGGACGCGGAAATCAACGTGGGTCTCGGCCCGCTGCATACCCAGTTCGATGACAAGGGGTACGCGTACACATCTCTCTTCGTGGAAAGCGCGGTGGCCAAGTGGAAGCTCGGCACCTGGGAAGTCGTGGATAAGATACCGGTCTCCTACAATATCGGCCACCTCTGCGCAGCGGAGGGAGACACGAAGCATCCCGCCGGCAAATACCTCGTGGCCCTCAACAAACTGTCGCATGGCCGTCACCTGAGCGTGGGTCCGTCGCAACCCGAATCGTCACAGCTCATCGACATCGGGGGAGAAAAGATGTCTCTTCTGTATGACGCCTTCACCGAGCCCGAGCCACACAACGCCCAGATGATCCTGGCCAGCAAACTGAAACCGATCGAAGTCTATTCGAAGGACGACAACAAACACCCGAAGGCCATCTGGGACATCAAGGACGCAAAGGTCGTCCGCAACGGAAAGAACGTGGAGGTGTCGATGGTCGCGGTTCGCTCAAGCTTCGAACCGAACATGTTCGAGGTGAATAAGGGCGACCACGTCACCATCTATGTTACGAACATCGAGCAGACCACGGACGAACTCCACGGCCTCGCCATACTCGAATACAACCTCAACATTGTCATCGACCCGGGCGAAACCAAGACCGTCGAATTCATTGCGGACAAGGCCGGGGTCTATCCGTTCTACTGTACGAACTTCTGTTCCGCACTCCATCAGGAAATGCAGGGATACATGCTGGTGAAGGACACCGGCAAGCCCGTGACGATGAAGTAGCGGCGGCACACTCAAGCTGCAACCGGGGGGCGGCGGAGGTGGTTCTCCGCCGCCTCACCTGAAAGGATGACGATGCAAAGATATCTGGAAAAGGCGACGTCGTTTTTTGAAACCCCGATAGATCTCCGTTCGCGGGGTCTCATCGTACTCGGAGCTCTCCTGCTCCTGCCCACATTCATCTTCCCTCTCTGGAACATGACGCTTTACTCGAACCAGTTCCCCGACGGACTGGCGCTCAACATCTATTCGTCGAAGCTCGAAGGGGGGAAAACGCTGAACCGGGATGATCTGAAGGAGATCAACGCCCTGAACCATTACATCGGCATGCGGGCGCTGAAGGAAGATGACTTCACCGAGTTTAAGTGGATACCGTTCGTGATCGGGGGCGTGATGCTCCTCGCACTCCGTGTGGCGGTGCTGGGGGAGATGTCGAAGCTCATCGATCTCGTCGTTCTCTTTACCTATTTTGGACTCTTTTCGCTCTGGACGTTTTACCATAAGCTCTACCTCTACGGCCATGAACTCGATTCCACTGCGGCGGTGAAGGTCCCCCCCTTTACCCCCCCACTGATCGGCCACAATACGCTGGCGAACTTTGAGGTGTACAGCTATCCCGACAGTGGTTCGTACTTCATGGCGGCTTTCCCGGTTCTGTTGATTGCGGCCGTGTGGCTTTCCCGCCGGACGTCGTTCAAGAAATGACCTCGTCTTGTCGGGCAAGGCTCCGGCTTAAGAGAGGCTCAGGCAGGTCAATGCACTTCTCGGGTCGCGCATATCCCCTCGCCGTTTTGGCGGCACTGCTGCTGTGCGGCCTCTCCCCTGCCGGAACCAGGCACGTGCAGGCGGGACGGCCGATTCAGGCTGTCCTGGACGCCGCACAGCGGGGTGATACCGTGATCGTCGGACCGGGTTCCTATGACGGGAATCTCCTCCTTGCCACCTCGTTGTCGCTCATCGGAGAGGGGAAGCCCGTCATCCGCGGGACCGGGTCCGGGAGCGTCGTCACCATCTCTGCCGATTCCTGTTTACTCCGCGGGATGGTCATTGAACACGGGGGGGGGATGCTTGTGGAAGAAGACGCCGGGATTCTGGTGACATCGGCCGCGAACCGCATCGAGCAATGTGAACTGCGGGATATCCTCTTCGGTGTCTACCTGCTGCACGCCGAATTCAATGTCGTCGTGCAGAACAGAATTACCGGGCGGCATCAGCTCGATCTTGGCGAGCGCGGCAGCGGCATCCACATCTGGAATTCCCGGGGCAACAGGTTCATCGGCAACGTGATCAGCGACGCCCGGGACGGATTCTATATTCAGAACGCGGGACAAACGTTCATCAGCGACAACGAGGTCTTCAATCTTCGCTACGGGCTCCACTACATGTATGCGGATTCGAACACCTTTCTGCGAAACATGTTTCACGACAACGTCGCCGGAGCGGCGATCATGTATTCCCGGGGGATTGTGATGCGGCACAACGTGTTCATGCATAACCGGGGCTTCGCCTCATTCGGCATCCTCTTCCAGGATTGTCACGACCTGATCGCCGATTCCAACATTATTGCAGACAACGTGGTGGGGATGTTTTTCGAAGCCTCGACGCACAACGTGTTCCGGTCCAACCTCATCGCACGCAACGACGTGGCGCTCGAGATGTTCCAGAATTCCGGAGGGAACGTCTTCACCAGGAACGCATTCATCGATAACCTGAGCCCGATTCAGCTTGTCGGAAAAAGGACCGGTGCGCAGTGGAGCGAGGGGGGCGTCGGCAATTACTGGAGCGGGTACGATGGTTTCGATCTCGACGGCGATCGCGTCGGCGACGTGCCCATGAAGATACAGGATGCGTTCCAGTATGTCATAGCGCGGAACCAGAACCTCCGCCTTTACCTGTACAGCCCCGCCTCGCAGGCTCTGGGAGGGGCGATGGAGGCCTTCCCGATACTCGCGCTGAACGAGGAGGCGGACCCGTTTCCCTTGATGGACCCCCCCCCGGTGGCAGGGTGGCCTGCAATGAGTCTCGTACAGCGTCTGGATGTTGCTTCGCGTCAGGAGGTGGGGGCGTTTCTGCCACTATTCCTCGCGGCGATCATCGGTGGCTTCTTTCACCGTCTGGTACGGAGGGGGGCATGAGCGTCGAGGTCGAACACTTGACGAAGCGCTTCGGGCGCTGTACCGCATGTGAGGACATATCGCTCGCGGTCAGGTCGGGAGAAGTGTTCGCATTTCTCGGTCCCAACGGGAGCGGTAAAACGACGACAATGAAAACCATCGTGGGGCTGAATATCCCGACGTCAGGACGGGTTCTTATCAATGGTCTGGATGTGGCCAGTTATCCGACCGAATCCCGGCGTTTTCTCAGCTATTTGCCGCAGCGTGTGGTTTTCCCCGAAAACCTCTCGGCACGAGAAGTCCTGAAGTTCTATTGCCGCCTTCGCAGACTTCCGCAGCAAGCCGCGGATGAGGCGATCGAGAAGGGGCGATTCGCGGGATCTGCCGACAAACCGGTCGGTGAGTTTTCCGGCGGGATGGTTCAGCGTCTCGGCCTTGCGGTGATCGCGCTTCCGGATTCGCCGATCCTCGTTCTGGACGAGCCGACCGCAAGCCTCGATCCCCAGGGGGTAAAACGATTTCGCGAGTTTGTTCTGAATCAAAAGGAAAACGGCAAAACCATCGTATTCTCGACGCATTTGCTTCAGGAGGCCGAGCAACTGGCCGACAGGGTGGGCATCTTCGTGAGCGGGAGGCTTGTTGCACAGGAAAGCATCGAAAGCCTTCGCCGGATGTCCATGGCCAACAGGACGATCGAAGACATGTATCTGCATTATGTGGGGGTGCATGACAATGCCTAGAACGGTGATCGTTCATTTCCTGCTTGGCGCACTGGTTGCCGGCTGCGGTTCGGGAGAGGTAAGGCCGGTCGAGATCTTCGCGGAAGATATGTGCGCTCATTGCCGGATGGCGTTCTCGGATCGGCGTTTTGCCGCTGAACTCGTTACACGCGAACGCGAGGTGTACAAGTTTGATGATATAGGCTGTCTCGAATCATTCCGGGAGGAACATCCCGGCACGCCCCCCGCCGCACTATTCGTCAGGGATTACCCGTCGAATTCATGGCTCCCCGTTGAGCGTGCAACGGTCGTCCGAACCGGCGTGGCAACACCCATGGCCTCGGGCCTGGTGGCGTTCGCCGATTCGTCGGAAGCACGGGCGTTTGTCGCAGGGCATCCGGTCCCCACGACGGCGATGGAAGAACCGACGGGTGGCTGCTGTGGGAAGGAAGGCTGAAGCATGGATATGCGTCCGGTCTCCGCCATCGCGAGGCAGGAATTCCTCATCAATGTACGCAACAGATGGACCATGATCTTTGCCGTGGTCTTCGGCGTCCTTGTGGTGAGCGTCTCGTACGCAGGTATCATGGCGGAGGGCTTCTCGGGCATGCAGAGTTTCACCCGCACCTCCGCCAGCCTCCTCAACCTGGTTCTCTACATCGTACCACTCGTGTCTCTTACCATGGGAACGCTTGCCTTTACCGGCGACAAGGGCTCGGCGGAGCTGCTCTTCTCGCAGCCCGTCTCGCGGGGCGTCGTCGTTGTCGGTAAGCTGCTTGGTGTCTTCGGATCAATCGCGGTCTCCACGCTCATCGGATTCAGCGTCGCCGGTCTCCTTATTGTGTCCGATCAGGGGACGGACGGCCTCCTTCGGTATGCCACGTTCGTGTTCCTGTCACTCCTCCTGTCGCTTTCCTTCCTCAGCCTTGCCCTGCTGATCGCCACGGTGGGGAGGCGAAAATCCCGCGTATTCGGCATTGCCCTGTTCCTCTGGTTCTTCTTCGTCCTCTTGTACGACCTCATCGTCCTTGCGGGAACGCTGGTTCTGAAGGGAGAGACGGCCAATACGGTCCTTTTCCTCTCACTGATGGGCAACCCGGTCGACATGGTTCGCGTGGCGTCATTGATCGTCCTGGATAACGTCGCGATCTTTGGCGCCGCAGGGGCGGCGCTGGTCCGTTTCCTCGGCGGAAGCGGACCGAGTATCGTCCTCCTCATCGTGGGACTGACGGCCTGGATTCTTCTCCCTCTGATCGCGGCGCGGAGGATGCTCCGGCGCCAGGACATTTGAGCACCCGGAGAGGAGTGACGTGAAATCCAGATTTCCAATGGCGGCAGCCGCTCTTGTACTCACCGCCGGTGGCGTGACGGGCGCATGGTGGCTGATGACCGCGGACGACCGTGCGGATGAAGAGCATTACCGCCGCGCGGAAACCAGCGTCGCGATCGCCAACCTCTCCGGCCACCCTGTCCAGCTCTATCGGGCGGGGACTCATCTTGCAGGTACAACGCCGTTTCCTTTTTCGGAAGGCCCCGAGTTGTGGCTCCGGCCCGGAAATTACTTCCTGCGGGTTGACGGTGAACAGACCGGATTCTTTCTGCCGATCCCGCTGACGGGGTACCGCTCAGGCCCCGACAAAGGAGGAAGTTTTGTCGTGACCGTCCGTCCCCTTCCCAACCGCTCTCCTCTCCCCCCCTCCGGATCGATAACTCCGTTCTCCTATATACCGAGCGGTAATTTTCTGATGGGGGACCGGCAGAACCCGCGGGAACCCCATCACGTCTGGCTCAGCGCCTATTTCATCGCGCCGTTCGAGGTCACCAATGGAGAGATCAGGAGATTCTTCTCGGCTCCCGACGGGTACGCCGAGGACCGGTACTGGACCGACGAGGGGAAGAAATGGAAGGGAGAAAACAACTCCCGTTGCAGCGCGGTGCTGGGGCCCGGAGATCCGGACTACGCCCGCTTCGGCCAGGACGATCTCCCGGTCACCGGGGTGAACTGGTTCGAAGCCAACGCTTTCTGCTCATGGCTCACCGGTACGCTCGGCAGCGGCAGGTGGCAGTATGCACTCCCCAGTGATGCCGAATGGGAGAAGGCAGCACGCGGCCCGGACAATTTTGACTACGCGCTGGGCATGACGATCAGCGACGCGGAGGTACCACTCTACAACTGGAAGAAGAACCCTGATGCTCCGGTGACGGTCGTTGGCGTACGTTCGACTCCCGGCCAGTACAACCCGAATCGGTACGGGCTCTTTCATATGACAGGCAATGTCGCCGAATGGACCCAGTCGGTCGATCGTCCCTTCAACCGTGAACATCCCTATGCCGACGATGAGCGAAATCAGGATGCGACCGCCGGCCAGCGGACAGTCCGTGGCGGCTCCTGGTATAGCGCCAGCATTGCCTATCTGTACATCCCCTACCGGGACGCTTTCCCCCCCTCCCACTGCACGCAGGACATCGGATTCCGTCTCGTGGCGCGACTCCTCCCGTAACCCCCCCCATCTTCTTCATCCTCATGTGCCTCCACGGGTGAACAGTGCCACCGATTGATGAAGGGAACCGTTCCGGGCAAAGACCGGCCATCGCGAAGGGTCCGGGCTTTCCTCCGCAGCCTGATCGTATCCGTCGATTTGGTTCACCTGATGATCCTCTTTTTCTCTGAAACGTCTGTAGTTTGATCGTGTCAAACAAGGGGATTAGAAAAATGGACCCGATCAACGAGATTCAAATCACGCTCACCGACAGCGATTCGGCCTTTTCCAGCATAAGCGCGCGGATTGACGATGAAGGGTGCTTGAGGATGGAGGGGCAGGATATGGGGGAGGCCGTCGAGAATATCTGGAGCCATGATGACCACGAGTACTGTGTCTCGGTCGACGGGTCATTCAAAGATACGATTCTGCTTCTTCTGGTGAAGGATCGGTTCAAAACTGTCCAGGAATTCAGAAGATGGCTCGCCCTGACTCATATCCCGGGGCAGTTCTATTCCTGGCCTTGATCCACCCGGTGAGGGAGTGGTGATAGGAAGAGAAAGACTTGCTTCAGAGCTTTGAGTAGTTGGAGAGCGCTGCTTTCGCGAGAGCGACGACCATCTCCTTGAGTTCCGGCGGTTCAAGGACGGTCACCCCCTCTCCCCTGCTCACGGTCCAGCTTGCTATCTCAGGGAGGGAGTTTACGGTGGTTTCGAAAACAACAGATCCGTCCCCGTTTTCCGTTATGATTTCCGCTTCCATCATCTGGCGCGGTTTGAGCCTCTCCGCCCATTTCTTCGAAAGATGGATCTTTACCTGATGCTTCTCCGATCCGACCCAGCTCCGGAAGGAGTATTGGAACATCCCGTCGATCTCCTGCTGCGGGATCCGCTTGAACTTCCTTTCTGACGGCCTGATGTCGAGAATCTTGTTCAGCAGATATTGTTTTACCTTCCCGTCGTTCACCGCCAGCACCCTCCAGTACCCTTCGCTGCTGAATATGATGAGCGGCTGCAATTCGCGGCCGTGCTCGATTGTATGTTCGTCCTTCTGGTAGTCCACCACCGCAACGTGACTGTTGTCGATACACCTCTGCAATGAGACGACCCCGCTCAGAGCTTTTTCTTTCTGCTTCTTGACAAGAAGCGCCGTGGCTTTGTCGATCCCGCTTGTTGAATTGCATATGCCCAGGTACTGCAATATGAGCTCCCTGACCATCCTTGGCTCCAGCCGGCCGTTGACGCATAACCCTTTTTTCTTCTCGGAATGAAGGGGAATGCCGAGTCCGCGGAGTTCCTGCATGTCCCTCTTGATCGTTGGGACGTCGCGGCCGAACATCACCGCAAAATCGACGTCACGCAATTTCTCTGAATTGGCCAGTGCAAGACCGAGAATTTCAATCTGACGCTTCGCTTTGGTCTGGACTTCTAGCATGAAGACTCCTGTCGAATTCTTCAAAGAATCTGGAAGTTCTGATTCACAGCAGAACGCAGATCATATCCGCTGCAATATCGCAAAAATACGGAGAAGCGACAACCTTCGGTGAAGAATAGTATCACCGGGTGAGCCTGTTCCAGGGCCCCGGAGTGCTATCTTGGTACTAACCAAAGGAGGCTCATATGCACACCCAAATCTCAACCATTCACCGGACCGGAAGTCTCACTGTCGCCCAGCTTGGCACGCCGGGGAGAGATGTCGTTGAATATGCCGGTCTGGGGAAAGCTCTCGACAAGAAGTTCATCCAGGTGAAAGAGGTCGACAATGCAGGGAGCGTCAACACAATCATCGTGCTCAACACATCCGATCAGTTCGTATTCCTGATGGACGGGGACATCCTCGCCGGGGCGAAACAGAACCGGGTCGTCAATACCTCCATGCTGCTCGCTCCGCAGTCGAAGACGCTTGTCCCCGTCAGCTGTGTCGAGGCGGGGAGATGGAAACATACCTCGTCGACATTCGGGGGGACGGCCTATTCCGCCCCTGCGACGCTCAGAAACGACAAGGCGAGACACGTCAGGCAAAGCCTTGAAGAGAAAAGGGGCTTCGCGTCGAACCAGGGGGAAATCTGGGGGCGCGTGTCTGAGTTCGAAAAGGTCCATCAAATGTCATCAGCCACCTCGAACCTGTCGGACATTTTCGACGGGAAGAAGAGCGAATTCGATGAGTTCATCCGCGGGTTCGCCCCCGATCCAAAGGCCAACGGTCTGGCGGTCTTCTTCGGCAAATCCCTCGCCAGCGTTGACATCTTCCACCGGACGGACGTCTACCTTGAGTATTTCCCGAAACTTCTCCGCGGCGCCGCGTTCGAATCGGGGACGGACACAGGGGCGAACAATCTGCTGGAGGAAGCGGAAGTCCGCTACCGCGTGCTGGAGCTGCTGGACAAATTTGAGGAACAAGAGTTTACCGAACGTCCCTCTGTGGGAGTGGGGACCGACCGGAGATTCGAGACCCCCGCACTGGCAGGCTTTGAGATCGTCTATGGCGGACATGTTATTCACCGTGCCGCGTTCCGCAGCCTGCACCGGACAACGAAGGGATAGAATCAATGGAGCTCAGGAGGGGGAGGACATTCTCGGACGCGGAACCGGGAGAGGTGATCGACTTTCTCCAGGGCAGAAAGGTTGAGTCCCGCGCGACCCCCCCCGATATGCTCTTTGTGGTGAACGACGGCAGTGAGCTCCGCTTGCGCCTCCTGGACGGGGAAGTTGTCGAATACCCCATCCGGGAGGCGTTTCTTTTCAAGCTTCTCAAGTGGTTTCAGTTTCCGACACGGAGCCTTGGCCGATTCAGCATCGACACCATCACGTCCATCCTTAACGATCACCTCCTGGCCATCAAGGGGGGAGAGGTCACCCTCCGGATCGAGGATGGAGAAGTCCTCTCGATGACGAGCAACCGGTACAATGAAGTCGCCGATCTGGAGATTCTTGATCTGCTGGCGCCCCTGGGCATCAGGGCGGTCTCCAGGAACGACTTCTTCACCCGGATCTACACCGAGGCCCTTGTCACGGTGGAGCCGGTGCCCGGCGACCTGTGCGGGCTCGGTGTTAACGTCTTCAATTCGGAGACCGGATTTAGTGCCCTCTCGGTCCGCCATTTCATCCTGAGATACATCTGCGCCAACGGTGCCGTCAGGCAATTCGGCTCTGTACATGAAGATCGCATCCACTACGGCCATCCCGGGGGAGCAGTGCGTGAGTTTCTGATGACCGAGATCCGGAAGCGAAAGGAGGAGGAGGAGATTATCCGGGGGCGTCTCATGGAGAGCACGAAGCAGCCGTATGACCGTGTGCTGCCTTTTGCACAGAAGACACTTCTCGGCCTCATCGGGCGAAAGCGGACGCACGAACTCCTGGGGGGGCTGCCGGAGAAGGCTTCATCGTACGACCTGGCAAATGCGGTCACCCATTTTGCGAAGTCGCTCGATATCGGAAGACGGCTCAGGGCGGAGATGCTCGGGGGGACACTCATGGTCCCGGGGGGCTAGGATTCCGGAGGGACGATGAATCGAAGCGGCAAAATCGTTATCTTGTCCCTGATGTTCGCCCGAGCCGCCGGAGTGCCGCAACTGATCCCACGCCGGAACCAGCGTGCTCCCGGCGTCGTTATGGACCCCATGGGGATCTGATGCGCGCGCTCCGCACACTTATGCTGCTCCTGCTTCTTGCCCCCCTCTCACTTTATCGTGCATATGGGAGCATGGGAACGGTCGCCGGACGGGTGCTGCTGGAAAGCCGGGAGCCTGCCCTGGGCGCGGTCGTCCTTCTGGCGGAGACGAAGCTCGGCGCGGCGGCGTTTCCGGACGGGTCGTTCATCATTGCCAACGTCCCCCCGGGTGACTTTGAGGTCCGGGCCCGGCTGGTGGGCTTTGAGCAGACGGAAGCAGTCCGTGCATCCGTCCGCGACCAGGACACTGTCTGGGTTGAACTGATACTTCACCCGCAGGCGATCGAGCTTCCCCCGGTCACTGTCAGCGGGAGCCGGCGTCAGTCGGCGGAGGATACACGCGCGAGCGTGTCAACCCTCGCCCCCCGTGAATCCAAGTTCCTTCCCGGCGCGGCGGAAGACGTGCTCCGCTCTCTTCAGACTCTCCCGGGTGTGACCAGCGTGAACGACTTCTCCAGCCAGCTGGTCGTCCGGGGTTCCGGGCCTGACCAGAATCTGATCATGATCGATGGCTATGAGGTCATCAACCCGTACCGGCTGTATGGCTTCGTGTCGATGTTCAACCCCGAGACACTGAGCGACATCAGCCTCCAGACCGGAGGCTTTGCGGCAGAGTACGGAGACCGGCTTTCCGCCGTTCTGGATGTGCGGAATAGAGAAGGACGCGCGGACGTCGCGGTGGCGGGGAAACTGAATCTCAGCCTCACGAACATGAATCTGATCCTCGAAGGAGCCCTTCCTTTTGCGGGATCGTCCTACCTGATATCGGCCCGCCGGACCTACTACGACCTGATCCTGGGCCCGGTCGTAAAAAAGTTGAACCTATTGAAGGGGGACGTCGCTCTCCCGAACTTCCGCGACCTTCAGGTAAAGTTCGCATTCCCCCTGGATGAGTCGAACAAGATCCTCCTTGACGCCGTGACATCCCGCGACGGAGCCTCCGTCGTCTCGGGGGAGGATCGCCCCACCCCCGACAGCGTCGGCCTCTTTGACCAGTCGTACAACAACCTCGTCGGCGGTACCTGGCAGTACACCCCCTCCAGGGACCTCGTTCTCCGAACGCAGGTTTCGTGGTACAGGAACAACGGCGCCGGTTCGTTGGACGCGTCGTTTGTCGATCCGGCGCAGAATACCGGCGACCTGGGACGGACTGATACCGCGGGGATCCGGCTGCTGAAGTTCGGGCTGAATTACGACTACCGGTACACGAAGATTTCTCTCGGTGAGAAGATCCTCTGGAACTCAGGAGTCCACGCGGCGGAGGGGGGGATCGGTGTCGATTTCCTGCAGACGGACTTCACCCGGTATTTCGAACTGGACAAGGCGTTGAAAGACTTCATCATCTCACGGGGACAGCCGGTCCCGGTCGATGTGACCGAGACGGTCCGGTTCAGCCGCTCCAACGCTTTTCTCCAGGACAGGATCAGGCTCTCCGACGGTTTCTTCATCCAGCCGGGACTCCGTCTGGATGTCTATCCCTCACTGCAGACGGGCGTCTATCTCTCGCCCCGTGTGAATGTCTCCTACAAGGTGGATGACCTATCCACCCTGCGCGCCGCGTACGGGACGTACTACCAGTCCCCCGGGATGGAGAAACAGAACTTCCAGGCCCGGATCATATTCACGGGGGATTCGTTCGGCAAACTCCGGGCGGAACGGGCAGACCACTACATCCTGGGGTTTGACCGGATGATCACGCCGGAGTGGCAGCTGAAGCTTGAGGTCTACGACAAACAGTTCACCAACGTCATGGTGCCGACCGAACTCACCGGCGCGACCTGGTATGTCGCCCCGACGGGAGTTGATATCACTTCGCCGCAGGGGTGGACAACGCCCATCGCCGCCCGGGGGGATTCACTCACCCCCTTCCCGGTTAATGACGCCAGCGGTTCCTCCGAAGGATTTGAAGTGCTCCTCCAGAAAGTCCAGAATCTTCCCTCCGACAGGTTCACGGGGTGGGTGAGCTACGCCCTCTCGTATGCCGTGCGGGAGCGGGACGGCGTGCGGACCCCCTTCCAGTTTGACCAGCGCCACGCCGTCAACGTTGTGGGAAACTACCGCTTCGCGGAGAACTGGGATGTCGGTGTCAGCTTCACTCTTCGTTCCGGCAAACCCTTTGCGGACGCACGGGGTGTCAAGCCCCGCGTGGTGATCACTAACGTGGGAGGCGCGCAGGTCCCCGCCGTCGAGATCGACCAGAACGGAAAGGTGGTGCTTGACGTGGATTATGAGCAACAGACGCTCTCGGGCCGGCTCGGCCTCTATCACAGTCTCGATATACGCATCACCACCTATCCCCGCTGGTTCTCACTCGAATGGTCGCTCTATCTCGACGTGCAGAACGTCTACAACCACCAGAACGAACAGGCGGTCTCCTACTTCATCGATGATGCGGGAAACCTCAATCGAAGAGCAGTCAACGGGATCCCGATTTTCCCTTCGCTCGGCATAAGCGTGATATTCTAGAAATCAAACCCGCCGGGAGGAATTTTCGGTACCGCATTTCTTGAAACAGACCGGGGAAAGTGATACTTTGTTGTTCACGTTTCCCGGTGGGATCACAGGCCGGGTTCACCTCCCCGCACGTCGGGCTCCATGACATCAGATCCGGAAAGAGCAGTCTCCCGGGAGAAGGCGGTCATCGTCATGACTGTCCTTATCGACGTCATTGGCTTCGGCATCGTCATTCCGGTGCTCCCCTATTTTGCAGAGTCGTTCGGGGCCGGACCGACGATGATCTCCCTTCTGTTTTCGTCCTTCGCCTTCTTCTCGTTTCTGAGCAGCCCGTTCTTCGGTGCCCTCTCCGACCGCGTCGGACGCCGCCCGGTCCTTCTGGGGAGCATACTCATGACGGCCGCAGGCTGGTTCATCGTCGCGGCGGGAACCGCCCTCTGGATGATTTTTCTGGGAAGAATCGTGGACGGCCTTTCGGCCGGGAAAATCACCACGGCGCAGACCTACCTGGTGGATATTGCCCGCAATGACAAGGAGCGGACACAAAATCTGGGGCTGGTGGGAGCAGCCTTCGGGATCGGTTTCCTCCTGGGGCCGGTGATCGGCGGGTTGCTCAGTGCGATGTCTCCGGTGTTTCCGTTCTACTGCACGGCGATCCTGGCCGTCGTGAACACGATCCTGGCGTATTTCTTCCTCCCCGAAACGCTCAAAGAGAAGCGCCGTGATCCGATCACGTTCAACCCGCTGCGCACGGTGATCACCGCCGCGACCACGCGCGCCATCCGGTACGACATGATCGCATGGGTGTTCTTCGGAATCGCATTCGTCATGACGACGGCGATCTTTTCACTCTATGTCCGGGACCAGTTCGGCTATACGAATCTGGCCACCGGGCTCCTCTTCGCGGTGATCGGTCTGGTGGGATTCTCAAACCAGACATTCCTGCTCAGGCATTTCTGGTCGCCCCGTTTCACCGACGGCCAGCTCCAGACGATGATGCCCGTCATTCTGACGGCGGGACTCGCCCTTCTTGCCTCGGGTGTGCTGCCGTTGTTCATCGCGGGACTGGTGCTCCTCGGCGCGGGGCAGGGGATCTTTCGTGTTGTCCTGACGAGCATCGTGGCGGGAAAGGCCCCGGGGCAAATGAAAGGAGAGGTGATAGGTGTTATCAGCGGTGTCTTCTCGGCCTGCAGCGTCATCGGCCCGCTGCTCGCCGGCCCGATGTACGAGGTGAGCCACCACCTCCCTTTCATAGCCGGTGCAGTTCTCATGATCTTCGCCTTCTTCTCCTCGCAGCGCTCCGATAAGACGGAAGAGGCCTGGTACCCCAGGCCCTGACCCCAGCCGGCTCACGCCGATCTCACAGGAAGCAGAGAAATCCATCAAAGCAGATCCCCTTCTGCAGGGTCTGCCCATGAAATGGAATTTCCTGCCTCTCTCCCAGGGGTCAAAACTCAAAGAGATCCACCCACCGGGATCTCCCTTCTGTTCTCCTGAGAGAGCGGTCCCGCTCGTCATCTCCCTCATACAGAGGGTAGTCATCTTCGTCGAATGAAGACGCGGCAGCGTCCTGCACGGCTCCTTCAACGATCTTGTAGAGTTCACCGCGATCGAGCCAGACACCGCGGCACGTCGGGCAAACGTGGACTTCTACCCGCTGGCGCTCTGCCAGCTGAAGCTCGACGTTGCAGATTGGGCAGTTCATCCTGAATCCTTTGCTTGATCGAAGAGCTTTTCGTCATCCGCTGGTGTTGAGGAGAAAACACTCCCTGTCTTGTTACAGAGGTCCTATCATTGATGCACAGACATAGTGCAGGGAGAATATTTGGTGAGGGCCCCGCAGGCCCCTCCCTGATCAATCCACTTGAAGAAGAAAATGTAGACCAAAAGAAGTCAATACTTTGGAATGAACGTTGGACAGGTGATTCACCCTTGGCCAGTCGTTCGGCGTTCTCAATGAACGGGCTTCTTTCCGGGCCGGCCTGGTTCAGATCCTCCCGCCCCTGCGCTATCCGGTCGCACATAGAAGTAGGGAGCCTCCATGGTTGCCATGCCCACCTGCGATTTCCCCCCCTTGAGATAACTCCCGTACGGTTCGGTCCGGGCTGTGCCGCCGCCGTATCCCTCGTACCACATGTAGTAGCGGCCGTTTATCTTTTCGACGGTGGTGAACCAGATGGCCCCTTCATCCCACTCCCCTTGCTCACCCCGGCTAAATACCGGGTTGCCCGGAAACTTCGTCCAGTGGATGAGATCGGCTGAGGTGGCCACTCCGGCGTGGAACGGGTAGTCTTTGTTCCGGTCGGATCCGCAATAGATCATGTAATAGAGTCCCCCTTCCATAAAGATCCTCTGCGTCTCAACGGTGAAGCTGTCCCAGCTTCCGTCGCGTCCGACGGGGAGGGCAAGCGATTGCGCGGGTTCCGTGTAATGGTAGCCGTCGCGCGATGTTGCGTAGTGGATCTGAAAGCCCTTCTTGTCCGGGACCGGTTTCCAGAAGTAGAGATAGAACGAGCTGTCGCGGAAGACAACTTCCGGACCGCCGCCGATGATGACCGGGTTATTCTCGTATTTACGGAAGTGGACGCCGTCTTCTGAGACGGCAAGACAGATAGCCCTGTCGGCCCGGGGACTGGAACCCGTATAGTAGAGGAAGACCTTTCCGTGGAAGAGGATGGCAGCCGGATCGAGAGCGTGGCGCTCGTCCCATGAGCCCGGTCCGCCGACGTCGATAATCGGTTCGGGGTTTATGTTCCATGTGACGCCATCAAACTTCTCTTTCGGGATCGTCGCGACCCCGATCCTGTCGTGCCCGCCCCGCTGCCCCCGGACGTACATGTAGTATGTGCCAGCGTTGAGAAGCAGATCGGGGTTGGCGGTTTGTGATTCGCGCCATGTGCCGGCTGCAGCGGGGAAGACAGGATTGCCCGGGAAGCGATTCCAGACAAAGCGCGTGCCGTCCACGAGAAGAGACTGTGCGGTGGCAATCCCGGGCACGATCGCGGCGCACAAAAGGAGGACGCTAAGGATCTTCCGCAATTCGTGCTCCTTCCTTCCACTTCTACTGTTCTGGTATGGCGGCAGCCCATCCATCGGCTGACATGGGACGAACGGAGTTGCCTGCAACAAATGAAAAGCCCGCAAAGTCCCGAAAAACCTCTGCTCATTGCGGCAGCTGGATGAAATCCCAATCTGCAAAGAACCGCAACGCCTGGAGGATCAGAACCCTG
>Ga0315276_10002737_pt1 | contig 16120 bp, 11 predicted proteins | sample YL17G05_0_MG_FD_204542 | JGI IMG/M metagenome (GOLD analysis project Ga0315276, IMG submission 204542) | Sediment microbial communities from Yellowstone Lake, YNP, Wyoming, USA - YL17G05_0 | ecosystem: Environmental > Aquatic > Freshwater > Lake > Sediment | place: USA: Wyoming | collected... | reverse complement strand
CCTGCCGATGCTGTACGTCTCGCACGCGCGCACCGAGGTCGAATACCTCGCCGATCGCACGCTGTGGATGGAGGCTGGTCGCTTGCCGGTCTGATCGCACCCGGGTTCCGCAGGATGCGTGTCCTGCGGAACCGTTGCCTCAGGTGCTACTCGGCGAGCATGTCGCCGGAGCCGCCGAACTCCTTCGGGAAGTCCTTGAACTTCGGCAGGCCGTCTTTTACGGCCATGACTTTTTCGCCGTAGTGCACGTGCAGCGTGGGCTTGTAGCTGAGACCCGCCACCGAACCGGCCGGCACGTCGACCATGCCCATGCCCGGGTGATCGACGAGGACCGCGGCGCCGCAGCTTTTGCAGAACTTGCGGTGGCTGTTTTCCGTCTTCTTGTAGAGGCCGAGATTGTCCGCGCCCTTCGTGATTTTCACGCTCGCCGCGGGCCACAGCGCAGCCGCATGGAGGGGCGCGCTCAGCCAGCCGCGGCACGAACTGCAGTGACAGATGGCCTGCACGGCCGGATCGCCCGTGACCTCGAGCTGGACCGCGCCACACATGCAACCCGCTTTGTAAGTCGACATTGGTTTCCCTGCCCAGTGAAATGCGACCGGGGGGTCGCGACCGCGGAAGAATAGTCCGTCTTGAAGGTTGCATGCACGTGGCGCTGCAACAAGAGTCCGCCACGCGGATAACGGCGGGAGTTGCGGTGGATGCCGCCGGCTGCGGACTCAGCGAACCTCGACCAGCAGGCTGCAGCAGGTCACGCCGGATTCGGCTTTCGCCAGTTCAACCTGCGGTACGGTCACGACCGACAGCCCTGCGGCCTCGAGTCGTGCGCGGGTGCGAACATGCTGCAGCGGATGAATCACCGCACCACCCAGCGCCAGGGCGTTCGCGGCCTGAGGCTCGGAGGGATCGACCGTCAGTGCCCGAGAACCGGTGAAGGCGTCTGTTGCGACCCAGGCTGGGTTCAGCAGCATCAGGTCGTCTGCGACGCGCGTCACCGCGGACTTCAGATGCAGACAGCCCGTGAAAGCCAGCGGGATCACTGCGTAGCCATACGGTGCGAGCTGATCGGCCAGTTGCTGGATCGCGCCGCGGGTCGTGCGCGTCGACAGGCCGACGTAAATCCTGCGCCCAGCGACCAGTACGTCACCGCCGTCGAGGGTTGCGGGCGCGCGAACGTGAATGAGGGGTCGATGCGCGACCAGCACAGCCTCGACGGTCGCCGTCTCCGGCTGCCTGGAAGGCGCGCCTGGTCGAGTGATGACAGCCACGTCGTCGAGCACGACGGCCGCGTCTTCGACGAAGACTCCGTCGGGCAGCTGCGGTGTCGGGGGTAACCGCCGCACTTTTGCGCCGAGGCGTTCGAGCGCCGACTCGTACGCCGCATGTTCCGCCTGCGCGCCGGCGACGTCCAACGGCTCGCGCTCGAGGTGCGTGAGTTCGCAATCGGCGAGCGCCGGACTGACTTCACGGGTGTAGGCGATCAGCATCGATTTGATCCGGTCAGGTCAAATGGCTCAGCGTTGCGGGGCGCTCCAGAGATCGAACCGCTCCAGGACCCCATCGCGCGTTCGCACTACGTACGCGCCGGGCGTGTCCCGCAGGAACTGCAACTGGTCGCGCGTGATCGGTGCCGTGAGCGGCAGTGCACTGCGTGAGGGGACTGGAATCGGTGGTTCATTGACGCCGATCGAACGGAATCCGTCCGGCATCGGCTGCAGCGGCAGCGTACGGTCGTCGGCAATGATTTCGTAGCGGCTGTCGCTTTCCTGGACGGTACGCTTGTCCAGCGTCGACCAGGCGTAACCGACGAGATGCGTCGCATGCCGGCCGGACGTGTTGACGTCCACAGCCGTCAGTGTGACGTAGTCGCGCGCGTGTACACCAAGTTCGGGGCGGTTGCAGGCGAAGACCATGGCCTCGCCGGCAACCGTAATCGTCGCGGCAGTGCGTTCGTCGAGGTATTCGCGTGGACCGGCCTGTTGCTCGCTTGCACAACCGGCCATGAGGGTCGCAGCAAGCAATGCTCCCGTTGCCAGTGCAATCGAGACGAACCTGCAGGGCCGTGTCCCGTCGTCGCGGGAATGACCGCTAGAAGTCATACCGATAGCCAAGGCTGAAGTAATACCGGGTCGCGTCCTCGGAGATCGTGCCCATGTTGCGCGATCCGATCTCGGCCCCGCCTTCCATTTCGAACGTCAGGTGCTTGCCGCGCATCTCCGCCCGCAGCGCCGGTGAGTACGTCAGCGTTGTCGAACGGTCGATGTCCAGCTTGCGTTGATCCAGTCGCAGCCGAGGTCCCACCCGCCAGCGCTCGCCGATCGGCAACTGGGTGCCAACACCCAGCGAGAGCACCTGCGCACTCTCGCCGGTCTGGTACTGCAGGCCGAGCGAGGTGACGTCGCCGCGGCCGAACAGCCCGTAACCCAGGGCCTGCGTCGAGACCGCAATGTCCGTACCGGACGACGGCGTCGCGGGCACCCCACCCGATTCGGGCGTCGAGCCGAGCGTCATGGTCGATGCGTCGAGCGACCACTGCCAGCGTTCACCGAAGGGTCGCGATACACCCGCCGAATACATCTTTGACTCGGCCGTGCGGTCAAGCGCCAGTTGCTCGATCTGCTGGGGCGAGTACAGGCCGAATAGTTCGTCGAACCGGCGCACGGGCTGGCCAATCATGGCATTGCGCGTCGACAGGCCCGGGCTCTTGCGATGATCGAGGTTCAGGTTGAGCGTCCAGCGCGCGGGCAGCGTGAAGGTGCCCAGCAACAACATCGTATTGAGCGTGCTGTAGTGGACATCGAAGTCCGCGATCCCGACCACGGTGATGCCGGGCCGGAAGTAACGCACCTCGGTGCCGACCGCCTGCCGGTCCGTGACGCCGGAATACTGTTGGTCGACGGCATAGAACGAAAGGTCCCACGCGTTCGCGAGCGTGCCGACGTCGGCCGAGACACCAACGAACTTGCGCTCGCTGTCCGGCCCTTCGCGTGTCGAATCCACCGGGAAACCGAAGAAGCCATTGACGCGCAACCGGGGCCACAGCTGGTACCCTGCCTGCATCCCATCAAACGTACCCATCAAGCCGCCCGAGCCGCCCGCCTGCCGGCCGAGCCGGGCGTACCAGCCGGCAACGCGGTCGGCGAATTCAGCAAACAACAACGACACGCGGGACTGGCTTCCCGGTCCGTCGGTCAGCATGTCGTAGCCGTAACCTGCGCTCGCGCGGGTCGTGAAGTCGAAACGCTCGCCATGGCGGCGCGCGACGAGACTCACGTCGGTAAGCAAGGCGTTCTGGGTCGTCAAGTCGCTGCTGGCGAGACCGCTTTCGGTGTGGCTCTGGTCCTGGCGATAGATCTGCGAAAAACCCCCATAGACCCGCCATGGGGACTCGTCCCCGTCGCCACCATTCGATCCGTCGCGACCCGGACGAGTGGCCCACGCCAGCGCCTGCAGTCGCTTGTGGACGCGCGTGGCGCCGTCGCCCGTCGGATAGCGTTGCAGATAGTCCTCGTACTCGGCCTTGGCGTGAGCGACCTGGCCGCTGCGTTCGCGCGCGAGCGCGAGCATTTCCTGGGCATCGGCCCGCTGCGGAAACTCGGGTTGCTGCGTGAGCTGTGTCAGCAACGGGATCGCCGTGGCGTAGTTCTTGCGGCGGAAGGCGTCCTTGGCCTGCGCCAGCGCCTTCCTAATCTCTTCGGGCGTCATCGAGGCGTTGACCTGCGGAGCCGTCGACCGCACGGTCGCCACGCCCGACGGCGTGCCGATCTCGTTCAGCGTGTCGTCATCCGAGATCGCCACCCACGCCTTGGGGAACTCGCCGCGCGAATTGGTGAGCGCCTGCTTGGCGGCCATCTCGGTGACGAAAGGCCCGGCGCGCAGGCGGTACCAGCGTTGATCGTCGACTACCGTCTCGGAAACGTAGGTTCGTGCGCCCACGATCTTTGCGGCCGCCGCCAGTGCATCGGGCGGAAAGGGCGTGGTCGACGAGGCCAGGTTCACGGCGTAGGTCGAGACGCCCTGAGGCAGCTCTTTCACCGTCACCTGCGGCGTTTCCGCGCGCAACAACCTGACTCGCAACTGACGCCCGTTCATCGAGGGCGTCAGTACGAACGTCTCGGCTCTCGACCAGCCGATCAGGACCTGGACATCCGAGCCAAACGGCCGCACCAAGTCGATCGAGCGCACGTATCCTGCGGCGCCGGCCAACATCGGACGGGGTTCCGAGGCGGTTGCCCGGCCACAATCCGGGCCCGCCGAGAAACGGACCTGCACTGCTTCGCCGTCGGTCGCCGGTGTGTGCGACAGGTAACGCAGCGAACAGCTGAAAAGCAGCGTCACGGACACATAGCCGCGCTGCTCGCTCGCCACGACGTCCTCGATGATGCGGCCCTGCGCCCAAAGCGGTGTGGTCGCCAGGTTGCACAGGACGGCGCTCGCGGCGAGCAGAAGTCGAAGCCCGGGGCGCATCAGTTGAACTCAGTGTTCGTCACGCGATGCTGCGGGCCGGCGCGGCTATTCTGGATCTTCGTGAGCGTAGAGTCCGTATATACGTGGCAGGCGCCCGAACAGTTGCGCAATTCGCTGACGGTGTACTTCGTGTTGCCGTACTTGGTGTGCGGGTCCGGCTTGAACTTGCTGGAGTGGCAACCGGCGCAGTCGGGTTTGTAAGCCGGTGTGCGCCAGGTGGCGGCGTCCGTGTTGGTGGTGTGGCAGCTCTTGCACGTGAGCGCCACACGGTGATCACCCGGGTAACCGCCACCCACTCGGTGCTTGAACGTGTTCGGCGACCAGGCCGTCGTGGTGTGGCACTGATTGCAGTCGAAGTTGTTGACCGGGAAAGTCATGTGGCCGGTCGACGGGCCCGTCGCACTGGTGCCGTTGTGGCAGCCCTTGCAGTTCGTGATGTTGGTGTGGTCCACCTTCGCCGGCTTCCAGGCGAGGGTGGAGTGACAACTGCCGCACTCGGCTGTCGTCGGCAGGTGCGTCGTGGGCTTGCCGGCCGCCTTCACGCCATCGTGGCAGCTGGAACACGTGCCGGTCACGTGCGCGTGATCGACCCGGATCGTCGGCTTCCACGCCGTCGACTTGTGGCAGCTGTCGCAGGCGTTGTCGCTGGCGATGTGGCCCGTATTCTTGCCCAGGGCCAGCGTTCCGTTGTGGCACGAGAAGCACGTGCCGATCACCTGCGTGTGGTCCACCTTCGCCGCCGGCTTCCAGCCGGTGGGGGTATGACAGGACTCGCAGGTATTGCTCGTCGGCAGGTGATTGGCGTTCTTGCCCGTCGCATTGGCGCCGTTGTGGCAGCTGTAGCAGTTGCCGGTGACGCCGTCGTGGCTGAATCCGGTGGCTGGCTTCCAGGCCACCGTGCTGTGGCACATGCCGCACTCGGACGTCGTGGCGACGTGCGTCGCCGGCTTGCCCGTCGCCTTGACGTTGTTGTGGCAGCTTGAGCACGAACCCTGCACCTGAGTGTGATCGACGCGGGTCGCGGGTTTCCAGGTTGTCACGGAGTGGCAGGCTTCGCAGGTCGACGACGTGAACAGGTGCGCGGCGTTCTTGCCCGGCGCCTTGATCCCGTCATGGCAGCTGGCACAACCGTTGGTGATGCCGGCGTGTGTGAACGTAGTCGGTTTCCACGCGACCGTGGCGTGGCAAGTACTGCACTCGCCGCTGGTCGGAATGTGGTTCACGCCCTTGCCGGTTGCCTTGGTGCCGTCGTGGCAAGCGGCACAGGTTCCCGTCACCTGCGTGTGGTCGACGCGGGTTGCCGGCTTCCACGTCGCCACGGCATGGCAGGACTCGCACGTGTTGCTGCTGGCGATGTGCGCCGTCGGCTTGCCTTGCGCCTTGACGCCGTCGTGGCAGCTTGCACAGTTGTTCGTGATGCCGGTGTGGTCGAAGCGCGCCGGCTTCCAGGCCAGCGGCGAATGGCAGTTGTCGCAGGCGTTGTCGCTCGGAATGTGGGCGGGCGGTTTGCCGGTGGCCTTGGTGCCATCGTGGCAGGAGAAGCACGCGCCGATGACCTGCGCGTGATCCACGCGGGTGACGGGCTTCCACGCGAGCGTGCCGTGGCAGGCGGCGCAGGTCGTGCTGGACGCTATGTGATCCGCGTTCTTGCCGGTGGCCGCCGTGCCGTTGTGGCACGAGGCGCAGCTGCCGCTTACCTGGGTGTGGTCGACCTGCGTGACCGGACGCCACGAGAACGTCGCGTGGCACGCGCCACAGGACGGGCTCGAGAGGATGTGGGTCGCGCTCTTGCCCGTGGCCCGGGTGCCGTCATGGCAGCCCGCGCAGGCTTCGGTCAGCCCGGTATGTGAGAAGTTGGCGGGTTTCCACTGGACCGTCGTGTGGCAACTGTCGCAGGCATTATCGGACAGGATGTGCGCGGCGTTCTTGCCCGTCGCAACGGTGCCGTCGTGACAGGAGACGCAGCTGCCGAGCACCTGGGCATGATCGACCCGTGACGCGGGCTGCCAGGCTGCGATGACGTGACACGACTCGCACGTCGTCGACGTCTTGATGTGGGTCTGACTCTTGCCGGTGGCGCGGGCGCCGTCGTGACACGAGACGCAATTCGTGGCGATCCCGGTGTGGTCGAACTTGGCGGGAGTCCAGGCGCTCGTCGCGTGGCAGCTGTCGCATTCCGCCGCAGTCGGAATGTGATTGGCCGGCTGTCCCTTGGCCGCGAGTCCGTTGTGGCAGGTCGAGCAGCTGCCCAGCACGTTGGCGTGGTCCACCCGCGTCGTCGGCTGCCATGCCATCGTCGAATGACAGGCTGCGCAGGTGGTCGTCGCCTTGATGTGACGGGGGCCGATGCCGGTGGCCCGCGCCCCGTCGTGGCAGCTGACGCAGCCGTCGACGATGCCGTCATGGGCAAAGCTGGCCGGCTTCCACGCCACTGTCACGTGGCAGGTATCGCAGGCGGCCGTCGTCGGGACATGCAACGCATGTTTGCCCGTCGCAGAATTGCCGTCATGGCATGACGCGCAGGTGCCGCTGACCTGCGTGTGGTCCATGCGCATGATCGGGGCCCAGCCGCCGATCGAATGACAGGATTCGCAGGTGTTGGTCGTCTGGAAGTGCGTTGTGGACTTGCCGGTTGCCTTGACGCCGTCGTGGCAGGAGACGCAATTGCCGGTGATGCCGGAATGGTCGTACTTCGCAGGGCTCCAGGCGGTGCTGCTGTGGCAACTCGAGCAATCCTGGCTGGTCACGACGTGGCCCGCCGGCTTGCCCAGCGCCTGCACTCCGTTATGGCAGGTCGCGCAATCGCCGCGGGCTTCCAGGTGATCGAATCGACTTGCGGGTATCCAGGCCGAAGTCGTGTGGCACGCGCCGCACACCTCCGTGGAGGCGACGTGCGTCGACGGCTTGGGCGTCGCGTTGATGCGCGACCCCTGTGCATGGCACGCGGCGCACACCCTCGGGGTGCCGGCGAACACGGCGTCCACGTGGCAGCTCTCGCAGGCCTGCAGGCGGTGCGCGCCAGTGAGTTCGAACCCCGTCGTCAGGTGGTCGAAGTTGCGCCCGGTCACCTGGGCTGACGCGGTGCCCCCGGCCAGGAGCAGCAGCAAGGGCAACAGCGCACGGCGAAACCATTGGGATCTCATGGGATTCTCCTACTGCAGCCGCGCGGCTTTGAAGGTCGTGGTTACGTGGCAGCGCTGGCATTGGCGGCCGAATTGACCGAGGTGCACGTCGTCTTCGGCATGGCATGCCCCGCAGTCCTGCGACAGCTTCACCACGTCCGGAGGCCGCTTGTGACAGCCTTCGCAGGCCACCTTGGAGTGCGCTCCGGTCAGCGCGAATTTCGTGGCCTTGCCGTGATCGAACTGCCACAGGTTCCAGCCGTTCACCGAATGGCAGGCCTCGCAGTCCCGACCGAGCGAGCCCTTGTGACGATCGTCCGTCGCGTGGCAGTCGACACACGCCTGCCGTGCTTCCTTGAACGACGTGGAGCGATGACAGGCGAAGCACGGAACGGCGACGTGGAGGCCCACGAGCGGGAACGACGAGAAGTCGTGATCGAACTGCAGGTGACCGCGCCAGGTCTCCACGCCGTGGCACTGCGCGCAGTCGGTGCCCAGTTTGCCAGCATGCACGTCGTCCCCACGGTGGCATCCAGCGCAGTCCGTGCCGAGCTTCTGGTTGGCGACGACCGCGGTATGGCAGACATGGCAGTTCAGCTTCTGGTGCGCTCCGAGCAGTTCGAACTTGCCATCGCGCGCGTGATCGAAGCTCGACGGGGTCCAGGCGCTTGCGGCATGGCACCTCTCGCAGGCCGCGCCGAAGCGGGTCGCGTGCGGATCGTCACTGCGGTGGCAACCTGCGCAATCCCTCGGCAACGGGTCCTTGAAATTCGACGTCTTGTGACACGTCTTGCAGTCGAGCGAGGAGTGCGCACCCGTGAGCGCAAATCCAGTCGCCTTCAGGTGGTCGTACTTCGTGCCGGTCCAGCCGGTCGTCTGGTGGCATTCGGCACAGGCGGCGCCGCGCGCACCGGCATGGACGTCGTCCGGTGTGTGGCAGGCGGCGCACTGGGTTGGGGTGTCCTGGTACCGGTTGCCCATATGGCAGGCTGCGCAGGTCGCCTGCACATGCTTGCCGGTCAACGCGAACTTGGTCTTGGCGTGATCAAACCGCACGCGGGCCCAGCCGCTGGCCTCGTGGCAGCCGGCGCAATCGCGGCCCAGCTTGCCTTCGTGCGGTTCTTCCTTCTTGTGACAATCGACGCATGCGGACGCCGCCTCACGATGCTTGCGGCCCGCCGTGTGGCAAGCCGCGCAAGCTACCGTCGCGTGCGCCCCCTGCAGCGGAAAATCGGTCTGCGCATGCGGGAAGGAAGCAGTCTCGAGCTTGACGATGTCGGCCTGGCGACCCTTGTGCTCGGTGTGGCAGGCGCCGCACTGGGCGGTCTCCGCTCCGGGCAACCGGCCATGGAAACCCCGGTGCTGTGCAATATCGGCAGCGATCGGCTCGTGGCAAGTGCGGCAGAGGGCTGCCTGCCGCGAACGATCCGCCCGGTCGTGGCAGCGTGAGCACTCCTGCTCGTATTTTGCGTGACCTGCGATGACCGGTCCGGGCATCAACAACGTTTCGAGGCTCGCCGCGCGGGCGTTCAACGGCGACATGGTGAGTCCCAGGATCACGAACAGGAGTCGGCAGGCGCTGCGCCAGTTGGGCATGCGGGCGACCCCGGCCGGTCAGTAAAGGTGTACCGCGACCACATGGACGGTCCCGGCGATGATGAGCATGAAGAAGAGCGGCATGTGCAGGGCGTGCCACAGCGAGAAAAGCTTCTGGAATGCACGAAACTCGAGCACGCGCCGTGCCGCGCCGATGCGATCGTCGATGTAGCGATACGCAATCAAGCGCAGCGATTCCCGGCCTGGGTCGTGACGACGGTCCGCTCCCGTCGCGATGGCTTCACGGACCGCACGCCGCAGTCGGCGACGCGCCAGGATGGCCCACGATGCACCCAGCAGCGGCCGCAACAGCAGCGGAGTCGCCGCAAAGCGGCGCTCGATGACGGCCTGGTCCTCGTCAATGCGCTGCGCCAGCGCGGGCAGGAAAGACACTGCCGACGTCAGTTGCAACCGGCTCGAGAATTCCTTCAACTCGTCGAGGGTGGCCTCGCGTCCATTCAGTTCATGGTGGATGCGGCCGTAGAAATAACGGCCGAACAGCCCGCTGCCGGAGACGATGAGCATGCAGGTCAGCGCAACGTTGCTGTTGGTCGCGCCGAGGCTGAAGTTCGAATGAAACAGGATGAGCGCGGGTCCGAGGATGCCGAGCGTCATGTGCAGCCTGAACCATGCGCGCGTGGACCCGAGGTACCGTGCGCGCGGCATTCGCTTGCGGACCGGGTAAAGGAGCAGCAACAACATCAAGCTGCCCCCGACGATTCCGAGCGCATAGCCCACGCCGGACTGCGGGGACAGGTAAGCGGACGTCGGCAGCTTGATGCCGAAGGCGATCGCCGCGAGAACGGCTATGAAGTAAATGCTGGCTGGCGTTAGCAACCGGCGGCGGTTCGTCGTGCGCATTGCGGCTTTCGCGGCCGGAGCGGCGACGCTCGGGCTGGACGCACCGACGGTCGCAGGCGTGGGGACGCCCTGTGCATCGTCGGCGACGACACCGTCATACCGCTCGCGGAGCAGGCGCTGTGCCGTCATCGTCAGCCCTGGCTCGCGGCAAGCCGTGTCGCTTCGGCGATGTTCGCTTCGATGATGCGAGCATCGGACGAATTGGCCGGCACTACGGCCAGCAGGTTGCGCCACGTGCCGACGGCGTCGCGATAGCGGTGTTCCTCGTGCTCGAGGCTGGCTTTGAGCCACAAAGCCTTGGGGTGTTTCGGATCGAGCGCAAGCGCCTTCGCCAACGCGTCTGCGGGCGCTCCCTTGAGGCTCGATCCGGCCGAAGCCAGTGCATCGGCGTAGTCAGCCCAGGAATCCGCTGTCATCCGGCCCGCGGCCGCAGCGCGACGGTAGGTCTCGGCGGCTTCATTGAATTTTCGCTGGCGTCGCAGTTCGTCCGCCTGTCCGATCAGGTCCGGCGAGACGGCACGTGACGAAGTGCCGGGCATCATCGCCGCCGACGCATTCGCTGCGGGCGCGACGCGCATCTGCAAAGTCGACATCACGGCGTCGCCGAGACCGCGTTCTGTAACGCGCGGATGGCCAGCCGGCATCGACGCCATTGCGGCACCGGGCTCCAGCGCGTCCGCCGTGCCTCCAGTTCCGAGGGCGGTCAGTCCCTTACCGACGAACACGCCCAGTCCAAAACCTGCCAGCGCGATCAGCGCGACACCCTTCTTGTTCATCGTATTCTCCGACCGGTCGCAGTCGACCGGCTTGTTCATCGTCGTCTCCGACCGGTCACGGTCGACCGGACAGTGCGACCATAGCGAGGCACGCGGGCGAGCGACACCAACTCAAACGATCAGTTGGTGTTTTCGTGACGCAATCGACACCGCGGGGGAGAGCGGGATGCGAATCTCGCTCAAGGCGCTATTTTTTTGCACAGTTTCCTGATATTCACCGCACCTAATCTGGTCACCCGTCGATGTCATTGCTCGCCGTCTATCTGCTGCCCCTCGCATCGATCTGGGCCTGGTACCTGTTCCGGCGCCAACGGCACGAGAGGGCCAGCCGCGCCACACGCGAACAATCGCAAGCCGCCGGTCTGGTCGATCCCGCTTCCCTGCATCCCGTCATCGATCCCGTGCGCTGCATCGGGTGCGGATCGTGCGTAAAAGCATGCCCGGAACAGCCCGAGCACCATGTACTCGGACTGATCGGCGGCAAGGCGCACCTGGTGGGTCCGACGGATTGCATCGGGCACGGAGCTTGCCGAACCGCGTGTCCTGCGGACGCGATCACGCTCGTTTTCGGCACGGCACGCCGTGGCGTGGAGATTCCGTTGCTCAGCGCGGAGTTCGAGTCGACCGTGCCGGGGCTTTTCGTCGCAGGGGAGCTTGGCGGAATGGGACTGATTCGCAATGCGCTTGCGCAGGGCAGGCAGGCAGTCGACGGGATCCATCGCAAGCGGCGCGCTGCCATCCCCGGGCAGCTCGATCTACTGATCGTGGGCGCGGGTCCGGCGGGGTTTTCGGCCAGCCTTGCCGCCAAGTCGCACGAGATGCAATTCGTGACGATCGAACAGGAGAGTCTCGGCGGCTGCGTCTTCCAGTACCCGCGCGCCAAGCTGGTGATGACGCAGCCGGCAGAAATTCCCTTGGTGGGAAAAGTCAGTTTCCGCCAGACCTCCAAGGAGGAGCTGCTGGCGTTCTGGCAGGACATCGAACGCAAGACCGGCGTGGCCGGCAACATGCGGTACCGGGAGCGCGTCGAGAGCGTCGATCGCGACGGTGCGCGCGGCTTCATCATCCGCACTTCGCTCGCGGAGTACCGGGCCTCGAACGTACTCCTGGCAATCGGCCGGCGCGGTACACCGCGCAAGCTCGACGTGCCGGGCGAGGACCTGCCCAAAGTTGTCTACCGGTTGCTCGACCCGGAGCAATACCGCGGACAACGCGTCCTGGTCGTGGGTGGCGGCGACAGCGCCCTGGAGGCGGCTGCCAGCGTTGCGGAAGCCGGCGGCCAGGTCACACTCTCGTATCGTGGCGATGCTTTCTCGCGCGCCAAGCCCCGTAACCGCGAACGGATCGCCGCCTCCGAACGCGCCGGACACATGCAGGTGCTGCTGAATTCGCAGGTCGAGCGCATCGAGAAAGAGCGAATCCTGTTGCGCGGGCAGGAAGGTCACCTGATTCTGCCGAACGACGCGGTGATCGTCAGCGCCGGCGGCATACTGCCGTCCGATTTTCTGCGACGAGTTGGAATTCACGTGGAGACGAAGTATGGGACGGCGTGACTCTGCGGCTGTTGGCGCGGCCGTGCTTGCCACGTTGCTCTTCGGTGCGCTCGGCGCAGTGCAGGCCGTTGCCGCAGCTCCGTCGAAGTTCGCAGCGCCGGACCCCCTCGAGCCGGCCAAGAGCGCGCTGCGTCTCAAGCAGTTCGGGGATGCGGCCGGGCGGCTCGCCACAGACCCGCTGGCCGGTGATCCACGCGCGCAATACCTGCTGGGCACCCTTTACCTGGCCGGCCTCGGCGTCGGCGAGGATCCGCAACGCGCGCGGGCTCTCTTCGAGGCCGCGGCAGCCAAAGGTGAGCCACGCGCGGCTTTTGCGCTGGCAGCGCTGGCCGCGCACGAGTCGCCCGCCGACGAATCGGCGGCACGAACCTGGCTCGCCAAGGCCGCGGCGGCTGGGCACGCCGATGCGGCGCACCTGCTGCAGGCAGGCCAGCTGCCACTGCAAGTGGATCCCCGGGCACTGGCAACGGAACCGGCAGTGACCTTGTCGATGACCATTGCGGCCGCGCGCCGCGATGACACCGACACGCTGGCCACGCTCTGGCCGCTCCTGCCAAAGGACGCAGGCGACGCGTTCAGACGCTCGGTGCTGCATCACGCAGCCGAGTCGGGCGCTGCCGGGTCGGTGCGCTGGTTGGTCGCGCACGACGCCCCGGTTGATGCGATCGACGCGCAGGGAATCACGCCGTTGATGCTGGCTGCGACGGCCGAGCGCGCGGACGCCCTGGAAATACTATTGCAGGCCAAAGCTCACGTCGCCGCCGTGGATGCGCTCGGGAACTCGGCTCTGTTCTATGCGGCACGCCGCGGTCGCGTTGCACAGGTCGAGCGACTGGTGACCGCGGGCCTCGATCCAAAGTTGCGCAATGCGGGTGGCTGGAGCGCCGTGGATTACTCGGTGCAATCAAGGCAGGACGCAGTCACCGGCTACCTCGTCCAGCAAGGCGCGCAACCGGCGCGCAGGCGCACGGCGGGTACCGGTCTCGGCCCAAGGCCGGCTGGCCCGATTCTTCGCTCGTCCACAGACGCATACGCCGGTTGGCCGGACGTGGTGCTCGCCGCGAGCCGCAGTGACCCGGCCATGCTGAAATCGGCGCTGGCCCGGGGCGGCGACCCGGAGGCAACGACTTCCGCCGGCCAGCCGGCGCTGCAGGTTGCCATCGCAGCGTCATCGCCCGCCACGGTCACGGCACTGCTCGCTGCAGGCGCGTCAGCGACGCGCCCGGATCGCGCGGGCCGCACGCCGCTTGGCGCAGCTGTCAGCCAGGGCCGCAAGGAAATCGTGCAGCTGCTGCTCGAGCGCGGCGCCAACCCGAACGAGCATGGAGCCAGCGAAACTGCACCACTTACCGCAGCCATTCGCCGGGGTGATGCAGACATCGTGCAGACGCTGCTGGCGCACGGGGCCCAGGCCGACACCGGCAAAGGCGATGAGGCGCCGTTGATCCTCGCGACGCAGCGAGGCGATGCGGCGATGGTGTCCGTGTTGCTGCGAGCGGGCGCAGGGCGTGAGATGACTGACGCCGCCGGTCACACCGCGCTGTGGCACGCCGCGTGTCGCGACGATACCGCCGTCCTGGCGCTGCTCCTGGGTGCTGGAGCCAACGTGAATGCTGCGGCCGCTGACGGCATTACCCCCGCCGCTTGCGCGGCGGCGCGCGGCAACGACGCGGCATTTGAAAAATTACTGCGTGCCGATGCCGACGTGCGAGCAAGCGGCCGCTCTGGCGACACGCTCCTGATGCTCGCGGCTCGCGGCAACCACGCAGTGATCGTGCGCCGGTTGGTTGCGCTGCGAGTCGGGCTGGATGCGCAGAACACGTTCGGCGATACGGCGCTGATTCTCGCCGGTCAGGCGGGCGCGGGCGACGCCGTCGACGTCCTGCTGGGCGCCGGCGCAAAAAAGACGCTGCGCAACCGTGACGGCATGGCCGCCGCCGATGCCGCCGCAGCACGCGGCTTCGACGCGGTCGCTGCACGGATACGATCGAGTTAGCTCGCGCGCCACGTCGTCTCGCGGGCGTCCGCCGCGGGTATCTCCATTTCGACCCGCAGGCCCTTCCCGGCGGCGCCGGTACGGAAGCTCACCGAGCCGCCGTGGAGTTCGGTGATCCGCTTGACGATCGACAACCCCAGGCCGCTGCCGGTGCCCGTGGTCTCCGTCGCGCGATAGAAGCGGCGTCCAAGTCGTTCGAGCGTGTCTGGCGGCACACCGGGACCCGTGTCCTCGACTGTGAGCCGAATTGCATCCTTCACCCTGTCGAGCCCAACCCGCACCTGTCCGTGGGCTCCGCCATGCCGCAACGCGTTGTCTACGAGATTGCGCACGAGGGCCTCGAGCAGCGCCTGATCGCCCATTACGATCCCGGCATCACTTGCATTGAGCGCTACGGTCGTTCCTTCAGTCATTGCCGCCGGCGCGCTGTCAGCGAGCACCCTGACCGCGATTGCACGCAGTTCGCACGGCGCCGCGGCTGCGATGCCTCCAGCCTCGTCGGCGCGCGCCAGTTGCAGCAGTTGCACGACGAGGCGCGTCATGCGGTCACAGGCCTCGATGCAGTGGTGCAGCGCCGAGTCGCGGACGGCCGGATCCTTCGTCGCGAGCGCCACTTCCGCCTGCGCGCGCAATGCCGCCACAGGCGTCCGCAGTTCGTGGGCAGCATGCGACGTGAACCGGCGTTCCGAATCGAGCGACTCCCGGACACGCAGCAGGAGTTCCTCGAGGCGCCCGGCGAGACCGGACAACTCGATGGGCATGGAATCGGTGGCCAGCGGCTGCAGGTCGTCGGGGCCGCGTCGCGCCAGTTCATCGGACAGTCGCTGCAGTGGACGGAACGAACGACCCACGACCCACCAGATGGCGAAGCCGAGCACTGGCAGGGCGACGAGTTGCGGAACGAGGGCCCCGAGTGCGACGCGGCGAGCGATCCGTTCACGATTCGCGTGATCTTCCGCGACGTGCACGACGACGCCTCGTTCGGCATCGGTGGCGGAGTACACACGCCAGCGGATCGCGCGCAGTTCCGCTTCACTGAAGCCGGGCGACAGGCCTGCGAGCGGCGTCGCAGGCGCGTTTGCTGAACGCAGGACCAGCTTGCCACCCGTCTCCCGCACCTGGAATGCAACCTTGCTGCGATATTCAGCGCTCGCGCTCGCGTCGTCGTCGAACTCGATTTCCTCGAGTTCGTGTCCCGCTTGCGCAACCAGCAGGCGCGCGGCCTGTGCCAGATGGGCATCCAGCAACGCGTCGATGCCCTGATGCGCGTCGCGATACGTCAGTGCGGCCGAAGCCAGCCACGTGGCGCTGAGCGCCAGCAGCAGCAGGGCGAGCAGGTGCCGGCGGATTGAAGGGCGTCGCATGGGTCAGTCGTCGCGCGGGACCATGTAACCGACTCCACGCACCGTGCGGATGAGTTCCGGGGCGAGTTTGCGCCGCAGGTGATGGACGTGAACCTCGATCGCATTGCTGTCGACACTGCGGTCCCATTCGTACAACTGGGTCTCCAGCTGAGTGCGCGTGACCACCCGGCCCGCGCGCAGCGCGAGTTCCTGCAGCAGCGCAAACTCGCGCGGTTGCAGTTCGATCGGCTTGTCGTCGAGCGTCACCGCATGCGAGGCGGGGTCGACTGACAAACGGCCCACGATGATCACGCCGCTCGCGGTTCCCTGGGCGCGACGGGCGACGGCGCGCAACCGGGCCGCGAGTTCCTTGAGCGCTACCGGCTTCACGACGTAGTCGTCGGCG
>Ga0315276_10002735_pt1 | contig 16129 bp, 10 predicted proteins | sample YL17G05_0_MG_FD_204542 | JGI IMG/M metagenome (GOLD analysis project Ga0315276, IMG submission 204542) | Sediment microbial communities from Yellowstone Lake, YNP, Wyoming, USA - YL17G05_0 | ecosystem: Environmental > Aquatic > Freshwater > Lake > Sediment | place: USA: Wyoming | collected... | reverse complement strand
GAGAATGTTTTTAGAGTCGTCAAAGCAGATGTTTATAGCGATAGTATCACAACTGGAGATTATGTTGCTCTAATTGGATCTCAAGCGTTGCTGTCTAATGATTTGATTGCATTGAGCGATCAAAAAGCAGCGATTGCGTATGTTATCAATCCGAACAATCAAGGTTTTATGAGAGTCATAGAGATTAATAATTTAACTATTTCTTTGGGACCGGCATATCGTTTCTATAACCAGCCTGATGGTATTTGGACGGTAAATGGAAGTAACGGAATGGGCTTCGCTAGAGTAACAAGCGACACAATGATCATTGGTTATTCAACGTTAGCTGCTAGCGGTGGATATACAGTAAGACTGGGCATTGCTAGCGTCAGTGGAAATCAAATTAGTGGTTTTTCTTCTGTGGTTGAAGAAACTGCAATAGGCAGAGTGGATTGGGTAAATATGAATGCGCTTTCTAGTAGCAGATTTTTGCTTACGCACTTATCCTCTGATGGCATAGATAGTTATGGTAATTATATAATGAAAGTAAACTATCGAACTATTGATGTTTCAGGGATCAACCTTTCTCTTAATCAAAGGTTTTACGTTGATTCGAGCACTGATTCCGCAGGAATTTTAGAGAGTGATGCAAACTATATGTTTTTATTCTCTGACACAGGCATATCTGTCTTAACGGTTTTAGACGCGAATAATTTTAGCAGGGGTTCGATTTTTCCATATCCGTACGTGAGTTATGGTTTTGGTTATCAATCCCGATCGTCATTAAGGCCTAATCGTTTTATAGCAGGTCAGGTCGTTGCTGCTACTGTTCAGGATATCCGTTTAGTGAATGTTTCAGGCGTAGTTAATACTTATCACAATGTTTACGGATGGGCTTGGTCAGACAATATTGGTTGGATGAGTTTTAATTGCAAGAATGATTATAATGGCAACGGCACTATGGGGCCTGATTATATGGCTGAACTGGAAGATCGATGCGATGATTCCAATTACGGTGTTGATATTGCCACTTCAACCGGCATTTTTTCCGGCTACGCTTGGTCAGACAATATCGGCTGGATTAGTTTCAATCAAAGCGATTTAACGAATTGTCCATCAGCGCCTTGCAATGCGAGCGTTAATCTGACTACAGGCAAGATAACAGGTTGGGCTAAAGCAATCAATGCAACACCCGGAGATAATGATTACGGTTGGATTAGTTTAGACGGAACAAACTATGGACTTAACATTGGCGATGGATATTTTCATAATCATGCCTGGGGAGGAGGTCCTAATGATAAGGCAGTGATAGGATGGGCGAGTTTTAATTGCGAGGAAGGAGGCGCCACAGGAGGAAATATTTGCGGAACAAAGAACTATTTAGTTTGGACGGATTTGCGTTTCAACCACCCCCCCTACGTAGAAGACCCCTCTTTCACCCCGCCTCCAGATTTCTGCGCTAGTCCTCTTAATTATTTTTTGAATTGGACATTTCGCGATATTGATGCAGGAGATTATGAGAACGCTTATGAACTTGCATTAGTTAATGTAGTCACTGGTGCTTCAACAACTTATTCTTTGAGCGGTTTTGGCAGCACAATTACAGATAATACAGCGCAAAACTTACCGCTTGCTGTCAGGAGCTCGGAAAATCTTGGTGCCAGCCCTCCTCAAATCACTTATGGCCAAACTTATAATTGGCGAGTAAGAGTAGAGGATCATTTAGGATTATGGTCAAATTGGATATCATGGTTAAACTTTACTGTTCCCCAAAAGTATCCTCAATGCAGCTTTACTATCAGTCCTGCTAAACCAAGGATTGGAGACAAGATTACCTTTACTGACACTTCTGTACCAGGTCCTTATCCGATTGATTCTTGGTCATGGAATTTCGGAGATGGAACAGCTAACTGTCCTTCCAATTGCGGCACGGGCATAGCGCGAAATCCCACTCACACATATTATTCAGTGATACGAAGAACTGTAACCTTAACGATTACTGATACTGATTCGGGCGGCAATCACAGAAGTTGCAGCAACTCGCAAAGCTTCAATATCCGTCCTGGCAATCCTGATTACGATGAGGTGATACCACGTTAAGTTTAAATCTTTGAATTCTCAATTTTCAATCAATGATTTAATTATTCAATTCCCAATTTAATTGGAAATTAAAACATTAAAAAATTCATTGAAAATTTAAAATTGGAAATTCCTGCCTGCCGGCAGGCAGGGAAAATCAGAAAAAATAAGTTCTAATTATTGCGATGCATAAATTCAAGAAAATTATATTCACTATTGTCATTATTCTTGGGCTGTTTATGCTCATCGTTGTTTTACTGGCGCATAGAGACAAGAAAACCGGCAAATTAACCATCAGTTTTTTGGACCGAGAGTCTAAAATTTCTGACGAGGGGTTTAGCAAAGTGCTTAATGATGATTTAGGGATATCAAAACTTGCTGAAATTGATTGGACAAAAGTTTTCAACAAAGCTTTGGATAAAAAAAGCGCAGCCCAACAGGCGCCAAGCACGACAAAGAATTCGTCTCAACAAGCATCAGTCAATACAACTCAACAGCAACAATCCAATAACAATACTGCGGCAAAAGCCGCTTTTATTGCATATTTGCAGCAATCCAATCTGAAGCTTAATGAATCTCAGAATCCTTTGACGCTTGCGCTTGATTATCGCGATAAAGGCCAGAAGGACAAGATTGATGTCTTGATCAGTGATTTGAGCAAGCAAACAGCAGATCTTGAAAAAATAACGCCGCCTGAAGAAGTGGTTGGTTATCATCTCGTAAAACTTAGAATGTTTAGAGAATTTCAGAATATCTTGTCAGCCATTAAAGATTCAAATCAGGGCGAATCAATTGAACAGGTTGTTGGCAATGATGAAGTTGAGTATTTAGCTCAGCTTGATTTAATTTTAAAGAAATATTTAACCTATTTTTTCTACCCAAAATCGAATGGATAAATTAGTAAAAAATATTTTTAAATTAGCTCTGGGAATATTTTTTGGTTTTTTGCTGTTTTGGGTTTCGAGCAATAAAGTTTTGGCCTTAACTTCGCTAGATCCGATAAACGCTACAGATATTCAAGATAAATATTATGATAGTAAGATTCCGGGATTTAATATCTGCACTTATCTGCGAGGCGAGGATCCGAACCATAAAAATAACACAAAAACAGATCCTCGTCAGGTCGGTACAGTTCCCTTGTATGATACTTCAGCGCCGGGTCCGACGAATGGGAGCGTACAGTTTGGTCAGGCAAGCGTTTTCCAGGAATGGTTTATTGATACTTGCATTATGGATGGATATTTAACAGCGGTCAGGCATGTTGCTGAAGTTCACCGTTTTGAGGTTGAAGGATCGCTTTTTGCTGACAAAATAAAAAATGGCGATCCTAATGAAGCCAATTTAGGCCAGCTTTTTGAGGTGGCGTTTATGGAGGTGACGAAAATGCCAGACGAAACCAAGCGAATCAAAAAAGAAGACTTGCAGCTTGCCAGCTTAAAAGATTTCTTTTTGGTTTTGAAAGATTCCAACGAACAATTTACCACTGATTTAATGACGGCGATTTCAGAAAAAGAAAGAATTGATATGGAAGCATTAAAAAAATACGAACTGGCTAAAATTGAAAAAGCAAGAGAAGATGTCAATAAGCTTACTTACGAAACGATGAACGAACTCAAAGGAGAATCATTGGTGTATCAGCAGGATATATTAGGAAAGCTTACGCGTGGATTAGGACTTAAGATTGTTGCAACCAGTTCAGCGTCCACTAATTGTCCTTTCGGGGCGTTGGTTTATGCAGATGATGGAAAAGGAAACACAATACGACAATGCGTGATTATTAAAAAGGAAGGTAGAGTAGTTCAGAATGTTGACGATTTTATTTATGAAGAATCAATCCAAAAAGCGCGTGATTTTTTGATGTGCTATTTAGCGCCCTGGCGCCATTTTCCTTTAGGCGAGGATTATTATTTTGCAGCGACAAGCCATGACAGAATAACAGAAAATGCATGTAAAGAAAAAGCCGGTGGTGATTGTAAGATTCTTCGCGATGGCACATCACCTGATTTTTCATCTTTTGCAAAAGTAATGGGCACTCCGGCTTGGTGCGGAGAGGAGGCGACAGCAGACATAATGAAAAAGCTAAAAGATGGAGATTTTACTAAAGACAAATATCCTGGCTATGAAGACGCTTTCTATGATCAATATAAAAATTCTACTATTTGCGAAGTCGCTGAAAAATTAGGGTCGCGCGATATCAGAGTAACAAAACAATGCCGTGTTGCCGTCAGAAAAATACTTGATGATAAAACTCTTCCCGCAGCTTGTCATTATCAGAAAATTTGCGATGCAGCTAGGGATGATGCTAATAAAAATTATACTTGGAAAGACGCAGATGGGCATGATCTTACAGGCAGACCCGATATGTTTGATCCGGCCTTCAAAGATTATAAAAAGAGACTTTGTCCGAGTGACCAGATAAAAGAAGATATGAAAAAGAGTTTTCTTTTTGATTTGGCGCGCAAATATAAATTTATCTACACTGGTCCGTCAGAGCAATGGTATTATAATGCGGGAAATTCAATGACAGGGATGGACAAACAAAAATGCGCTTTAATTTTAGGCAATCTTGGTTATGATGTTGAAGGTCTTTTTATAGAGCAACTAGATAATGCTTTAAAGAGTAACACGCTTAGAGCTTATTTAGAATATCAACAGCAGTTATGGCAGGCAGACTTGCCAATCGCCATTGCTTATCGCCCGGATGTGACTGATACAGATATTAGCAGCAATAGCTTTGGTATGGAGAAAAACACTGCTTATGGCGTTGAGAGCTATCTGCGCAATATCCTTGATAAAATTGTGGGTGACTACCAATCATTAAGAACTGCGGAATATGCTGTTGGAGAAGGATTGCGGTCGGAAAAATATCTAATTGGCTTTGTCGATAAAGATGGCAAATATTTCTTTATTGATACGGAAAACATTGTCTCGCCGGCGCTCTTTCTTAAAGAAAAAGTGGCGGCAGCTACTCAAGCGCAATTTGACCTGGCCCAGATGGCATTTAAACAGAACCCAGAAAGCTCGGGTACAAATTGGAGTTGCCCAACGCCGTATGCAGGCAATAATCTCAAGAAAAATGAGTTTGATAATCCGCCCGGTCCATATACTAATTTAAAATCAATGTGTTCAGATCAGAGCAAGGGATTAAAGCATGGATGGTATCTTGTTGAATTAACTGATTCGGGAACGCCTGCTGAAGAGAAAAAATTTGAATGCCGTTGGCCGCAGTTTAATGATATAACTTGCGAAGTTTTTGGCTATACCACCATTGAGGCGATCAAAGAATACAAGATGCCGCAAGAATTGCCTGCGCCTTGGGAGGATACGGGAACTTATATGACAATACCTCAAGAATATAAAGATTGGGCTGATATAAAGATTAACGATCAATCGGGCGAGGATTTAGGACTTAAAAAAGCGCCGCCAGCATTTGATAGTATAGAATATAAGACAAAATATCAGGACCTAGATAAGAATTACGGGTTTTATAAAGATGCTTATGGTGATAATGCTGAATTTCCCGCAGTTAGCGAAGATTATTACATTAACAAATGGTATAAAGGCATTACCCAGCTTTACGAAAAACCAATGTCCGAGATTTTGAAAGGATGGTTCCGAACGGAATAACCATTCCGAAATTTCTAATTTCTAATTTTTAATTTCCCTGACTGCCGTCAGGCAGGTAATCAATTTCTTAATGATTAAATTTCTAATTTAATTGAAAATTGATAATTGATCATTGAAAATTGCCAAGGATGTCCCTCCTCTACATAAAGCTTAAGCTAAAATTAGCGAGTGTTTTTGATAAGCCGAGAAACAAAAAACTTTTGGTTATTTTGTGTGTTTTTGTTTGTTTGGTAGCTTTGATTGTCCCTCGTGAATTCGCTCATGCTGATCCCGGAACATGGCTTTTAAGTCTTTTCATATCTTTGATTGCGATGTTGCTTTATATTCCGGCGATGGCGGCAACTTTTTTGCTGGAAATAGCAGGCAATCTTTTAGGCTTTGTGATGTCAACGGTTTTTAATGAACATCTTTATATGGATGCGCCATTTGTCCAGATTGCCTGGGGATTTTGCCGGGATTTTGCCAATCTTTTTTTTATTTTATGGCTGGTGATTATCGCGCTTGCCACAATTTTTGACGTGCGTGATTATCAAGCAAAACGTTTATTAGTGCGGTTAATTGCCGTGGCGCTTTTAGTGAATTTCAGTTTGGTTTTGTGCGGTTTTATGATTGATATTGCCCAAGGAACAATGGGATTTTTAACCCAAAGCGTTATTCGGATAAATCCGGGACAAAACGGCGAGCCTGGGCAAACTTTTTCAATAGCCGAGGGATTAACATTGGCTTTTCGTCAAAATAAACTTTCCGGAGTAAGTTTTTGGGATCAAGTCAGAGGTCTTTTGGGAGGCGATATTGAAGCTTCTCTACGATGGTGCCTTCAAAATGTGATGATACTTCTTTTTTCCGCAATGGGAGCTTACGCGTTTGTGTTGATGTCGGTGATGCTTTTGATAAGAGTGGTGGCGCTTTGGGTATTATTAATTTTGGCGCCGCTTGCATGGATTTTTGGCATTATGCCGTTTGCTAAAAAAGCGTTTTCAGAATGGATGAGGAATTTTTGGTCTTGGTGTTTTTATGGAGTTGTGATGGCGTTTTTCTTATACTTGGCAGCAATGGCGGTCTGGGCGATCGGTCAGGCAGAACAGTTTAAGCAAGCTTTTAGCGGCAGCGATGCTTTGATGGGCAGTATAGGAGGAAATAACACTTTTTTCAAGAGTTTTTCTGATATTTTAAGCTATCTGATAGTGATTATCATGCTTTATATCGGAGTGCATCAAGGAAAGAAATCGTCTAATAGCGTCGGCAATATGGTAACAGGAGCAGTTATGAAATATGGCGGAAACGCTTTTAAGGGCAAAACTAAATGGACTGGCGCGCCGTCAAGGTGGGTTCAGGGAAAAGTTCGCAATGCCAAGGACGAAGCCAAAGGCAGAATTGGCGGCGTTTTGATGAATGTCCCAGTTTTAAGAAAGACAGGCGCTAAAATGCGGATAGAATCCAAGAAGGCTCAAGAGAAAAGGCGCGGCGAATATCGGGATTATTCAGTGCTTTCTAAAGAAGATCGTGCGTTGCTTGCTCAGAGAGCCAAGGGCGATGAATTGGTCGCATTAACCAAGATTATGATGGATAAAGGCGAAATCTATAATTTAAATAAGGGAGAAACACGGGATGCGGCAGTTCTTGCCAACATGCACGACGCTATTAAAAGATCAGGCGACGAAGAATTATTGAAGAGTTTTGAGTCAAAAAGAATTGATATGCTAAATGTAGATGATCTGAAAAATCCTGATGAGGCAGATATTAGCGAAGAAGAAAAGAAAGCTAGATTAAACGCAAGAGAAACCGTTAAAAGAGCAGTTAGGTCAGGAGAATTTAAGAATTGGAATAAAGAATTCGCAGACAATCTTTCTTCAGAAACAATATCAGCTTTAGCTCAAGACAAAGATGCAGCAAAGGCAATTGGCCGCGCAGCAGAAGATTGGACTAAAGACATCAAGGATAGTGTTTTAGCAAGAGTTCAATTAGGATTTTCAAATGAATTTAGAGAAAAAGATGAGAATGACGAAACCATTGCTGAAGGAGAAAGAAATGTGAAATTGCGTAATCTTTATGCAAAAATGAGTGGCAAATATCATGAGGCTTATTTTACGGGCACAGACATGGGCAATGTGGAAGCAAGAAATAGGGTCATAGAAAGCATGGAAAAGATGGAACAGTCTGATTGGGTTAAGATTGATGCTAATGAGGATAACTATCGAGCATTGGCCTTAGGCATGAATGCGAGTCAAACGGGTTCAGCAGGGAGGGTTTTAACAGTTGAAAAGAAAAAGGGTATGGTTAGGGCTTTACAAAATATCATTCAGAACCCAGATGATTATGATCCTACTATTGTGGCGCGTGCCAGAGCTACTTTAAAGAAGATGAAAAAAAGTGATGTATGGACTGATACCGGCTTAAGAGAAATCAATTTGGAGGACGATACGAACAACACAGAAAATGAATTAGGAACGGATGTGGATGAAGGAGGCGAAGAAGAAGGAGATGAAGGCGAAACAGGTGAGGAAGAAGCGCCTACTCCACAAAGACCTCTTACTGGTGGAACACCACGGCGTGGAGGCGGAACTGCGGAACAAGACGAAGAGACAATTAATAGAGGAGAGAGGCGTGGTCAAACAACAACTTCTGGACAAACGAGTGAAGCAGGTGTTCAAGCCGATGGAGGGCCTACAAGAATTCAAGCCGATCAGGTGATTATTGAAACCCAGAATCCGCCGAAAGTTAACGCTCCTTATATTGATGCTGAATATACAAAAGAACCAGTGTCATCGACTGCAACTGGCCAACAAGCGCCGCCAGAAAAACCAATAATTTTAACTCCTGAGCCAAGAGGGAATATTAAATTTGACCAAGGCACTGGTTATACTCCTCAACAAAGGAAAGATTTTGAAGAAATGAGAAGCAGAAAATATGAAGAAGCAATGCAGAGAAAAACTGTTTTAGGCACCGACAAAACCCTTCGGCCAGAAGATATTGGCGCTAAAGGAGCGGCAGCTGTTGCTGGCGAAGCGGAAGCCCGCTCGCGCGATTTAAGGAGTGACGCAATCGCACAAGCCAAACAAGGAGATTTTGTTGGAGCGCTCAAAATAGCAGATTTAATTGGTGATCCGGAAAAGCAGGATTATGCTTTCTGGGAAATTGCTTCGCTTCAAGCAGATAAAGAAGGAGATTTTGGTAGAGCTATAGGCACAGCAAGGTTGATTAAGGATCCAAAAATCCGTCAGCTCGCTTTAAATGATATTGAAAAGATGCGCGAAGATAAAGAAAAAAAAGACGACGATAATCCACCGCCCCCGCCGCCCCCGCCAGATGATAGCGGAGGAGATGACGGAGGAGGATCATTAGGAGGAGCCGACTCTTTGAGCACATCAGAATTATCTAGTGATAGTGGTAAACCAGTGGCAGATCGGGATATTAATCAAGATCAAGAACAGATTCAGAAAGACAATGATAATCCGCCGCCCCCACCCCAAAAACGCCCTAAGAGTATATTCGATCAACCTATATGGTTGCCAAAACCAAAACCACCTAAACCACCCACGCCACCTAAAGAAAAAAAAGATGATGACGACGATAATCCGCCGCCCCCGCCACCAGATGATAATCCGCCCCCACGCACGCCACCCATAGGCGTTCCAGTGCAAGTATTTAAAGGGGATGAAGATATTTTTAAATCGCGACTGCAACGTGCGAGAGATAAATTTAATCAAGCTATGGACTTAGCGCGTAAGGGTGATTTTAAAGGTGCCCGCAGTTTGGCGCTGGACATTAATGATGCAATGATTCAGGGCCGTGCTTTGGAACATATTGCAGATTTGGAGGATAGAGCGAGGCAGGATAGATTAAATGATGATGATGCGTTGATGCGTTATCATTCAGAAACACAAGACAGAGACACAGGCGGTTCTGGCTTAAGGGTGTGATTTATAATTAGATTATTTTATAATTCTTTTAATAGGTTTGTTTTATGCCCGAATTAACTTTTGAAGAAAAATATAAAAAATTGCCTCCATTTGTTCAAGAGGCAATGGCTGATGAAGAATCAACTAATATTAACGGCGAAATCGCTGATAAATATGAGCTTAATTTAGGGGATACCGGCAATATGGTTTGGGTGATTGCTCATACGATTTTAGGTGATATTAAGCCGGAGGATTTTTTAGTTAAGCTTAAGGAAGCATTGCCAGATATTCACGAAAGCGTAATCCATGATATTGCTTTGGATATTGCAACGAGGCGTTTTTATCCGTTGCGGGATTTTTTAACAGGAGTGGAGGGAGTGATTGAAAATTTAGGAGGCGAGGCGCCACAAAATGCCGAGCTTTACAGTGAAAAATATAAACAGATACTAGCCACTAGACAACAGCCCCTAGAAGAAACAATGTCAGTATCCAGTAGCCAGTATCCAGAATCTAGTATTCAGCAACCAGTAGCCAGTAATATTATCTACATTGGCATTGCCGAGGCGCTTCAGAAATATCCTGCCATCAAAGAACAATTTATCACTTCAAAATTAATCACAATCAAGGAATTTAGCCAGCCAATCAGAGCAACTTTTGAAAACTGGCTTAAAGGCTATCGGGAAGAAAAAGGCGCGCCTCCGCATTCCACCATGGAGCGCACTGATTATCTTTTTAAGTCAGCCAATGCTAAAATTTTAGATAATTCAGAGCGGATTATTTTGGGAGGCATTCTCCGAGCTTATGATGAAGGAGGGGAGTTGCCGATTGATCAAGATTCTGGCAAAATTGTTCTAAGCGAGTTGTTCCATAACAATATTCAACCTGCTAAATCTGTCGAATCGTCAGCCTCTTTGCCACAAGGAAATGTGATTGATTTGAGAAAAAAGACAGATTAACACCCCGTAAAATTCTTAATGAGCGGTAGCGAACTTAGAATTTAGGGAGTCCCGTAAACTTCTGTGTGGTTTCAGAAAAACATTGAGAATCACGGGGTCTTACAAAACTAATTCTTCATTATCATTCAGAAAGTTTTACGGGACAGATGAATAGACAGATGCTCACAGATACAGATAAAGATAAATATTTTCCAGAAAAAGATTTGGGAGGCAATTTAATGCAATTTTTCTATGATGTAAGGAATAAATACGGAAGATGGTATAGTGAGAAAGTTTATGATAAGGCACTCAAAGAACAGTTAGAACTTAAAAAAATTAATTTTATTTATCAGCCAAGAATAGACATTTATTCAGTAGATACTGGTAAAAAGATTAGCACATATGTGCCGGATTTCTTAATAGAAGACAAGATATTAGTTGAAAATAAAGTAAATCCTTATTTTTCTCAAGAAAATATGGATCAAGCGTTGCAATATTTAAAAAATTGTCGTTACGAAATAATCTATTTAGTAAATTTTAGAGAAAAAGATTTTAAACCGAGAAGATTTATCGCTACCAACGATCGCAAATTTTTTCTAAAATCTGTGTAAATTGGATCTGTGTCAATCTGTTTAAATATCTGCGAGTATCTGTTTTTTTCTATGAGATATCAATTACCACAATTTATTGAAATGGAAGATAAGATTGTCGGGCCTTTTAGCCTGAAGCAGTTTCTTTATTTAATTGCCGTGCCTGTGCTTTGTTATGTCTTGCATTTTTTTGTAAAACTGCCGTATGTGATTTTAGTAGGCATTATTTTTGCTCCGGTTGCGCTCATGCTAGCTTTTTATAAAGTTAACGGGAGGCCATTTATTTATGCGCTGGGAGGAGTTTTAAAATTTATCAGGCGTCCCCAAATGTATGTTTGGAAAAGAATACCTGTGGCGCCGAAGATTGAGCCTGAGGAAACGAAAAAAACCATCAAAAAAGAAAAAATAAATAAGGCAACCGAAGCGAAAGATTTTAAAAAATTGGCAGAAATACTAGATACAAAAGAATAATTTTCAACTTTCAATAATCAATTATCAATCAATGATTTAATTCTAAATTTAATTGAAAATTAATTAATTTGAAAATTTATTGAAAATTGGAAATTGAAAATTGGAAATTAATATCATGCCCAAAATTATCGGCGCGCCATCACAATATCTTGTTCCGATTAGCGAAATTAAAGAAGGGGTAGTTATTTTAAAATCGGGAGGAGTCAGAGCAGTACTCTTGGCTTCGAGCATTAATTTTGCTTTAAAATCCAATGAAGAACAAGAAGCAATTATTATCCGTTTTCAAGAATTTTTGAATTCCTTGGATTTTTCTTTGCAGATTGTTGTTCAGTCGCGAAAATTGAATATTGAACCCTATTTGAAACAGATTAAGGATTTAGAGCAGGCACAGGATAATGAATTATTAAGATTGCAAACTGCTGAATATCATGATTTTGTAAAAGATTTAGTCTTTTCAGCGAATATTATGGCGAAGACTTTTTATGTCATTGTGCCTTATTCTGCGGGCGAGGAAGCGCAAAAAAAAGGCATTATGAATATCATTAAGCAAGTTGGCGGAAGCGGAAAAACGCAAATTGAACAACAGCGTTTTCATCAAATCAAGGCTCAGCTTTGGCAGAGAGTAGATCATGTTGCGGCGAGCTTGGGAGCGATGAGCGTTAGGGCTCTGCCTTTGAACACCGAAGAATTAGTCGAGCTTTTTTACGAACTTTATAACCCAGGCAAGGAGGGAGAAAAGAACCTATCTGCTCCTCAAGACATGGGTTTTCAAGAGTAGCTTATTAATAAAATGAATACTGATCAATCTTCTCAAAACACGAGGCCTTCTGACAAGAAGTTTATTGTTATTGAAACAATGCCAAAGAACTTGGGAGAGGGGATACAAAGGGTAAAGGGGGTAAAAGGGATAAACGGGATAAAAGGGATAAAAGAGGAAATTAAGGGAGTAAAGGGGATTAATGAGGAGGCGCAGGGAAATGTAAAAAAGAAAAAGGGCGGGTTTTTGGCGAATCTTTTTGGCGGAGCAAAAGAGTCAACAACTTACGAGAAAGGCATTGCGACCTTGCGGGACTTATTGGCGCCATCAGCCCTAAAAGTTGAATCGCAATATTTGCAGATTGGCGATAAATTTCTGCGGACGATTTTTGTCTTGAATTATCCCCGCTATCTTCATAGCGCATGGCTATCGCCGATTATCAACTTGGACAGAGTTTTTGATATTGCGCTTTTTGTCCATCCAATGGAAAGCAATATTATTTTAAAAAACTTAGAAAAGAAATTAGCGAGAGTGCAATCACAGATTTATGATCGCGGAGAACAAGGGCTTGTTAGGGACCCTCAATTAGATACTGCCTATAACGATATCGAGGAATTGCGAGATCGGCTTCAGACAGGACAGGAAAGATTTTTCCAGGCAGGCGTTTATTTCTCTATTTACGCTGATAATCTTAAAGAATTGGACGAAGCAGTTGCTGAAATTAAGGGAATTCTGGAATCCCAATTGATTTATGCAAAGCCAGCTCTTTTTATCCAAGAAAGCGCCTTTAATTCTATTTTGCCGCTTGCGAATGACGAATTGCAGGTTTTTACCAGTATGAATACTCAGCCGTTTTCGACTATCTTTCCGTTTGTATCATCGGACCTAAGCTCAAACCGGGGAATTCTTTATGGCATCAACCGTCATAATAATAGCTTGATTCTTTTCGACCGCTTTAATCTGGAAAATGCCAATATGGTGGTTTTTGGCATATCTGGCGCCGGCAAAAGTTATGAAGTTAAACTCGAAATCTTAAGGCAATTGATGACTGGCACCGACGTTCTTATTATTGACCCTGAAAATGAATATCAGTATTTGACTGAAACTGTTGGCGGAACTTTTGTTAAAATTTCTTTAAGTTCGCCTTATCATATTAATCCTTTCGATATTCCTAAACCTGCCCATGACGAAGATCCGGGAAGCGTTTTACGGTCGCATTTCGGCACAATTACTGGCATGTTAAAGATGCTTTTAGGAGGCCTTTCAGCAGAAGAAGAGGCGATTATTGACAAAGCAGTGATTGAAACTTATGCTTCTCGCGATATCACTCCTGAAAATGATTTTTTGAAAAACAGCGCTACGTCTCCGAAATTAGAGGATCTGCAAGAAATTTTGGAAGGTATGGAGGGAGCCAAGAGCTTGGCTCTTCGGCTTGAGAAATATACGCGCGGGACTTTTTCTCAATTTTTGAACAATTATACCAATGTCGATGTTAAGCAGGGACTCATGGTTTTTAATATTCGAGACCTTGAAGAAGAATTAAGGCCAGTGGCAATGTATGTAATTTTGAATTTTATCTGGAGGATTGTCCGTACGGAAATGAAGCGGAGGTTATTGGTGGTTGATGAAGCATGGTGGATGATGAAACATGAAGCAGGCGCAGAATTTTTGCACGGCATGGCAAAACGAGCAAGAAAATATTATTTGGGCCTTACCACCATTACTCAAGACGTTGCTGATTTTGCATCGTCAACTTACGGCAAGCCGATTATTACTAATGCCGCCTTGCAGCTGCTTTTGAAACAATCGCCGGCAACCATTGATGATGTCCAGCACATGTTTAATCTGACCCAGGAAGAAAAATATTTGCTTCTTGAGGCGGAGGTAGGCGAGGGGCTTTTCTTTGCAGGCCTTAAGCACGTTGCGATTAAAGTTGTCGCTTCTTACGGAGAAGATCAGATTATCACTTCTGATCCTAAACAGCTTTTGGAGATTGAAGAAGCTAAGCGACAGTTAGGATAAAACTATGCTGGTTGCAAAAAACAATTCATCTTCTGCGTCAAGTTCTCAAAAAATAGCAACTTCTTTTGGAGGCAAATTAAGAGATATAAAAGGAGGCGACGGCAAAGATAAAGGAGGGCAAAGACGAGAAGGCGGATCAATAGAAGGAATTACTAGCGATAAATCAGAGAATATGCGAGCGGAGGTTAGTAAAGGACAAGAACAAGAAAAACGCGAAGCAGGAAGAATTAAAGGAATGATTAAAAGCGCTAATCCTTTGAAGAGGGAAAAGCCAGCAGATGAAATGTCTGAAGAGGAATTAAGAAAGGCGCGTCTAGAACAGCAAAGAAGAAAAGAAACTCAGGCTATGGCAAAAATAGGCGTGGCAGCAGGAGCAGCATATCTTACGGGAGATAAGTCGCATCTTAAAGATATTAAACCACAAGACGTGAAGATGGCTGCAAAGGGTGCTTTCAGGCAGGCAACGACTATCAACCCCATTAAAAAATTCGGACAGCAAAGACAGTTCAAGAAAGCAGTTAAGAAAGAAGCAAAAAAACTAGTCAAGAAAGTTGCCAAAAAAATCTTAAAAAAGGTTTTGATTGCTTTGTTGCCGTTCATCCTACTTTTACTTCTTGCTTTGATGGTCTTTCTTGCATTAATGTATTATGTTTGCGAAGGGCAAGACCTTGGCTCTGCAGCTTTAAGAGTGCTGGGATTTGGAAAGCTGTGCCAATTCCAATAAAGAACCATAGGTTCTCAAATTTCTAATTTTTAATATCTAATTTCTATTCAATTTATAAATTATTTAATTTCTAATTAAAAATTAAAGAATTGAATAATTTATTAAAAATTAAAAATTGTAAATTAAAAATTTTTAAATCGTTTTTTATGAAAAAATCTCTCTTCATTTTAATAATCTGCTTAATCCTTTTTTCTTCTTTTCATTTCGCCTCCGCTGGTTTTAAATCTCCTGACGAGCCTTTTAAATACAATTTAATGGTTCCTTTGCCCACTTCTGAAGGCACATCCAAACAAGTTGTCGGCATCGTAGATTACATTAAGACTTTATATATGTTTGCTATGGGCATTGCCGGACTTGCTGCAATGGTGATGATTATTGTCGCAGGTTTTCAGTGGCTGACTTCAACTGGCAATATGTCCAGAGTCGGCCAGGCAAAAACAAGAATGACTAATGCTGTTTTAGGTTTGATTCTTCTTTTAGGCGCTTATCTCATTTTAAATACAATTAACCCTTCCTTGACTCGTCTTAAAGAACCCCTGATTTACTTTATTGACTGGACAGAGCCGTTTGATCAGACGAATGTGCCGGGAGGAGGAGGGAATACTGATTATTGCCAAGATGCCAATGGTAATAAATTGGTCACGACGTGTAGGCAATATATAGCAAGTCATTATAATGATTGCGAAGCGAATCCTTGCGGTGTTTCAGATACGTGTTACTATAATAGCGTTATTAGCTTTTGCGAGGGTTGTGGCGCTAATCCGCCTCATAGTTGTGGGGATTATGCTACGACCAAAGGCGCAACTTCGTGTATTAATGATGTATGTCATGTATCTCCAACAGGTTGTCAAAATGCAGCGGGAAATTGTCGAAAAAAATAAAGCACATCAATCTTGTACGATCTTAAAATAAAAAATGAACTTTAACTTCCGTAAAATTTTGGTGATTGGGATTGCGGTTTTGGCCTTTTTGGTCATCTTTTTGGGCGTGCGGGCATTGTTTTTTGGAGGGCAGGATACAGGGGATACAGGAAAGAATACAGGGGA
>Ga0315276_10002733_pt1 | contig 16135 bp, 9 predicted proteins | sample YL17G05_0_MG_FD_204542 | JGI IMG/M metagenome (GOLD analysis project Ga0315276, IMG submission 204542) | Sediment microbial communities from Yellowstone Lake, YNP, Wyoming, USA - YL17G05_0 | ecosystem: Environmental > Aquatic > Freshwater > Lake > Sediment | place: USA: Wyoming | collected... | reverse complement strand
GTCAACATCGGGGAGGACCGGCACCGTTGGCATTTCTGGACCGTGACCCCGATGTGGGCGAATCACGTCTTGGACTTCGCCTACCACCGGATCAAGGCCGCCGGGGTCGGCTACCCCTTCTTTGTCGACATGCTCCGCGCGGTCTACCCGAGATCGCTCGAACCACCCCTCCACCACAACCCCACGAAGTTGACGTCCCGCCGGCAGGTCCTGGTCTATGCCATGAAAGAGCAATTCCTGGCACGGCTGCGGAACACCCGCGGCTACCTGCGACTGCGGCGCGCGCTCCCACCGAACCGACGCTGGAACGTGCCGGCGACGCCGGAGCGGTTCGCCTGGTACCGGGAGCAATTCGATTCGGCGTTCCGCGAGAGCGAGGCGGTGCATTCCACCTTCGACCAGGCCGCGATCAAGGCGTTCGTGCACCCCGCGCAGGCGACCAACCGCCTCAATCAGCTGCTGACTTCCGTCTACTTCGTGGCCGAGGTCGGCAGACGATTCTCCACAGTGCGAACGAACCGTTAGTTCGAGGCTGCCATCGGCCTGGTCGGCACGCGGCGGGCGCATCCTGACCGACGCCGGCTTCTCGTGCTCCGGCAGGTCGGCACGGAGGGAGCCGGCAGAGGGAGCCGGCTGCTGGACGGCGACCGGCAGGGAGCCGGCTGCTGGACGGCGACCGGCAGGGAGGTTAGCCTCGCAGCCGCGCGAAAGGGAGTCCTCATCATGTCATCCACACGCGACTGCCCGTCTGCGTGCATCGATCAGGCAGCTCCTCCGGGGGTCCTGCCTTTGGCCACCACTCCAGGTGAATGGGTCCGGTCCGCACCATGAAACAGGTCCTCATTCGTAAAGGCAGCGTCATCGTCGGCGATGTCCCCGCGCCCCGCGTCGAGGCGGGAGAAGTCCTGGTGAGTGTGCGGGTCTCGTGTCTTTCCGTGGGCACAGAGATGAGCGGGGTGCGCTCCAGCGCCATGCCGATGTGGAAGCGGGCTTTGCAACAGCCCGAGAAGCTGGCCGCGGCGGCGCAGAGGGTCGCCACGCAGGGAGTTCAGCGGACCTGGAGCCAGGTGCGGGAGAAACTCGATGCAGCGCATCCCACCGGATACTCGGCGACCGGTGTCGTTGTGGGGGTCGGTGCCGGCATCCAGGACATCGCCCCCGGCGATCGGGTCGCTTGCGCAGGGGCGCAATGTGCCCATCACGCCGAGTTCATTCGCGTGCCGCGCAACCTCTGTGTTCCGCTGCCAGACGGGCTGGATTGGGAGAGTGCGTCCACCGTCACCATGGGCGCCATCGCACTGCAGGGTGTGCGCCGGGCCCAGCCCACCCTGGGCGAGAGTTTCGTGGTCATCGGGCTGGGCCTGCTGGGCCAGCTGACCGTCCAATTGCTGCGGGCCAATGGCTGTCGTGCCATTGGTGTGGATCTCGACCGCGATCGCATCGCCCTGGCTCAGCGCCTGGGCATGGACCTGGGTCTGACCCCGGATGAAGGGAACGACGTCGAGCAGGTCGCGCGCTTGACCGATGGCCTGGGTGCGGATGGGGTGATCATCACGGCGGCCACGCCTTCCGACGCGGTGGTATCCACCGCGTTCAAACTGTGCCGCAAGAAGGGCAGGGTGGTGCTGGTGGGCGATGTGGGCCTGCACCTCAACCGTGCGGACTTCTATGTCAAGGAGATCGATTTCCTGATCTCGACCTCCTACGGACCCGGGCGGTATGACCAACGCTACGAGGAACAGGGGTTGGACTATCCGGCGGCCTATGTGCGCTGGACGGAAAACCGCAACATGGCGGAGTACTTGCGCCTGCTCGCGGAGCACAGGGTGCGGGTCGAGCCCCTGGTGTCCGCGCGCTATCCGATCCACGAGGCGCCTGCGGCCTATGCCTCCCTGAGTGAGGCCGCAACCAAGCCGATGATGGTGTTGTTGACCTACCCGGAGAGCGCTGCCCAGCCAGTTCGCACCCTCCGGCTGAATCCGAGGACAACCGCAACGCCGGGACGGATCCGCGTAGCGGTGTTGGGCGCCGGTGGGTTCGCCTGCTCGACCCATCTGCCGAACCTGCAGGGTCTGAGCGATCGATTCGTCCTTCAAGCGGTGGTGACCCGCACCGGCCATCGCGCCGCGGCCGTGGGCAGGCAATTCGGCGCCGCGTATGCCTCGACCGACTACCAGCAGGTGCTGGCCGATCCCGAGGTGGACGCGGTGATCATCGCCACCCGGCACCACCTGCACGGAGCCATGGCCCTGGCCGCCTTGCAGGCCGGCAAGCATGTGCTGGTGGAGAAGCCCCTGGCGCTGAAGTCAGATGAACTCGATGCACTGGATGCCTTCATCCGCGCCGGCGGCGACAAGGCTTCACCGGTGCTCCTGACCGGCTACAACCGGCGCTTCTCACCCTGTGCCAGGCGCTTGGCGGAGGTGCTGCGAGGCCGCAGCGGCCCGTTCATGATCAATTACCGCATGAATGCGGGTTACATCCCGCTGGATCACTGGGTGCATGGTCCCGAGGGAGGCGGCCGCAATCTGGGCGAGGCCTGCCATATCTATGACCTGTTCACCTATTTGGCGGATGCGCCAGTTAGCGAAGTCTCAGCTCAGGCCATCGTGCCCCGGTCGCACCACTACAGCCGCACGGACAACTTCATCGCGACCCTGAGTTTCGCCGATGGTTCGGTGGCCAGCCTGACGTACACCGCGCTGGGGCACAGGGACCACCCCAAGGAGATGGCCGACCTCTACGTGGACGGCAAGGTCGCCGTGCTCGAAGACTACAAACGTCTCCTGGTCATCGGCACCGGGGAGCAAGCGCCAAGATCGTCACTCCACGACAAGGGGTGGAAGGCCGAGTTGATCGCCTTCGCGGATGCGGTCAACGGGAATGGCTGGCCCGCTTCGTGGTGGCAGCAGCTGCAGGCGGCACGAATCGCCCTGGCGGTGGAGGCGCAGCTGAATCCCACCCAGGCTCTCAGCCAGCCACCACTCCCGGTCCGCCCCGTGCTGGACCATCCGTAGGGAGTGGTCCGCCTTGTGAGGTAGAGCCGCTCCCACAGCCGACGCGCTCACACCTGTGCGTCATCCGCGGCGGGAGCGCGAGCAGGACGAGGTCACCGGGAAGGAATCTCATTGCGGGTCCCCGGGCCCCCAGCGGGCATCGCCCATCGCTCCCGGGGAGGGCCCCGACGTCGGCAGTAACGGGTTCTCCGTGGGCGCGGGCGCGGCGCCTTCGAGCAACCGCCGGTAGGCGGCTTCCACGTCGCGGGCCAGCACGTCGAAGAGGCGGTGCGCCCCGACCCAGGCGCGGCCGCGGGCCCCATCGCGGCGGGCACGCTCGGGATCGCGCAAGTAGATCTCGATCGCATCGGCAAAGGGACCGACTTCGCTCGTCACACACACGCCGCCTCCGCTCTGACCGAGCGCATCCTCGGCATCGCGGACCCGTGAGGCCACGACGGGCAGTCCCGCGCTCATGTACTCCACGACCTTGAGCGGCGAACACGTCCGGTGGACCCCGTAAGGGTCGTCCACCGGGAGCGGATAGATGCCGACGCATGCGACGCGGAGCAACGCCGGCACCTGGTCGTATGGCACGAACGGGATGAACTGGAGACGCTGGGGGCAAGACAGACCGGCCAGCAGTTTCCGAATCCTGTCGGTCAGTCTGCCCACCACCAGAAAACGACTCTCGGGAACGCGCCGGCCCACCTCATCGAAGACCCCGAAGATCAGGCTGGGGTCACGCCGGATCTCCAGATTCCCGAGGTAGCAGACCGTGGGCTGCCCCTGGAGCTCAGCCACCCGCGGGTCCACTGCGCCGGAGTCCTCCCGGTCGAAGGTCTCGCGTGACACGCCGACCGGGAACACGACCATCCGTCGCGAATCCACGCCATCGCGGTCACGCAGGATCTCCCCCATGGCCACGCTGATTGGGAAGATCAGGTCGGCGCCGCGCAGCAGGATCCGTCGCAACGCGATCCACCAACGAGGCCAGAGCCGATCGAGCAACCACTCCTGGCCGCAGAAATCCAGTTCCAGGAGCCGGGCCTCGAAGTGGGGATGGTCGAGTTGGTAGGCGAAACGCACGCCATGTCGCCGCGCGGCCCACAGGGCGAGCAACCCCTCCGTGACGAGATCGCGCACCTGGAGCACGTCGGGCCGCTCGCGCGCGAGCCTTTCCATGAGCCGCACCTTGAGGAAGAAGGTGTTCAGCTTGTTCCAACGATTGACCAGGACTCCCAGTGGACGCGGCAGCAGGGAGTCCTGCCGGCGTCGGATCTCCAAGTGGCGCACGCCCCCCTCCCAGCGCTCCAGGACCTCGTTCCGCTCGCCCATCTCCGAGACCACCCAGGTGACCTCGTGGCCCATGCCCGGGAAGCAGCCGAGGTATACGCCCGGGGCGGTCGGGAAGCGGTCCGTGTGCCAGATGACGAGTCTCATTCTCTCTCCCGGCGGGTCAGCGCGAGTCGAAGCTCTTCGCCTCCGCCTCGTCGCTCCCTCTCAGGCGCGCCATCCCCTCGTGGGCGGCGGCCCAGAACTGGCTCACCTCCGAGCCGGAAAACGTGCGCAGGGCGAGAAGGCCGGCGACGTACAGGAACCCAGCCAGCGGCAACGCCTGGTAAAGGTGCAGCCCAGGCAGGAGGTAGAGCACGAGGCCGACGATGGCGGCGGCGATGACCGGCCGGATGATCGCCCGGATCATGTAGGTGCGGGCCACGTAGCGCTGCACGTAGTAGACGTTCGCTCCGGCCACGGCCAGTTCGCTGGTCACGGCGGCGACCGCTGCCCCCATGTAGCCAAAGCGTGGGATGAGCGTCAGGTTGAGCGCCGCGTTCACGACCAGCGCGAGCCCGGTCGCAACCATCACGCGCTTCTGATTGCCGGAGGCAACCAGTATGCGTCCCATGGTGATGCTGATGGTCGACGGCACGAGCATCAACGCCAGGATGGGGAGGACCGCAGCGGTGTTCTTGAACTCGTCCCCAAGCAGCGTGGGAGCCACCCGCGGAAGGATGACGAAGCAGATGATGAAATAGAACGCCACGATCATCTGGTAGCGCACGGCACGAGTCACCAGGTTGCCCATGCGCTGGTGGTCGCTGTGTGCCAACGAGGCGAAAACGGGATAGATCGCGACGAGGAAGCTCTCGCGCAACACGGTGAAGAAGAGCAGGAACTTGGCGCCCGCCTTGTACCACCCGACCTGCGCGTTGCCCTTCAATTCACCCAGCAGCACCGCGTCCAACTGCTGGTAAACGATCACGAAGCTGGCCGCGAACGCGATGGGGACCGACTCCTTCAGCAGGTAGAAGAGGGTGCCCAGTCGGGGTTTCTCCCATCCGAGGCGCAGGCGTGCCATGAGATAGGTGGAGACGACGAGCCGCAGCACTGCCGCCACGACCAACGTGGCGAGGATCCAGCGCAGGTTGCGGCCGAGCAGGATGCACGCACCCCCCAGGATCACGAACACCAACTGGTTGACGATGTTCGCGATCGCAATGTAGCCCATCTCGTCAAGCCCCTGGAACACCGCGTCGTAGGTCTGGGCGACGGTGATCAGGAACAGGACGATGCAGTAACACCAGATGGCCCAGAGGAAGTCCCCCTGGTAGCCGCGCGCATGTGCGAAGCCGAGGATGAGCGCGAGGCACAGGGGACCCAGCAGCAGTTTGAGGGTCATCACCCCCCGCAGGAATTCGGGATGGTGTGGGCTCTTCCGCGCCACCTCGCGGGTCAGGATCATGTCGAGGCCCAGAGTGGCCAGGATGCTGAACAGGTAGACAAACGCTTCCGCGCGCTGGAGGGTGCCGTAGCCCTCCGGGCCCAGTTTTCGGGCGAGGGTCACCATCATGCCCATACCCATCCCACGCACGAGCAGGCCCGAGAGGGCCAGCACACCCGTGTTCCGCAGGACCTTGCGCGCATGGCCCCGGTCGGAGCCGACAGGGGGTAGGGCCGCCGGTGCCGGGTCGGGTGGGGGAAGGGAAGTCATCAGTGACGGCGACTCACGCATGAGACCGGGTACATGTGAACATCCCCTCCTCGGGTGGGGGGGGAAGCGGGAGCTCGGATCCCCGAGGGATGCGACGGGTATGCACGGAGAATCCTAGCACAGAAGGCCTCGCAGGACTTGTCTCCCTCCCGCCCGTGAACGAGCACCGCGGTTACCGTCCACCGAACAACTCCCGGACGATGGCGCGGCCGATCTCGTCCCAGCTGAAGCGGGCCGAGCGATCGAGGGCGCGCGCACCGGTCGCGGCCAGGGTGCCCGGGTCGGCGAGCGCCGCCTCGATGGCCGTGGCCAGCGCCTCGGGGCCACCTTCTCGCACCAGGAACGCGCCATCCGATCCGGTCGTCCAGCGGATGGCGGCAAGGTCCGTGACGAGGATCGGCATCCCGAAGGCCATCGCCTCGAGGATCTTCATGGGCATCACGATCTCGGTGAGCGGCGAGCGGGGCCGCGGCAGCACGAACAGGTCGTGCTCGAGATACACCCGTCCGATCTCCGCGTGAGGCACACGCCCGAGCACCCGCACGTTCTCCGGCAGCGCGAGTCCCGCCAACTCCTCGGCGGAGGGCCCCACGACGCTCAGGCCGACCTGCGGCGAGCGACCCGCGAGGATGTGCATGGCCCCGATCAGCGTGGGCAGCCCCTGCCAGGCCATCGCGCTGCCCACGTAGAGCAGCCGTCGGGGCGCGTCGCGCAGACGCCAGCGCTCGGCCTGCGGCTCCACGCCCACCGGAATCACCGTGATCCGCTCCGCTGGAACCCCGTGCCCGACCAGATAGTCGCGCATCGGATCGTTCAACGTGCGCACCCGGTCGAAGTGCGGCCACAGGCGCTCCTCGACAAAGCTGCGCAGGGAGGCGGCGAGACGGTTCGAGGCGTCCGGCACTTCGAGCCGCAGGATGCTCGACGCGTCGTAGACACTACTGAGCCCCGCGCACCGGCGCCGGCGGAGTCCGGGGAGCGCGAGCAGAGCGGTGGAGTAGTTTCGCACCCAGACCACGGAGCCGGGTGTGACCTCGCGGTCGATGTGCTCGAAGGCGCGCGCGACGTAGTAGCGCTTGCGGGCCAGGTTGCCCCGCGGCGCGGCAGCAGAATCCAGCCGGACCAGGCTGGCGGGCGGCGGCGGCGACGCGGCCATCCAGCAGAATCCGCGTGTCGGCACGAGCGGGCTGACCGCACGAATCAGCGCCAGCACGTGAATCTGGTAGCCGAGCAGCGGCGGCGACTCGAGTTGGTCCGACAGGAAGAAGAGGCCCGGCCGCGCGGTGCTCACGTCGATCGCTGCTCCAGGACCGCAACGGTCCGCTCCGCGGAGTGGCCGTCCCACAGCGGGGGGATCGCGCCGCGGCGTGCTTCACCCGCAAGGATGCTGCTGATGGCCCCACGCGAGCGCGCAAGATCGTCGCCGACCAGCACGTTGGTGCCAATCTCGGTGGTGACGGGGCGCTCTGTGGAGGTGCGGGCCGTGACGCACGGCACCCCCAGGAACGTGGTCTCCTCCTGGATGCCCCCCGAGTCGGTCAGCACGAAGCAGCTACCCTTCATCAGCGACAGGAAGTCGAAGTAAGGCTGCGGCCCCAGGATGCGCACCTCTGGCACAGCGGCCACCCGCCCCCACAGGCCGGCGGCATCCAGGGTCCCGCGCGTGCGGGGATGGACCGGGAACACCACCGGCAGTTTCGCCGCCAGCTCGGCGAGCAGATCCACGAGCGCGGCGAGCCGGACCGGGTCGTCCACGTTGCTCGGGCGGTGGAGCGTGGCCAGGGCGTAGCCGCCCCGCGCCAGGCCCAGGTTCTCCGCGGTGCGCGCCGCGTCGATGCGCGGCGCGAGGTGCACCAGCGTGTCGATCATGGTGTTGCCGGTGAGGTGGACGCGCTCGTCCGGGATCCCCTCGCGGCGCAGGTTCTCGATCCCGCTCTGCTCGGTGACGAACAGCAGTTCGGCCATCTGGTCTGTCAGGATGCGGTTGATCTCCTCCGGCATCCCGCGGTCGAAGCTGCGCAGCCCGGCCTCGACGTGCACCACCGGGATCCGGCACTTCACCGCGGTGAGCGCGCAGGCCAGAGTCGAGTTGGCGTCGCCCACGACCAGCACCAGGTCGGCGGCGAGCCCGGCCAGGGCCTGCTCGAAGGCTTCCATGATGCGGGCGGTCTGCCGCGTCGGCAGGTCCGGACCCACGTGCAGGCGGGCGACCGGCTCGGGCAGCTCCAGATCGCGCAGGAAGGAGTCGGACATGCTGGCGTCGTAGTGCTGGCCGGTGTGGACCAGCAGCCCCTCCAGCGTCTTGTGCCCGCGCAATGCGCGCAGGAGGGCGGCAACCTTCATGAAATTGGGGCGCACGCCCGCCACGCAGACGATCCGGCGGCGGCTCATCGGGCCTCCCGGGACGGAGCGGGGCGCAGTCCGGAGCGCCACCCCTGGCGGCGTGTCTCCGGCGTGGATCGGGGGTCGGTCACTTCGCGGCTGCGGGTCGGCAATTCGATGGCTCCCCTGGGGTGACGCCAACGGGCGGACCGTCCCTCGCGGTGGCGGACCTCCTCCCCTGGCCGGTGGCGCCGGTCGGTGGTCCGGGACTGCTCCCCGGGGGCACCCCGACGACCCGGCACGGGTCCGGGACATAGTAACGGCCGCTGCTGCGTTTGGCCAAGCCGAATCGCGCCGTCCAGAATGCAACTGGTGGGTGGATCATCGCGCTATCTGATAGGTAACCCCTCTCTGCCAGGGTCGGTGCGGCGGCGATCCACCAGCTCACCAGTCCGACGGAAGGACCCGGTGTCGCTCAGAATCGCAGGTAGATGAAGGGGTTCGTCCCGGCCGGTGCGAACAGCAGCAGGGCCAGGAGCAGTGCGGCGAGCGCCGGCCACGCAAGCGGACGCCGCAGGTCGAGCGCGGGGCTGCGATCCTCGTGCCGCAGACTCCAGAGGTGCAGGAGCACGCCGGCGCCCAGCGCGACCAGGCCCTGCACGTAGTACCAGCGCACGCCGCCGGCGCCGAACGACACCATCCGCTTCAGCATCTCCCAGGCCGTCGGGAAGTCGGGGACGCGGAAGATCACCCAGGTCACGAGCAGGAACAGGAACGTCAGCGCCCACGAAGCGAAACGGCCGGGCCGGCCATAACGCCCCTGGGCCCGCCGGCCACGCGCGTCCCGCACCAACCTGTGGATCGCGAGCGCCAACCCGTGCAGCGCGCCCCACACCACGAAGGTCCACGACGCCCCGTGCCACAGTCCGCCCAGGAACATCGTGAGCAGGATCGCGGCGGCATAGGACCAGGTCTCGGCCCGCACCCCGAGCGGGCGGTCCGCCACGATCCGGCGGGACACCGTGTAGGCCAGCGGCAGGAACAGGTAATCGCGCAGCCAGGTGGAGAGCGTGATGTGCCAGCGCTGCCAGAACTCCGCGATCGACCGGGCGGAGTAGGGGTGGCGGAAGTTCTCCGGATACTCGAAGCCCAGCATGCGCGCCACGCCGATGGCCATGTCGGTGTACCCCGAGAAGTCGTAGTAGACCTGGCCCGCGTAGGCCAGGACCGCCAGCCAGCAGGTGAGCGGCGAGTACGCCACCGGATGCGCGAACACCGGCCCCACCCACACCGCGAGCGTGTCGGCGAACAGCATCTTCTTGGTGAAGCCACGCAGAAAGCGCTCAAGCCCCACGCGCAAGTCGCCGGCGCGCAATGGGTGCTCACGCTTCAACTGCGGCAGGAACTGCGCGCCGCGCACGATGGGGCCGGCCAGCAGTTGCGGGAAGAAGGCCACGAACAACATGTAGTCCCGGAAGCTCCGGTGCGCCGGCAGCAGCCCGCGGTAGATGTCGATGAGGTAGGAGATGCACTGGAAGGTGAAGAACGAGATTCCCACCGGCAGGACGATCTCCGGGCGCGGCAACTCGAGGCCCGCGATGCGGAACAGCGGCTGGGCGTTGGCGAGCAGGAAGTCCGTGTACTTGAAGAACGCGAGCACGCCGAGGTTCGTCGCGATGCCCAGCAACAGCCAGCGCCGCCGGGCCCGTCCTGCGGGTGCTCCCGCGATGCCGTGCGCGACCCGGAAGCCCACCAGCGTCACACCGAAGAGCAGGAAGCAGGAACGCCAGTCCCACCACGCGTAGAAGAGATAGCTCGCGGCGATCAGCAGATTGCGACGTGCCCCCTCCCACTTCGTGCAGGCGAGTGCGCCCAGCAGCAGCGCGAAGAAGACGAAGAACTGGGCGGAGGAGAAGATCATCGCATCGCCTCCGCGATCGCGCGCGCGAGCCGCTCCCCCACCACCCGGTGTCCGGCGGCGTTCATGTGACCACTGCCCATGACCGAGTTACTGAAACCGTGCAGTGGCTGGCCGGTGCGCGCGAACTCCGCGCGGATCTCGTCGAGGGGGTCCACCAGCGTCACCCGGTTGCGCGCGGCGAAGGCGTGGTAGAACGCTGCGATCTGCGGATGGCCGTAGTCGAAGCGTGGCCCGAAGTAGTCCACGCCCGGGATGTAGAGGTAGACCAGCCTTGGCGAGTGCGCCGCGATGCGGCGATGGAGCGCGTCCAGGAGGACGGGGAGGCGCGGATCCGCGGCGGGGGCCGCGAACGCCGCCCCCGCCGCGGAAGCACCAGCCCCGTGGAAGCGCTTCGCGAGTTGCGCGCGCTCGTCGGTGGCGAGCAGCTTCATGCGGCGCCAGGCCACGGTGACCAGTGACGAATTGCGCAGCACCCGCCGCGACAGGCGCGCGAGCCGGCCCTCGGGGGGCGCTCCCGCTGGCGGCGCCGCGGCCGCCGCCAGCCGCGCCTGTGCGGCGGGAGTGAAGAAGTCCCCGAGATCCGAGTCGTTGAGCTCCACGATCACGATGTCTGGCGCCAGCCGGGGGCCATATTCCTCCAGCCAGTCGGCGTACTCGACCGGCGAGCGCCCGGAGTACCCGACGTTGACCACTTCGAGCCCGGGCATCCGCTGCTCGGCGACCGAGCCGAAGTCGGCATCCTGGGTGACCTGGAGCGCCTCGGCGAACGAGTCACCGAGCAGGACCGCGCGCACCCGGGCGCGGGGCACACGCAATTCATCATCCAGCAGACCCATCAAGCTGGTGTGCCTCACGCTCCAACCCTCGGTGCTGTACACGATGCGCGCGTGCGGCGGCAAGACATAGGTATAGCGCATGTCCGGCACCGCTATCGAGGGCGAGACGAGCCAGAGGCGCACCACGATCTCGGCCGCGAAGAGGACCAGCGCGGTGCCGAGGATGGCAGCGAGGACGGGATGGACCGGTCTCGGAGGCTTGATGAGGACTCCCCTTCACGCGAAGCCGACACCGTCGAGACGGGGAAACCCCCTCGGACTGGTCCGCACGCGTGGACTACTGTACCGCTTCTCGGTCAAACCGGGGGGGTCAGGGCACAGGCTCGAGGAAGATGCATTGCGCCCCGGGGAACGCCCAGGAGCGCACGCCCGCCACGCAAACGCTCCGGCGGCAGCTCATCGCGGCCCCTCGGAGCGACCGCGGCTCACCACCAGCGTCCCCACCGGCACGCCCGGGTGTTGGTCGCGATCGAAGAACCACTCGCTCAACCGGAGGTTCGGATAGTGGGCCTGCCGAAACATGCGCACCTCGATCTGGTAGGTACCCTCGACCGCGTCCGGGGGCACGTACAGCGCAAAGGAATCCTGCACCACTTCGTCGGCTCTCCAGAGGTCCGTGCCGTAGTCTCCACGGGCGGGCAGGTGGTCGGCACGGAAGCCGTAGCGCTCGTGCCGCAGCCGTTCGAAGAGCTTTCGCGCAGGCTTCCCGATGAACGCCGGAGGTGCGAAGCCCGCGGGCAGGCTACGGTCGAACCGCACGGCGGCCCGCCAGGCCCCGGCACCGATGGGACGGGCCGCGTGCCAGCGGGCCACTCCGCTCAGGTTGTCGCCCGGCGCGGCCACGCGGGTGGAGAGCGTGAACCCGACGAGCGCGGGAGCGCGGTCCAGCGAGTCTCGAGAGTCCGGTGCGCCCGCGGCCGGTCCGGGCGACCACGCCTCCACGAAGGGACGCGTGGTCGCGAGGCCGGACAGGGTGTCGAGCGCCGCCTTGCGCAGGCCGTACACGACCAGGTCGCCCGTGTCGTGGAGCCGCGGGAAGGCTTCGGGGTGTGCATCGAAACGCGCGCGCGCGGCAAGGAACCACGGATGCCGGGGCGCCCAGTAGTCCAGGGGCAGCGGCTCGTTGAAGCGGTCATTGAGGACGATCGCATCCGCGCCGTAGCGCCGGATGACCTCCCGCGTGCGCTCCCAACTCCCGTACGGGTCGAGCGCGTCGCGGGCGTCGAGGATCCGGGCCGGCCCGAGCGAATCGTTGGGAGAGCTGTGCTGGTCCACGAGCGTTGCCACGTAGCGCCCGGTCATCATGGGCACCAGATAGGACGTCGCGGGGTCGGAGAGCACCACGCAGCCGGGGTCGAGGTGCTGCGCCATCCAGTCGAAATCGGCCTGCCACTTCCGCGGGTCCTGCTCGACCACGGCATCCGGCCCGGGGCCGCGCAGCGCCTGCACGGCGTCGCGGACCGAGGGCACGAGCAGCGCGAGCGCCAGGGCGAGCAACGCTCCCGCCCCTGCGCGAGTCCACCATGGTCCTCGCCCCCGCGCGACCGCGGCCAGTTCCGGCAGCAGCCAGGCCACGAGCACTGCGAAGGGCACGATCCAGACCATGCGCATCAGCAGGTATCCGAGGCGCGGCTGCAGCAGCGCCACGACCGGCGGGTTGAAGATGGTCAGCGCCACCGCCAGCGAGGAGGTCAGCAGGAAGAGCGCCGCGACGTTCCCGCGCCCGCGCATCCAGAGCCAGGGCCAGGACAGCGGCACGAGCACCCAGGCCAGGCCCATCCACCCCCAGAGTTGCTCGATGGACACCACGCGCAGCGAGCCGACCAGCCACGTCAACCCCTGCGGCTCGGTATGGATCACGTTCGTCGGCGCGTAGGCCCGTTGCGCCCGGAACAGCAGGTAGGGCAGGCAGACCACGCCGAGCAGCAGCGCCGTCCCGGCGAGCCGGCGAGCCTCGGGGCCGAAGCGGCGATCGCGCAGCAGCAGCCCGAGCCCGAGCGCGGGAAACACCAGCGCGAACTGGATGGCCGAGAAGACGTGCGCGGCCACTGCCCCGAAGCCCAGGGCCACCGCGGCCAGGCGGGTGGCCCAGGCGCGCCGGCCCAGGTCCGCGAGCACCGCGACCGCGGCCGCGAGCGCCAGTTGGTCCGCGATGCGCGTGGCGTAGACCGCCTGGCGGAGCGGGCCCTGCCCCAGGCCGCCTCCGTAGGTCAGCATCAACACCCAGGCGGCGAGCGCCGCGCCGGTGGAGCCGCGGCACAGGAAGCCCAGGGCGGCGACGTTGAGCACGAAGAACGGCGCGATCAGAGCGCTGAGCCAGCGCCAGGTCTCGAGCGGGCCGAGACTCGCCAGTCGCGCGAGCAGCGCGACGATGCCGTGCCAGAGCCCCTTGCGCGGGTCCGCGCCCGCGCGGCCCGCGTCGCGGAAGAAGGCGTCGGCGGGGAACAACTCCCCCGACTGCAGCATGCGCCGCAGCGTCCCGACGTGGTCCGGCGTGTCGCTCAGGTACCCCAGGGGCGGCCCGAAGCGGGCCGCGTGCACGGCCGCGAACGCGGCGGCGAGCATCACGGCCAGCACGGCCGCGCGCGCGAGCCCACGCTCCGGTGTGGCTTGCGACCCGCCGGCGCGCCAGAGCACGAGTCCCCAGGGCAGCACGCTGGTGAGCGGCGTCCAGGGAAGCAGCGCGAGGAAGGGTAGCCCCGCCGTGTGCGCGAGCAGCACGAGGGCGGCGTTCCAAGCCACCCCGAAACCGAATACCCAGCCGGCCGCGAGCCACGCACCCCCGGGCGGACGCGCCCCGAGGACGACGAAGGCCCAGCCGGGCACCAGGACGAGGACCGCGAACGCCGCCGCCAGACGCAGCGGCCCGGGCAGCGGCGCCGCCCATCCGGCGAGCAGCAGGCCGTGCACTGCGAGACTGGCCGCGACCACGCCGATGGCCTGGACCCGGGTCACGCGCGAGCCTCCCCGCGGAACCACCGGCTGGCGAGTGCGCGCAGGCCGATGCCGCGGCCCAGCCACAACAGCACGGGCGCGTAGGCGAGCGCCACGGCGACCGTGCGCGCCCCCGCGGCGAGGACCGACTCCGCCGGCCCGATCCGGCAGGCGACGAAAGCGGCCACCCCGGCCCACACGGCAGGCATGAAGCTCGACACCGCGAACGCCAGCCGTCCGCCCGGTCCGGGGCGCAGGTCACGCGCTGCGAGCGTGGCGATCGCCACGGCGAAAGCGCCATAACCGACGCACGCCGCGAGGGCCACCGGCGAGGGCCGAGGCGCGCGTGCTGCGACCGCGAAGACGAGCAGCGCGGTCACCGTGGCGCACGCCAACCCGGCCAGGAGCAGGGACCGCGCGCGGCCGCTGCCCAGCAGCCAGTAGGCCGGCAGCGTCGAGGCCGAGAGCAAGAGCGCACCCAGGACGAGCAGACGGACGGCCTCGCCGGCATCCCGGTAGCGTGGCAGCCACCACGCCAGCGCCGGCGCCACCCAGACCATCGCGACCGCCACCACCAGCGGCAGCAGCACCGCCAGCGCTCGTTGCGCGCGCGCCACCTGCCCGCTCATGAACTCCAGGCCCCGCGTGTCCCCTGCGGCCGCGGCGATGCGCGGATAGAGCACCGCGGCCGCGGCCTCGGGCACGTACAGTACGAGCCCGGCCGCCATGAGCCCCAGGCTGTAGGCGCCGAGATCCGCGGGAGTGCCGTAATGGATGAGGGCGAGCCGATCCACGGAGCGCAGCGCGAGCGAGACGGCGAAGAAGGCGAAGACCACGAATCCGCCGCGCACCAGCCTGACGCCTTCCACCGGGGCCCCGGGCCGCAGCGGTACGTCCGGCGCCGCCAGGCGCACCCACGCCAGGGCCACGAGGGTCCCGGCGAGCCAGCCCCACAGCAACCCGGAAATCCCAAAACGCCACACCAGCGCGAGTCCCAGGCTGCCGCCCAGCAGCGCCTGCGCCGCCGATGAGCCGCTCACCACGCCGAAGCGCCCGCGCGCGCGCAAGGCGGACCCGTGGTACTGCAACACGAGTTGGAGCAATGCAGCCGCGAGCATCAGGAGCGGAGCGCTCCAGCCGAGACCACGCAGCAGCGCGGGCCGTCCGCTCGCGAACGCGGCGACGAGCAGCAGCGCGAACAGCGTCCCGCCCGCGAGCACCATGCTCCAGGCGCCGGCGAGCAACCGCCTGGCCTCCCCCGCATCGCCCCGCGCGGTGGGCGCTGGCAGCCGCAGATCGAGTCCCTGCAGCACGCCCACCGGGGCGTAGCCACCGTAGTCGAGGATCAGGTTGAGCGCGTTCCATTGGCCAAAGCCCGCGGGCCCCAGGGCGATCGCGGCCAGCACGCCGCGCGCCAGCAGGATCCCGCGCGCCAGGTACTGGCTGACCGCGAGGCCCAGCGTGTCCCGGACGAAGCGCTGGCTCACCGTGATCCCGGGGCGGGCTGTTGGAGTCCAGGCGCGTGGTGCCCTAGAATCGCACGCCAGATGCCAACCTGTGCTCCGACTTCGACTGGCCGGCCGTGACCCCCGTGCCCGAGACCCTCGCCTCGCGCGGTGGCACTCCCGTGCGTGCCACGTTCCTGCCCTTCTCCCGGCCCTCCATCGGGGCGAGAGAGAAGGAACTCGTGCTCGCGACGCTCGAATCCGGCTGGATCACGACGGGCCCGCAGACGGTGGAGCTGGGCCACCGGGTGGCGGCCCTCGCCGGAGCGCGCCACGGCCTGGCAGTGAACTCGGCCACGGGCGCCCTGCACCTCGCGCTCGCCGCGCTCGGAGTGGGCCCCGGCGACGAGGTGATCACCTCGACCTACACCTTCGTGGCCTGCGTGAACGTCATCGAGCACGTGGGCGCGCGTCCGGTGCTGGTGGACGTCGAGCCCGACACGCTGTGCCTGGACCCGCGCGCGGTCGAGCGCGCGCTCACCGCGAAGACGCGCGCCCTCCTCCCGGTGGACTATGCCGGGCACCCCTGCGACCTCGACGCCATCGGCGAGCTGGCCCGCGCGCGCGGCATCCCCGTGGTCGAGGATGCGGCCCACGCCCTGGGGGCCTCGCTGGGCGGGCGGCCG
>Ga0315276_10002731_pt1 | contig 16145 bp, 14 predicted proteins | sample YL17G05_0_MG_FD_204542 | JGI IMG/M metagenome (GOLD analysis project Ga0315276, IMG submission 204542) | Sediment microbial communities from Yellowstone Lake, YNP, Wyoming, USA - YL17G05_0 | ecosystem: Environmental > Aquatic > Freshwater > Lake > Sediment | place: USA: Wyoming | collected... | reverse complement strand
ACTGGGCGGCGGTGAAGACCGGCACCAGCAAGGACATGCGCGACAACTGGTGCATCGGCTTTACCGGGCGTTTCACGGTCGGCGTTTGGGTCGGGAATTTCGACGGCAGCCCGATGCGCGATGTGTCAGGCGTGAGCGGCGCCGCGCCGGTATGGATGGAACTGGTCGATTACCTGCATCGGCGCTCGACTTCGACTCAAGCGCCAAGGCCGCAGCCGGTGATTGCGCGCCGAATCGAATACGAACAGGACATCGAAGCCGCGCGCGAAGAGTATTTCGTCGCCGGCACCGAGATCGATGTGATTGCGGCAAAGGGGGCGGGAACGGCCCGCGCAGGCATTGCCTATCCGGGCAACGGCAGCATCATCGCGCTTGATCCGGACATTCCGGGCAGGGTTCAACGCGTGCGCTTCATGGCGGCGCCGTCGTTGTCCGGCCAGCGCTGGCAACTCGACGGGGAAACGCTCGGGGCGCCGGATGATCCGGTGCTCTGGGCGCCGCAACCCGGGCGTCACGATCTCGTGCTGACGGATGCAAGCGGCGAAGAACTGGATCGGGTTCGCTTCGAGGTGCGCGGCGCGGCGCGGGGGCGATAAGGACTACAAACAAGGCGATCCGCCGGTCTGCCTCGCTGCATTCGCGTTGCAGTGCCGCAAGGCGATGAGATCGCGATCCATTTCCGGGAGACCCCGAAGCGAGCCTGGGCTGCTACACTACGGCGCCGTAATCAACGACAACCGGACGCGACGCGGTCGAAATCCACTCGACCGAGGCTGCGCCGGACACAACAAGACAAGAGGAGGAAACCAGTGGCCACAACTTTTTCCGCGGAGTTCGAAAAGGCAACCTATGGCAAGGTCGCATGGCGCCTGATTCCGTTTTTGTTCCTTTGCTACATCGTTGCCTTTCTTGACCGGGTGAATGTCGGCTTTGCCAAGCTGCAGATGGCAGGCGATCTGAATTTCAGCAACACGGTTTACGGATTCGGCGCGGGTATATTTTTCATCGGTTATTTCATCTTTGAAGTGCCGAGCAACGTAATTCTGGAGCGGGTGGGCGCGCGATTGTGGATCGCGCGCATCATGATCACCTGGGGCATTATCTCCTCGGCGTTTATGTATACGGGCGACATTCACTGGGGATCCATTGCGACTTACTTCAACTATACCGATGCCGAATTTACTTTTTACTTCCTGCGCTTTCTGCTCGGCGTCGCGGAGGCCGGATTCTTTCCCGGCATCATCCTGTACCTGACCTACTGGTTCCCAGGTGCACGCCGCGCCAAGATGGTTGCGTTGTTCATGACCGCGATCGCGATTTCCAACGCGATCGGATCGCCGATTTCCGGCGCGATCATGCAATATGCCGACGGATGGAACGGCTGGCGCGGCTGGCAGTGGCTATTCCTGCTAGAGGGCATTCCCTCGATCATCATCGGCGCGCTGGTGTTAGTACTGCTCGACAATGGGCCGAAGACCTCAAAGTGGCTCACCAATGCGGAGAAAGATCTGCTCGCGCAGCGTCTGGCTGACGATGATGCAGGCAAGAAGGAACTCGGCAAGAGCCACAGCTTCCTGGACGCCTTCAAGGACTCCCGCGTCTGGGCGCTGGCGATGGTGTACTTATGCGGCGTGGTTTGCTTCTATGCGGTGAACTTCTGGATGCCGACCATCGTGCAGGAAGTGGGTATCGCCAAGACGGATTACCTGAAGGTCGGATTGCTGAGCATGATTCCGTGGGGCCTCGCTGCGGTGGCAATGGTCCTGTGGGGAAGCCACTCCGACCGCACAGGCGAGCGTCGCTGGCACTCGGCCGGCGGATTGCTGCTTACCGTCGCAGGATTGATTACCCTGGCGTTTGTCGGCAATGGAAGCAAGCCCGGAGAACTCGAAATGGCACACGTGGTCGCTTCCATGTCTGCGCTCAGCATGGTGACCGTCGGAACCCTGTGTTGGGTTGCGACCTTCTGGTCCCTGCCGACGGCGTTCCTCTCGGGTACTGCGGCAGCGGCGGGCATTGCCTGGATCAACTCCGTCGGAAATCTGGGTGGATACTTCGGTCCGGACCTGATCGGCCGTATCCGAGACGCGAAGAGTGGCGATGGTGGGGTGGCGAACTATCTCGCGCAATTTCGCGACGCGCTCGGCGGTCCCAACCAGGCGGCGTTCTATACGCTTGCGGCCGTGGCATTGCTCGGCGCCATCATCATTCTCTTGTTGCCGAAAACGCAGCCCAAAGCCGTCACCCAGCCGCAGCATTAATACGCGATCGGGCAACGAATAAAGAAAGCCCGCTTCGGCGGGCTTTCTTTCATGACGCTTCGGCCTCGTTACTTGCTCAAACGTTGCGCCATCGCCAGCAGTTCTTCGCCGGTAAATGCCGGCAGCGAGCAACGATTCTGCGTGCATACGTAAGCGGCCGCCCTGGGCAATTGCGGATATTGCACATCCGGATTCGGCATCAGGCCTTCAGCGCGATCCCACCATTCGACACGCTTGTAGCCTTGCGGATGACCCTGTGCCTTGGCGAAGAGCGCCTGCGCCGCCGGATCGGATTTCGCACCGACCACAGTGAGGTGGGCCGGACTGCTGGCGAGTTCCGCGTCCGCGATCAGGATGCCGGCCTCGCTGCGGCGCTTCAGCGCGACTTCCCGGGTGACCAGAAAGCGCATCGCCAAATCCGCGTGAGCCCGGTATTCGTTGCTGCCGGTGTAACGCGCCAGCAGGTTCGCGAAGCGCGCCATCATGATGTTCTCGTCGGTCTGGGGTCGCGGCGCCAGCATGCCGCCCGTTGCCGCGGCGGTATCGTAGCCGGCGGCGCCGGCGAAACGGGCGTGAATGAAATGCTCGGCGTTTTCGGCATGCCGCAGCCATTCGCGCTCGCCGGTCACCTGGTAGAGCGCCAGAAAGCCGCGACCCATGGCCAGTGTGTCCTCGAGATACGGGCCGGCGGCATCGGTTTCATCGTGGCGAAAGCCCCCGGGCGCAAGCGCCCGCTCGGCGAGTGCCCAGCGTGCCGCCGTGACGGCGCGTCGCAGTACTTCCGCATCGCCGCCAGCCGCGAAGTACGCGGCCAATCCCTGGATCATCCAGCCGTTCTCGCGCGCGTACAGATGGGTATCGATCGCCGGCATGCCGCGACCGCGGCGGCCGGCATCGGACAGCGCGAAATAATCCTCGCTGTGACGGCCCCTTACGAGATCCGCATCCTGGCTCACGTAGAAGGCGCCGTCCGGCGCAAGCAGAAATCCGCTCGTGTAGTCGTAGATCTTCTTCGCCGCGTCGAGGTAACGGCGATCATCCAGCGCCAGCGCCGCCAGAGAATACAGGCGCATGTGCTCGGCCTGCACGAACATGATTTTTTCGTAGTGCGGGTGTTTCCAGTCGCCGTCGGTCGAGTACTGATAAACGCCGCCCCATACCGGGTCGATGAGATTGAGCGATCCGGCAAGGGTCTGTGCCGCCATCTTGCGTGCCTGCTGGTCGCCGTTCCGGGCGAGCATCAGCGCGTACTCGACGCTGTCCCGGTCCATGAATTTCTGTTGCTGGCGCAGCCCGCCGAGCTTGAAGTCGTGACTGTCTACAAAGCCCTTCTTGAGCGTGCGGCGCACGTCGTCAGGCAGCAATGGGCTGTTCGAAAATTGTTTCGGCGGCTCGCTGTCGCGGTATTTGACCGGCGTCGGATCCTTGACGATGGCGGCCAGCAGCGCAGCGAAACGCTGCGCCGGCACATAGCCGGATCGTTTGACGATCTCCTTGCCGTCCGGCGCGAACACGATGGTGGCCGGCCAGCCGTAATCCTCGTAGCGGCGCGACAGATCCGGACGCGCATCCTGGTCGACCCTGACCGCGATATAGCGCTCCCGGATCAGCTTCATCACGGCATCGTCGTGATAAGTTTGCTCATCCATCACATGGCACCAGTGGCACCAGAGCGCTTCCAGATCGAGCAACACGAAACGACCCTCTTGTTTCGCTTGCGCGAAAACGGCTTCGGACCACGGCTGCCAGGCGATGCTCTCGGCGGCGCAAACCGTGGAAATCAAGGTCAGTATGATGCAAAGAATCCGATCGGCCCGTCTGTGCATGAACTATCCTCCGCGAATCGATGTACGCAGCCGGGGCGCAAATGGATTTCTCCCCGATCCGCAAGCGGATACCCGGGCCGCTCGTGAATCGCCGTGGTTCCATGCGCGCCGATGCGTGAGTCGCACGCGCCTGATTGATCTTCAACGCCGAATCGGTATAATGCCGCCCTTCCTTGCCTTACCGGGTCCGCATCCCGGAAGGCTTTCCGCCCCGCCAGGGAGTTACCCGCAGGGGCCCACCCACAAGGAGACCCATCAATGCGGCATTACGAGATCGTTTTCATCGTCCATCCCGACCAGAGCGAGCAGGTCCCCGGGATGATCGAACGCTACCGCCAGATGGTGACCTCGCGCGGCGGAAGCATCCATCGGCTCGAAGACTGGGGCCGGCGTCAACTGGTCTTCCCGATCCAGAAGGTGCACAAGGCGCACTACGTGCTCATGAACATCGAGTGCGACCAGTCGGCCCTGGACGAACTCGAGCATGCCTACAAATTCAATGATGCGGTGTTGCGCCATCTGATCGTGAACATGACGCGCGCGGTGACCGATCCTTCCCCGATGATGAAGGAAGAGAAGTCACGCAACGTGGTCGGCGAAGGCGCCAGGACCGAGGGCGCCAGGACCGAGGGCGCCAGGACCGAGGGCGCCAGGACCGAGGGCGACGAAAAGTCCGCCCCCGAAGCGACCGCCTAGGTCCGGGTGAGCCGCAACACAACGGTGTTGAGCGGAATACTGGTCGGGCGCGAAGAGCTTCGACATACACCTGCCGGAATGCCCGCGCTGAATTTCAGGATTGGCCACGCTTCCGAGCAGGTCGAAGCCGGCAGGCGCAGAAGCATCAGCCTGGAGATCGACGCAGTGGCGCTGGGCGAAGTGGCTGAGAAGTTGAGCCGGACGCCACTGGAAGGCGAATACAGTTTCGAGGGATTCCTGGCGCTGCGCAGCAAGCGCTCGAGGCTCCCGGTGTTGCATGTGAACAGTTTTGAATTGAATCGAGGATAGATCAATGGCGCGTTTCGGCGGCACTAAAGGCAAAGGCAAGGACAAAGGCAAGGATCGCAGCAATCGCCCGTTGTTCCGGCGACGCAAGTTCTGCCGTTTCACGGCGGAAGGCATCAAGGAAGTCGATTACAAGGCTGTCGAAATCCTGAAGGATTTCATCAACGAGAACGGCCGCATCATTCCGGCCCGCATCACCGGCACCAAGATGCACTTTCAGCGGCAACTGTCGGTCGCCATCAAGCGCGCGCGTTACCTGGCGCTGCTGCCTTATACCGATCTGCACTGAGGGGCGCAAAGATGCAAATCATCCTGATGGAAAAAGTGCACAACCTCGGCCAGCTCGGCGACGTCGTCAAGGTCAAAGATGGCTTCGCCCGCAATTTCCTGATCCCGCAGGGCAAGGCCAGGCGCGCGACCGAAAAAGCGCTCGAGGAATTCAACGTGCGCCGCGCCGAACTCGAGGCTGCGCATAACAAGACGCTCGCGCTGGCCCAGGAGCGCGCGGGCAAGCTCGAAGGCCTGATGATTCAGATCACGCAGAAGGCCGGCGTCGACGGGCGGCTGTTCGGTTCGGTGACCAACTATGACATCGCCGAGGCGCTGAAAGCCCAGGGCCATGAAGTGACCAAGGCCATGGTGCGGCTGCCGCAAGGGCCGCTCAAGCAGATCGGAGACTATCCCATCGTGCTCGATCTGAACGCTGATGTCACGACCACCATTACGGTCTCGGTTCTGGGCGACACATCCAGCTGAGCCGCAGGCATGCATTAAGAAAGTATGCGCATCAGGCTTTCCTGTGGGTAGCGGCAAGCAGGCTGGGTGCCAGGCACGAACAGCATTCACCGCAAAGGACGCCAAGGACGCGAAGGAAGGTCAAAAGCAAGGCGCAAGATACGCAGAGTTTTTTCGTTGAGGCCCATCCGACAGGTATGTCATCGTCCCGTCGGGTTTTGTATCTCCCCGAATCTCCTTCGCGTCCTTGGCGTCCTTTGCGGTGCGTGTTTTTCTTGATGAGAATGCGCTCACGTCACGAACCTTGAGCCGCTCGCAATTTATTCCCTCACCCATAAAAAAGCCGCACGAACCAGAAAAAAAGGGCTGTGAAAACAGCCCTTTTTATTTTTCTTCTTGCGCAGATCGCGGCCTTCCGAATAATAGCTGGCGTGAGATCCGATCGTTGCACCTTGGCGCTATTGCATCGCCTGCCACTCCACTGAAAAAACTTACTTAAAGATCAAGTAACAAATGGCGCAGTTCGCAACGCAGCGCGTCGGTGTCGCCGACACCCAAGTCGAGTTCATCAAACTGCCGCCGCATTCGGTGGAGGCGGAGCAGTCTGTGCTCGGCGGGTTGCTTCTCGAGAATTCCGCCTGGGACAAGATCGCCGACATGATCGGCGAATCGGATTTCTACCGCGCCGATCATCGGCTTATCTACCGGCATATCTCGAAGCTCGTCAGCAATTCAAGGCCCGCCGACGTCATCACGGTCTGCGAAAGCCTGGAGAGCACCAAGGAACTCGACGCTATCGGCGGGCTCGCCTACCTCGGCGCGCTGTCGCAGAACACGCCCACGGCCGCCAACATCCGGCGCTATGCGGAGATCGTGCGCGATCGCGCGGTGATGCGCAAGCTGGCCGAGGTCGGCACCGAAATCGCGGAAACGGCTTACAACCCGATGGGCAAGGAAGCCGGGCAATTGCTCGACGAGGCGGAATCGAAGGTATTCGCGATTTCGGAAGAGGGGGCGCGCGGCAAGCAGGGTTTCATGGACATGCAGCCGCTGCTCACAAAAGTCGTGGAACGCATCGACATGCTCTACAACCGGGACAATCCTTCGGATGTGACGGGTGTGCCGACGGGATTCACGGACCTCGACAGGATGACTTCCGGACTGCAACCCGGTGAGCTGGTGATCGTGGCCGGCCGGCCGTCGATGGGAAAGACCTCCCTCGCGCTGAACATGGCCGAGCACGTGGCGCTGGAGTCCGGCCTCCCGGTCGGGGTGTTCTCCATGGAAATGGGCGCCTCCCAGTTGGTGATGCGCATGCTGGGCAGTGTCGGCAAGCTGGACCAGCACAAGGTGCGCACCGGGCGCCTGGCCGACGAAGACTGGCGCCGGCTGACCGACGCGGTGGGCCGGCTCAACGAAGCGCCGATCCATATCGACGAAACCGCGGCGCTCAATGCCCTCGAACTCAGGGCCCGCGCGCGCCGTTTGCACAGGCAGTATGGCAAGCTGGGACTGATCGTGGTCGACTACCTGCAACTGATGTCGGCCAGCGCGCAAGGGGAGAACCGCGCCACGGAAATATCGGAGATCTCGCGCGGGCTCAAGGCGCTGGCCAAGGAGCTGAATGTGCCCGTGGTTGCGCTGTCGCAATTGAACCGCAGCCTGGAGCAGCGACCGAACAAGCGTCCGGTGATGTCGGACCTGCGCGAATCCGGCGCCATAGAGCAGGACGCCGATCTGATCCTGTTCATTTATCGCGATGAGGTCTACAACCCGGATTCGGCCGAAAAGGGTAAGGCCGAGATCATCATCGGCAAGCAGCGCAATGGCCCGATCGGAACCGTGACCCTGGTATTCCAGGGCGAGTACACCCGCTTCGCCAATTTCGCCGATCCCGGGCGTTTCTAATTAAGGCTTCACCGCAGAGGCGCAGAGGACGCGGAGCAAACCAAGAATAAATTCCACAAAGGGCCGGCTAACAGACGCGCGATGTATTTCCGTCCGGTTCAACTGTTTTTTGTCGTTGTGCCTTTCCTCCGCGCCCTCAGTGCCTCTGCGGTGAAGAAGCTTTAATCCTGAGATCAGACTGCGGGCGGATTCTCGTCCGGGAAATTAGTCCTGAACTCGCGCACGGCCTTTGTCAGTTCGGCATCCATGTTTTCCTGCCGGTAGATCGCCATGAGCTTGATCCAGGAATCCCTGTCCTTGGGATCCCTGTGAACCTGGAATTGCAGCACACTCAATGCATTCTGCGTGCGTCCAAGCGCGATGAAACGATCCACGTCCGTGAACACCGAGTGCGTACTGTCGAGCGCCTGATCGATTTCGAACAGCAGCTCGTTCGACAGATCGCTGAGCCGCAGCTGCGGCGAGGGTCCGCTTGCGGGCTTGAGGTCCACATTAATGCTCGCCTGGTTATCGCGGACTGATGCGGGCGCGCGCTTGAGTTCTTCAGCGGGCGCCCGCTCGACGCCAGATTTTTCCGGCGCCGGCCTCGGCTCGGACTCAATTTCCCGCATCACGTTTGCCGCCGTTGCCAGCATACGGTCGAGCTGCGCGTCCGTTTCGGCCAGTCCGCGCGTGAACGAGCCCCGGCGACCGAATGCGAAACCGCCGATGACGGCGATGACGATCAGTCCCCCGAAACCGAGCAAAATGGTCCAGCTAAGCGCTTCAGTTTTCACCACCGTGCGGATTTCGCCACTCGATGGTAGGGGCGGCTGGGGCTCGGTCTGCGCGCGCGTCATGGCTGCGGAACTTACGGTTCGTTCCAGCGACTGCAGAGACTGTTCGAGAGGTGCCAATTGTTGATCTATGCTGTCCTGTTTGAGGCGCAATTCCTGCATGCGGGTTTCCAACGTGCGCACCCTGACATCGAGCGCTGGCGCTACCGGCGCGGGAGCCGGTGTCTCGACATCGCACAGTTGCATCAGTTGCCTGCACTCATGCGGTCCGGGATTGGTGCCGAGCGTCAGTGAGCGACGCAGGGTGACCGGATCGCGCGGCTCGGCCGGCATCGCCTCGGCGACTTGCGGCGGCAGAGCCTCGGCAGAAGGCTCCGCGATGCGACGACCCGAAAGGCGTGTTGCGGAGGCGCCAGCCTTTGCGGACGCCGGAGAAATTGCCCGCGCCGATTTGCGAATCTCGCGCGGGTCCGGAAGCCACAACATCGTGCCGGTGGCGACTTCCCGGTTGATCCCGTTCGGAAAGGCATCCGGGTTGCCCGCGATCACCTGCTGTACGAGGTCTTGCTGCAAGTCCGAGCGTCCGGGAAATAGTACTGCCGCGATGCCTTCGATGCTGTCGCCTCGAAGCAGGCTCAGATGAAGACCGCGGCGCTTCGCGGGTGTTCCCCCGGCACGCCGTTGCGATGCCGTGGCAGCCGCAGGCGCGATCAGCACGTTGAAATGTCGTGCGTAGAGCGGGGCACCCGCACACTGCACGCGCACGACCATCGCGAGCCTGGGCGTGGTAATCGGCTCCTCGGTGCTGATTTCGACGGCGTCGCGTGCCGCGTTCAGTTTCAAGTTTGCCGTGCTGAGGAAAGGCATACCCGAACCCGGCGCGTCGCTCTCGGGGCCCATGGACAGGCAGCCCTCGGTAATGTGATCTTCCGGCAGCGAGGCGAGGGGGGCGAAGGCCCGGAAGGGCTCGCCCTGATGGGATTTCACGCTGAGACGCCAGAGCTCCACCGGGGCGGCGAGTGCGCAAGCAAGGGTGAAAAACCCAGCCAAGGCCGTTATCGCCTGCCACGCAGCAAGCGGGAGGATCGGTCTAAGCACTCGCTGACTGACTAGATGTTGTAGGGTTTCAGTGCATATGCACCATATGTAGTGCCCGCCAGTTTAGCCCGAACCCGACCGGGGTGCAACGCCACACAAATCACGCCCCACAAATCCTGATGCCGGCATGAAAAAGGATCCTTTGTCAGACAACCCGTGTCACCCTAAATCCGGCAGTTCATTCACCGCCAAGGACGCCAAGGACGCAAAGGAAAACAAATGAATGCATTCCGCCGCACCTTCACCCTTCGGGTGAGTTCGGTCAGGCATGCCTATCGCTTTCCTTTGCGTCCCTGGCGTCCTTGGCGGTGCAACTGCCTTTTCCAGGGTCACAGGACTTCCGCGGCGTGGTCTGCCAGGCGCGAGCGTTCGCCGCGCATCAGGGTGACGTGGCCGCTGTGCGCCCAGCCCTTGAAGCGATCCACCACGTAAGTCAGGCCGGAACTGCCTTCCGTCAGATAGGGTGTGTCGATCTGCGAGATGTTGCCGAGGCAAACCACCTTGGTGCCCGGACCGGCGCGGGTGATCAGGGTTTTCATCTGCTTCGGGGTGAGGTTCTGCGCCTCGTCGATGATCAGGAACTTGTTGATGAAGGTGCGGCCGCGCATGAAGTTCAGCGATTTCACTTTGATCCGCGAACGGATCAGGTCGCGCGTCGCGGCGCGACCCCATTCGCCCGCCTCGTCGTCGGTCTTGTTGAGCACGTCCAGGTTGTCGTCGAGCGCGCCCATCCACGGGGTCATTTTTTCTTCCTCGGTACCGGGCAGAAAACCGATGTCCTCGCCGATCGGCACGGTGACCCGGGTCATGATGATTTCGGAATAGACCTTGTCTTCGAGCGTCTGCATCAGGCCGGCCGCCAGCGTCAGCAGCGTTTTGCCGGTGCCGGCCTGGCCGAGCAGCGTGATGAAATCCACATCCGGATTCATCAGCAGGTTCAGGGCGAAGTTCTGCTCCCGGTTGCGGGCGACGATGCCCCAGATGTTGTGCTTCTGATGGGTGTACTCACGGATGGTCCGCAGGATCGCGGTCTTGCCGCTTTGCTCCCTGACCTGCGCGTAGAACGGCTTCTCGCCTTCCAGGAACACGAATTCGTTCACCATCAGGCTGTCGCACAAAGGCCCGTGCACGCGATAGAACGTGCGGCCGTCCTGCTGCCAGGATTCCATTTCCTTGCCGTGCCGGTCCCAGAAATCCGCCGGCAGTTCGCGCACGCCGGTGTAGAGCAGGTCGGTGTCCTCAAGCACTTTGTCGTTGAAATAATCCTCCGCCGCAAAGCCCAGCGCACGCGCCTTGACGCGCATGTTGATGTCCTTGCTGACCAGTATCACTTCCCGTTTGTCGTGTGTCTCATGCAGGTGTTTGACCACACCGATGATCTGGTTGTCGGCCTTGCCGGCAGCAAGTCGCGCCGGCAACTCTCCCATGATCGATTCGGTCTGCAGAAACAGGCGGCCGCTCGCCTCCCTGGCGCCGGCATTCTGCAATGGGATCCCCGCAGCGATGTCCGCGACCGCCCTGGACACGATTGCGTCGAGAAAACGGCTGGCCTGGCGCGCGTTGCGCGCGACTTCGGACATGCCTTTCTTGTTCGAATCCAGTTCCTCGAGAGTAACCATCGGCAGATACACGTCGTGCTCCTCGAAGCGGAACAGGCTGGTCGGGTCGTGCATCAGAACATTGGTATCCAGGACGAACAGCTTGTTGCGAGGGTGGGGCGTGGCGACCAGGGTGGGGGCGGACACTTTGCGCTGGATCATAAAGCGGCCCCGGAAGGACGGGAAATGAAGCGAATGCGAGAGTGAATAGGGGATTTACTCCGTCGAGGGGTCATCCGCGCTCCTGAGCGTTTCGGTTAAAGGGATGTTACGAATTCGAGAACCTCCTGGGCATGGCCGGGCACTTTCACCCCGCGCCATTGCCGGCATACGTTGCCGCGGGCGTCGATGACAAAGGTGCTGCGATCGACACCGCGTACCTGTCTGCCATACATGTTTTTCATCTTCATGACACCGAACAGATTGCAGACTTTCTCGTCCGGGTCGGCAAGCAGGTCGAATGGAAACCCCATCTTCGCCTTGAAGCCTTCGTGCGACTTGATACTGTCGCGCGAAACGCCATAGACGGCGCAATCGAGCTTGGAGAACTGCGCATGCAGGTCGCGGAACTGCTGGCCTTCGGTGGTGCAGCCCGGTGTGTTGTCTTTGGGATAGAAGTAAAGGACCAGCGGGCTTCCCAGCGAGGCTGAGAGCTTGAACGTCTTGTTCCCGGTCGAAGCGATCTCGAAATCGGGAACCTTGAGACCAACCAGCGAATTTTCCATTGCCTGGAGCTATGTTTACCGAAACCTAGACCGAATGCAATACCAAATTAAATGAAACTCAATCTTCACCGCAAAGACGCAAAGGCGCAAAGGAAACGCAAAGGAAAGCGAAACTACTTGTCGTGAAAGGGTGAGGCAGGTGGATAGTCTCGGCACCGCGTACCATCGATCGGGGGGGGCAATTCGGAATCCCCCCGTATTTGTTACCCCTTGTCTGGTTTTCTTTGCGTTTCCTTTGCGCCTTTGGTGCGCCTTTGCGGTGAAGAATTGGACTTAAGGGTAAGTCAGGCGCCGGCGAGAAATTCGCGGCCCTGCAACGCCAGCACGCCGCTGCGCCCCGGTATCGGACCGATGACGATTTCGTGCCGCGGCAGATCCTTGACCGACAGGGATTGCGCATAGTTGCCGAGCGAGACCAGTTCGTGCCCTTGGTCGCGCCAGCCATCCAGAAGTTGTTCGAACAGCGGAGCGAACTTCATACCTTCCAGTTCGGCGTGCAGTGTAAACACGTGGCCGCACGGGGTTTGCCCTGGCGTCAACTCCAGCAACCGCTCGACGACGTTGCCGGCATTGACGCCGTCCAGCCCGATCATCTCGTCCAGCGTGGGCAGCGTGGTCGGCAATTGCGGGCAGGCAATGATCTCGCCCTGGCAGACCGGCACGAAAGGCCCGCTGCCGCGTGTGTCCGAGCAGAAATTGAAACCCAGCCGCTGCGTGAGCCGGTAGGCATGGCGATTCATTTGCCAGCCCGCTGCGCCGTGCACCCGCGCAGGTTCGCCGAAAATTTCCTCGAAGCGCTCGCGGGCAAGGTCCATCTGGCGGCGGGTCCACTGCGCATCCGCACGCGCCACGTTGTCCTGCCAAAGCACGTGATCCCAAGTGTGGATACCGACTTCGAACCCGGCATCGCGCACCTCGCGCATGACCCCGGCGCATTCCCTGCCGATATCGGGCGCGGGCAGCAGGGTTCCGTAGAGCAGGGTCTTGATGCCGTAATGCGTGATCACGGAGGTACGGCGCACCTTGCGCAGAAATCCGGCGCGAAACACGCGCGTGATGGCGCGGCCGGTGTGATCCGGCCCGAGCGAGAACAGAAAAGTGGCACCGGCGTTACGCGCCTTCAGGATATCCACCAGTCGGGGCGCGCCCTGACGGGTGCCACGGTAGGTATCGACGTCGATCTTGAGGGCCAGTTTCATGAATCAGTTGACCAGATTGCGGGCGTCGGCCACATGGGTGCGATACGCATCGAAGATATTCCTGAGCGCGGTCGGCATGTCGACTTTCGGCTGCCAACCGAGGTCCTCGCGGGTGTTGTCGATCTTCGGCACCCGGTTCTGCACGTCCTGGTAACCGCTGCCGTAATAGGCATCGGAGGTGGTTTCGGCAGTTCTGACGAGCTTCGCCGCCGCCTGGTACTCGGGATACGTGAGGGCGAGGTCGATCATCATCTTTGCCAGATCACGAACCGAATAATTGTTTTTCGGGTTGCCGACGTTGTAGATCTTGGCGCTGGCGATGCCGTCCTTGTTTTCGATGATTTTCATCAGCGCGTCGATGCCGTCGTCGATATAGGTGAAGGCGCGTTTCTGGGTGCCGCCGTCGACCAGTTTTATGGTTTCGCCGCGCACGATATGGCCGAAGAATTGCGTGATCACGCGCGAGCTGCCTTCCTTGGGCGTGTGAATGTTGTCCAGCCCGGCGCCGATCCAGTTGAAGGGACGGAACAAGGTGTAGTCGAGCCCTTCCTGCTGGCCATAGGCGGCAATGACGCGGTCCATCAACTGTTTGGCGCAGGCGTAGATCCAGCGCGGCTTGTTTATCGGCCCGTAGATCAACTCGGAATTCTCCGGATCGAACTCGCCATCCCGGCACATGCCGTAGACTTCGGATGTCGAGGGAAAGATTACCCGTTTGCCGTACTTCACCGCGTGGCGCACGATCGGCAGATTGGCCTCGAAGTCCAGCTCGAACACCCGCAGCGGCTCCTTGACGTACGTGGCCGGCGTCGCGATTGCCACCAACGGCAGCACCGTGTCGCACTTGCGGATGTGATACTCGATCCATTCCTTGTTGATGGTGATGTCGCCTTCGAAGAAATGAAAGCGCTTCTGGTCGAGCAGCGTCGAGACACGCTCGTTTTGCATGTCCATGCCGAACACTTCCCAGTCCGTGGTGTCGATGATGCGCCTGGAAAGATGATGTCCGATGAAGCCGTTCACGCCGAGGATCAGTATTTTTTTCATGTCAGGTCCATAGTTCGGGCAAGCAATGAAAGAGGGGTAGGACCGAGCGCGGTGTCGATTTCACGAGGCTCGATCCGCTTCCCGGCAAGTTCGATGTTGTCCAGGCGCAAGACGCCGCCATCGGCGCATTGCGCGAAGCAAACCCCGTTCTCCACAAACAGGGCGGGCGCGGGAAAACCGCCGCGGCGCCCGGGCTGGCGCAGGGACTTCAGGATGCGCACGGTCTTGCCGGCGATCACCGTGAACGCTCCGGGATAGGGCGGCGCGACGCCACGTACCAGGTTATGGACCGCTGCGGCCGTGCTGCTCCAGTCGATGCGCCCGTCCTCGGGCTTGCGGCCGCCGAAGTACGATCCGCGCGCCAGCTCCTGTTTGATGCGTGGCGCGGTGCCGGCGATCAGCAGGGGAAGGCTGCGATGCAGGACGATTTCGGCTGCGAATGTGACCTTGCGCAAGACTTCGGGTGCGGTATCGTCCGGCAGGATCGGCACCGCCTGGCGATCGACAATATCGCCGGCGTCGGGTTTTTCGACCATGTAATGCAGCGTGGCCCCGGTTTCCTGTTCGCCCCTGATGACGGCCCAATTGACCGGAACCCTGCCGCGGTATTTCGGCAGCAGAGAACCGTGCATGTTCAACGCCCCGCGCGTTGCAGCGGCAAGCAAACGCGAGCCTATCATGTGCCGAAAGTAAAACGAGAACAGAAAATCGGGACGCTCGCCGGTGACGCGCTCGACCGTATCGGGCAGGTTCGGGTCGTCCGGCGTGATCGCGGGGATTTCGTGCTCGCGCGCCACTGCGGCGACGCTGTCGAACCAGATGGTCTCCGTCGGATTGTCCCGATGCGTGACGACCAGCGGCACGCTCACGCCCTGGGCGAGCAGAACTTTCAGGCAGCGCACGCCGACGTCGTGATAGGCGAAAACCACGGCGGTGGTCATCGTCGCGTCAGCGGATCGCGGAAGTCTTGTGAAGTTCGGCGGGCATGCCGGCCGGTGCCGAATCCGCGCGCTCTTCGAGCACGGCGCTGACGATGAAGCGCGGCCGGCGCAGGACTTCCTGGTAGATGCGCCCGATGTATTCGCCGAGCAGGCCGATGCCGAAAAGCACCACGCCGAACAGGAAGAACTGCGCCGCCTCGGTCACCGACTGAAATACCCCTTCGGCGGCTGCGCCGCGCACCAGCCGGTTAATGACCTGGAACACCACCACGCCGGTCGAGGCGGCGGCCAGCAAGAACCCGACCAGGGAGAACGCCTGCAGCGGCGCCAGCGAGAACCCGGTAACCAGGTCGAAATTGAGTCGCATCAGCTTGTACAGGGAATACTTGGTCGTGCCGATCGCGCGCTCCTCGTGCGCGACTTCGATCTCGGCCGGACTGCTGGAGAAGGTATAGGCCAGCGCCGGAATAAACGTGTTGACCTCTTCGCACTTGTTGATCGCCTCCACGATCTGCCTGTCGTAGGCGCGCAGCATGCACCCCTGGTCGGTCATGTGGATGCGCGTAGTGCTCTCGCGCAACCGGTTCATCAGACGCGAGGCATTGCGACGAAACCAGGTGTCATGGCGCTTGGCGCGCACGCCGCCAACATAATCGTAACCCTCATCCATCTTGGCCAGCAGCTTGCCGATTTCCTCGGGCGGGTTCTGCAAGTCGGCATCCAGCGTCACGATGCGCTGGCCGCGCGCATATTGGAAACCCGCCATGATCGCCAGGTGCTGGCCGTAGTTGGCGTTGAACAGGATGACCCGCGTGACGTCAGGGCGCTGCTCGAACTGCGCGCGCAACACCGCCGCCGAACGGTCATGGCTGCCGTCATTGACAAATAGGATTTCGTAGTCCAGCTTCATTACATCGAGCGCCGGATAGAGCCGGGCGAACAACGCCGGCAGTCCGGCCTCTTCGTTATAGACTGGGATGACGATCGAAAGGGTGGGTTGGGACATGAGACTATCCGGCAATGGTGGGC
>Ga0315276_10002730_pt1 | contig 16146 bp, 7 predicted proteins | sample YL17G05_0_MG_FD_204542 | JGI IMG/M metagenome (GOLD analysis project Ga0315276, IMG submission 204542) | Sediment microbial communities from Yellowstone Lake, YNP, Wyoming, USA - YL17G05_0 | ecosystem: Environmental > Aquatic > Freshwater > Lake > Sediment | place: USA: Wyoming | collected... | reverse complement strand
AGGATCTACCATTACGAATACTTCGAGCCCGGCTCCATGAGCTTCAGCCGGATGTCGGTTTTCGACATCGATCCAGGCCGCTGGGCCCTCGCCCGGCGGTTTTTCGCGGCGAAAGCGACTTTCGAAAGGGACGCGCTTGTTTACCGGGAAGGCTGGTTCCGGGATTTCGCGGCGCCGGCGGGCCCGTCTTTCGTCCGGGCGGAAAGCGGCCGGCTGGCGCTCGAGGAGGAGAAAGGCGCCTTCCTCAAGGCCTGGAAAGAGCCCCTGCAGATGACCTTCGGCGAGCTCCGGAAATACACCGCCGAAGTTCGGGGCATGGGCTTCCGGGCCGGCCGGCTCCGGGCCGAGCTCGAACAGAAGACGGCCCTTCCCCTCGTCAGCCTGGTCATGGCCCTGCTGGCCGTGCCCTTTGGCTTCTCGATGGGGAAAAAGGGCGCCCTCGTCGGCGTCGGCCTGAGCGTGGTCCTGGCCATGGCCTACTGGGGGACGTTCGCGGTCTTCCGGAGTCTCGGCGGCGCCGAGGTGCTGACGCCTTTCCTCGGGGCGTGGGGGGCCAACCTCCTTTTCGGGCTGGCGGGGGTGTTCTTTCTCTTCAGGCTCCGGACCTGATGCGTTCGCCGGCGCTGACCTCGATATGTAAACCGGTGTAAAAAGCGCTGCTCAGTATTAACCCGGGGAGACAAACGGGTTGATCACATCTTGTATTTACCGAAATCGTCGGGCCGCAGGCTCTCGAGCCATTTCCGGAGCTTCTCGGAGGATTCGACCTTCTCGTCGAACTTCAGCCCGTTGGCCTTGCGGACGACCTCGTCCTCGACGAAGATGGGCGAGCTCATGCGCAGGGCCAGGGCGATGGCGTCGGAGGGGCGGGAGTCGATGATGATCGCCTGTTCGGCCCGGCGGCAGTGGATCATGGCGAAGAAGGTGTTGTTCCGGACGTCGTTGACGACGATCTTTTCGATGGAGATCTCGAGCTTCTCGAGGAAGCTCTTGAGGAGGTCGTGGGTCATCGGCCGGGGCGTCGGGACGTTCTCGATGGTCAGGGCGATGGCGTTGGCCTCGAAAACGCCGATCCAGATGGGCAGGATCTGCTCGTTCTTGGGGTTCTCGAGGACAACGATGGGCATCTTGGAGATGGGGTCCACCACCAGACCCTTGACCTTCATTTCGATTTCCATGGCCGGTTCGTACCGACTCTAATATAGGTGGCGGGGTGGGGCTTGTCAAATCACGCCAATGGACCCTCGCCCATCCCGCTTCGGGGCGGTTCCTCTCACGGCGTTACCCCCATCCGTCCTCTCCGCTCTAAAGCGCTCATAGACATCAGCGGCTCCGGGCGGGTGGGGGGCCCCCACGCCGTGCGTCACCGCCCCTTGCCTCGCTTGCCGGGCCGTAGGAAGCCATGTGCGGAGATTCAACAAGCCCAGAGGAGGAAAGAAGGATCAAAAAAGCGAGAGCTGGGAGGCGTCCGCCGCCGCCTCCGCGCCGAAAATGCGGATCTCGCCGTACTCGCCGTCGTGTCCGGGCAGGATCCGGACCTGGCCATGGCGCATCCGGTCGACCGCGGTTGCGATCCTGTCCGGATAGAGGCGGGCGAGGTCGCCCACGGGGACCCCGGTCAGGATGGCGTGCTCGTCGCCGAACTCCCGGATGAAGCGGAAGTAGAGGTCCCAGACGCCCTGGCTCTCCGGCGTCTTGCCCACGGCTTCGGCGATGATCTCGTTGAGAGGGATGAGGCTCTTGAAGGGGACCCCGCCCGGCCGACCCTCTCCCGGCTCCCGGTCGGCCAGCTCCTCGACGCGATGGAGGACGCCGATGGTCAGCTTCTTGCCGCACTTCGGGCAGAGGTTGCTCGTCTTCAGGCTCTCCCTCGGCGAGGAGACGACGCCGCACTTGCGGTGCCCGTCGTAGTGGTACTTGCCTTCCTCGGGGAAGAACTCCACGGTGTAGAGGAACTTCGTCGGGTCTTTCGTCCGCAGGGCGTCGACGAGGCCGCGGTAGCTGAAGTCCGTGTCGAAGACGTTGGCCTCGCGGCCGATCTTCGAAGGCGAGTGGGCGTCGGAGTTGGAGACGAGAGCGTAGCGGTCGAGGGCGGAAAGCCTCCTGTTCATCGGGGGGTCGGAGGACAGGCCCGTTTCCAGGGCGAAGATCGAAGGCGTCATCTCCTCGAAACACTCCTCGATCGCGTCGAACCCCGAGTTGGCCCCGAACAGCGAGAACCAGGGCGTCCAAATGTGGGAGGGGATGACGACGCAGCGGGGGGCGGTGTCGGCGACCATCCGGCAGAAGAGACGGACGTCCATGCCCAGGATGGGCCGCCCGTCGGAAACGAGGTTGCCCACCGCCTGGAGGCGGCTGTTGATCCGCTCGACGGATTCGAAATCCGGGGCCAGCAGCATGACGTGGACCTTCCGGACCTTGCCGCCTTTCGAGTAGATGAAGCTCAGCTCGGAAGATAGGATGAACGCGACTTCCCGCGCCAGGGCGGGGAGGCCCATGAACGGCGGCGCGTCGAAAGACGCCGTCCCGTTCTTGAGCCGGAGAAAGCCGTTTCCCATCGGCTCGAGCCGTTCCTTCATCAGGAAGAGCCATTCGGGATGGGTGAAATCCCCGGTCGCCAGGAGCGAAATGCCCTTGACCTTGGCCCATGGCGCGAGGGAATCGAGGACCATGTCCCGCGACGTGGCCCGGGAGAATTTCGAATGTATGTGAAGGTCGGCGACGAACTTCATGTTGAAGGACCAGTGTAGGAAAAGCGCGGCGCGATTGCAAGCCCTTTCGCGCTGCCCGGCGGTATTACTATGCCGGGCAGAAAATAGATGTCTTTGGACTTCTCTATCGCCCGGCTAGTACTCGGGGAGCAGCGAGGATTATGCAAATTATTTACTGCTCCCCGTAGTAATTGTTGCCAGCAGTCGTCCCGGCGGGATTTGTTCCGACCGCCGGGGCGGCCGCCGGGCCTTAGTGTCTTTTGCCCTCAGTCGTCGTCGCCGCCGCGGATGCCGCGGCGACGGCGGCAGCCTCTTGGCCTTTCCGCGCGTACTCCTCGGACCGGGCGACGTCCCCGACGCGGTTGTAGAGGTCGGCCAGCAGGAAATACCCCAGCGGCAGGTCGGCCGGCGCGGGTTTGAGCTCGATCCCCTTTTTCGTCAGGGCGATGGCTTCCTCTAAGTTCTGCCCGCGCCGGATGTGGATCCGGGCGAGGTAGAAATAGGCGATCGGGAACTCCGGTTCGGCTTCGATCGTTTTCTGCAGGGTGCCGAGTTCCTCATCCTCGCGTCCCATGAGGCGGTAGACCCGGGAGAGGTTGAAGAGGGCCTTGTAACTCTTGGGGGAGTCCGCGATCTCCTGGAGGTAGAGGTCTGCGGCTTCTGCAAGGCGGTTCTGCTTCTCGCGGAGCTGGGCCGTGTTGTAGCGCAGGCTCAGGAGCGTGGCGTTGATGGCCGAGGCCGCGTTCAGGTGCTCTTCCGCCAGGGAAAGGTCGCCGCTGCTTTCCCGGTTGAGGTAGACCGCCGCCAAGGCGTTGTGGGCCGAGGCCGACCGGGGGTTCCCGTCCAGGCACTTTTCGAAGTAGGAGACGGCCTTGTCGGTTTTGTTTTGATGGACCATGAGGTTCCCCAGGAGGAAGAAGAGCTGGGAGTCGCCGAACCCTTTGGCCATGAAGTCGAGGACGTATTTCTCGGCCTCGTCGTACTGGCCCATGGCCTGGTAGGCGTTGGCGATGTTGATCACGGCGAAGGAATCGTCCGGCTTTATCTCGAGGGACTTCTTGAAGGATTCGACCGCCTCCTTGAACCGCCGGGCCTTGGTGAATATGTTGCCGAGCGAGAAATGGGCGTCGGCGATCGTCGGGTCCTCCTTGATGATGGCCTCGATCGTCCGGACGGCCTCGTCGATGTTCCCGTCCATGCCCGTCTCGCGGGCCTTCGACAGCGCGTTGAATACGCCGATCTTGTCCTTGGGGTTGGCCAATTTCTTTCCTTGGAGCTTCGAGGAATCCGTGAACGAACCGACGTAGCCGAGGGCGGCCAGCTTCTCCCGGGTCGCCTCGTCGACTTTTTGGAGGTCCACTTCGAGGGCGTTGCGGCCGGCTTCCTCCATGAGAGCCCCGGCCCGGGCGGACAGGTCCTCGAAGACCTTCTTTTCGAGGTAGACGAGGTTCTTTTCCTCGGCCGGGTCTTGGTCGAGGTCGTAGAGCTCCGGCACCGGGGCGAGGATGAGCTTGAAGCGGCCGTCCTGGACGCTGCGGAGGTCGGACCAGCCGTAATGGTAGCGGGGATAGAACGTCTCCGCGTAGGCCAGGCGGTCCGCGGCGGCCCCCGGCGAGAAGAACGACGGGACGAGGCTTCTCCCCTGGACCTCGGCCGGGACGGGGATCCCGGCCATCTCGCACACCGTGGGCATGACGTCGACCAGTCCGACCGTCTCCCGGGAGGTCCGGCCCTGGAGCTCGGGAAAAGGCGTGGCGATGATCAGGGGCACGTGGAGGGCGGCCTGGTAGACGAAGAAGCCGTGGGTGCTTTCCTGGTGTTCCCCGAGACTCTCGCCGTGGTCGGCGGCGAAGACGAGGAAGAGGTTGTCGCGGAGGCTGTTGCTGCCGAGGTAGTCCCAGAGCCGGGCGAGCTGGGTGTCCGTGAAGGCGATCTCGCCGAGGTAGGGGCTGTGGGCGTACTCGCTCTTGAAGGGCTCGGGCGGCGCGTACGGGGTATGCGGGTCATAGAGGTGGATCCAGGCGAAGAACTTGCCGCCCTTCTTCTTGTCAATCCAGCCCAGGGCCTCGTCCATGACCACGTTCGCCGGGCGCTGGACCTCGCCGAGCGAGATCTTCTCGAAGCGGCTCAGGTCGAACTTGTCGAAATAGGTGTCGAAGCCCTGGTTCAGGCCCCATTTGGAATCGAGGACGTAGGCGGCGACGAAGGCCGCCGTGTCGTAGCCTTTGGCCTTGAACGTTTCGGCCATGGTCACGAGCTCGGAGGGGACGACGAAGCCGCCGTTGTCGCGGACGCCATGGAAGACGGGCAGCGTGCCGGTCATGATCGTCGTGTGCGAGGGCAGGGTCAGGGGCGTCTGCGAGATGGCCCGCTCGTAGCGGATCCCCCGGGCGGCGAAGGCGTCCATGGTCGGGGTCCTGACGAAAGCGTTGCCGTAGCAGCCGACCTTGTCGGCCCGGAGCGTGTCCACCGTGATGAGGATGACGTTGTAGTCCTTGTCGCCCCGGAGCCGGCCGAAGTTCGGCGTCTTAGGCCGGAGGAGGAGGAAAGCCAGCAGACCGGCGCCGACGGCAAGGGCCGCGGCGACGAAGATGAGAGACTTTCTTTTGGGCATCGGAGAGGACCATTTTAGCATGAAAAAAGGGGAGACGGTATTCCGTCCCGAAAAAAAAGGGCGGCGGGAAGGCCCGCCGCTCTATTAGTCTTTAGCCCGAGCGGCGGCAGCCGCCGCGGCCTCGCCCTTCTTCGCGTATTCCTCGGACTGGACGATGTCTCCGATGCGGTTATAGAGGTCGGCCAGGATAAAATACCCCAGCGGCAAGTCGGCCGGGGCGGGCTTGAGGTCGATCCCCTTTTTCGCCAGGGCGATGGCTTCTTCGAAGTCCTTTCCGCGCCGGAGGTGGATCCGGGCGAGGTAGAAATAAGCGATGGGAAATTCCGGGTTGGCCTCGATCGTCTTTCGCAGGGTCTCGAACTCTTCGTCCTCCCGGCCCATCTGCCGGTAGACGCGGGACAGGTTGTAAAGGGCCTTGTAGCTCTTGGGGGAGTCCTGGATCTCCTGGAGGTAATAGTCGGCGGCCTCCGGGAAAAGGCTTTGCTTTTCGAGGAGCTGGGCCATGTTGTAGCGGAGACTCTGTAATCGGGGGTTGATGGCCAGCGCCGCCTTCAGGTGCCCTTCGGCCTTGCCCAGATCATCGCGCAGGATATAGATCGCGGCCAGACCGTTGTGGGCCGAGGCGGACTGGGGGTTCTCCGCCAGGCATTGCCCGAAATAGCCGATGGCCTTGTCGTAGTTCTTCCGACGGTAGTTCATGTTCCCGAGAAGATAGAGGAGCTGCGAGTCCTGGAAACCGGTCTTCAGATAATCCAGGACGAACTGCTCGGCGTCGTCGAACCGGCCCATGGATTGGTAGGCGCCGGCGACGTTCATGACGGCGAAGGAATCGTCCGGCTTGAGTTCCAGGGCTTTCTTGAAAGCCGCGATCGCGTCCGTGAATCTCTTCTGCCGAAGGAAGAGATTGCCGAGGCCGAAGTGGGCGTCGCCGACATTCGGGTCGTCGGCGATGATCCCCTGGATCATCCGGATGGCGTCGTCGGCCTTCCCCTCGAGCCCCATCTCGCGCGCATGGGAGAGGTCGTTGAAAATGCCGATCTTGTCCTTGGGGTCGGCCAGCTTCTGTCCCTTGAGCCTTGACGGGTCCGAAAAAGAGCCGATATACCCGAGGGCGGCCAGGCGCTCGCGCGTTTCCTCGTCGACCTTGCCGACGTCAAGCTCGTAGGCGTTCTGGCCGGCGCGGGCGATGAACCGGTCGGCGGCGGCGGTCATCTCCCCGTAGGTCTTTTTTTCGATGTAAACGAGGTTCTTCTCTTCTCCGGGGTCCCGGACGACGTCGTAAAGCTCCGGCACCGGGGCCAGGATCAGCTTGTACCGCCCGTCCTGGACGGCCCGGAGTTCGGACCAGCCATAGTGATACCTCGGGTAATACGTTTCCGAATAGGCGTATTCCTCCGGCGTCCGCCGGGGGTCGAAAAAGGCCGGGACGAGGCTTTTCCCCTGGACCTGCGGCGGGACCGGAGCCCCCGTCATCTCGCAGAGGGTCGGCATGATGTCGACCAGGGAGACGACGCCCGGCGAAACAACCCCCTGCAGCTTCGGGAACGGCGTGACGAAGATGAGGGGGACGTGCAGCGCGGCCTGGTAGACGAAAAAGCCGTGGGCCCCCTCTCCATGCTCGCCCAAGCTCTCGCCGTGGTCCCCGGCCAGGACGAGGAACAGGTTGTCCGTGAGGCCGCTCCCTTCGAGGAACGTCCAGAGGCGGCCGATCTGCGAATCGGTGAAGGCGATCTCCCCCGCGTAGGGATGTTCGGGATAAAGTTTATCGTAGGGAGGGGGAGGCTCATAGGGGGTATGGGGGTCGTAGAGGTGGACCCAGGTGAAGGACTTGCCGCCTTTGTTCTTCTCGAGCCACGGCAAGACCTGGTCGATGACCTCGTTCGCGGGGCGCTGGACCTCGCCGAGCGAGATCGTCTCGAAGCGGCTGAGGTCGAACTTGTCGTAATACGTGTCGAAGCCGAGGTTCAGTCCCCACTTGGAGTCGAGGACGTAGGCGGCGACGAAGGCGCCGGTGGCGTAGCCCCGGGCTTTGAAGACCTTGGCCAGGGTCTCGATCCCGGCCGGGACGATGAAGCCGCCGTTGTCGCGCACGCCGTGGAACGGCGGGACCGTCCCGGTCATGATCGACGTGTGAGCGGGCAGGGTCAGGGGCGTCGTGGAGAAGCAGCGTTCGAAACGGATGCCCCGGCGGGCGAAGAGGTCGATGGTCGGCGTCTCGACGTAGGGGAAACCGTAACAGCCGAGCCTGTCGGCCCGGGTCGTGTCCATCGTGATGAGAATGACGTTGTAGTCCTTGGACCCCCGCAGCCGGTCGAACCGGGCCTTGCGGGGCGGCATTAGAAGGACGGCCACGGCGGCGCAGATGACCGCGGCCGCGGCGATGATGAACGTGCGGCTCCTGGTTTTCATTCTTACCGGATGATTTTATCACAATCCCGGAGGGCTGTCCTTCTCCGGGAACATGAAGCGATGTCCCGCTTGGCAGGGCTCGATCGTCCCCGGCCGCTCGCCGCGGGGAAGACGGAGCCTTGTTCCACTCTTAAATATTAAAGGGCGGCGGGTCAGCCCGCCGCCCTTTCGAGTTTCTGCGAGGAACGTGGTTAGAACGTCAGCCTGAGGCCGACGCGGGCGCGTCTCGGCAGGGTCGATATTAAGAGCTCGTGGCCCTGCGTCGAGGCGGGAACGCCGTCGATGTTGTAGTCGTAGCCGGCGCGGGTGCCCCAGGAGGAGATCGAGTTGGCGTTGAAGACGTTGAAGATGTCGAAGATGACGCCCAGCTTGTATTTCTCGGCCAGGGTGAAGGACTTCTCCAGCCGCAAGTCGAGCTGCGTGTCCATCTCGTAGTGATGCGTGCCGCGGGGCTCGACGAGGTACGTCACCCGATAAGGGAGGCGCGGTCCCCGGACCCGGGTCGCCCAGGCGTCGCCGGTGATGGCATGGAAATGGGCGCTAAAGCTGATGTCCAGCGGCAGGACGTAGGTGCCCTGGATCTTGATCATGTGGGTCGCGTCGTTGGTCGCGTTCTGGACGCCGAAGATGGGCGTCCCGTCGTCGTTGAAGCCGCTGATGAAGAAGTTGGGATCGTAGACCCAGTTGGCCTCCGACAAGGCGCCGTAGCCGATGTCGTCCGACCCCGCGTTGTCCAACGTGCCGTAGGCCTTGGAATAGACATAGGAGGCCAGGAGCTGCCAGCGGTCGGAGAAGCGCTTGTTGAACAGGAACTCCCAGCCCCAGTATTTCCGGAAGATGTCGACGCCTTCGGGGATCCCGTTGACGCCGGCCTTGAGGTTGCCGATCACGTAGTCATGGGTGTCCCCCGAGGTCCGCCGGAAAATCTGGAAGTCCCTGTCGAAAGCGCTGGAGTAATGCCAGTACGGTTCCCATGTGGCCGCGTTGTCGTAGGAGCCGACCGAGTTCTTCCATTCCCGGTTGATGTAGGTCACCGAGAACGAGGTGTCCTTGAACAGTTCGCGCTCGATGCCCACGGTGTATTGGTTCATATAGGGATGCTTGATTTCGGGGGCCAGGTTCCAGACGCCGTGGGTCCTCGTCGAATACTCGTACCAGTCCCCGATCCTCGGATCGCCCTCGGTGTCGTCGGGCCACCAGTACCAGATGATATAGGGCGAGTAGTTGTTGTTGAGGCGGTCGAGGAAATAGGCGTACATGCCTTCTGTGAACTGGCCGTAGTGGGCCTTAAGGATCGTCGTCTTGTCGCCGAAGATATCGAAGGTGAAGCCGAGCCGAGGCGCGATGCGGCTGGTATTCCAGGGCGTCCCCTGACGGTCCTGGACGCCCCCCCAGTTCTGGCTGAAGCGGAGACCCAGGTTGATGTTCAGGCGCTTGGAGACCTGCCACGAATCCTGGGCGAAGACTTCCGCCCGAGTGAACTTGCTCTTGACGTCATAGCCTTCGTACTGATACGCGTAGTAGTTCCCGAAATCGGGGTCTCCGAAATACCCCCAGTAATCGTCGTAATACATGGAGTTCGCGCCGGTGTAGTGGCTGAGGTCACGGACGATGGAGTGCTCGACCTCGACGCCGAATTTGAACTCGTGGCTGCCCTGGAGGAAATTCTCGGTGTAGTGGGTGGCGCTGGCGTTGACCTGAAAGCGGGTCCGGATCTGGTCGCTCCATAAGCCGTAGCTGTCATGCCGCTTCTGCCCGCTGAGCGGGTAGCCCGGCCTTTCATTCTCATAATAATGCCCGGCGACGTCCCGCCCCGACCTGGGTTCCAGGGCATAGTTCCCGGTGAAGAAGGCGCCCTTGACGTCCATGAACGTTTTCGGGCTGAAGATATGCGTCAGGTTGAAGCTGCCGACGTAGTTGGGAGCATCTTCCCTGACCGTCGCTTCGGGGGAGACATTGGCCCGGGGAGTGCGGTGGTCCCGGTAATAGAAATCGCTCTCGAACGACGCGCCCAAGCTGGTCTTGGGGCTGAGCTGGGACGTCAGCTTGAAGAATCCCCGCGGCTCCCGGTACTTGTCGGGCACCGGCTCGATATACGGATCTCCCACTTCGGGAACGATGACGTTGCCGAAGCCCGGAGCGTAGTACCATTCGCGGGAAAACTGGGCTCCCAGATAGAACCACAATTTGTCCTTGACGATCGGCCCGCCGAGCTGGAAATTGACGTCGTTCAACCTGTCCCCGGCAGACGTGACAGGATCAAAATTGTCGAGGTATTCCGGGGTCATGTAACTCCCCAGGTTCGAGGCTGACCACAGGTGGTTCGGCCAGTCATCCTTTTGCCCCTGGAACAGAACCTCGACGTGTCCTGAGAACTTGTTGCCGCCGGACTTGGTGATGAGGTTGAAGATGACGCCGGTGAAGTTGCCGTATTCGGCGGGCAGGCCGACGCCCATGACCTTGGCTTCCTCGATGATGTTGGCGTTGAGGAAGACCCAAGCCGTTCCTCCTGCCGGGTCTCCGACTCCAACTCCGTCCATCTGCCAAGAAATGCCGGTGCCGTTCGAGGCGCCATAGGCCGTGTCGTTGTTGACGCCGGGCGCCATGTTGACGATATCCATGGAGAACTGGCTGAAGGGGATGTTCCGCAGGATCTCGTTGGATAGCGTGACCGACGCGGTTTCCGTGGACTTGACGTCGACAGTAGGCGATTGGGCGATGACCGTGACTTCCTCGGAGACGGTTGCCGGTTTGAGAACGATATCGATCGAGAGGGTCGTCGTCGTCGTCAGGCGGACCTTCTCCTGGATCTGTGTTCCGAAGCCGGAAAGCTCGGCCTTGAGAGAATAGGTCCCGGGGGGAAGGGCGGGGAAGCGGAAGTCGCCGTTGGCATCGGTGACAGAGCTCCTGGCCCCCATCAGGTTCGGGCTGGTCAGGGTCACGGTCGCCCCGGGCAGAGGGCTTTTCTGCTCGTCGGTGACCTTGCCTCTGATGGCCCCCGTGTCGCGCGATTGGGAGATGAGGAGCGGCGAAAGCAGAAGGAGAAGAACGACGGCCCCGGTCAGGGTCTTTCTCATGGGTTCCTCCAATTTGGCGGTACTGACTTTGTCCCGATTATGGTGGAAGCAAACGGGCCTTGTCAAGGCGAAAATCAAAATATTTCGGGCCGAAAAAAAAGGGCGGCGGGAAGGCCCGCCGCCCTGAGCGTCTGCGGTGTGCGTGAGCTTAGAAGATCAGCCGGACGCCGACGCGCGCCTGCCGCGGAGTGCTGATGCCCAAGAGATTGTGCCCGTCCGTGGAAGGAGTATCGCCGGGAATCCAGTCGTAGCCGATGCGCGTGCCCCAGGAGGTGATGGTGTTGGCGTTGAAGACGTTGAACACGTCGACCATCACGCCGAGGCGGTACTTTTGGGCCAAGGTGAAGATCTTCTCGAGACGGAAGCTGAGGATCTTCTCCATGGGGTAGTGGTTGGAACCGCGGGGTTCCGTGAAGAACGTGATCCGGCCCTGGTTGAACCCCGGAGTCCGGAGACGCGTCGTCCAGGCGTCGCCCGTGATCCCCGAGAAGTAGCCGGTCAGGCTGATGTCGAAGGGAAGGACGTAGGTGCCCTGGATCTTGATCATGTGGGTCGGGTCGCTCGTGAGGTTGCCCTTGGCGTTGATCCAGGAGTTCGGGTCGTTCTTGTCCCCGCCCCAGCCGATGTCGCCGCCGAAGCTGTTGTTGATGGTCCCGGTGGCCTTCCCGTAGACGTAGGAGGCGAGCAGCTGCCAACGGTTGGAGAAACGCTTGTTGAAGAGGACCTCGACGCCTTCATATTTCCGGTAGGGCGTCTCGAGGACCCAGGGGAACAACACGGGGTCGTACCTCATGTTGGTGATGAGGTAATCCGTTTCCCCCAGCGTTTCCGTGGTCTGCTCGTAGACGGTGAAGTTCTCGTCGAGTTCGGGGGAGTAGACCGTCTGTTCAGTGTAGTCGGCGGCCCTGTTGTAGCGTCCGATGATGTCGTTCCATTTGCGGTTGATGTAGGTCACGCCGAGGGAGGTGTCCTTGAACAGCTCGCGCTCGATCCCGACCGTGAATTGGGCCATGTAGGGGTGCTTGATGTCGGGGTCCATCGTGTAGCCGGCGAAGGGAGTCCGGTACAGTTCGTCCCACCCAGTTTCGGAACCGAAGTATTCGTAGACGACGTAGTCCGAGAAGTTCTCGGCGGGATTCATCCTGTCGTGGTAGGCGGTCAGCATGGCCTCGGTGAAGTGTCCGTAGTGGGCTTTGAGGATGGTCGACTTGTCGCCCAGGATGTCGAAGGTGAAACCCACGCGGGGAGCCAGCCGCTTCGTCTTGAAAACGGAGCCGCTGACGCCCTTGACGTCGCCCCAGTTCTGGCTGTAGCGGAGGCCGAGGCTTATGTTCAGCCTCTTCGTGACCTGCCACGAATCCTGGAAGAACATCTCCAAGCGGGTGTAGCGGGTGTTCGTATCGTAGCCCGCGTACTGGTAGGCGTAATAGGGCCCGTAGTAGTCGTAATACTTGATATTATCACCCAGCGAGCCGCCCGTGCCGGTGTAGCCGTAGCGGCTCCGGGCCATGGACCGCTCGAACTCGGCCCCGAACTTGAATTCGTGGGAGCCGAGGAGGAAGTCCTCGGCGTAGTGGGTCAGGCTGGCGTTGGTCCCGAAGCGGGCCCGGTCGGCCCAATAGAAGTATCCGGCGCTGTCGGAGATAAAGCTGTTGTTCGCCCAGTCGATGTGGGAGTAAGTGGCGAAGCCGACCTCGGGGTCGAGATAATAGATGCCCTCGAAATAGTTGGTCTTCATGTCGAAGAAGGTCTTCGGGCTGATGATCTTGGTCAGGCTGAAGCTCACGAGCCAGTCGGGCGAATTCTGGTTGACCGTGGCCTCGGGACCTGTAGTAGCATCGCCGCCTCGGTTGATGCCCTGATACTTGGTCCTCTGGAAGGCCAGGTTCATGCTCAACGTCGGCGTCAGCTGGGAGGTCAGCTTGGCGAAGAACCGCGGCTGCTTGTATTGGACGTCCTCGGGGAAGCCGGTCGGGCGCCTGTTGGTTTGGTAATACTGGCCGCCGAAGTAGAACCAGAGCTTGTCCTTGACGATGGGACCGCCGAGGTGCCCGTTGATATCCATGAGCTTAGAGGCCGGCGAGGTCAGATCAGGGAAGTCCGTGAGGTAGGCCTGGTTGTTGCTGGCCTGCCAGAACTTGGAGTCGGCCTGGTAGCCCTGGAAATCGAACTCGAAGTGGCCCGAGAGGTTGTTGCCGCCGGACTTCGTCACCAGGTTGAAGATGACGCCGGTGAAGTTGCCGTATTCGGCGGGCAGTCCGACGCCCATGACCTTGGCCTCCTCGATGATGTTGTAGTCCGAGAAGACCCAGGCCGAACCGCCCTCGGGGTCGGCGACGTTGACGCCGTCCATGGAATAGGCGATGCCCGTGCTGACCGACGCGCCGTAGGCGCTGTCGTTATTGACCCCCGGGGCCAGGTTGACGATGTCCGACGTGAACTGGCTGTTGGGGACGTTCCGCAGGATCTCGTTCGACAGGGTGACCGACGCCGTCTCCGTGGATTTGACGTCGATCGTCGGAGACTGGGCGGTGACCGTGATCTCCTCGGAGATCGTCGAGGATTTCATCTGGAGGTCGATGTTGATGGTGGACGTGGTGTTCACCCGGATCTTCTCGCGGAGGACAGGCCCGAAGCCTTGGAGCTCGGCCTTGACCTGGTATTCGCCGGGCGGCAGGGCCGGGAACCGGAACTCGCCGTTGGCGTCCGTGAGGTACGTCCGAATGCCCATGAGGTTCTGGCCCGAGATCGTCACGTTGACGCCGGGCAGCGGCGCCCCCTGCTCGTCGGTCACGACGCCGCGGACGGCGCCGGTCTCCTTGGATTGGGAGAAGGCGATAGGGGCGAGAAGAAGAGTGATCGCCAGAATGGATAAAAGCTTGTTTCTCAAATAATCCTCCTAAATGGGTTTATGGAGATCGCGTTTGGGGCCGGTTGTCATCGAAAGCTTTCCGATCCTCACCTCCTTGGTATCGAAAATATTATATATCACCATGTTACGACGCCAACTCCGAAAAGACAGCAATTTTAGTGCCAATTCCGCTATTCGCGAATTTCATTGATTTTAAATCAATTAAAAGAAAAGCCAAATTCGATAATCCATTTGTTTGTAAACTTATCCAATTATTTGATTAAAATCAAGCAATATCTTGATCGGCGGAACGGCCGCGGGAGCGCCCGAAACCGCCGACCGAAGGCCGCGGCTGGCCACGGGGACCCCGGCCGATTTGAATTGGCCCGGGCCGTGTGCTATCGTAGTTTCAAGGAAGATAAGATCGTGCGTTCATGAAGATCCGAACCCTCGTTGTCGCGTTTTTTGTCCTCCTCGCGGCCAGCGCCGCGGCCGGTCCGGAAAAGCTCTCGCCGGAGCTCCGGGCCTGGTTAGAGGATGTTTCCCCGATCCTCACCCGGACGGAGCGGGCCGTTTTCCAGAAGCTCCAGACCAACGCCGAACGGGAGAAATTCGTCCGGTTCTTCTGGCGGATGAGGGACCCCCTGCCCGACACGACGGCGAACGAGTTCCAGAAAGAGTACGAGGAGCGCATCCGTTTCGCCGACCAAAACTTCGGCCGCTCATCGCCGAAGCGGGGCAGCCAGACCGACCGGGGTTTCTTCTACCTCGTCCTCGGGCCGCCGCTCGAGCGCAATTTTTTCACGACCCAATCCGAGATCTGGCCCCTCGAGCTCTGGTTCTACAAGGGAGCCGTGGAATACGGTCTGCCGGATTATTTTTACCTGATCTTCTACCAGCCCGAAGGGATCGGCGATTACCGTCTCTATTCTCCGGGCGTCGACGGCCCGGAGAAGCTGGCCGTCCCCATCACGGGGAGCGGGACCCTGAACCGCTCCAAGGCCGTCGAGGCCATCAGGAAGGCGAGTTCCGAGCTCGCCTCGGCGGCCCAGAGCTACATGCCCGGCGAACGACCGATGGGCATGGGCTCGTTTTCCTCCGACATCATCATCGCCTCCGTCCGCGGCCTCCCGGAGAAGAAATTCTCGGACTCCTACGCCAAGTCGTACATGTCTTACAAGGATTTTATCGAGACGGAGTATTCGGACAATTTTCTCCAGAGCGCCTTCCAGGTCAAAGTGTTCCGGGAAGGCGGCCAGGCCTTCGTCCATTGGACGATCGAGCCGGAGAAGATGAACTTCGCGACCCAGGGCAGCGCCATCTACGCCAGCTTCGAGCTCGTCCTGCGGCTCGAGGACGGCCGCGGCGGGACGATCTTCGAGAAGGTCGAGGAGATCCCGCTCAAGCTCACGCCCGAGCAGTACAAGGCCCACGAACGCCAGCGCTTCGCCTTCCAGGACCTCCTGGCGGTCGTCCCCGGAGGGCACCGGGCCCTGTTCCTCTTGAAGAACAAGACGGGCAAGGACTTCTCCTCTTTCGAAACGACCGTCGTCACCCCGGCGGAGCCTGAGGCCGGCCGGGCCGGGCTCAGTGCCCCGCTCATCTTCCATGACCGGGAGGCCGTCCCCGAAGCGCAGAAGAACAACCTGAAAGCTTTCCTTTTCGGCGGCTGGCAGTATATCGTCGGCGCCCGGAACGAGTTCAGTACGGCCTCGACACTGGGCGTCTTCGTCCAGGCTTGGAATCTCGACAAGCTCGGCTTGGGCGGACCGCCGTCGTTCGTCCTCGATATCATTTCGCTCGATACGAACCAGAGCGTCGGGACCTTCCCGCTTCAGGAAGTGGCCGCCGACCCCCAGGACCCGGCGACCCTCCTCGTTTCGGGGACCGCCTCCCTGAAGGACGTCAAGCCCGGCTACTACCGGGCCGAGATCTCGGCCCGGGCCGCCGACGGACGGACGCTCCTCGCGCAGAAGGAGAATTTCGTCGTCCTCTCCCAGGCCGTCCCGGTCATCCCGTGGGTTTACGCCCGCCTGCACGGGCCTTTCCCCGGTCCCGAACACCTCAAGGTCCTCGGCTCCCAGTATTTCCTGGCCGGGGACTACGAACGCGCGCGGGACGCCCTCGAGAAGGTCCTCCGGCAAAAGGACGACGCCGAATCGCGCCTGCTCCTGGCCAAGTCGCTCTACGGCCTCGGGCGCTTCAAGGAATCGCTCGACCACGCCCTGCCGCTTTACGAGCGGGCGCCTGGCCGGGAAGCGGCCAAGGTCATCGCCCTCGACTACGCCGCGCTGAAAGACTGGAATTCGGCCCTGGCCTATCTCGACAAGCTCATGGCCGAGGCGACCGAAGTCCCGGTCCTGAACCTGGCCGCCGAGTGCCACCTGGCCCTCGACCGCCCGGAGAAAGCCCTGCCCCTCCTCCAGAAGTCGCTTTCGCTCGTCCCCGACCAGCCGGCGATCAAGGCCCTGGAGGAAAAAACGA
>Ga0315276_10002728_pt1 | contig 16150 bp, 12 predicted proteins | sample YL17G05_0_MG_FD_204542 | JGI IMG/M metagenome (GOLD analysis project Ga0315276, IMG submission 204542) | Sediment microbial communities from Yellowstone Lake, YNP, Wyoming, USA - YL17G05_0 | ecosystem: Environmental > Aquatic > Freshwater > Lake > Sediment | place: USA: Wyoming | collected... | reverse complement strand
CTCTCGCCTCGTCCTCGAGTACCTTCGTGTCGTCGTACCTCGGGCTCATGTGCACGAGGTACAGCTTGCGGACCCCCGCCTCACTAGCCACGCGAGCCGCCTCCGCGGCAGTCGAATGGCCGAACGTAGCTGCCAGCACCTTGTGGCTCGAATCCAGGGTGCAGTCGTGGATTAGGACGTCAGCGTCTCTCGCTAGTCCGACAACCCCCCTGCAGGGCTTCGTATCCCCCGAATATACGATCTTGCGGCCTCTCCGGGGTTCTCCTAGGACGTCCTCCGGGTGGACGACCTTGCCGGCGACCACGACGGATGTGCCTCCCTGGAGCTTCCTGTAGAGCGGTCCCTCGGGCACGCCCCGCCTCTTCGCCTTCTTCAGGTCGAACTTGCCCGGACGAGGCTTCTCCTCAAGGGCGAAGGCCAGCGCCGGGACCGTGTGGTCAGCAGCGGCGCACCTGATAGTGTAGCCGCCGAAGTCGAGGACCTTGCCGGGCGCGAGGTCCTCTGCGACAATCCTGTACCCGCTCTTGAAGTACCCCAGGCTCAGCATCGCCCTGACGGTCTTCTTCGTCCCCTTAGGGCCGTATATCTCTAGATCCGCTTCCCTCCCGTTCAGGCTCATGCTCTGGATGAGCCCCGGGAGGCCGAGGAAATGGTCCGCGTGGAGGTGTGAGATGAATATCCTGTTGATCTTCATGAACGACACGGACGAGTACATGAGCTGCCTCTGGGTGCCCTCGCCGCAGTCGAACATCAGCACCTCGGACGGCATCTGGACCGCGATGGACGTGACGTTCCTCAACTTCGAGGGGTAGGTGCCCCCGGTGCCCAAGAAGACCAGCTTCATGTCGACGCCCGCGAACGCCCTCTGATACGATAAATCTCTCCCGACCTCTTGAGTTCGTAAATGAACAGCGCGAATGCGACCCCGGCCATGATGGAGGCCACGGCAATGGTGCCCTTGAAGTCGATGGCGGCGGCAGCCAACCCACCGAGCACGGGCCCGACGATACCTGAGACGTTCATCACGCTGGACAGTATGCCGGTCGCCGTGGCCTTCTCCTTGTTCCTGTCCATGACGTACCTCAGACTGCCGACGTACAGGCAGGCCCAGGAGGCTGCGAGCAGCACCTGCGCGGGGAGTATCTCCCAGAAGCTGCCTGCAAGAAGGAAAGTGAAGAATGTGACCGCGGAACTGGCAAGCCCGACCGCCACGAGCATCGCGGGGTCGTACCTGTCCAGGTAGTTCATGATGAAGAACTGCCCGAAGGCGTTCACGGCGTATATCACGCCGATCCATGCGACGTCCGCCCCGATGCTCATCAGGAACAGCGGGTACGTGACCCAGATCATGTTCGCCCCGGTGTGTCTTATCAGCATGGAGAGGTACACGGGCGCGTTCCTCTTGATGAGCGCCACGGGGAACAAAGGGACATCCATCCTTTGCTCCTTCGAGAACGGGAGCTTCAGGGCGATGATGTACGACAGCAGGAGTATGCCCGCGCAGAACAGGTAGGCGCCCTCGTAGAACGTGCCGAACAGGCCCACCCCGAGGTTGCCCACGCCCCAGCCTGCCGCGCCCCACGAGCTGAATTTCCCCATCTTGCCCTTGGCCTCGTAGGCGTATACCAGCAGCGCGGCGGGGAACATGCCGCCGCAAAACCCGAGCAGTATCCGGACCCCCGCGAAGAACCCCAGCCCTCCGAACGCGAGCGACACGACCTGGGCGAGCGTGGCGATGACCGTCATGAGCAGACCCGTCTGGAGGATGAGCCTGCGCCCGTAGACATCGGACGCCCGCCCGAAGATGTAGCTCGACAAGAAGCCCGCCGTGGCGAACCCGCCCGCGATGAGCCCTATCATAACCTCGTCCGCTCCCAGCTGGTCCTGGAGTATGGTGGGCACGATGATGGCCGGGCCGAACAGACCCGCGCTTGAGAGCAGCTGGATGGCTTCGGGCTTCATCGGGGAAGAATCATGCCGGGGTATTTCCTACTTTCCGAGAGCACCATGGAACCTGTTGGACGGTCCTGGCCTACCAGCCCAGGCGCTCCAGGGTCCGGTCCGTCTTTGTCTTCTTCTTGAGCTCCTTGTAGTGCTCCTTGCAGACATGGGCGCTCTTCGAAGGGTCGGAGGACAGTTTCATGCCCGCGGTCTCGATCTTCTTGCCTGACACGGACCTCTCGGCATCCCTGCCGCATCCTTCGACGTCGCACTTCCGAACGGTTTCAACTGCGTGCCTTGGCTCGGGCATGAACCGCTAATCCGGATGAAGGTATTAAAACCGTTCGCATCGAGGCACCGAGGTACCAAAACCCATAATATCCCATCGACGATTAGAGGTCACATGCCACAGGTCGCACCGTCCATCCTTGCCGCGGACTTCTCGAGGTTGGGGGAAGAGGTAAAGAAGATAACCGATGCGGGGGCTGACTACGTCCACATAGACGTCATGGACGGGTTCTTCGTCCCGAACATCACCATCGGGCCGTCCATGGTCAAGAGCCTCAGGAAGTACTCGCACCTGCCGTTCATAGCCCATCTGATGATCACGCACCCGGAGAGGCATGTTGAGGCGTTCGTCGAGGCCGGCTCGGACATCATCGAAGTGCATGTCGAGGCGGAGCAGGACATCAGCGAGACGCTGAAGCTGATCCGCGACCTCGGCAAGAAGGCGGGGCTCGCGATCAACCCGCCCACCCCGATACAGAAGGCGTACCCGTTCCTGAAGGAGATAGACCTCCTGCTCGTCATGTCGGTGAACCCCGGCTTCGGAGGGCAGTCGTTCATGCCCGAGGTCCTCCCGAAGATAGGCGCCGCGAAGATGGAGATGGAACGTCAGGGGATCAGCGTACCCGTCGAGATTGACGGCGGGATAAACATCGAGACCGGGGAGCTGGCGGCCCTGGCGGGCGCGGACATACTCGCCGCCGGGACATCGGTGTTCAAGGCCCCGGACACGAAGCGCGCCATCGGGGCCCTGAGGGCCTGTGGCGCATCAAAGCATTAATATCCAAATGCGCACTCCCGGAGGTCGAGACAAATGCCCGAGAAACTGACAGAGCACCCGATACTCGCGTACATCACCTTCGGCCTGCCGTTGATACTGCTCGCTCTGGCGATGGTGTTCAATGCCAATGTGCTCATGATCATAGCGATTCTCGCATGGCTCGGAGTGGCGTTCCTGGTTCTCTACCTGCCGATGTCCACGGACAACGGCTCCTCGGGCTGAGCATCGGGCCCGCACGCCCGACCCTGGAGGAAGACAATGGGCGTGAATATATCCGGCCTGGTCGAGGCAAAGCCCCTCGCGCTCGAAGACCTGAGCGGAAGGTCCATCGCCATCGACGCTTTCAACACACTCTACCAGTTCCTCGCGAACATCCGGCAGCCCGACGGCACCCCTCTCATGGACCGGGACGGTAAGGTGACCTCGCACCTGTCGGGACTTTTCCACAGGACCACGGCCCTCCTGGAGCTCGGCATCAGGCCTGCGTACGTCTTCGACGGGGCCCCGCCCGAGCTCAAGAAGAAGACCCTAGAGGCCAGGCGGGCGGTGAAGGTGCAGGCGGAGAAGGACTGGAAGGAGGCGCTCGACAGGGGGGACCTGAAGACCGCACTTTCGAAGGCTTCGCGGACATCGAGGCTGGATGCCGAGATGATCTCCGAGGCGCAGACCCTCTTGGACGCGATGGGGGTGCCCTGGATGACCGCCCCTGCCGAAGGCGAGGCCCAGATGGGCCACATGGCCCGGAGAGGGGACGTGTGGGCGGGGGCGTCTCAGGATTTCGACGCCATCCTCTTCGGGACTCCCACCCTGGTCAGGAACCTCACGCTCGCGGGCAAGCGCAGGCTGCCCTCGGGCAAGACGGTCGACGTCACTCCGGAGGTCGTGTCCCTGTCCGTTGTGCTCGGGGCACTCCAGGTCTCGAGGGCGCAGCTCGTGGACATGGGCATACTGATGGGCACGGACTTCAACGAGGGCGTCCGTGGCATAGGCCCCAAGAAGTCGCTCGCCATCATCCGGCGCCTCGGCAGCCTCGAGGAGGTCGCGAGGGAGGGCAAGGTCGTCGTGCCTGCCGAGTTCGCGGATGTCAGAAGGATATTCCTCGAGCCCGAGGTCTCGGACGAGTACATGCTCTCTTGGAGGGGCGTCGACGAGGAGGCGGTCAGGAGGATAATGTGCGACCGGCACAGCTTCTCGGTCGACAGGATCGACTCGGTGCTCGCTAGGTTGCGAGCGAGGAAGGGCTCCTCGGACCAGAGGAGCCTCGACTCATGGGGATGACCCCGGTGCGACGTCCAGCGTCACCATCCAGGGACGAGCCATGATTTCCATCACACTACCTTTAAAATACTCCCCATCAATATCGTGTATGGAAGATTGATTATGCGCCAAGTAGACGAGAATTACTCCCCCGTCCAGTTGGAGAAAGACATAAGGGCGTTGTGGGACCGCACTCGCATCTACGAGAAGGTCAAGAAGGCTCACGAGTCCGACAAGCCTTACTACTTCCTAGACGGCCCGCCGTACACGACGGGCTCGATCCATGTCGGCACCGCCTGGAACAAGATACTGAAGGACACCGTCACCCGCTTCAGGCGCATGCAGGGCTTCAGGGTCCGCGACCAGCCCGGATATGACATGCACGGCCTGCCCATAGAGGTCAAGGTCGAGCAGGCCCTGGGCATCAAGGCGAAGCAGGACATCGAGAAGCAGGGGATAGACAAGTTCGTCTCGACCTGCCGCGAGTTCGCGGTCAAGTTCCAGGCCCAGATGACCGAGCAGTTCAAGACGCTGGGGGTATGGATGGACTGGGACAATCCCTACATGACCATCGACCCGAGCTACATCGCATCCGTCTGGTGGACCTTGAAGCAGGCGTACGACAAGAACCTCCTCACCATGGACCTCAGGGTGCTCTCCTGGTGCCCCAGGTGCGAGACCGCCCTGGCAGAGGCAGAGATAGAGTACTGGGACGAGACCGACCCTTCCATCTACGTCAAGTTCCCGATCGAGGGCAGGGACGGGGAGTTCCTGCTCATATGGACCACCACTCCCTGGACGATCCCAGGGAACCTCGCGGCTGCGGTGCATCCCAACTTCACATATGCCAGGGTGAGGGTCAAGAGGGGGCCCGTCGAGGAGGTCCTCGTGCTGCTCGAGGAGAAGGTCGAGGAGCTCCGGAAGACCGCCGGGATAGAGGACCTGAAGGTGCTCGAGACGACGAAGGGCTCGGACCTGATAGGCCTCCACTACCGGCACCCGCTGATCGACCTGGTGCCGTACCAGAGGCAGGCCAAGGGCAAGTGGGTGCACGCGGTCCTGGGCTCGGAGACCGTCACTGCCGAGAGCACGGGCATAGTGCACATAGCCCCCGGGCACGGCCCCGAGGATTTCGACATCGGGATGGCGCACGACCTGGAGCCGTTCTCGCCGGTGAACGAGTCCGGGGGATACACCGAGGAGGCGGGCGAGCACTACGCCGGCAACAACGTGAAGGAGATCGGCCCGACGGTCATGAACGACCTCGCCGAGAGGGGCGCGCTCTTCCACCAGGGGACGGTCACGCACAGGTACGGCCACTGCTGGAGATGCCACAAGCCCATCATCTACAGGGTCACTGACCAGTGGTTCCTCAAGGTCACCGAGATAAAGGAGGACCTGATCGCAGCGAACTCGAAGGTCAAGTGGTACCCCGAGTGGGCGGGCTCCGGCCGCGAGAAGGACTGGATCGCTAACGCCAGGGACTGGTGCATAAGCCGCCAGAGGTACTGGGGCACGCCTCTCCCGATCTGGAAGTGCAGCTGCGGGAACACCAAGGTGGTGTCCTCCCTGGACGAGCTGAGGGCGGGCAGGGGGTACATCGAGGGCATGGACGTGCACAGGCCCTGGATCGACAACATCACATTCACATGCGACAAGTGCAAGCAGACCATGACCAGGGTGACCGATGTCCTGGACGTGTGGTTCGACGCGGGCGTGTGCTCATGGGCCTCGCTCAAGTACCCGCAGGTCAAGGACGAGTTCGACAGATGGTGGCCCAGCGAGTGGATAACCGAGGCCCACGACCAGACCAGGGGCTGGTTCTACTCGCAGCTGGTCACGGGCGTGGTCGCGTTCGGAAGGTCGCCGTACAACTCAGTCCTGATGCACGGCTGGGCCCTGAACCCGCAGGGCGAGGCGATGTCGAAGAGCGACGGGACGGCCGTCGACCCTGTCGGGATCGTCAACACGATGGGCGCGGACTCGCTCAGGCTGTACCTGCTCAAGACCAACGCCCCCTGGGAGGACATAGTGTTCCAGGGCGAGGGCGTGAAGGCCGCGAACAGGACCCTGAACATCCTCTGGAACGTGTACAAGTTCGCCGCTCTCTACATGTCGATAGACAAGTTCGACCCCGCGTCCGTCAAGCTCGACGCGCTCAGAGACTCGCTCAGGGCGGAGGACCGCTGGATGATGTCCAGGATCGAATCCCTGAAGCGGGATGTCACGGCCGCGATGGAGGTTTACGAGATCCACAAGGCGGTCAGGGCGATCGAGGAGTTCGTGGTCGACGACCTGTCGAGATGGTATGTCAAGCTCGTCAGGGACAGGCTCTGGAAGGAGGGCGAGGACAAGGACAAGACCGTCGCTTTCAAGGTCCTGCACGAGGCGCTCTCGACATCCGTCACGCTCCTGTCGCCCGTCGCGCCTTACGTGACCGAGGCGATACACTCCAATCTGAACGGGAGGCCCGAGAGCGTACACATGATGGCCTGGCCATCGCACGACTCGAAGTGGATAGACACCAACCTCGAGGAGGGCATGAAGCTCGTCAGGGCGATATCGGAGACCGTCGCGCGCGTCCGTCAGGAGGCTGACATCAACCTCAGATGGCCCCTGAAGAGGATAGTCATCAAGGCCCAGAACGAGGAGATCGCGGACGCCCTGCTGCAGCTCAAGGAACCGCTCCTGTCTCAGAACAACATCAAGGACCTCCAGATGGTGCCCATGGGAGAGGAATGGGACGAGATGATACTCAGCGTCGTCCCGAACCCGAACGCCATCGGGAAGGTGTACAGGCAGTGGTCCAGCAAGATCGCGGTCCTGCTGAAGAACAGACCCGCGAAGTCCATCAAGGCGGGCATAGACAAGGGCGAGTACTCCCTCGGGATCGAGGGACAGCTCGTGAAGATCCTGCCGAACATGGTCTCCTTCACTTCGACCATGCCCCCGGACGTCGTCAGCTCTGACTTCCCCAAGGGCATACTCTATCTCGACCTGGAGCAGACCCCCGCCCTGGAGGCCGAAGGGTTCGCCAGGGAGATCATCAGGCGCATACAGCAGATGAGGAAGGACATGGGCCTGAACGTCGAGGAGTACGTCAAGGTGGAGCTCGAGTGCTCGAGGAAGGTCGAGGGCTTCCTGGACGGCTGGAAGAACCACATACAGCGCGAGACCAGGGCGAGGACCATGGAGGTCGTCACCGGCCCGAAGGGCGAGTACATAGTCGAGTGGAACGTCGCAGGCGAGCCGCTGCTGATAGGGATCACATCCCTCAAGATGAAGCTGAGCCTGGACGCGATGGCCGCGCTCCCCGGGATGAGCATGGAGAAGGCCATGAAGCTGTTCGACCACGGGTTCACCTCCATCGAGGCGCTCAGGGCGGCCACCACGGATGACATCTCCGTCATCGAGGGCGTCACCAAGCTAGACGCCAAGAGGATATTCGACCATCTTCACAAGGACGAGGTCAGGCCCGCGTCCGCACCGGCGCCTGCCGCCACGGCAGATGCACAGCTGGGAATGCCCGTCGCGGCCCCGGGTCCCGCGCCTGCTCCCGCTGCAGTCACCGCGCCGTCGTTCATGAGCGTGCTCAGGAGCGTGGAGGGGATCGACCAGGGCATCGCCGATGCGCTCTACGACGCAGGATACGTATCAGCCCAATCCTTCAAGACCGCGGCTCCCGCCGACCTCGCAAAGGTCAAGGGCGTGAGCGAGCAGCTCGCGGCCAGGCTCGTCGAGGCGTTCTCGAGCGACGCCGTCGAGACGCACGTGCGTCCTCCGCCCGCGGCGGCCAAGGCACCGCCCACGATCGCCGAGCTGGAGAGGTCGTTCTCGTACCTCGTCGAGGAGGACAAGCCGGAGACCTCGTACAACCTGTTCCTGAAGACCCTGTCCAAGGGCATGAAGGGGTACTGCGTCACGAGGAACTACCCCGCGAAGATACGCAGCAAGTTCGACCTCAAGGACACCCCGATCGTGTGGCTGTCCAACGTGGGCAGGGACAACGCCATCCGCCCGAAGGACCTGGAGAAGCTGAGCGTCGCGCTCGAGCAGTTCCTGTCCCAGAGCGGCGGCGGGATCGTCCTCCTGGACGGGCTCGAGTACCTGATCACGAACAACAACTTCATCACGGTCCTCAGGCTGATACAGTCGCTCAGGGACCAGGTCGCGATCAACCAGTCGATCCTGCTGATGGCGGTGAACAGGTCCACCCTGGAGAGCCACCAGCTCAACCTGCTGGAGAGAGAGGTCGACTACACGATCTCCGGATGAGATTCACGGCCCGAGCAGCAGGCCCACCAGCTTCTGCAGTCCCGGGACGGTCGGGTACTTCGCGATGTCCTCCGGCGACACCCACTCGTACGACCTGTGCTCCCAATCGATCCTTATCGACCGGCCCTTCAGCTCGAACAGGAACGGGTGGACGCACCAGACCACATCGCCGTCCCTGAACCTCGCGGGGTCGAGCTTCCTCGTGAGCCTCGCGTCGGTTACCCCTATCTCCTCCTCGAGCTCCCTCTTCGCGGCCACGACGTCGGGCTCGTGGGGCTCTATGAACCCGGACACGCCCGCCCACTGCCCCCGGTACGAGCCGACGCTGTTGCTCCTCTGGAGGAGGAGCAGTTTCCCCTTCGACCGCACGATGCTCGTGACAACGTGCTTCTCGGCCACGTGGGGCAGCTCGACGGTACCCTCGGTCGCGTCGACCGAGACCTCATCCAGCGGGCGCAATAGAGCGATGTCGATGCCGTCGATCATGGGTATCTCCGACATGATCGCCCCGGTGGCAACGATCGGCTCGGCGGACGAGTTGAGGATGGCGCAGGGGGCCAATCCGTTGAGCTTCAGCTGGTACATGGAGTAGGAGCCCACGGTGCTCCCCTTCCCGTACGGGAAGCACAGGACCTTGCCAGCGACGCTCTGACCCTTCGACTCGCACTCGCAGTCGAGGATCCTTCCCGTCGCGGGATCGACCCCTCCGAGGAACGACAGTGGGGTCGAGCACACGATCGCCTTTCCCGAGGCTGCCCCGGCCCTGATCTTCCTTCCGGATATTATCGTGATATCGCCTCCAGGAGGTGCTTCGTCGTCCTGAAGGACGCGCGCTGCTTGCCCAGGGTCGGCAGGTATACCATCGCCTTCCCCGAGTCGGACGCGGTCTTCTTGTACTGCTTCTCGATGGGCGCCACGACCATGCAGGTGTCGCAGAGGACCTTGCCGAACTTCTTCAGGATCGCGACCTCCTTCGGACAGCTCGCGTACGCGGCCCTCGATGTGCAGAACCAGACGTCCGAATCCCCCGACGGCCTCCGGTCCTTGAGGTACCTCGCCATCTTCCTCAGCTCGACCACGGAACAGTGCGGGCAGCCCAATGCGACGAGGTCCCAATCATCGTCCCCGACCAGACCCTCGGCGCACGAGCTGAGCTCGGACACAGGAAGAGACACTGACTCCTCGATCATGCTGGTATCGACCCGCGGCCTCTTCCTCCGCTCGGAGTAAAGGTACATCGACACGGCGCTCGTCGCGGCCATCGCGGCCCCGAACGACTTGTGGCCGTCCGGGGTGAGGTTGAGGTTCTTGATGAATGGCACCCGGTTCCCCGCGATCTTCCCAACGACGTATCCCGCGAGGGGCACGAGCCCGTCTGGGATGTCCTCGATGTCTATCCTCACGCGGGGCTTCCTGTTATCCTCGAGATGGAGCCCGTACTCTGGCGTCTTGCCGATGACGGCTGCCATCAGCGCTGACGGTCCCCCCTCCCGGTTGGTGAACGCTCCGAGGTACGAGTTGGCGAACACCGTCGCTGAGGACTCGGCCCACGCGATGTGATCGCCCTTCCTAGGCCTATTCCCCGCGAGGTAGGGCGTGCAAGTGTACAGCGGCTCGAGGCCCATCGATGCATAGGCCCTGACGATCCTCCCCTGCTTGGCCCGGAACTCCTCGTCCACGCCCATCGCGCGCCATCTGGCCATGTCCAGTCCGAGAGGGTTGACGGACGCCCGGACAGCGACCTTCGCGCCGACAGAGAAGTCCTCGAGGAACTTGATCCCCGCATCGCCTATGGTCTTGAACGACGCCCCCGAGACCTGGGCCGAAGCTATGGGTATCAGCTGCTCGGCCCTGTAGATGTCCCCGAGCGCAGTCAGCATCTCCATGGCCTTCTGCCTGGAGGTGCCTTCCTCGCCTGCTAGGATGCGTTCGTCCCGGGCATCTAGATGCATCGAACGGAGATTACTGGGCCCGTATAATAGCCTGAGGTTGAGAAGCGGGCCTGTCGGGAGTTTCGGGCCCACTCATGAACGAGTGGGCCATTCGAACCCGAGTTCGGGGCTCCGGAGGCCCCTGTGATATCCTAGCTACACTACAGGCCCAGGGGCGTTGAGAAGCCTCCTCCGTATATCTACCTTAGCACGCGGTTCGAACCGTACGACGTCACACTGTGATCCCGAGGAGGACCAAGCCCGCCACGACCCCGACGAGCGCCAGCGCCTGCATCTTCGATATCCGCTCCTTCAGGAGCGCCAGGGCGATCACGACCGTGACCAGGGGGTAGGCGCTGGAGGTCGGGCCCACCAGGGATGCCGTGCCGTCCTCAAGGGCGTAGCTGTACGCGAACGCGCCCACGACATTGAGCGCGAGCGCAATCCCCCCGAGGGTCCATGCCTTCCTGCTCGGGTCGGTGCCGACGAGCCCTCCAGGTTTCACCTTCCTCACCCACGCGTAGAGGAGCGGTGCCGTCAGGGACGAGAGAATGTAGAACCCGAACAGGTTGCCCGCGCCGATCCTGTCTATCGCGGCCTTCGACGACAGACTCCACGCACCCCAGAGGAAGAAGGCCATCATGGCGAAGATGAGCGACCTCCTCGGCAGCGAGTTCACAGAACCAGGGTTGGGCTCGTACGAGAGCGCTACCACGCCGCCTATTATGGCGACGATCCCAATCGCTTGGACCGAGGTCAGCGATTCGGAGAACAGGAGGATCGCGCCCACGACCGTGAGGACCGGGTATGCCGCCGATATCGTGCCCACGATGGACACCTGCCCGTCGAGTATGGATTCGAAGTACGACAAGTAGCCGCAGATTCCGATGAAGCACGAACCGAACGCGAGGACACCGTCAGCCAGCGAGATGTGCATCGGCTCTCTGAGAAGCAGGAATGCGACGACATACATGGGTCCCTCGACCATCGTGATTATGAGCGCCACCCGATAGACCCCCAGCTTGCCGGTGCTCAGCTTCGCGAATATGCCGCTAGTGCCCCAGAGGAAGGCGGTCGCGACGGCCAGCAGAAACCATAACTCCACGGATGTCACCTCTCACGGCCGAAGGGATATGCCCGTCAGCTCCCGAAGCCGAACTTCGACTTCAATGTTTGTGCAGGATAGGTGGTCAGGTATCTGTAGTGGGCCGTTTTCGGTATGGCAAGGGGGTGATGGTCTGCCGGGAATGCTCGTTCTGCGGTCAGGACGACTTCGCAGGTCGATCTCTTGCGGTCATTCGCGCTCTAAGCAGATACCCTCGGGATGTCAGTGCCCTGAGGAGAGCGCGAAGGGGCAGATGCTACATGCAGTGGATGAGCACAAGTTCGAGACCCATAGCCCGGTCAGTCGTGGCTCAAAGTGCCACTCGATCACTGGAGTGTCTAGCTTGCGACCACAGAACCGTTCACCAGCGCACGGCTATTTCCACGTCCCGAGACGCCAGGGTAGCGGACCCCCAGCAGCCTTATGAAAACGTGTCGAAAAGGGCCATTCGCAGAACTGTTTAAATACGCATTAGACCGATAGCGGAATCGCAAAATTCGAGGCGGCTTCTTAGGGGTTCTGCAGTGTTATGCTGACCTTGGAATGAACGCCGCAAGATATCTCGAAGGAGGAGAGTACAGTGGGGAGTTCTAGTGGGGAAGAGACAAATGAGATTGTGAAACCAGCGGGCGCGCCGGTGCGTCCGAAGAGCAAGATGGTCATGGCCGTAGCGATAGTCGCGATCATGCTGATAGCAGCAGTGGCCGCCGCTTGGGCCTTCGGATTGCTCGGAGGAAGCGACGAGAAGGTCCTCGTCATCGCGATGAGCTCCGATGTCGAGAAGATGGACCCTGCGAAGACGAGCGCCATGTACGGTCCGCCCGGAATGATATACGAGACGCTCATCACGAGGGACCTCACAGGAGCGTTCCGGCCAGGGCTGGCTGAGTGGTGGAACCTGAACACGACGGACCCGGACCACCCGACTTTCGAGATCCGCCTGCAGCAGGGAGTCACGTTCCACGACGGGACGCCGTTCAACACTGAGGCTGTCACGAAGATTATCAACTACTACGCGCAGGACGACAGCTGGGTGCAGTACGAGTTCTGGGCGGTCTATGGCTGCAAAAACAAGACCGGGTGGCCGGAGCAGGGCATATGGTGCGTGGACGACTACAACATGGTCCTGAACCTGACCTGGGCGGATGTCGCGCTCCAGTTCAACCTGTCGCACCTGTACGGTTCGATGATATGGCCAGGAGCGCTCGAGGAGGGGTACGAAACCTACGGGACATCTCAGGGAAGCGTCATAGGGACCGGACCATTCATGCTCGATGAATGGGTCACAGGCGACCACATAACGCTCGTCAAGAACCCAGACTACGCTTGGGGAGCTCCGTGGTTCGAGAACCAAGGTGCCGCCAAGATCGACAAGATCATCTACCGGGTCATCGCGGACCAGACTGCAAGGTTCGCCGGGTTCGAGAGCGGCGACATCGACGTGCTGCAGCAGGTCCCGCCGAACAAGGTCCCGACGTACCAAGCGAACACCGAGGAGTACACGGTAATAACCGGTCCGGGACAGGGAACCTACCACGTTGAGTTCAACTGCCAGAAGGACCCATGGACGAACCCCTCCCTGAGGAGGGCCTTCGGCTATGCGATAGACCGTGCGGACATCCTCGACACGGTGTGGTACGGGATTGGCGAGGAGGGTGTGAACTACCTGTCCCCAATCGAGCCGGAGTCTACAAATGTCCCCGCGGAGTATAACTACAGCTACGATGTCGACAAGGCGACGGATCTGTTCGCATTGGGCAACTACGAAGACACCGACGACGATGGGTGGCTCGAGAACCTGACAGATGGTGAGGAGCTGACCCTGAAATTGTGGACCACGACCAAGGGCGAGGACATATCCATGTCCACGATGCTTGTGTCGCAGTTCGAGGCAGTGGGCGCCCATGTGAAACTCGCGACCTACACAGAGACATCCCTCAGGGAGAAGGCGGCTGCGGGAGAGCAGGATGCCATATTGTTCTGGTACTCCTGGCCGAGAGCGGAAATCCTCGACTGGCACTTCGGCGCATGGGCTGCCGGCGGATCGAACACAGGCTGGTACAACGACACGGTGTTCGACAACTACGTCACGAACTGGACGTACGCAGAGACCGAGGAGGAGTTCTCCGACAACGCCACTCTAGCGCACATCAGGCTGCTGACCCAGGGCCCGTGGGCCCCGATCATATTCTGGCACCAGATTTTCGCGGTGCACAACTATGTGACCGGATGGTCCGTGAACCCGCTGGGACAGGAGCAGGTCATAAACATAGTGGACGTAGACATCGAGAAGTGAGCGGGCAAACCACCGAAACCCTTTACCTTTCATTCCACGATTCAGAGACAGACCGATGCTGACGATTGCGTGCACAGGACTCTGAGGAACCTGCGACAGCAGCCGCAAAGGGGAGAACCATGGCGGACCTACTCTCGTATGTGATAAGGAAGCTTCTGCTGGCAATACCCGTCATCTTCCTAGCCACGTTCATCGTCTTCCTCATGCTCTATCTCACGCCCGGGGACCCCGCGCTGGCCCTCGTGCCTCCTAGACACACCCCCGCGGACGTGGAGGAGGTCCGCGAGAAGTACGGTTTCAACGACCCGATATATGTCCAATATGGGTCCTTCCTCTGGCGGCTGTTCAACGGGGACCTCGGGTCTTCGGTCAGCCCCGCGACGACTGGCCTCGAGGTGAGCAGCATGATCGTCCAGAGGCTCCCGAGGACCCTGGAGTTGATGGCGATAGGTCTGACGATCTCGTACTCCATGGGGATACCCTTGGGGATATTCTCGGCACTGCGCCAGAACTCCCTCGGAGATAGGTCGGTCATGGTGTTCACTCTCATCACGTACGCCATGCCCTCGTTCTGGCTCGGCATACTGCTGATGATGTTGTTCGGTGTCTATCTCCAATGGCTGCCGATATCAGGAACAGTCGGCGGCTTCAGCAGCATCATACTGCCCGCGATAACCCTCGGGCTCGGGAACGCCGCCCTGACCACGCGGATGATGAGATCGAGCATGCTGGAGGTGGCCAGACAGGATTACATTACCCAGCTCAGGTCCCGGGGGCTCCCCGAAAATGAGGTCATCTACAAGCATGCCATGAAGAACGCGATGCTCCCGGTCATAACCGTGATAGGACTGGACATCGGATGGTTCGTCGGAGGAGCGGTGGTGGTCGAGAAGGTGTTCTCATGGCAGGGAATCGGGATGCTGACCGTTGACGCCATCGAGAAGGACGATTTCCCGGTGGTCCAGGGATGCATCATGGTCCTCGCGATCTTCGTCATCCTGGGGAACCTCGTCGCGGATATCCTTTACGCATATGCTGACCCGAGGGTGAGGCTCGGATGAGGCTGCGTCAGGGGCTGAACGACCGGCTGATCTCGTGGAAGGTCTCCGGGGGATTCAAGCAGACCGTGGTTGAGATCCTGGAGAGGGGCAGGAGGAATGGCATGGTCGTGATCGGATTCTCGATCATCGCGACCATGATCGCCCTTGCACTGCTCGCTCCTGTGCTTCCCCTCGCGGATCCTAAAGAGCTCAACACCGACGAGAGATTGCTACCTCCTTCGTCGCGCCATTGGTTCGGCACGGACAACCTGGGGCAGGACGTCTTCAGCAGGGTGATCTGGGGTACCCGAGTGTCTCTCGCGGTGGCCTCCCTGGCGGTGTGCTTCTCCCTCATCATAGGGGTAGTGCTGGGGCTCACTGCGGGCTATTTCGGAGGCGCCGTGGACTACATCATAGCGGGAACGATCGACCTCTTCTGGACCTTTCCCGCGTTCCTCCTCGCGCTCGCGTTCGCAGCTGCGCTCGGAGCGAGCCTGTGGAATGTGATCCTCGCGATATCGATATCTTATTGGGCCGGGTTCGGAAGGCTCATGCGGGGTCAGGCGCTGACAATCAGGGAGAGGCAGTTTGTCGAGGCGAGCAGGGCCCTGGGCGCGACGCATGGCAGGATAATGTTCACCCATGTCATGCCCAACTGCCTAGCACCGTTGATCGTGTGGGCATCAATCGGCGTCGCGGACGCGATAACCATCGAGAGCAGCCTGAGCTTCCTCGGCGCAGGCACGCCCGTGACCACGCCGAGCTGGGGCAAGATGCTCTCCATGGGAATGATCAACATAGCCGAGGCACCGTGGGTCACGACATTCCCCGGGATCGTGCTGCTCATAACCATCCTAGGGTTCAACCTCCTCGGGGATGGCCTTCGTGACGTCCTCGACCCCCGAATGAAGGGGATGAGGAGATGAGCGGAGAGAGGAGGCCCATCCTGGAGATAAAGGGACTGCGGACGCAGTTCTTGCTGCACGAAGGCACGGTTACGGCCCTGGACGGGATAGACCTGACAATATACGAGAACGAATCCGTTGGGATCGTGGGCGAAACTGGTTGCGGGAAGAGCATGACCGCGTTCTCGGTGCTCAGGCTCGTGCCGCCCCCGGGCAAGATTACCGCTGGCTCGATCAGATTCAAGGGTGTCGAGCTGACGACGCTCACGGTAGACCAGATGAGGGGCATCCGGGGGAAGCTGATCTCCATGATATTCCAGGACCCCTCGACATC
>Ga0315276_10002726_pt1 | contig 16159 bp, 14 predicted proteins | sample YL17G05_0_MG_FD_204542 | JGI IMG/M metagenome (GOLD analysis project Ga0315276, IMG submission 204542) | Sediment microbial communities from Yellowstone Lake, YNP, Wyoming, USA - YL17G05_0 | ecosystem: Environmental > Aquatic > Freshwater > Lake > Sediment | place: USA: Wyoming | collected... | reverse complement strand
GCTTTTGCCTTCCCCGGAAGAGACCTTCCTTTGAGGGGCTTGGCCTGGATCGTTCTCAAAGGAAATTTCCCTCCAGCCAATACTCTGGCTTCTATTCCTCTCTCTGTCCCGATAAACAAGACTTCGTTCCCCGTCTCCCTTTCAACGAATGCCTCAGCAATCGCCATGCCAGGGAAAAGATGGCCTCCTGTACCGCCCCCGGCAATCACGCACCTCATGTAATTCCTCAATGCAAAATGAAAAATTTAAATTGCAGTAATACTTTAGCGCTTTGAAAATCCCTCCCTGCCTCCCTTTTCCAAAGGGAGGAGATATTAGCTTCCCCCTTTGAAAAAGGGGGATAGAGGGGGATTTTATAGTGATTCTTCTAATTTTTTTGGCTTTTAAAATTCATTTTTCAAAAGGCTAAATTGATACAAATTGCAAAGTTGTTGAGACGACCATACTTCCCATTTTCAATGATGTTCACTATCTCCGTTCCATGTGGGTTGAAAGGTGAAGAAGAATCCCTACCCCGACCAAATTGGTGACCAACGACGTCCCTCCATAACTCACCAGGGGAAGGGTCAACCCTTTTGTTGGAAGCAGTCCCAAAACCACCCCCATATTGATCACCGCCTGAAGAGAGATCATCAGAGTAATCCCCAATGCCAGATAAGCACCAAATCGATCTTCGAGAGAGAGTCCGATGTGGATCCCTCTTAAGGTCAAGATGAAGAAGAGGAGCACCACAACCATTGCACCCACCAATCCCAGTTCCTCTCCGATGATGGAAAAGATAAAGTCGGTATGGGGAGCAGGGAGAAAGAAAAGTTTCTGTCTCCCCTCCCCCAGCCCCAATCCGAAGAGACCTCCTGAACCAAAGGAGAGAAAGGATTGAATGATCTGGAAACTGGTGCCAGTGGGGTCCTCCCAAGGTCGGATGAAACTCATCAGTCTTCTATAACGGTACCCCACATTCATCAAGAAATAATAGACCACTGGGACCGCGAGCAAACAGGCACCGACAATGTAGATCACTCTGGCACCGCTGACGAAGAGAAGGAGAAAGACCATTGCCGTCAGAAAGAGGGCTGCCCCAAAATCGGGTTCCCTTAGCACGAGGACAATGACGAGACCAGAAAGAAGGACTGTGGGAAGAAATCCAAAAGAGAAACTCCGAATCTTTTCCTCTTTCTTGGTCAAAAAGTACGCCAGAAAGATGACCAGCCCCAGCTTGGCGAATTCCGAAGGTTGAAACGAAAAGGACTGAATCTTTAACCAACGCATCGATCCACCTGCCCGATGGCCTATACTTGGAATCAATACGGCGATCAGGAAAAGGATGGAAAGGATGAGGAGAGGATAAGCCAATCGTTTCAAAATCTCGTAAGGGAAAAAAATCATGAGGATCATCAGGACGAAACCGACCCCTGCGTAGAGGGCTTGCCTCTTCAAAAAGTAGTAAGGATCTCCGAAACGATCTCCTGCGATGATCGCGCTGGTGCTGTACACCATCACAATCCCGATGCCCACTAAGGCGAGAGCAACGATCAACAGAATAAAGTCGAACCTTGTCTTAGCTTTGCTCATCCTGTTTCAGACCCCATGTTAGGGTGAGAATATGTTTAAATTCCAAACTCCAAATCTCAAATCCCAAATAATCTCCAAGCACCAATTCCAAATGACCAAAACCACTTTATTTGGAATTTTGAATTTTGTTCATTGGAAATTGTTTGGAATTTGGTGTTTGTCATTTGGTGCTTATCTGTTTGACTGCCTCTTTGAAAACTCTTCCCCTCTCTTTGTAATCTTTGAACATGTCAAAACTCGAACAGGCCGGTGAGAGAAGAACCACTTCTCCCTTCTCGGCCATTTGATAAGCGAGAAGCGCTGCTTCTTCCAGGGTCCGTGCCATGGTCGTATTCGTCAATCCCTCGAGTTCCCGGGCCATTCTCTCTTTGGCCTCTCCGATAAGGATCAGCCCCTTGACTCGACCCTGAATCAATCCTCTGAGAGGGCTTAGGTCTCCTTTTTTATCCTTCCCTCCTGCGATCAGGATCACGGGTTCTGAAAAACTCTGCAGTGATTTGACCACGGAACCTACATTCGTCCCCTTGGAATCATTGTAAAAACGGATTCCTTCGATCTCCCGAACAAATTCAAGACGATGCTCAAGACCTTCAAACCGATCCAATACGGTCTCAATCGCTTTTTGTGAACAACTCAAAACCCTCGCAGTGGTGAGAGCAGCCATCATATTTTCCACATTGTGAATCCCCTTTAAGCGAGCCTTTGCTAAAGAATAGGCTTCTTCTTTCCCCCCAAACCTGAGGATAATGGTTTGCCCATCTGAAAAGGCGCCCTCATCAAGCCTCTCGTTTAGGCTGAAAAAGAGTTTCTTCGCCTTCACACTTTTCTGAAGATCCATGACGATCGGATCATCTTTGTTGAGAAGAGCTATATCTCCAGAATTCTGATTTGCAAAAATTCTGGCCTTCGCCCAGATATAGTCTGAATATTGAGGATAGCGATCGAGATGATCCTCCGTGATATTGAGCAGAACGGAAAAGGTGGGCCGAAAGTCTTCGATCCCCTCCAATTGAAAACTGGAGATCTCAACCACCAACATCTCCCATCGATTTTCGCCCTCTGCAAAAAGGATCAACGGATCTCCTACATTGCCGCCTACTCCTACTCTCCTCCCATCTTCCTTCAGCATCTCACCGATCAGTAGAGTGGTCGTTGTCTTCCCGTTCGTCCCGGTCACCGCTATGATGGGGATGTGAATGAAATGGTAAGCCAGTTCAATCTCACTGATGACCGGAATCCCTTTCTCCAACGCCTTCTGAAGGGGTTCGATGTTCGGGGCAACTCCTGGGCTCACCACAATGAGGTTCTGTTTGAGAAAGGTTTCTGTTCGATGGCCACCCCATTCCATCGGGATATTCATCTCCTCCAATTCCTGGAAAACTTCCTTCATCTCTTCCTTCGGCTTCATCTCAGTGGTGCTCACGATCGAGCCTTTGGCCTTAAGAAATTTTACCGTGGCCAATCCTGTTCGGGCTAGGCCGACCACCAATACCTTTCTCCCGTCGAGATCCATAAACAACGTTTTCCGTGTCCGTGTCGCGTGTGCGTAAATTCTTAATTCATAATTCTTAACTCTTAACTCTCTTACCTTATCTTCAGCGTGCTGATCGCAACCAGTCCAAGAATGATGCCGACGATCCAGAACCGGACAATAATCTTGGGTTCGGCCCAACCTTTCAATTCAAAATGATGATGGATGGGCGCCATTCGGAAGATCCGTTTCTTCCGTAATTGATAAGAGACTACCTGGATAATGACCGATAGGGCCTCAATCACAAAAATCCCACCAACGATCACTAGGAGGATTTCCTGCTTTATAATGACAGCGATCGTTCCTAATGCCGCACCCAATGACAGAGAACCGACATCACCCATAAAGACCTGTGCCGGATAGGTGTTGAACCAGAGGAAACCCAGACCGGAACCGACCAGGGCTCCGCATAGAATCGTCAACTCTCCGCCGCCTTTGACAAACGGGATCTGAAGATAGCTGGCGAAGCGGTAGTTACCCGCAAGATAGCAGAAAAGCATAAAGGTCGCACTGGCGATGAGCACGGGTCCGATCGCCAATCCATCCAGGCCATCGGTCAGGTTGACCGCATTGGCTGCACCAACGATCACGAGCATGGCAAAAAGGACGTACCAACCCCCCAAGTCCGGCATCACCTTTTTAAAGAAAGGAAAGATCAGCCTCGAATCGTGGTCGAAGGCGTAGAACAGGACCAGGCTGATGATAAGACCCATGCCGATCTGGATGGGGAATTTATATCGAGCCTTGATGCCGATCCCATTCTTATCCCGGACCTTTTTATAGTCGTCCAAAAACCCCAGAACCCCAAACCCCAACGTGGTCAATAGAACAGTCCAGATATACCGATTGGTCAGGTCGGACCAGCAAAGGGTTGGGATGAGAATTGCGGCAAGGATGAGGCTTCCGCCCATGGTGGGAGTTCCGTTCTTCGCCAAGTGTCGCGAGGGAACGTCTTCCCTCACCACCTGCCGAATCTGAAAGGCCTTTAACTTTTTGATCAACCAGGGACCGATGACAAAACTGATGAGGAGGGCGGTTAAAATCGCATAGATCGTCCTGAAGGTGATATATCGGAAGACATTGAAAAAGGAGAAATACTCATGAAGAGGATAAAGGAGATGATAAAGCATTCCTTCAAGTCCTCCTCTCGGTCAAACCTTCAACGATCTTCTCCATCCCCATCCTCCTTGAACCCTTGATTAATATCCAATCCCCTTCCTGAATGAATTTTTTTAGAATCGAGATGGCCTCTGAATGATTCTCCACGACCCTTGCCTTCTCGGACAAAAATCCATGACGAATCGCAGATTCTACAACAACGGGTGCCCATTCACCCAAGGTAAGAAGGAGGTCGATCGAGAGCTCTCTCACCTTCTGGCCTATCTGTTGATGGGCTTCCTCGGTAAAATCCCCTAATTCCAACATATCGCCCAACACAGCGATTGCCCTACCCTTTCCCTTAACCTCTGAGAGCATTTCCAGAGCAAGTTCCATTGATTTGGGATTGGCATTGTAGGCGTCGTTAATCAGGGTCTTTCTCCCCTCGAGGTGGATGATCTCCATCCTCATAGGAAAGGGCTGAAAGTGTTCAAGGGCCTCCTTTATCTCCTTCATCTCGATTCCGAAGAGGCTCGCTACGGCGACGGCAGATAGGGCATTCAGGACAAAGTGCCTTCCCAATAACGGAAGGACAACCTCCATCAAATCCCCTTCAAGGATCAGAGTAAAAGAGGTTCCCTGGGCTCCCCTGAGCTGAATCTCCTTAGCCATCACATCCGCAGGGTTCTCAACCCCGAAGGTAATCTTCTGGCCAGAAAACTCCCTCGCTAAATTGATCACCCGTGGATCGTCCTGATTCACCAGAATCGTTCCATCCTGCCTCATCCTCCGGAAGAGCTCTCCTTTCTCCTCCTCCAACCTTTCTATACTTCCCATGCCTTCGAGATGAACCTTTTGAATGTTGGTGATCAGTCCCACATCGGGTTCTGCGATCTCGGTCAGCCTTCGGATTTCACCCGGCATGTTCATCCCCATTTCGAGGACCGCCACTCTCTCTTTCTCTGTTAAGTTTAGGAGGGTGAGAGGAACTCCGATGAGGTTGTTCAAGCTTCCCATGGTCTTGAGAATGGGAAAGGTCGTCTCAAGGCAAGCCGAGATCATCTCCTTCGTTGTCGTCTTCCCGTTGCTCCCAGTCAATGCCACCACTGGGATACGATATTTGCATCTTCTGTCATGAGCAAGGTCTCCTAAGGCACGAAGGGTGTCCTTTACAGCAATCACGGCCTTGGGTCGATAACCATTCCAACGAATATCTCCGACCTTATCCTCCTCGATCACCACGCCTCCTGCCTTTTTTCCCAAAGCCTCCAAAGCGTAATGGTGGCCATCGAAACGAGTCCCTTTCAGGGCAACGAAAAGTTCTCCCTCAGCTACCGTTCTTGAATCTGTGGAGAGCCCCTTAAAGGAGGTATTCCCTTCCCCTTGGAGGAGTTTTCCTCCTGTTGCCCTCAAAACCTCTTCGATGAAAAGGATCACTCTCCCTCCAAAGCCTTCCTGGCCTCAACCCGATCGTCGAAAGGAAATTTCTTCTTTCCGATGATTTGGTAATCCTCATGGCCTTTGCCAGCGATGAGAACGGTATCCATGAGTTGGGCCAGTTGGATTGCCATCCGAATGGCCTCCCTACGATCCGGGATTTTCAGATATCCCTTCTTTGATCTCCATGAGCTGATTTCATCCTGATGAAACTCTTCCAAGGGAATAGATTTGAACCCTTTTTCCACCTCATCCATGATGGCTAAAGGATCTTCTGTTCTTGGATTGTCCGATGTGAGAATGGCAAGATCGCTATACCTCCCCGCCACTTCTCCCATCAAAGGCCGCTTCGTTCGATCCCGATCCCCACCACACCCAAAAACGGTGATAATCTTTTCGTCCCTCAGGAAATGACCACAGACGGTTCCTTCAAAGATGCCTCTTGCTCCCAACAGGGCTCGTTCCAGTGCATCGGGAGTATGAGCGTAGTCCACGATGAGATGAATTCCTTTTCGATTCTCCACCTTCTCAAATCGTCCTGGAACGCCATTCAAGGATTCTATCCCGTCCTTCAGGGTTTCCAGAGAGATATCCATGGCCATCCCCGTCGCCACGGCGGCCAGGATGTTGTAGAGATTGAACCCACCGACCAGCTTAGAATGGATTTGGAATTCGCCCTGAGGAGTTTTGATCCGAAAGGAAAGGCCTTCAAAGCTTGATCTCACTTGATCCGCAGAGATGTCACAGGAAGAGTTCAGTCCATAGCGTATGACGGGAAGGTCAATCCCTTCAACGATGTCCTCCCCTCTCGGGTCGTCATGGTTCGTCACGGCAAAACGTCTGCTCTTATGGCTCTTCATCAAGGAGTTCGAGAAGAGTTTCTTTTTACTCTCAAAATATTGTCGCAGAGTTTTATGATAATCGAGATGCTCAGAGGTGAAATTAGTGAAGATCACGCCATCAAATTGGCATCCAAAAACCCGGTCGAGGTCGAGCCCGTGGGAGGAGACCTCCATGATCACATGCGAGACCCCTTCCCTCACCATTTCCCACATGATTCTTTGGAGATCTAAGGATTCCGGGGTGGTGTTCGGTGCCTGCGTTTTCTTTTGACCGAACCGATAGTTGATCGTCCCGATGACGCCTACCGAATATCCCGCCCTTTTCAAAATCGACTCGAGGAGATAGGTAGTCGTTGTTTTCCCGTTGGTCCCAGTGATCCCAATCAAGTTAACCTGAGACGAGGGGTTCCCGTAAAAATTTGATGAAATTTTTGCCAGGGCCTGGCGGCTATCGGGTACGAAGATCATGGTTCGATTGGCAATCTCCCGTTCTTCCTCCAACAGGACGGCCTCTGCACCCTTCTGGACCGCCTCCCCAATGAACTGGTGCCCATCCACCTCCGTTCCTCGAATAGCTGCAAAGAGGAACCCTTTCTCCACCCGATGGGAATGGTAAGCGATCCCTTCAATCTCCTTTAAAGTCTCTCCAGTAATCCTTCTGATCTCAACTCCTTCCAATAACTTTGTCAGTTGCATCACCACTGAATTGCTATGCCCTGAGCGCTCTGACCTGTACCCCATGGAGTGCAGGGCTCTCTGCACATTTAATCCCCCCCCTTCCCCCCGAAGCTGTGAAAAAATTGCTTCAAGTTGAGAGGGCGGGTAGGGATATCGGGCGGATTTCCGGGAAGCCGCCGTCAGGCGGGAATCTTCCCAAAGTTTTACAGCGGTACATTTTCACTTAAACTACTCTCGATGAAAAACTTCAATAATCGTCGTTACTTGCAGAACCTTAATACCTCTCCCTTCAAAACGACCGCATTTGTAAAACTTTGAAGATATTTCTGCCCGACCGGCAGTCCCGATTTTTTCACACCTTCCCTTTGCCAAAGGGAGGGGTGGGGGGATTATGAGTGATACTGAAATTTCAAATAGCAGATATCCCCCTTCTCAATCACCACCCCAGGCTTTGGGGTTTGTTCCACTACCTTTCCGCTTCCCGAGACCTTGATGATCAATCCCTTCCCTTCCATACGACTCAATGCATTGCGCATTGACAATCCAGTGAGGTCCGGCATTACGACCCTCTCCACTCCCTTGCCCACCTTCACCGCCTCGATCAAAGGTGTGGTGTCCGAGGCTTCTTTAATAGAGACAGAATCGATCTCATTCTTCACAACCAGAGTTCCCTTTGGAAAGACGTCAAGGTAAGAAAGTACCTTCTCCATCATCGCTTTAAATACAGGTGCAGCCACGACCCCTCCGTAGTTGGCTCCTTGAGGTTCATCGATCACGACTAAGAGAACGAGCTTGGGGTCATCCACGGGTGCAAACCCCATAAATCCGCTGGTATAGCGATCTTCAGAGTACCCACCCAATAAAGTATCAACTTTCTGTGCCGTTCCTGTCTTTCCTGCCACTTCATATCCTATCGGCACCGCCCCTTCCCCTGTCCCACCTTTCTCTGTGGTCGTCTTGAGCAGTGCCGTCATTGTTCTTGCCGTCTCCTCTGAAATCACTCTTCTGACCACCTCCGGCTGAAAGGACTGGACAACTTCACCTTTCTCATCGGTAATCCTCTCCACGACATAAGGCTTCATCAGGAATCCACCATTGGCGATGGCCGATAGGGCAGTCACTAACTGAATTCCTGTGACGGAGATTCCCTGGCCATAGGAGATCGTGTCCAGAGCAACCGGAGGCCAATACCTTGGATGGTGGACGATTCCCTTTGCCTCGCCGGGGAGGCCGATTCGTGTTTTTTCCCCGAATCCGAAAGCGGCAATATACCGGTAGAAGTTCTCCTTTCCCATCTTCTCGCCCACCTTCGATGCACCGATGTTACTGGAGAATTTAATGATCTGCTGAAAGGTAAGCCAGCCGTACCTGGCGTGATCGTGGATTGTTCGGTCATAGACCTTATAGGCCCCGTTTTCGCAAAAGAAAGAATCGAAGGGGCGGACCACCTTCTCCTCCAACGCGGCCGCTGCGAGAAAGGTTTTAAAAAGGGAACCCGGTTCAAAGGCATCGCAGATGGCTCGATTCCTCCAGCTCCTGGACCGGTATTGAATAAACTGGTTTGGATTGAAAAAGGGATAGGACGCCATGGCCAGAATCTTTCCGGTCAGGGGGTCCATGGCGATCACCATACCTCCCTTCGCTCCCCACTTTTCGACCGATCGACCCAACTCTGTCTCGGCCACATATTGGATGTGTTTGTCCAAGGTAAGAAAGATATTCCGATAATGATCTTCTTTCTCGAAAGGAGCCTTGCCCATCGCAATCTCCCGACCATGGGCATCTCTTGCCATCGTCAATACATGGTTCTGTCCATTAAGCAAGGCATCGTACTGGAATTCCACTCCCTCCAGACCTTTGGAATCGAGGCCGACAAAACCAATGACATGGGCAACCAGTTGGGAATTGGGATAGAACCGTTGATTCTCTTTTATGAAGGAGATGCCGGGAAGGCCACGGGTTTTGATCTGTTCAACCTCCTTTGGGGACACTCTTCTCTGAATCCATTCGAAGGGTCGGCGGCTTTTTAACCTCCTTTTCAATTCGTCTCGATTGATCTGGAGGATCGAGGCAACCTCGTTGGCCGTCCTTTCTGCCTCAACGACTTTTCGAGCGTCTGCATAAACCGAATCGACCTCGATACTGACCGCCAATTCATTTCCCTTCCGGTCGTAAACGGTCCCCCGTTTCGGGCCGAAAGGTATTTGGACTTGATGCTGCTGGGCAGCCAGTTTATAGAGTTGTTCCTTTTCCAGCACCTGAAGCTGAAACATCTTCCCCACAATGATGACGAAGCAAAAGAAGAGAAGACACGAGATGAAGATGATCCTGACCTTAAACCAATTAATAGATTTCCGTTTCATCGGATCACAATCACCTGATCGGGTTTGGGTTTGATCATTCTCAGTTCCTCCGCCGCTATTTTCTCAATTCGTGCGTAGGATTTGAGCGTTGCAATCTCTAACCGCAACTTCTTATTGGCTTCGGTGAGCGCCCTCTCCTTCTTCAGGGCGTTTGAGATCTCGTATCCTAACTGGATCACTTGAATTCTTGACCAAACATAGAACAGGGAGCCCCCGATGAAAAAAAGCGTGAGGAGGATGGGAAAAAGGAGGAGGCTAAATTTTGCAGGGATGGGTCTGGCCTTTGAACCTTCTTCTGTCCAAAGAATTCGATCTTCACTCCTGCTCATGGCCTTCGCCATTTAAAGCTCCTCCGGGTTTCTTTACACCCTCTCTGCACACCTTAGTTTGGCGCTACGAGATCGGGGGTTTTTCCTTTGCTCCTCCTGAGAAGGCGTGACAGGCTTTTTTGTAATAATACGAAGCACTGACCCTGGACTTGAGCCTTCATCCCCTCCCCTCTCCAACTTCCGGAAAGTCTCTTTGACCATCCGATCTTCGAGGGAATGAAAAGAGATGACGCACATCCGTCCTCCCTTTCTTAAGAGCCTCCACCCGGTGTCCAATACTTTTCTCAAATTTTCCAACTCGTCATTCACCTTGATTCGAAGGGCTTGAAAGGTTTTCGTTGCGGGGTCGATCTTCCGGGGATGATATCGTCTTGGAATGGCATGATGGGCGATCGCTCTCAATCTTTGAGTCGTCTCGATAGAATTTCGTTCTCTCTCCCGAACGATGGCCCTCGCAATCCGCTTCGCCCACCTCTCCTCCCCATATTTATAGAGAATATCTTTCAACTCATCCGCAGAGAGATGGTTGACCAGGTAGGTTGCTGTTTGGTCCAGCCGTTGATCCATCCTCATATCCATTGGACCCTCCTTTAGAAAACTGAATCCCCTCTCACCCTTCTCCAATTGGAGGGAAGAGAGACCTAAATCAAGCAATATTCCATCGACCTGTTCTACCTTTATCTCCCTTAATAATTCAGGGAGATGAATAAAATTTTCTCGAAATATTTTTACCCGCTCACCAAATGGCATTAATGTTTTTTTCGCTTCGTAGATGGCCTCTTCATCCCAATCCAACCCTATAACGGTTCCACTGGGTGCAGTCCGTCTCAAAATCTCTAAGGTATGTCCGCCTCCTCCCAATGTGGCATCGACATAGGTTCGACCAGGTTCGCATCGTAAAAGCGTCATGACCTCTTCAACTAAGACAGGGATATGTCCAAATCCCATCGATCTTTATCTTGCCCTCTAAAAACCGAAATGGGTCAGGGTTTCGGTGACCCGATCAAAACTCTCCTGAGACTTTCGAAACTCCTCCTCCCAACGCTCCTTGTTCCATATCTCAATCTTCTTTCCCCCACCGACCATCACAACATCCTTCTGAAGATTGGCGTAATCCCTTAATGACTGGGGAATGAGAAGTCTTCCCTGTCTATCGATCGTACAATCGATGCCGCTTGAATAAAAAAACCTGAAAAATGCTCTGGCATCCTTGCTCAGCGTAGGGAGGTCTTTTACCTTTTCCTCCATCAAAGACCATTCTTGAAAAGGGAAGGCGACCAGACAATGGTCGTAGTTGGTGATAACTAAACGATCGTCATACTGTTGACTGAGGATCTCTCTAAATTTCGAAGGAATGCTGATTCGGCCTTTAGAGTCTATGGTATACTCATACCTACCCCTGAACATCGTTTCATCCCCCTATTTCGGCTAACCATACCACCTTTTCCCACTTTTTTCCACTTGACGATTAGAAATATACCCAAAATTTAATTTTGTCAAGTAAAATTTTATACTTAATGCATTTTTTTCTTCAGTCCCCCTGGCCCCAATATCTATTCTAAAAAAGCTTTCTTTACACAATATATAGTTATGGGATGATATCCGTTTTCTGAAATGCGGACCGGAAGCAATTTTAGTAGGGGATTTCTTGCCTTTGATTACTATAACGGGCTTCAAACAGACGAGAAATTTTACCTCCCTAATCCTTAACATTGCATTAAAACCGCCGCATAAAGAGCAGGGAGGTGGGCGGAAAAGGCTTTGAAGCGCAACCTTTTAACGTATGGCTCCAGAGGTTTCAACCCCTTTCCAGAACTCACCTTAGGTGAAAACGTCTTGTTACCCATAAATCTCATGAATGACCGCTTTGCAAAGCCTTAGAAGCTCACCTCCCTGCGAAAGTTATGCAACTGTCAGGTAATCTCAGCCGGAATGCCACACCTGTGCCCAATAGGGTGCAGGGTTAAACCCTCTTCTACCTTCGTTTTTCCGAGATGACTTTCTTCCCACCAATCATTGACAAGGCCCCCTGTCCTGTCTAAAATGGAAGGCAAGATGGTATCAGAAGCCTTAAAAAAAAGAGTAGATAAACTCCGAGAAGAGATTGAATATCACAACTACCGATATTATATCCTCGATCAGCCAGAAATCTCCGATGCCCAATATGACCGCCTGATGAGGGAGTTAGAGAAGATCGAAGAGGAATATCCTGAACTTCACTCCCCCAACTCACCTACTCAGAGGGTGGGCGCACCTCCTTTAGAAGCATTCGAAATCGTCAGGCACTCCATCCCCATGCTCAGTCTTGCGAATGCCTTCGATGAGTCTGAGGCAAGGGATTTTGATAAACGGGTGAAAAAATTTTTAGGATCGGCTGCGGACGTTGAGTATGTAGCAGAACCCAAGCTCGATGGCCTGGCTGTTGAACTTGTTTATGAACGCGGCCAGTTTATAGTGGGTTCCACCCGCGGGGATGGGGTCAACGGTGAAAACATCACCCAGAACCTGCGCACCATTAAAACCATCCCGCTTCAACTGATTCGAAAGGAAGTTCCGGCCCCAGAACGATTGGAGATTCGGGGTGAAGTGATCATCCAGATCAGTAAGTTCAAGGAACTCAACCGCAGGCGCGAAGAGACGGACGAACCTCCTTTTGCCAATCCGCGAAATGCAGCGGCCGGTTCAGTTCGGCAACTCGATTCAAAGATCACCCGGAAACGGCCTCTCGAAATCTATTGTTACGGTCTCGGTGAGGTCAGAGGTCGAACATTTAAGACCCAATGGGAGATTCTCAAGACCCTTTCAAAATGGGGTTTAAGGATCAATCCTCATATAGAAAGATGTCGAAATATTGATAAGGTGCTTGAGTACTATCACGAAATGGGTGAAAAAAGAGAAACTCTTCCTTACGAGATTGATGGAATTGTGATCAAGGTCGATCGTCTCGATCTCCAAACGAGATTGGGTGAAATCTCTCGAAGCCCTCGCTGGGCACTGGCCTTTAAATTTCAACCCAAACAAGAGACAACAAAGATATTGGATATCATCGTCCAGGTGGGCAGGACCGGAGCCCTCACACCAGTGGCTGTGATGAAGCCCGTGAAAGTGGGAGGGGTAGAGGTCAGCCGGGCCACGCTTCACAATCAGGATGAGATTGAGAAGAAGGATGTGAGAGTTGGCGACTCAGTGGTCATCCAGAGGGCAGGAGATGTAATTCCGGAAGTGGTCCAAGTGGTCACATCGAAGCGAACCGGGAAAGAAAAAAAGTTTGAAATGCCGTCCAAATGCCCTGTCTGCGATGCAGACGTGATCAAGGAAGAGGCCACTCACCGGTGCATCGGCCTGGACTGCCCAGCTCAATTGAAAGGCCGGATCAAACATTTTGCCTCCAAACGGGCAATGGATATCGAAGGTCTTGGCGTGAAACTGATTGACCAATTGGTGGACAAAGGTTTGGTCAAGGATGTGGCAGATATCTACTATATCAAGAAAGAAGAATTAACCGCCTTGGAGCGGATGGCAGATAAATCAGCTCAAAACATCATCGATGCCATTGAGAAGAGCAAGACGAAGCCCCTATCGAAGTTTCTTTATGCCCTTGGCATTCGTCACGTCGGTGAAACCACTGCAGAAGACCTGGCTCGTCAATTCACACGGTTGGACGGTTTCTTCCACCTCTCGGGAGAGGACCTCATGGAGGTAGAAGGGATAGGCCCTGAAGTTGCAGCCAGTGTGGTCCAATTTTTCAGGGATAAGAAAAACAGGGAATCCATCGATCGATTGAAGAAGGCCGGAGTGAAGGTGATTGAACCGAAAATAAAGGAAAAGGGAAAGCTTGCTGGCAAGGCCTTTGTTTTCACAGGAGCCCTCAAGGAAATCGGTAGAGATGAGGCCCGAAATCTGGTGGAATCCCTGGGAGGAATGACCGTCTCCAGCGTTTCGAAGAAGGTAGACTTTGTGGTGGTGGGCGAAGATCCGGGTTCCAAATTCGACAAAGCCAAAGAGTTGGGTATTAAAATCTTAACCGAAGAAGAATTTAGAAAACTGATCCAATAAACTGTCCCATTAGGAATTCCTCTTTAATCGAACCCTGCCACTGAAAAACCCATTGCCTTAGCACCAGCAATCATGATTCGGTCCGCCGTCGCAAGGATCTCTGCCTGAATTTCCTTTGCCATCACAAGGTGTAAAGCATCGAGCGTCTTGAGGGGAACCTCAGAATGAACCGACAGAAGATTCACAGCGCCTGTTACAAGACCTTCCGGCAGGGGATGGAGGATGAGGAACTTCTGGCGAATGTCTTCTTCGAAGGTCGCAAACACTTTTATCTCAGTCTTTGGATCGATGTGCCTCTCTCTGCGCCGTCTGGCGAGAAGGGACCGCATCTCCACTACGGCGAGTTCGCTAATATCAACAGGCCCGTGCTCTTGGATATATTTCTCAACATCATTGGATCTTGCTTCATTAAGATACCATTTAGCCAGGGCGCTTGTATCGAAATAGATAATCTCTCTCATCTTGCATCCCTATCTTCACGAACCATTTTTTCGCTTCCTTTGCGCAGTCGAGGCATCCTCTCGCGGAGGTCTCTGTGAGACGGAATTGATCTCCTTTTGCCGATCTGTACTACGCGAGCGATCGCCTCTCCACGACGGGTGATCATCATTTCTCCCTCAACCGCTAACAAACGGTCCAGGTGAGATAGAGATTGACGCGTTTCACGAATCGTCAGTTTCTTCATGTCCTTCCTCTTTTAGGGAATCCATTTCCCTGAAAATGAACTACCCAATGTGTCACATTTTTCAAATAATGTAGCACATCTTTATTAACTTCACAACTTATTTACAAAATCACCCCACCTCCTTTTCAGTTTTTTCTATTCATCCATCGGCGCCGCATTCTTTGTAGATTTCCATAGCTTTGCCAAGATTCTCTTGGAGAAAAAGAGACAGGCTACTTCTTAAGCTCACTGTTTCCAATTTCTAATAATCCTAGCCAAAACTATTTGCAATTTATTGAACTTGTCATCTTGAACCCTGCCCTGAAACAAGTAATGTCATCCTGAACTTGGTTCAGGATCAGGGTCTCCGAATTCAGGATTTCACCCTTAGGGAAAAAAGAGATGCTGAATCAGGCTCAGCATGACAACAACGAGTTTAAAAATGTTAAAGATAAATTCTCAGACTCCAATGTGTAAGAATCTACACCTCATCCGGGACTTCGCCCGGAAGAGGTGGCCCCTTCGGGGCAATCTTCAAATGACCCTTATTAACCTCCCCCTTTGGCAAAGGGGGATTGAGGGGGATTTCCCTGATCTTAAATCCCCCCTCGCCCCCCTTTTCTAAAGGGGGGATAATGGGATTAAAGACATATCGACAATTTTTTGTCGATGTTGATTCCCTAAGGGCCTAACATAAATAATTCCCACGCCGAATGCTTCAGTACTTAGGAGTAGCCTATGCCTTCTTTCGGGAATGGTCTTGTTTTCGGGAAGGATTCGCAACTGCGAAAGAAACGTCTCAAAATCTCGAATCAAGAGGTAACGTAGTTAAGTTACTTAAATAATTTGGCCCTTGTATCTGATTTTGATAATAATAGATCATGGCGGCAGCTTCGGATCACCAACCCCATTGAGAGGGTTTCTACTAAATATTTGCAATTCAGACAGTGGACTTCAGACTTTAGACACCAGACTTTTCTATATAGGAAATTAACCCTTGATAACCCCAAATCTCAGTCTTTGAAAATTCTTTCGTCGCCTCCTATATAATGAGTGTCAACGAATCTGCTACCTGCCATGCATTTATCTTTGTGTAATCTCCGGCCATTTCCCCTTCAGTCTAATGTCTGAAGTCTATAGCCTATTGGCTGAATCACAGTACTAAATATCTGGTAGTGGGTCAGTTTGAAAATAATACTTCTTGACATGCTTGAGCGGTTAAGATATGCTTGAGATATGGAAAAGAAAAAGAGACCCACAGACATTTGCCAACTTGCCTATCAGATAGTTCAGGAAGCTACCCAGGAAGAAAAACCTATAGAACCCTCCATTAAAGAAAAGAACCCCGCTGCCGTGGCGTTGGGGAGGCTTGGAGGGTTGAAAGGGGGGAGGGCGAGGGCAGAGAAATTGTCTCCCAAAAAGCGCAAAGAGATAGCTAAAAAGGCGGCAAGGGCAAGGTGGGGGAAGAAAGTAAATTGACATCCTTATCTTCCTTGGTATAATCCAATCCAGCCAGAATCAAAATCATCGAAAAGGAGACGGGGATGAAAAAATACGAATCAGCATATGGCATAGCAGGGTTTATCATT
>Ga0315276_10002724_pt1 | contig 16171 bp, 15 predicted proteins | sample YL17G05_0_MG_FD_204542 | JGI IMG/M metagenome (GOLD analysis project Ga0315276, IMG submission 204542) | Sediment microbial communities from Yellowstone Lake, YNP, Wyoming, USA - YL17G05_0 | ecosystem: Environmental > Aquatic > Freshwater > Lake > Sediment | place: USA: Wyoming | collected... | reverse complement strand
CGAGTGCTCTCGGAGTACGGCTGGCCCGGAAACGTCCGTCAACTGAAGCGCGCTATCGAGCGCGCCGTGTTTCACGCTGGGTCCTTGCCTGTGACCCCAGAGGCCGTCCTGGAGGCGGCCCGCGATATGGACCCCGCATGCCGAGACCCGTCCGCAGTGCGCGGAGGGACCCGACCCACGTTGCTGGCTCAGGAGCGCGAACGGATCGTGGAGGCGATGGCGGCCACGGGATCTACCAAGGAGGCGGCGGGTTGGCTCGGCCTGTCTGTATACCAACTCTACAGGCGCCTCCGAAGGCATGAAATTTCCGCGCCCCACACCAGGGTCTGAGTAGCGGAAACGCCAATTGATCCTTGGCGATTTCGCCACGCGGACCCTTGCTCCAACGACCTGCCTACTTCCAAGTCGTTCAACCCCATCCGTTTCCACTCCCGCTCCAATCGGCATCCGCTTTGCCATCTACCCAGGCATCCTTCCCCACGGAGTCGCGTGTGTTTACTGGCCGCCTGGCAGGTGTTGCGTGCTGCAGTGTTCTCTCCTGGGTGCTGTTGCTGATCGGGGCGAGCCCTCTTGTCGCACAAGACAAGCCCGGGGAGGGGCAGCCGCAGCCGATGCTGCCGCAGTGCCAGGTTGACTGTCCTCCCCCGACAGCGAATATCATCTTCCTGGCGCATACGTTCTCGCCTACGGTCAGGAGCCCCGCCAGCGGTCCGTTCACCTACACCGTGACGCTTCAGAACGTCGGATTCGAGCCCGGGACGGTCTATCTCTGGTGCACCTCCTCTTCGCCTCAGCTCCCCTGCCTGACGCCGACCCCCGAAAGCGCAACGATTCCTGCTGGCGCGACGGCTGATTTCACGCTCGGCTACATGACGCTTGGATTGGGCGTGTCTCATCAGACAATCCACTTCGAAATGGAGCCCGGCCCACAGATCGACTCCCTGGTACTTGGCAATGTGTCCGTTCAGGGACCCGCCATCATCAGCCACACGGCACCGCTGGAGAGCGAAACGGTTGGGTTGACTGACAGCCTGCTTGGGTTCTACCAAGATCCCAGCGGGATCAACACCTTGAGTCTCAAGGTCTTCCTGAACGGGGTGGATCGTTCGACACGCATCGTGGCGAAGACCAGCAGCTCCTTCAAGGTTCGGCTCGACAGCCTCACCGGTGGCACCTACCGCTGGTCGTCGTATGTCTGTGCCAACGGCGGTCGCTGCGATTCGCTGACCACGAACTTCGAACTCGTCGGACCCACCAGCTTTGCCATGGACGACTCACTGCCCGCGACGTACACCGGCCTAGGATCCGGTGGCCTGATTGGGCCGCTTCCAGAGCTCGTCCCCGACAGCCTTCGTGGGTGCCCCATCAATGTCGGGTATCCCTTGATGTACTTCAGTCAGCCGCTGAGCTATGTCACCCAATCCGCCCCATATGGCCAGGCCTACATCGCAACGATTGACACGCTGTCAGGGCACACCACGGTGAGCACCACGAGTCAGGCTTGGCGCACCGACAGCAAAGTCTGTGATCAGGTTCCTATCCTCGATGCTGCCCAGTTCAACTACAATTACTTCGGATCGCTCCCCCCGAACGACCCGCATTGGCTGAGCTACGGTGGAGCGTTTCTCACTCTCGAGAGCGCCCCCGGGTCGGGTGCGGAGCCTTGGTTCGAGAATGACGCGCAGCTGGCGTTTGGCCCAACAGGACATGGGCCGAATGTGGGCCCATCCCTCGCGATTGCGGCCTGGGGGCAGGCAGGCTGGGCGCGCCGCCGTTCGGGCGTGGCGGGGACACCATCGAGGGCGGGGGCTGTGCAAGCGGCTCCGATGACGAGTCGGGCCAGCGCCATGCTGCCGGATCCAGGGCCCATCAATCCCGCCACCTACAAACTGACTCTGAATGGTGAAGTGGTCGTCGATCACGCCGTTGCCGTCTCGGGAAGCGGCGTCGTGGTCGAGTATGTGACAAATGGCTTCCAGCGTTTGCGCATCCCCACCACACACCCGGCCTACCGCACCACGACCTTCGGTGGATGGAATGAACTTGTCGCCACGATCAGTGATTCGCAGGGCCGGCCGGTATCCATCCGTACCCGCTTTGTTCACGAGGCCGGTGGTGGAGCCGGCCTGGTCGCTCCGCTTGCGGTCAAGTCACTACGCGACTTTATCCACTCGGAACAGGGCAATTGTGCTGCGTTCGGGCCATTTCAATGCGACGGAGTGACTCTGGCGTACGCACTGCCAGGATTCGTCACGCGGGATCGGGAGCGCAGCGTACACCTCGTCTATCGCTCGGCGTCCCAACGCGTGCCGACCATCATCCCGCTCCGATTGGACATCTTGAAGGCAAACAAGGCCCCGGACTCCCTCTGGGTTACGCCGAAGATCGGATCCGCCCTGGATTTGACGAAACGGACTCGATATGCAGGCGTCGTGGGGCCAGTCTCAGGGCCGAACGCCAGCAATATCGGCGAGGGCCGGGATGAGCAGCGGATCGTCGCGACCGAGGTCGCGGCGCCCCTGAGTGGCGTGGTGGCGATCACCACGGTGACGTCCATCGTGCGCAGCTGGTTCGTTCCGGGGAACAGTCAGCCGTATCGGGATGATTCGGTGTCCCAGGACGTGGTGCAGGTGCACCTCACGGAGCAGACCGCGAGTCGCTTCGGGCAGGGGTGGCAGCTCGCCGAGCTGGGCCGACTGGTCCTCACGAACTCGAGCGGAGGCGGGCTCCAGTTCAATGGAGCCACCGCAGCCGTGTGGTTGTCCGGCGATGGCTCGTACACGGTGTTCCGGAAACCAGCATCCACCTGGCTTTCTCCGGCGGGCCAAACGGCAAGGCTGGTGGTGGAGTTGCTCAACGGTGCGGCATACGTGTTGTACCTCGAGACAGGCGCAAGCATCGGCTTCAGGGCGGACGGATGGCAGGTGTGGACCCGGGACCTCGTGGGGAACTTCACCAACTTCTGGTACCAGGCCACGCCATCCAATCAGCTGGATTCCATCGGGGACCCGGCAGGAAAGAAGATCAAGTTCACCTACTACCCGAGCGGCAAGCGCAGCGGCTTCGCGCAATTCGTGAAGCTGAACGTCGGTGGTGTCGGTGCTCCGGATACCACGGTGGCGGCATTCGACTACGACACGATCAGCAACCCGTCGGCAGTCCGCCTGAGTCGCATCCGGGTCCTCACGACCGCGGCGGATACCAGCACAACGCGATTCACGTATTTCGGCGCCAGCGCCCCCGGCGCCTTCATCGACTCCGTGATCGACCCACGCCACACCACGGCCAAGCCCGTCGTATCCCGCTTCCTCTATAACGCGACCCTGTGGACGCCGGAGCGGGTGACCAATCCCCTCGGCCAACCCGATCAATACCGTTCGGTGGCGCAGCGGGCCGCCCCACGGAACGGGTATGGACGCCCGGCCGCCGGGAACCCACTGGAACGGACCATCGCCCTCGTCCAGTACGTGGGGACGTTTGCCCCGTTGGGGACGATCAGCACCGACTACACCGTGGATCGGTTCGCGGCGCCGAACTTTGTCCGCCGGAACGGGGCCAATCCCTCACAGAACTCCGTGCGCAGCGACGACACGCGCCATATCGAGCGAGACACCCTGACGGGCCTGCCGCTCCGAATTGTGCACAATCGGTATGCCCCGACGCAATCCGATAGTGTCGTCTTCCACTATGACGCCTTCTGGCGCGTGGATACCCTGAAGCGCACAACGCTTGAGTTCAAGCTGACGGGACAAACCCGGACCCTCGACACCCTCACATTCACCTACGACACGGCAACGATCGTGAGCGGGAAGCAGTGGTGCTCGAGACTCCGGACAGCGCGCGACCCCATGGGGGGTGTCAGCACCGCGTTCTACAGCGCGTCGGGGGTTGGCCGGTGCCTTCCCGATAGTCTCGCCGGAATTGCCGGCGAAGTCACCCGCTTCAAGTACGGCAGCCTGACGGCAGGCTCCTCTGCCGGCGCGCGACCAGTTAAGGTGACCGACCCCGCAAACCTGATGGATTCGGTGTCCTACCATGCGGGGACGTGGAACAGCGAATACCAAGTGCGGCAGGCCGACGCCGCGGTCACCCGCGCGTTCTACAACGCTTCTGGGCGCGCCGACTCCATCCTCGACCCGGTGGGAGTCGTAACACGCGTACGATACGATCGCTGGGGCCGGGCGACCCATCAACAAACGGGGACCGGGCCGGCCACCCGTTCCATCTATGACAAGGGTGGGTTGGTGACCCAAGTGGACGTTTACCAACCGGCAACTGGGGACTTCACGGTGCTCGGGACGAATGTCCAGACGACGACCACCGCGTACAACCAGATGGGGTGGGCGGACTCGCTCGTTGGCCCTGGCGGACGCACAGTCGCGCCCAACGGCTTCAAGGCCCGCAAGCAGAGCTGGTCAGGGTTTGATCGGTTCGGGAACTCGCATTGGTCCTACTCCGGGAACGGAACCTATGTGGCCAAGATCTTCGACGGGATGGGGCGCGTCACCAGAATCGATATGAGCGCAGTGACCGCGGCTGGCACCTTCGGTGGAGAGGCGTTTGCCAGTACCGCCACGAAAGCCTGGCTGAACAATTTCATGCTGCCGCTCGGAAAAGCCCAGAACGCGGGAGTGACCCATACTCTGACATACGACGACAAGGGTCGGCTCGCCACGTCGAAGAGCAGAGACCCATACTTGCCGGATCCGGACGTTCTCGGTTACCACCCGGACTACGTCGAGCAGAGCTACGCCTACAGCAAGGCCGATGCGCTGGTTACCGAGACGACCGCGTTCCATGACGGCGCCACCGTCGTCCGGCGCTACGAGTACAACCGGCGCGGGCAGCGGACGCAGGCGGTGGATTCCTCGTTCGGATCGGGGATCCCCTCCGGGGAAGGCGCTGGCAAGACACGTTACGTGTACAACGACAACACGGCCCGACTCGACTCCATCGTGGCCACCACGGGCACCAATACGCCCTATGCGAGGATTGCCCTGCAGTATGACGCGGCTGGCCGACAGGCGCAGCGCACCCTGATGCCGGGCGCTACTGGCCCGAACGAGCTGGTCACCACAACCACCTATGACGCAGTGGGGCGTTTGGGCGGCGTGGGGACGGTGAACAGCGGCTCCAGCCCCAAGACGTGGTATGCGTTCTCGACCGATGCCACGAGTTACGACAAAGTTGACGACTTGAAGCTGTTCGGATACACAGAGCCCCGCGTCGAGACCGGGAGCACGACACTCACCTACGCGACCGATGGCACTCGACGCCTGCTGAGTTCCAACAGGGTTCGTTATGATGGCGCCACGGCTCTATTCAAGGCGTGGAATTACGATTTCTGGGGCAACCGTATTGGCGAGAACGGGCTATCGAGTTTCCCGGAGTTGACGTCCTGCCTGGGGGCGCGCACGCTCACCTACGACAGGGACAACCGGGTGTTGACACGCGGGGCGATCCCCGGTCAATCCTCGTGCGGCCAGAGCGTCTACTACACCGACCAGGCCGGCAATCGCTTGGGGGAGGCGGACCCGACGGTCACTTCGGACCCCCCGACGGTTCAGCTGCGATCGCTCTCGACCTACAATGCCGCTAACCAACTGTACTTCTCGCTGACCCCGTCCGGTTCACAGGCGGACATGAGCTGGAACTGGTACGACGCCCGGGGGCGGCGGGCAGAGGCCCAACTGAGGAGCGGAGGCGGCTTCTACCCGATTCCACATCCCGACAGTGTGGGAGGCTATCGCACCTACTACGTGTACGATGGCAACGATGTGGCGCTGGAACTGACGCGGGTCAACGGGGCGAACACATGGCGGGTGGATCGGCGGCTGGTGAGTGGCGGGCTGGACGCGCCACTGGCGGGCCGATTCTGGATCGTCAGTGGCTATAAGGATCTGGGGCTTGTGAGTGATCGGAGTGGAACCATCCTGGCCGCGGTGAACGGCGCCGGGACGGAGGAAAACAGCGGAGACAACTTCCACCGGGACGCCTTCGGGGCCTTGGTGGGGGTCACGGGTTCAGGCGGGCAGCCGGTGGGTGGCGCTGGGTTCACGGGGGCAGGCACACCCAACGCCCGGGGTGGATTTGTGTACCTCCGGAATCGGTGGTATGATCCCCAGACGGGGCGATTCCTGACGCAGGATCCCATTGGGCTCGCGGGCGGGGTGAATCTGTATGCCTACGCCGGCAACAACCCGATCGGCTTCAGCGATCCGTTTGGGCTGTGCCCTCCCTACCCATGCCTGCCTGGACAGGTAGAAAATGAGGCTGAGCCGGGCCCGAATGGCTACGAGGGAATGCATGACAAGGCTGGCGCTGGCTGGTACGTTGGAATGGAAAAGCTCAAGGAAAGGCTTGTTGCTGGAGCTGAGGCACACCTTCCTGGAAGCGGAGTGTCAGTGGATCAGGTTGGGGCCAGGTGGACAGGGAATCCGGAGGTCGTTTTCGATGCAATGAGTGGAGCATCCATGAGTGTGGGGGTGCGCGTGTCGAAGTCGAGCCTAGGCGATGTCATGACCGGATCGGCCGCACTTGCAGGTCCTGTGGGGGTACAAATCGGCTGGGCAGTCGGAACTGATGGCGCGCGACTAACCGATATCCGTTTGGTTGCAGGCTTTACATCTAAGATCTCTGTCGGTGCAAGTGTGGAGATACCACGACCAACTGGGCCGCCGGTACCGGTATCCATCCAGGCAGTGCGTGATGCGACTGGTATGATCCGATGATCGACGGAAGAATTACGAACAACTGGGCGGTGGGTGTTTGGCTCGGCCTCGGTATTGTCATGGCGCTGTGGTACGGCAGTCGCCGGCGCGTCGTTAGCCGTCGCTTGCGCGGCCACGGTGAGAATTGTCCGCAGGACCAACGGGATTGGCTTCGAACTAGGCTGGTCCTCGAAGCATTCGTCGCAAGCGGCGCCTGGCTCTTAGCCTTCGGCGTGTTGGACTGGCTCTCTTGATCGAATCATTCGTGGTCCAGGAGGTGATCGCACGCCTCCACATCGGATAGCCACCGTGCGACGCCTCATCCACGCACCCCACCCCTTTCCCGTGAGGCTCCCTAGGGCCCGGGAACCCTCTCCCCGGCACTGTCAGGCGAGGGGGTTTGCCGCCTCCGGAATGTGAGCGTAGAATGATGTAGGAATCTCGGTCGGATTCCGGCTGCTGGCATGGGACGTTCCTGACGCAGGATCCCATCGGGCTGGCGGGCGGGGTGAATCTCTATGCGTATGCGGGGAATAACCCGATTGGGTTCAGTGATCCGTTTGGGTTGTGCCCGCCTGAGGATACCAACGTCGGTGATTGTGATGCGACGACGACGCTCGGTGGAGCGTGGATCGCGCTGGACGGCACTGGCGCTGTTGGGAAAAAGGTCATCCAAGGTGTAGTCGACAAGGGGATGGCGGTCACCGCGGGAGCGGTGAACAACGACGCATGCGGGAGTAAGCACGCATGCTACGATCGCGGCACGAATAGCATGACCCTTAATGAGGCAGATCCCGCTGGAGCGATGGCTGTGAGCATCGCCCATGAATTTCACCATTCCACACAGAGCCCCGCCCGTACCGCGGGGCAGTACGGACGCAACGAGCTCGCGGCATGGGATGCGGCCGAGCCCGTTTATGGCGCCCTCGGCAACAACTATCGCGCGCAGGCGGAAAGCGTCTACGGCAACGCATTCAAGGTGCTGGGGACACCGGACGGTCGTGCCGCAAGTGTCAGGCACTGGACCACGCTGGCGAAGGACAAGTGGGATCTCCCTTTCTGAAAGCCTCGCTGAGCTGATTGCAAGAGACACCGCTTAGGAGTAATAGCATGAATGTGCTTTTTGCGATCAACCGCGATTGGCGGCAGGCCTCGCTGGTTGTATTCCTCCTCCTCCAGGGCGCTTGCCTCCAAGGCCAAGACAAGCCCCCAATTGCGGTTGAGGCACTCATTCGCGGTGCGCTACAGCCGAGCGCTGTCGAGGAATTGAGTGTCAACCGCGAGAGTCTGCCGTCCTTTCCCAGCGCTGTCTTTTACGTTGGGCGCCGCACGCCGCGAACAAGTGCGAGCGGTTTCGAGGATCCACGCCCAGGGACAGCCACCGTGGTCGCACGCGGCGACTCCCTCCAGCTGGTAGAAGGTCTTCAGGGTTTGTCGGCGGCTTGGAGGCTGGCACCCGGCCGCTCCCTCGACTCGATGGCATTCGTAGAATCGGTCCTATCGCTTCTCGATATGACACGGTTAGTGCCGAGGTCGACCATCTTGAATGGAGAGCAGAACGCACGCGCTCGGATTGATCCGATGCTCCTCGAGGACTCAACCGCCCTCTCCAGGGTGGTGGCTCCCTCAATTTCACGTACAAGCAATGGCTGGGTGCTCACCCTATTTTGCTATCAGCCCGAAGGCATCTTCATTCATATTTTCGTGCTTGCTGGGGAGCGCAATCTACTCATAGAGTCGCACCGCATCACCGATTACGTAACCCGGATGTGAACGAAGCAGTTAGGGCAGCACGCACGAACTCTGAGCCCAATTTGGGTAAGGGGTCCGGTGCCACCGGTCCCGCTGGTGGTGAAACGAAAGCGTGACATGGGGCCGGGTGTTTCCTGACGCAGGATCCCATCGGGCTGGCAGGCGGGGTCAATCTGTATGCGTACGCGGGGAGTAACCCGATCGGCTTCAGTGATCCGTTTGGGCTGTGTACCAAGGCGGATGGGTGGAAGGATTGTGACAAGATGGTGAGTGCCCAAGATGGCATGCGTACCCTTGCCGCTGCCATCGAAAGCGGTGAGTGGACGTACTCGCAAGGCAAGCCGGGCGACCCTCGGCTCTTCCAAGATCCGCGAGGTGGGGACTGTACGGACTTGTGCCGGTACTCGGTCGTGAAGGGCGTAGGCGAGAAGTGGGTCGGGGGGACGAAAGCCGGCACATGGCATTTCAGGCACCGAGTCGCCGAAGGCTTCACGGAAGTCGAGGCGGGTGCCGCACAAACTGGCGACATTGTGGTCAAAGGCGGCCATGCCGGGGTCCTGATTGGCAAGGATCCGGACGGAAACGCCTGGGCCTGGGCCGATGGTGGGAGGCCAAGTACCTCAAAGCTTGGTGGATATCGTGACGGCAAGACTGGCGCGGTGAATTTCACCAAGTCCGACTTTGGGCCTCCGGGAGAGCTTCTGTTCTTCCGTCCACTGGAGAGGTAGCAGATGCCACGAGCCTTCCGCTGGCACTCCACTCAAATGGTGCAATGCATCTTTCTCGTCGGGGCGTGCTTCTCTTGCCGCATGCAGGAGAATCCACAGTCCGGAGCTCGAGTCTCCGGGGCTGCGGACAAATCCGAAGCTACTGAGACGCTGCAACGCCTCTTGGCCGCCTCACTCGCCACGACAACGGCGGCTTTTCCCGAGTCATTGCTTGCCTGTAGCCCTGAGTACGCCGCGAGCAGCGGGCTGGTCTTGGTCGACTACAGCATCCTCGGGGTAGCGATCGATGGGGATAGTGCGGTGGGGACCGCCGAGGTTGTGAGCGTCGCCAGGGACACCGAAGACTCGCTTCCCGGTCAGACAGTGCGGAGTGTAGGTGTACGCCGGGATACTTTGGAGTGGAGCCTGATCCGCAACTCAAACGGGCGGTGGGGAGTGTGTGGTTACGCTAAGGGGGCCGTCGACTTCGTCCAACTCTGGGATGACTCGACCGTGAACTGGCGGCCCAAGGGTGAGACGATGGCCCGCCTTCGCTCGCTGGTCGACTCAGCACGGACAGGTCAGAACTGAATTTGGGCGCGAGGCGGCGCCTGCCTGACTTGGCACGTGCCGGCCAGCACACCCCCTCCCTGGCCAATGTCCGGCGATCGGGTTCGCCGCCCGCGGAATCGTGGCGGAGAATGAGGTAAGCTTGGGGCTGGGTTTCGTCACTTGGGGATCGGACCTTCCTGACGCTGGATCCCATCGGGCTGGCAGGCGGGGTCAATCTGTATGCGTACGCCGGCAGCAACCCGGTCAGTTTCCGGGATCCGTTTGGGCTAAAGGGGTGCCCACCTGACTGCTCGCCCGGCGAAGGACAGGCGCCAACACGACAAGAGGTTGTCGACCAAGCGACAGACAACGCCAACCTCATAATCGCTGCCTTCACCTTGTTGGATGGCGGTCTTAGGCTCGCGCTCGGCAAGATCACCAAGATGGCTGTCGCCACGCCATACGGTGCAGCGATACAAAGCGGGGATCCAGCCGCGCTGGCATTGCGAGCGCAGATCGCCCGTGGCCAACAGGTCTTCCGAGGTGGGGAGTTCGGAACTTCCATGGGAGCTGAGGGACAGTTCTGGGCAGCGGAGAGTGCACTCGCAGCTGGGTTCGCCAGTCGCATAGGCGCGGCTACGCTTGGTGAGGGTGCGCCCCAGTTCATGCTGGGCGGCACTGTCGCCGCAGACGCCACCTTCGTGACACGGGCTGCGCCTGGTGTCGGGCGGAATGTCGGGGGCGCGCTCGAGGTCGTCGTACCACCTGGTGCTGTGCGACTCGATTTCTTCCATATGCCATGAGCGACCATGTGATCGAGACCGTTGCAGATGCTGTTCGGGCAATAAAAGAGCTTCAGGCCGCGCTCGAGAGCCATGGAGACATCGAAGGAGCACTCCGCCTGTGCAAGGCGACAGGCGCGTACTATACAACTGCGAGCGAAGCGCTGATCGGTCTGCTCGAGGCGCTGAGGACTGTCTCTACCGGAAGTGAGTTGGCAAGTCGGGATCAAGAGCTGCTCCAGAGCGTAGAATCCTCGATCGTGGAGTTGCTTGACTTGCGGTGACAGCCGAGCGGTGCGCCTAAGGACACGGCCCCTCTTCCGGGTTCCTCCATGGCAAACTCCATGCGCCCTCGGCGGCGCGCGTGATGGGCGCCATTGGTCAACGAACCCTCCTAGGACGGGGCGGTTCTCCCGTCATAGGTGGTGCTCAACCGCCCCGCGCGAGGACCTTGAGCCGCTGCCGCACCCGCTGGATCAGGGTGCGATCGAACCGGGCATCGGGCAGCGCTCCCGCGAGCGCGTCCGCACTGTCGGGGTGGCGGAGAAACGCGCGCGTCCGCTCGGCGAGCCAGCGGTGGAGCGTCCTGTCCGCCGCCGCGACCTCGGCCGCCAGCTCGGGGCGCCCTGCCACCACGGCCAGGATATCCTCGACATCGCGACTGCCGAGGTGATCGCCGGCCCCGCGCTGATCGAACGCGACCCACTTGGTGGCAAGGAAGACGGGTGCGCTGACGATCCGGATGGTCACGCCCGCGCCGAGGTCGAACGGCACCGCGGTCGCCACCCCCAGCGGATACCAGCGGTTCGTAAACCCAAGCACAGCCTCGTCGATCGGCATCACATCGAGCACCACGCCGTCGGGAGCGCGCCAGCGACACAGCGGCGCTCCAGGCGTCCGATCCTCCTGAAACCCGACCGCCCGCAACCGGGCGCCCAGGCGGTCATAGGCCGAGCGTGTCGTCACGGCCACGAGCACGTCCACATCATCGGTCGGCCGGATCCGTGCCGCCGCCGGGTCGGTAATCAGCAGTTCCGCGACTTGCCCACCCACGAAGACCACCTGCTCGAGGAGCGGGCCCAGGCGATGGGCGGCGCGCTCGAGCATGCGCCGATTGGGGCTGTCCGCCGGACTCGTCACGGCGCGGTCTCCCCGCGGAGGTGCTGCGCCAACAGCTCGGCGGCCCGTGTCCGCTCGCGGGCCCGTCCCACGCGAAGCGCATCGACGAGCGTCACCAGCGCATAGAGATCCGGCTGCGCTCCTGCCAGGTGCACCGCCTTGGGGTAGAGCGGCGTCAGGCTCGGGCCTCGTGCGGTTCCCGCGGCGCTGGGCCAGACATGGCGCTCCGCGTTCGGGAACTCCGACGCGAGTGGAGGCGCCGCGGCGGCGGTGAGCACACCGCGGGTCTCCGGGCCGAGCATGGCGGGAAAGGCGTGGGGAGCGCCGGTGACCAGGAAGTCGAGCAGCGCGGAGGGCGCGACGCGGCGTTCGTCTTGGCGGAGGAGCGAGGCGCGCGTCAGCCGCCCGACCGCCGCATGGGCCTCGCTCAGGCTCAGCCCCACCGCCTTGGCGAGTGGGGTAAACGGTTCACCGGGTCGGAGGGCCAGCTCGAGGGCGACCGCGATATCGTGCGGCCGGAGTGTTACCTGTCGCATAGAACCTTATCGTCAAGTAGGTTAGGCCTTTCGCGAAATACGAAACTACTACCGTGACCCGCATCGTGCAAGCCCCCAACTGGGCGGGTGCCGACCAAGAGATACCGTCCAGGGATGGAGCGGCGCGCGGACACCGTCGGCTCAATTGACTGGGCCGTCGAGGCCGGTAGTCGCCCGACGCGGGATGGACGCCGCCCGTGCCTTCCACCATCTTGGGACGGGACCTTCCTGACGCAGGATCCCATCGGGCTGGCGGGCGGGGTGAATCTGTACGCCTACGCCGGCAGCAACCCGATCGCTTTTTCCGATCCGTTTGGCCTATGTCCCCCATACCCATGCGCTGACCCGCAGGAAGAACTTATCATGCGCGTCGGCGGACTGCTGGCACCAGTCCAGAAGCCGCTTGAGATCGCCGGCATGATCGCGTTGGCGCCGCTTGCCGGTGATATGGGGATGATGGGCAAGGCTGTGTCATGGCTCGGACGGGGAGGGGCGGCCTCGGCCGTTGCCGGGCCAACCGCGAGGGTGCTCGGACACCATCCAGAGTACCTTCAGGTCGGCGAGGCTATTGGGGCGAAAGTGTTTGATGTCCCCGCTAAAGCATGGGGGGCTATGTCGGAAGCAGCCCAGTGGGCGGCCAACCGGAGGTTCCTCGCCCGAGGAATATCCGAAGGCGCTGAATTCGTGATGGCAACCCCCCGCTCCGACATTCGTGTAGGCTCCGCTCTCGCGAAAGAAGTTCAATACCTGCTCAAGCGCGGGTATGAGTGGGCCGACGACGGAAGGAGCTTGGTCCCGAAGTGAGGCTAAGGCACATGCTCCATGGTGATCTCCTGACACAAGTACGGCGAGAATTGCTTCCGTTGCTGCAGCCACTCGGGTTTGAGGTGGTGCAGTCCGAGGAATCCGAGTCGTTCGACAATGCAAGCACCGTCCTGCAATCTCCCGATTTCCGCATCCGGGTCGTCCGCGAGCGCGGCGTTAGCTTTGCCGACTTCGGGCCCTTGGCGGAACCAGGGACATGGTTCGATTCAGCGGTCGTTCTTGACTATCTTGGGCTCTCGGAGTCAGCTGGCTTTCATGAACGCGACTTGAGCACCATGCTTCGGGGGCTTGGGGGATTCATCGTCGCGTTTGTGGATGACATGCGGGCACTATTTCAAGAACAGGACCTCGCGCGACGAAAGGGCGCACTGACCGCGCTCAAGGAAGCTCGAACCGCTAGACTCTTTGACGACGAGTAGGGACACCCGGACCTTTGGGGCGGAAGGTCGGGGGTCGGAGCACCTCCCCCTTCCGTTCTCGATTGATGGACTAAGTCGCTTCTCGCGTCCATCAGGACAGGCCGATTCCTGACGCAGGATCCCATCGGGCTGGCGGGCGGGGTGAATCTGTACGCCTACGCCGGCAACAATCCGATCAGTTCCAGTGATCCGTTTGGGCTGGCTTCATGCGACAAGATCAAGGGCACCACAGCACCCTGCGAGCTATTCGCCGCACTCATGGGGGAGGCGCGTGGGGCTTCACGCGACTTCAAGCTCGGCGTAGCGAATGTCATTAAGAACCGTGCGAACATCATCGGTGGAGACTATGCCGCTGTTGTAGGTCAGCCCGGAGCCTTCAGTGCTTTCAACGAAGGGGATGTCAATCGAGCGGTTGTTGATGCCGTCTTGACCGACGGAGTCGTATCGGACGAGGTGAAAGAGATTGGCGAAGGTGTATTCACCGACAGCCTCGCCGACAACACCAATGGCTCCCTGCTCTACTACAGCCCGCAGTCAATGATGCCCAAGGGTTCCATTCCCAATTGGAATTTCAAAGTGTTGAAGTTGCAACTGGATTTGTCCGACGAAGGGCAATTCTACGGTTGTAAGGAGGGGGGAAGTTCATGTTGGCAAAAGCCCTAACAGCCATCCACGCATTTGCGAAGGCCGATCGGAGCCGTGGCCGCCTCCGTTTGCCGTTGTCGGTAGGATTGGTCGTGCATGCAATGGTAGTTGTGAGTTGCACGTCGACGAGAATGGAAACAGCCAGCGTAGATGGGCGAGGTGTCGTTCCCAACCTAGCCGGTGTCGATTCCCAAACGCCTGAGCCGCGGTTCAGCGACTATCCGGCAACTATGGAGTTCGCGGGAGTGCGCCCCAAACTGGAGACAAGTGGGGGTGGATTCACTCCTATGCAAGTGAAGGCGTTGGAGTCGGCGCTTGAAGCCGGGCCGAATTTCGCCGGCGCGTTCGCTTTGGCGATGTGGGGGTGTGGAACGAACTGCCATGTCGTGTCAGTGGTTGACCTTCGGACCGGGAGAGTCTACCAAGGCATAGTGACCAATAGCCTCCCCCAGTTTCGGGCGGATAGCCGGCTGCTGCTTGACGCTCCTAGTACCCCAGGCGATTCGCTCTGTGCAACATGTGCGAGGTCTTTCTTTGTGTGGCAGGGCGTGTCCTTCGAGCAATTGCGCGAAGCTAGCAAGTTGCCGTGATGCTCGGCCGCGAAGGATCTCTATAGGTTCTTCGACTCCCGGGAATGTCGGCCGGCCAATCGGCCGGTCACGTGTAAGGCAATCACTCCTCGGGTCGCAGTGGCACTTCAACTCCCGCCCCCCGCTCCGCCGGATGCGTCGCCGAATGGACTTGCTTGATTCGGCTGATCGCCACGTGGGTGTACAATGCGGTCGTCGCCAGGCTGGCGTGCCCGAGAATCTCCTGCACCACCCGGATATCCGCTCCGTTTTCGAGCAGCAGCGTTGCCATCGTATGCCGAAATACGTGGCAACTCCCCTCCTTGCCCAGCCCGGCGGCACGGATGTAGCCGCGGATCATTTCGCTGAGCCGGTTCTCGCGTATCCGGTTCCCTCGCTGGGTCAGGAAGAGGCAACCTGAGTCCGTGGGCGTTGCCCATCGGGGCCGGGCCACCTCCAGGTATTTGCCAATCCACTTCAGCGCACGGGCCCCGATCGGCACTACTCGGTCCCGACGGCCCTTTCCCTCGCGAATGAGGACGACCCCACGCTCCGACTCCAGGTCCGATAGCCTCAGTCGAATGAGCTCCAATCGCCTGATCCCGGTCGAGTAAAAGGTCTCCAAAATGGCCCGGTCCCGCAGGCCGAGGCGGCGGCGCACATCGGGGCACGCGAGCACCCGCTCCGCCTCCTCGGCGGTCAACACCACCCGGGGCAGCCGGTGCACTCGCCTCGGCAGGACAAGGCCTTCCGCCGGATCCGTCGGCACACGCCCGGTACGCACTAGCCACTTCCCAAAGCGCTTCAGGCCCGTGAGTGTCAGCGCCTGGGTGCCGACCGCCAGCGGACGGCCATCGGCTCGCCGCGCCCGAGTGAGGGCAAGCTGGTAGCCCTCGAAAGCGGCCAGCGTAAGTTCTGTTGGGTGGGTGATGTCCCGCTCGGCCGCCCAGCGGGCAAATCCGGCGAGCGCCTTGCGCCTGCTTCGAATGGTGGCTGCGGCAAAGCCCGTGGCCTCCAGCCACCTGAGATGATCGCCGAGGAGAACCGTGAGTGATAGCGGCGGCGCCGACCCGTCGCTCAGCTCTTCGACTCGTCCGCCCCGCCGCCCCGCTGCCCCGCCGCCCCGCCGTGCGCCAGCACAAGCGCCCTCACCCCAATCAACGCCCGCTCCTCCTGCGCCGTCGCCCCGAACGAGCCGTCCTTCCGCTGCATGGCAATGAGCGCCGGCACCGCCCGTGCCACAGCTTTCCGGGCCGGCGGGGTGTTCGCTGCGAGGAGTGATTCGAGTGTGTGGAAGAAGTCGGCGTTCGGCCAGGTGCCGTCGTCCTGCTGGTTCTCCGCAATGAACAACGCGGCCTTGAGCGTCGCCCCGCGATGTGCTGGCGGCGCAATCGCCATCGGATGCAGCGCGGAACTCACCAGGTCCGGCGCGTAGTATCCGTCCCAGTCGCTCCACACCTCGGCGAGCAATGACAGGCTCGTCAGGTGCTTCTTCACACTAGCCTTCCCTGCCAGTCCCGCCATCAGCACCGCGCGCAGTGCCAGGCAGCTCACC
>Ga0315276_10002723_pt1 | contig 16175 bp, 11 predicted proteins | sample YL17G05_0_MG_FD_204542 | JGI IMG/M metagenome (GOLD analysis project Ga0315276, IMG submission 204542) | Sediment microbial communities from Yellowstone Lake, YNP, Wyoming, USA - YL17G05_0 | ecosystem: Environmental > Aquatic > Freshwater > Lake > Sediment | place: USA: Wyoming | collected... | reverse complement strand
CCCCGGCTACACTACCTGTTCACAGCCAGTGGACAGCGACGGCGATAGCTGCCCGGACTGGGTGGAGATCACCGACGTGAACGGCGACCGTGCCTCCAACATCATAGACGTGCAGTGGGTCTCCAAGCGTGCCTTTGGCATCGTTCCAGCGTCTGACTCGGACAGGGTGTTGGACGTGAACAAGGACGGTGTCGTCAACATCCTCGACATCTGGGTGGAGGCCACGAACTCGACTCTGGTGAAGACGCAGACACCCAATCCCTGTCCACCTGAGGGGTAACCGCCGCACTGTCGAAGTCAAGACTCCGCCAAGGCGACCGGCAACGTACCCCCTTTTCAGACGATAACTGCGGGCTTCTTTTCGCTAGTCCCATCGCCCGTTCCTGGTATGCTCTGCCACAGCGCAAAGAGCGATATGCCTTCCAAGCAGGACGTCGCGGGTTCGAATCCCGTCCCCCGCTCCAATCTTTCCGCCGCACAAGCGACACATGATTGGAAATGGTGAGGCAGGGGCCTATGTGAGACCCCTGCCTCTGTTGTCAACAAATTCTTGTCGCTTGGAGGCTCAGCTAGAGCCCGGCTTTCCCTCCAGCGCCGCCAGCCGGGCGCTGAGATCGGCGTTCCGCTGCTTTCGGGCTCCGGCCACCCTTTAGCTTCACGCTGACCGGCAGCTACCAGTCAGCGGCATAGTCGGCTGCGCCATTATGCGTCAGTCTCATCTGGTCGCTCCCGTTGTCGTCCATCACGTAGATCTCCAGGTTGCCGTCCCGGGAGCTGTTGAACGCGATCTGGGATCCATCCGGTGACCAGGTTGGATGGCGCTCCTGCGCCGGGCGGTTGGTTAGGTTCGCCTGACCGCCGCCGCTGTCGTCCATCACGTAGATCTCGTTGTTGCCGTCGCGGCCGCTCGTGAAGGCGATCTCCGACCCATCCGGTGACCAGGCGGGAAGGGAATCCTCGCCCGCGCTGCCGGTCAGGTTTGTCTGGCCGCTGCCGTTGGTGTTCATCACGTAGACCTCGAAGTTGCCGTCTCGGTCGCTCGTGAAGGCGATCTTGGAGCCGCTGGGCGACCAGGCGGGGTCGGCATCGTACGCTGCGTTGTTGGTGAGCCGCGTCTGCCCGGTCCCGTCTGCGTTCATCACGTAGATCTCGTAGTTTCCATCACGGTTGCTCGTGAAGGCGATCTTGGAGCCGTCGGGTGACCAGGTGGGCTGGCCATCGTCCGCTGCGTCGGTGGTGAGCCGCGTCAGCCCGCCGCCATCGGCGTCAATCACGTAGACCTCGAAGTTGCCGTCCCGGTTGCTGTGGAAGGCGATCTGGCTCCTGTCCGGCGACCAACTGGGGAAGTCATCAAGGGCGGGGTTGTTGGTGAGACGCGTCTGGCCGCCGCCATCGGCGTCCATCACGTAGATCTCGTTGTTGCCGTCTCGGGCGCTGGAGAACACGATCTGCGCCGGCTCCGCGGCGGTGGGCACCAGCGTGAAGCCCTGGATTTCCCAGAAGCTGGACAGATCAGCGCCGGTGGCGTTTGCGTTGTCGTTGTACTGAACAAGGCGTGCCGCCGACTTCGGTTCATAGCCGCTGGCGGTTATCTCGAAGCTCACAGCTCCGGCGGCGGGATTCTTTCCGTTCGCTATGTCGAAGGAGTAGATGCCGTTGGCGTTAGTTGTTGCGGTCTTCGTGTGGCCTTCGGAATCGGTATAGGTGACACTTGCTCCCGCTATAGGTGCGTCCGTGCTGACGTCTTTGACGACGCCCCAAAGGCAGCCGGACAGCAGGAATGCCAGGGCTATGGTACTTAGGACAATCGCGACGACCGGCAGAGGGTGTAGACGTGTCCTTCCTTTGAGCATGGTCCACCTCCTTTGGCCCACATTCTAATCTTCGCCTGATCGGATTACAACCACCTGGTCAAGGCAATGTCGCCCGACTTCTTTACTCCAAAGGCGCTGCCCAAGGGGTCGACGTTGTCTATACCCACGTCCACGTGCGGAAGAACTCGCGCCCCATGGCATAGAGTTCTGGGGGAACTAGGTTGTTCTTCCCCGCCACCTCTGACAGTGGCACCGGTATAATATCCTGACCTTTGACGGCGGCCATGTTTCCCGCCAAGTCGCGGTGGAGGAAGTCCACAGCGGCGGAGCCGACCAGCATGCTCTGGTAGCGGTCGCGGACTGTGGGCGTGCCGCCCCTCTGGACATGACCGAGGACGGTGACTCTTGTCTCGATGCCGGTGCGTCGCTCTATCTCATCGGCGACTCGTTGGGCGATACCCCGGTCGGCGAGCCGGACGTGCCCAAACTGATCGACCAGTGTCGGATCGTCTTCGGGGGCGCTCAACCCGTGGACCTCTGTCCCCTCGGCGATCACCATGACGCCGAAGCGGCGCGTCTTGGCGCGCTGCTCGGCGTGCGCTATCAGTTCATCGATGTGCACGGGAACTTCAGGGATGGCGATGTGATCCGCGCCGCCGGCCATGCCGCCGACGATGGCGAGCCATCCCGCCTCGCGGCCCATCACCTCGACCACCATGATACGCATATGGGAGCGCGCTGTGCCTTGCAGGCGGTCGAGGGCTTCGGCGACGATGTTGGAGGCCGTGTCGAAGCCTATGCAGAAGTCGGTGAGCGCAAGATCGTTGTCGATTGTCTTGGGCACTCCAACGACCTTGAAGCCCTTTTGGAAGAGCGTGGCGCTGACGCCTAGGGTGTCGTCGCCGCCAATGGCGACGAGGCCATCCATGCCGTTACGCGCCAGCGTAGCCAGCGCCTGCTCGAAGCCGCCCTCGATCTTTGCGGGGTTCGTTCGAGAGGTTCCCAGTATCGTCCCGCTCAAGTTGATGATGCCGAGAACGTCCTCCATGACGAGGGGATAGACATCGCCCTCTCCCATGAGGCCTGTCCATCCGCCTCTGATCCCGTAGACTTCGTCTTTCAGAGCCCAGGCGCGCTGGGCCACCCCGCGAATAGCGGCGTTCAGACCGGGACAGTCACCTCCACCTGTAAGTACACCAATACGCAAGCTTACATACCTCCTTCAAACTTTCTTGCCGCTGTATCCTTCCAGCGGCATCGGACTTAGCCGTGATTCTTCACTGGGGCATTACGGCGACCATCGGGTCCCTGAGAGAAGGGTATTCCGGTTAGGGTCGGGGTCGCCACTAAAGAGAGCGAGATTCGCATTATATGATCACCTGATTGAGAGGCGGTGTCAATACATTTCATCAGCCTTAGGAACCCTTGTCGCCTAGCGTGACCCGAACTCCTGCACCCAGAAATAGCCGTAAGGGCTGGCGGCGTTTGAGGCGCAGCCGACTCCTGTCTCAGTGAAGGACGGGTTGAGGATGTTGGCGCGATGGCCGTCGCTGGCAAGCCAGGCTGCTACCGCCTCCTCCGGAGTTGCGTATCCCTCGGCAAGGTTTTCACCAAGCGCTCTCCACGAGGAATAGCCGGCCGCCTCTACTCTTGCGTCGAGCGTGCGGCCATCAGCGGTGTGGCTGAAAACCCCGTGCAGAGCGATGAACTCGGCGAACTGCTGGGCGGCAGCAGTCAGAAGGGGGTCTTCGACCAGCGGAGGGAGGCCGCTGTCGCCCCGCGCCCGGTTGATGAGCGGGATCAGCCGCTGCCCGCAGATGCTCGTAGCCGGTGGTGGGATGACTGACGGCTCGGCGGGGACGGGCGTTGAAGTCGCCGCTGGCAGCATGGCCGTAGGCGGTGCCGGTTCTCCTGAGAGAGAGTCGACGGTCTGGATAGGCACATCCAGCGGTGGCAATGGCTGGGGGATCGGGGATGGCGTGGGTTCCAGCGGCGCGGCTGCCGGTGCAGGTGGCGTTGCTGGCGTCGCCGTAAGGATCATGCGCACCACGGGTGATGCGGTCGGGTGTGCGACGTATGACTGCAGTGTGGGGACTATCTCGCAGAATGGGCTGACCGGCGGTGGCTCGGATGCTGCCGAGAGCGACGGGGGCTGAGCTATAAGCAGCGCTAGAAGAGCCTCTGTGAGTACGAGAGCGCTACGAAAGAAGCGGCGCTGAACCGTTGTCGAGGGCCGAGTGAGTCGCAAGCATCTACCCCCTTTGCCGGTCGTATCGCCGTCAATTGTGCCTTGCGAACACGGCTTGGCGCCCTTCGGGGAAACCCTGAACAGTCCTCAAGGAACCCCTTAAACCCATTGGCCGATGGTCTGGGGACAGAAAAGTCTAAGCTGCGGGGGGTTCCGCAGCCTAGATAGTAAATGTCCGGTGTTGGATGGGCTCTACTTGATGTAGCGAGCGAGAAGTCCGTGCGTGTCGGCGACGCCCAGCTTGTCGAACAGGAACGCGAAGCGGTCCTCGAGTTGCTGGCGGAGGTTGGAGCGAACGTCGTCGGGGAGGCTCCATACCTGACGCTTGAAGGGGCCGATCGCCCGCTTGCGGCTGCTGTATATGAACTGGGCCTCGGTCTGGCCGGACTTCCATTCGCCGCCGTGCTTCTCTTTGAGGTAGTTCTGGATCTCTTGGCGGAGGCTTTCCGGAAACAGAGGACTGTCGTAGATCATGTTTTGGAAGCTGGTGGCCAGGTGGATCTCCGCCGTCTCAACCTCACGGAAGCGGTGGAAGAGTTCGTCCGGCAGCGTTGAGGCGCCGTGCTGGACGGCTCCGCCCATGCCATACTCCTTGCGAGCGAGGCGAGACATCTCCTGCAGCGTGTCGAAGGCGATGGCCACCTTGGCGATTGAACCATCGGGCAGGACCACGCCGCCGTGACTGCTGCCCGTCTGAACGCTGATTTTGCTCGGACCGGGTACGTCGCCGAGGACCTCTTTCAAGCTGTCCATGAAGACGCGCAGCTCTTCCGGCGTGCTGTTCTTGCCGCCTACCTCACCGATCTCCACGCCGACGGATATGCGCACCCCGTCGGGCTCATGCGAGCGGATGAAGCGGATCATCTCGGCGGCGACCTCGAAGTTGGGGCGCTGTTGTTCCTTCACAGTCGGTTGAGTGAGGTCGACCAGGGTGGAGCTGTCGACGTCGATGTTCAGGAAGTCGTGCTGGATCGCGTCCGCTGTCAGGTCGCGGAGAGCCTTGAGTTCCTCGTCAGGGTTCTTGGCATAGCGCGAGGCGTTCACCTGGAAGTGATCGCCCTGGATGAATAGCGGGCCTACGTAACCCGCCTTGATCGCTGCCGCTTCGACATTGGCGGCGTATTCCGCGGGCTGCATCTCGGTGTAGCCGATTTCAGACCGTGCGATCTCGAAGATGACGGGCCCGATGTTGAGGCGCTTCATCGCCCGGAATACCGCCTGTGCCGTGTCATAGGTCAGGATTCGGAGATTGAGGGCGGGGACGCTGAAGCCGGACACTTCGCCACGGCCCATAGCGTCGTACAGCCCCTGGATCGATGCCGGACGGATGCCCAAGAGACGAGCGCTCTCGCGGATCGCCTCTCGCGCCGCTCCGCGCAGCTCGCTGCTATCGGCGAAGACGGCGGTGTTGATAAGGCTGTCGATCCCTACTTGCCGAAGCCTGGCGGCATCAAGCACTTCTTCCACGTGACCGTTCTTGAACTGCAGCACGCTGCTGAGGTCTCGTTGAAGCTCGTCGGCAGACTGATAGATCATGGTTACCATCCTAGCTAGTGATTCTATTTCGGGAATTGTCGGTTATTCCGGTGGTAGGCTCATCCGGAGATGCCCTACATGCCGAGGCCGGCGCGGGTAGAGCTTTCCCCGGGGAGTGGCGCTTCTCTCTCTATGATACGCGTTCGAAGATGCTGGCGATACCCTGTCCGCCGCCGATGCACAGGCTGACGAGGCCGTAGCGGGCCTGCTGCCTCTCCATCTCGTACATCAGCTTGACGACGAGGATAGCGCCGGTCGCGCCAAGAGGATGCCCCAAAGCGACGGCGCCGCCGTTCGGGTTCGTCTTTGCTGAGTTGAGGCCCAGCTCGTTGGAACAGGTTGCGGCCACGGCGGCGAAGGCCTCATTCAGCTCGATGACGTCCATCTGTTCGAGGCTCAAGCCCGCCTTCTTCAGGGCTTTCTTGACGGCTGGGATGGGGCCGCTGCCCATTAGGGATGGCTCAACACCCGCCTCCGCGCGTGCGATGAGACGCAGGCGAGGCTGGAGCCCCAATTCGCCAGCCTTACGTCGGCTTGTCACGACCACGGCTGCCGCTCCATCGTTGATGCCGCTGGAGTTGCCGGCAGTGACTTTTCCGCCCTCTTTGAAAGCGGGGCGCAACCGGGCCAGCGCTTCCATGCTGGCGTCGGCGCGGGGCCCTTCGTCAGTGTCCGCCACTTTCGTCTCTTTGCCGACTTTCACCTCGATGGGGACGATCTCGTCTTTGAACTTGCCAGCCGATATGGCGGCGATCGCTCTCTGCTGGCTGCGGAGGGCTACTTCATCCTGCGCTTCACGGGAGATGTTGTACTTTTCGGCTAAGTTTTCGGCGGTCACACCCATGTGTACCTTGTCAAATGGATCGCCCAAAACTAGCTGAATGCCATCCTCAAGCACGCCGTCGCCGAGCCGGTAGCCATACCGCCCCTGGCGCACGTAGTAGGGGAGCATGCTCATGTTCTCGGTGCCGCCGGCGAGGATGACGTCCGCATCGCCGCATTCGATCCAGCGGGAGGCAGTGTTGATCGCCTCCAGACCGCTGCCGCAGATGCGGTTCACGTTGTACGCGGGCACTTCGATGGGCAGTCCGGCCTTGATGGCGGCGTGGCGCGAGATGTAAGCGTCCTCCATCACCTGGCCCACACAGCCCAGGATCACCTGGTCGATCTGCTCCGGCCGGAGACCTGCGCGATCCACGGCTGCCTTGAAAGCAGCGGCCGCAAGGTCCGATGCCGGGACGTTCTGGAAGATACCGCCCATCCGGCCGATGGCGGTGCGCGCTCCGCTGACGAGGACAACCTCCTCCATGCTTCGCTCCTCTCTTGGGTACTCCAGGCGATGTTCATGCCAGAGTCTAGCCGACTGTCAGGTATCAATCAATGCCGGAAGAACGGGTGGCGCCTCACCTATCTCCGCCAAGCGCTGAGAGTGCGGCCGAATAATCTCGCTGTTGAGTTGAATGGGAGCTTCACTTTCTATGTCGGTGGGTAGATATTGTTCAGTGTCTATTGACCGAGAATTAGGATAGACATGGGAATCCTGTAGGATGGCCGGTGACGGATATCGCTGATGTTCTTGCAGGCGGGTTCGGCACGGGCTAATCATAGTTGCGGGATGGGGGTTAGCAAGATGCAGATCTGGAAACGAATTGTCTATCCGGCTGTTATTGCCACAGTGGTTTCGTTGTCGACGGCCTGTGGCGGTTCAGATGGAAAAGAGAGAGCGACAGAGTCGCCGAAGCCGCCGCAGTCGACCGTTGAGACGGCGGGCGAGTTCAGCGTGGAACGGCTCGCTCAGTCGGTCGTAATGGTGGCGCCGGGCGTTCGTTCAGGGCGCGATTTCGAGCCTGTGGCAACGGGCTCCGGAACGATCATCGATGAGAGCGGCCTGATCCTCACCAACTTCCACGTTGTGGATCCCGACAATGTCGGCGCTTACGACGATATCGGTATCTACGTGTCTGATGATCCCAAGGAGACACCCGATCTTACGTACTTTGGAGGGCTGGCCGCCTGGGATGAGGAACTCGACCTCGCCATCATTCGCATCACGAGCAATCGCAACGGGATCGACATCGATCCTGAGGCGCTGGACCTCAAGATCGTGAAGTTAGGCGACTTGGATGACCTGGATATCGGTGACAACCTGAGCGTGCTCGGTTATCCGGCAGTAGGTGAGGGCTCGCTTGAGCTCACCAAGGGTACTGTGAGCGGGTTTGTCGCGTCGGAGGGGCGCAAGCAGTCCTGGATAAAGACGGACGCTCGTATTGCCGCCGGCAACAGCGGTGGCGGCGCGTTCGACGAAAAAGGTAACCTGGTCGGCGTGCCCAGTGCGGTTTACTACGTCGATGAGTTCGCCGCTGAGGGCTCAGGCAGGATACGCCCCGTCGATCTGGTGGTGGACCTGCTCGACGAGGCGAAAGCGACGACGGAGGTTGTCATCCCCAGCCCGGGGGAGACGCCGGAGGGATTCTACGAGGGCGAGCTGCCCTTGTTGACCGCCTACGACATCGGGACGGACTTTGTACTCAGCGATGAGAGCTATCTGACCAATGAAGACAGGGCTGTCTGGTACGAGAACCCGGACGAAGCGGTTGATTACTACGAGAGCCATGGCCGGCTGGGTGGCGTCCGTCGCATCTTCGACAACGTCGATGCCGCTGACGTGAATGGGGAAACGCCGGTCTTCATCGTTGCTCAACTCGATGCCTACGACACGGAAGAGGGTGCTGCCGGCGCTGCCAATGAGTGTCAGGAGTTCGTCGACACGATGTGGGAGTTCGTGAGCACTCTCGGGTTCGAGTTCTACGAACCGGAGTACATCTCGGATCCCATGTTGGGCGATGAAAGCTGCGCGTTCTCGGCTGAAGAGATCGTCGGATCGGCGGGCGAGCCGCCCCTGCTCCTTGCCTTCATCGGGTTCCGGCAGGGCAACGTGCTTGTTGTTGTGGGCGCTCTGACTCTAGAAGATGCCATGTCGTATGAGGGGCTGGGCTATCTGGCCGCTATCGAGAGCAACTTGATAACGTCGGAATTAGGGCTGGCGCCGCTGCGTGTTCCGACCCCGGGGTCTCCGTTGTCGCAGCCGACGCCGGCGGCGCCACAGGGCTACTTTACGCCGGAATTGGCGATTCAGCCTTACCTGGCGGATTACGGTGTTGACTACGTCGGTGATTGCTCGGTGGCTGATCTGAACCGGGACGTCGGCAAGTACTGTTCTCAACTCTATGAGGACCGCGGCACGGAGCGATTGTACCTGGTGGGTCTGACCTTCTCGGAAGCGGAGGCCTGGATCCTGGTGGAGCAATACAATGACGGTTCCTGGGTGGCGATCGACGACATGGCCGTCGAGTACGATGATTGGGGTAACCTGATTCCGTCACCGTGGTAAGCGAACGGCGTCCAGGCGGGGTCATCGCTGGAGGGCACGAAAACTCGTCTAGTTGACCGGCTTCAAGAATGGTCTTTCGCGCGCAGGCTTTCACTCGCAGGAGAGTGGGGCCTGCGCTTTCTTTCCCGCCCGATGCTGATTGGCGGTCCCTTTCAGATAGTTGGGTATGGTCTTGAGCGGTCGACTGATAAGACACCGTGTGTATGCGGTGTAGAGGCAGGCCGCAGACGAGGGAAGGCGAACGTCGGAGGGGAGGAACTAGGCTGCTTCGGACAGGTCGGATAGGTCGTCGGTGTCAGAGCCTGTGGCGATCCGCTTGATCTCTCCCTTGCGCAGGGCGCGGTTGAACGCCTCTACCACTTCTGGGGAGTATCTCTGACCACTCTGTGCCCGGATTTCCTTGATGGCCTGCGGGGAGGGCCATGCCTTCTTGTAGGGCCTGTCGCTGGTCATGGCATCGAGGCTGTCGGCGACGGCGACGATGGCGGCGCTCAACGGGATCTCATCGCCATGGAGACCGTCAGGGTAGCCGGTACCGTCCCAGTTCTCGTGGTGGCAGCGGGCGATCTGCTGGGCAGTCTCGAGCCAGGGATGCGTTGACAGCAACTCCGCTCCCCAGACGGGATGTTGCCTCATGATCTCCCACTCTCCCTCCGACAGGAGGCCTGGTTTGGTGAGGATGAGGTCGGGCACGCGCATCTTGCCGAGGTCGTGGAGGAGTGAGGCTAGGCCGATCTCTTTGGCCTCCTGCACTGACAGGCCCATCTCCAAGGCTATCACTTCCGAGTAGCCTCTTATCCGCTGCAGGTGATGCTCCGTGTAGGGGTCTCTGGCTTCGGCGCCTGTCGCTAGGAGCATCATTACGCTCTCGAAGGCTTTTTGCTTTTTCTCCTCCGCCAGTCTGCGATCGCTGATGTCACGGACGGTGCCAACTAAGGCCAGCGCCCTCCCATCTCCATCGAGAACAAAGGCGCGATTGTCGCTGAGCCAGCGGTACTCTCCGTCCTTGCATTGCCAGCGGTACTCAATTGTTGGAGCCTCGCGGCCTTCAACAGTGTCATCGGGCAGGCGGCTTGGGTGTGTTCTGAATCTCTCTCTGTCGTCAGGATGGAACCTCTCAATAACCCCTTCAAGGCCCATGGCGAGGATCTCTTGGGGTGCGAACCCGACTAGCCTGAGCGAGGACGGACTGATGTAGTCGTAGGTGCTGGTTTGCAGATTCAACCTGTAGATGAGGTCGCGAGAAACATCCAGGACGTTGCGGAGCTGTTCTTCGCTCTGACGCAGCGTCTCCTCCGCCAGCTTGCGCTCGCTGATGCCCTCTATGGTACCGACGCGGGTGTTTGATGCCCCCTCCTGGGACAAGAACGGCGTCGTTTGTACACGTGCCCAGCGTGTCTCTCCCTGAGGAGTGACAATACGGAATTCGCGTACGAACTCCCGCCGTTCGGCCATGGCCTTTGACCTCTCGTTAAGAAACGCTTCTCGGTCATCAGGGTGAAGGCTCTTGACCCAGCCAAATCTCATGACTTTCTCCCAGGGCAACCCGAAAATGGACAGGAAGCGCTTATTGCAGTAGATGAGACCCTTCTCACTGTCGATCAGCATGATGCCGATAGGGGCAGAAGCAGCCAGGGTGCGGAAGCGCTCCTCGCTGTCCCGCAGCGCCTCTTCCGCTTCCCTTCTCTCGGTGACATCACGGATGGTGCCGACCAACACCAGCGGCCGGCCGTCCTCGCTGCGAACGAGGGCGCGGCTTTCACTGAACCAGCGGTACTGGCCGTCCTTGCGCCGCCAGCGGGACTCCCACCGGGAAGCCGGGCGAGCCCGAGTGCCGTGGGCAAGTAGCTCATCGATTTCTTGCTTGTACTGAGGCCAGTCATCAGGATGAACCCTGTGACGGATACCCCGGACCCCCAGGCCGGCGAACTCTTCCGGGGTGAAGCCGAACAGTGGAAGCACGGATGGGCTGACATATTCGTAGGTGTTAGACTCCAGGTTCAGCCAGTAGATCACGTCGGAGGAGACTTCGAGTACCTGACGGAAGCGCTGCTCGCTTTCACGCAGCGCCTCCTGCGCCTGGCGCTGCTCGGTCACGTCCTCATACAGCGCCACAAGCTCACCTGATGGCAGCTTGTAGACATAATTCTCCCGCCACCCGGCAATCCGGTCGTCGCGGTAAATGGAGACGGGATGGTGTTCCGGGGTCCCAGTGCGCCACACGCGGCGCAAGACATCAAGCAGCCCCATCTCGCGTACACCCGGGAAGACCTCGGTGACCTTTCGCCCCACGATCTCTTCTTTTGTTATCGCTTCAATCCGCTCTGCAGCCTGGCCGAAATCCCTGATCAGGAAATCCTCGCCATCCGCGATCGCTTCGTACACGGCCACACCGCTGTTGATCCCGTTGAACAGCTCGCGGTAGCGCGTCTCGCTCTCCTTCAGCACGTCGTCTGCCTGCTTCTGGGCGGTGATATCTCGGGCACTGCCCACTAAAGCAATGGGACTTCCCTCTGGGTCACGGATCAGCACAGAATTGTCACTGAGCCAGTAGTAATCGCCATCTTTTCGCTTCCAGCGGTATTCGGTCGTGGTGACCTCGTCGTCTTCCAGGGTGTTTTCTAGGAATCTCTCTATCAACCCGTGGAGCCGTTCCCTATCCTCTGGATGGAATCTCTCCCAGACTCCCTCGAAGCCCATGGTGGCAAACTCCTCGGGGGTAAATCCAGACATTGGGAGAACCGATGGACTTACGTAGTCGTAGGTGCGGGTCTGAAGGTTGAGGTTGTATATGAAGTCGCGGGACACGTCAAGGACGTTGCGGAAGCGCTGCTCTGATTCCTGAAGCTGCGCCGATCTCTCAACCAGCGTGTCCGTCATCTCGTTGAAGTCGTGGGCCAGGGAAGCCGTTTCCTCGAGGCCGAACACCTTGGCCCGAACACTCCAGTTCCCCGATGTGATTGCTTTGACGCTTGCCTGAAGCGAGGAGAGAGGGCGCAGCAGCGAAATGACGAAAATGCCCAGTATCCCAAACGCCACCAGGAGGGCAAGCGTGCTAAGCCCGACCAACAGCGCGAGGGTGGTCTGCGAGGATTGGTCGGCTGCCGTCCGCTCGGCTGTCAGCTTGCCCTGCTCTCCATCGGCCAGGTGCTCCAAGTTTCCCATCATGGTCTGGACATCGGGCCACATCTGGGGGATGTACTGAATGACCAGCCCCAGTCTCGTGTCTCTGTCGTGAGTGAGGGTGGTCGGGAGAAATCCCTCTATGGCCTGCTGTAGCTGTCCAATGTCCATCGCTGTCTCGTCGAGCAGAGCCACGCCGTCGGGCTCGTTCAACGCGACCAGCGCTTTGCGGGCTTGACGCATGTCGTTGTCTACGGGGGGCACAGTCGTACGGTAGGCATCGATGAAAGGGGCGGGGTCATCCGCAAATGCTGCTATCATGAGCTGCGTGGCGCCGATGAAGAATTGAGCTCGAGCATCGCCCAAGGCCGTGGCTACGGTGATTCTGTGGGCCACTGCGGCCTGCTGGTCGTGGTCGTTTTGGGCACGCCACACCGCCACAACCACCGTGGCGCTCAGGAGCACCAGCAGCACTAGGCCTGCCAGGAGGGCTTGCCTTCGAGCGGATTTTGTCTTGAACATCGTTCTCCAGCGTATGGCGACCGGATCCTGCCGGTGTTACACGGGTATCGAGGGTGTGATGAACAACCTCTCTTTATGTATACTCGGCCATGCCATCTGCAGTTTGCAGAGACTTACTTTGTTATGGTCGGAAGGGAAGGGGGTGGTATCTATCTACCGCAAGGTAGATTTTGGGGGTGATGGGCGAGGTTTGCAGCGGGGGCGTGAGTAGAACTACGCATTTCTCTCGTGCGGCCCTCGCGCGACTGGGCGAGGAACCCCGCTGAGGAAGCGCTTCGCCTGGTTCCGGAGCCGTAACCGCGCTGCAGTTGTCATAAGATCATACGTTTCGGCGGTTTGCACATTCTGCTCCACCTCTCGAGGGAAGCGCATTCCCGGAATGGAGACGGAGATAAGGGGGTTGGAGAGGACGTAGCGGAGGAGGGTCGGTGCGCTGAGTGTTGCCTCGTAGGGCGAGTGCTTGAGGGAGCCCAGCATGCCGAAACCACTGAACGGCTTCATGCCGATGACGCCGACGTCTCGCTTATGGGCGAGACGAATGAGGGCTGCGCTTGTGTTGTCAAAGGCGCTGTACTTGAGCTGGACCGTGTCGAACCGGCCGCACTTGATCGCTTTGCGGAGAACGTCGAGAGAGTGGCTGGAGATGCCTATAAACCGGATGAGGCCGTTCTCCCGTGCCTCTCGCAGGCCTTCCCAGGCGCCCCCATCAGACACGACGCGCTCCCAGTCTTCGTCACTGACGCTGGCCAACTGGTAGATATCGAGAGACTGGCGACCCAGGTAGTGCAAGCTCTGCTCCAAGTCGCGGAGGGCGGCGTCGCGAGAACGTCCCAGGGTCTTGCTCGCCACGTGGACGCTGTTTGCCTTAGCTCCCAGCCGTTTCAGGGCATTGCCGACGGCGAACTCGCTCCCCTGGTAGGCTCGTCCCGTCTCCACGAAGGTGATTCCCTGGGAGAAGGCCGTGACCAGCGCCTCCTCTCCCTCCTCGACTGCGCCGACGTTTGACCCACCGAAACCGATCTCACTGACCAGCAGGTCTGTCCTTCCCAGTCTTCTTGCCTTCAACCCTGTGATGATGATCCCCCTTCACTTGCGGGCACGGTCTGCTGCTCATCATTATAGAGCAGAGGGATGTATGCACGCCGAGGCGGGGTCGGATGAGGGTGGTATGGCGGCCAATTCCCTGTTCCTGTATATTAGGGACGCGATTTCCAGATTTCGTGTGTTCACTAGAGCGGGCTTGCATGCGAGATACGAACAACGTATTGCTGGAGGTTCGGGCGTTGACTAAGTCCTTTGAAGGACTTAGGGCCGTCAATGAATGCAGCTTTCAGGTGGGCAAGGGGACCATCACCGGCCTTATCGGGCCGAACGGCGCTGGGAAGACCACCCTATTCAACCTTGTAACCGGCTTTCTCAAGCCGACCGCGGGAGAGATCCTGTTCGCCGGCGAGCGGATCGGCGGCCTCCCTCCCCACAGGGTATTCGACAAGGGGATGGTCAGGACATTCCAGGTCCCGCGGGAACTCAAGCTAATGACCGTCCTTGAGAACCTGATGCTCGTGCCAGCGCAGCAGTCAGGCGAGAGGCTCTGGAACTCATGGTTTTTGCCGTTTCGGGTAGGGCGGCAGGAGCGCGAGATCCGCGATAGGGCGCTTCAGGTGCTGGAGTTCGTGAATCTCTGGCACCTCCGTCACGAATATGCCTCCAATATCTCCTCAGGACAGAAGAAGCTGCTGGAGCTTGCGCGCACGCTAATGGGCAGTCCGAAGATGATCCTGCTCGATGAACCTGGGGCAGGAGTCAACCCCACTCTGATGAAGAGCCTGGTGAATCTGATCGAGCGCCTGCGCGATGAAGACGGCATAACGTTCTTCCTCATCGAGCACGACATGGACCTTGTGGCGAGGCTGTGCAATCCCGTCATTGTGATGAGCAGCGGCGAGAAGATTGCCGAGGGCTCGCCGGAAGAAGTCGTGCGCGATGAGCGGGTCCTGGAGGCGTATCTGGGAGGACAATACCGATGACGGTGCTGGAGGCGGAGGGCGTAGTCACCGGGTACGGTGAGGTGGATATCCTGCATGGGGTCTCTGTCATGGTTGACCACGGCGAGATCGTCGCTGTGATCGGCCCCAACGGCGCCGGCAAGTCGACTCTGATGAAGGCTGTATTCGGGCTGCTCAAGATCAAGAAGGGTAAGATTCTCCTGAACGGGGCAGAGATCACTAATCTGGCTCCCCAGCATATGGTTCAAAAGGGTGTGTGCTACGTCCCTCAGAGTGAGAACGTGTTCCCCTCACTTACCATACAGGAGAATCTAGAGATGGGGGCGTTCATCCGCAAGGATGACCACAAGAAACGGTTGGATGAAGTATATGAGATGTTCCCCGCCTTGGCGGAGAGGCCACATTTGCGGGCGGGGAAGCTCTCCGGCGGGCAGCGCCAGATGCTGGCCCTGGCGCGGGCTCTCATGCTCGACCCGCATCTGCTTCTCCTCGATGAGCCGACCGCGAGTCTATCCCCTTTGATGGTGGGTGACATACTCGCGAAGATCCGCGATATCAACCGTACCGGCGTTGCCATACTCATCGTGGAGCAGAATGCCCGCGAGGCGCTGAATCTCTGTCACCGAGGCTACGTCCTTGTGATGGGGAAGAATGCACTGGAAGGGACCGGTGAGAGCCTGCTTCAGAGTGAGGATGTGGGAAGACTCTACCTGGGAGGATAATCAACTTCGCCAATGATTCAGCTTGTGGTCATAGGGATGATTGTGGGCAGCGTTATTGCCCTGGGTGCCATAGGCCTAACTCTTGTCTACGGCGTTGTCAAGTTCGCCAACTTCGGCCACGGTGATCTAATGACGTCGGGGGCGTACATCGCCTTCTTTGCCCTGTTCGGTGGCGGGCACATCGGTCCCTTGTCCTTCGGCTACGGGATGATATTGGCGATTCTGGTGGCAGTGATCGCGGTAGCGGTACTCGCGGTGGCGATAGACTGGTTGGTCTACCGGCCGCTCCGCAAGCGTAAGGCTGGTCTGGTGATCCTGGCGATATCCTCGCTCGGCATGGCGATGGTGGTGCGTAGCTTAGTGTACATAATCTGGGGGCCTGACCAGAGATTCTACGTTCTTGGAATTCAGAGAGCGAGAGAGTTGCCCTTCGGCATCATGCTCAAGCCTGACCAGATGTTCATCGGCGGGACAGCTCTAGTCGTCATGGTATTCGTGTATCTGCTGCTCTATCGCACAAGGCTGGGGAAGGCGATGCGCGCCACGTCTGACAACGTGGAACTGGCGCGCATATCGGGGATAGATACGGAACGCATCATTTCCTGGACGTGGGCGATAGGCGGTGCGCTGGCAGGACTGTCGGGGATTCTTCTGGGCATTCAGTCGCATCTGATGCCGGAGATGGGATTCATATTGCTTCTTCCGCTGTTCGCGGCGGCGATCTTGGGTGGCGTCGGCAGTCCCCAGGGGGCTCTGGTGGGCGCGATGATCGTGGGAATATCGCAGGAGGTCTCGACGGAGTGGATCTCTCCG
>Ga0315276_10002722_pt1 | contig 16175 bp, 11 predicted proteins | sample YL17G05_0_MG_FD_204542 | JGI IMG/M metagenome (GOLD analysis project Ga0315276, IMG submission 204542) | Sediment microbial communities from Yellowstone Lake, YNP, Wyoming, USA - YL17G05_0 | ecosystem: Environmental > Aquatic > Freshwater > Lake > Sediment | place: USA: Wyoming | collected... | reverse complement strand
GGAAAAGGAGGGCCATGGCCCCGACGACCTGCGGCACACTGAACGAGGTTCCACTCCAGTAGGAGTAGGAATTCGGCGTCTCCCCCCCCGAGGTCAGATTCGCAGCTTTAATTGCCTCGCCCGGGCTTACGAGCTCCGGGTAGATGCTGCCGTCACAGGCTCCCGGTCCTCTGCTGCTGAAGGAACTGATTTTCAAGTTTGCATCCACAGCCCCAACCGCAAAGCTTTCCGGGTAATTCGCCGGGCTTATGCTGCCGCCGGCAGTGGGTCCGTAATTCCCCGCGGAAAACACCGTTGCAATTCCCGAGGCCCGCAGGTTTGAAATGGCCTGACGAATGGAATCAAAGGGGGGTTCCCAAAGGCATTGATCCGACGCCTCGAACCCCCAGGAATTTCCCACGAGATGGGGGGCGTCGTCGGTTGCCGGGTTTCCGTCCGGATCAAGCAGCCATTGGAAACCGGAGAGAAGGGTGCTGATCTTGGCATTCCCCGCATCGTTGAAAATCTTGGCGGCGATCCAGCGGGCATTCGGGGCGACCCCGATCGGCGTTCCCCCCGCATTCCCTCCCACAATCAAACTCATCGTGGCGGTTCCGTGGCCATCGGTGTCCGAGGGGGAAAGGTGTTCTCCATGGGGATCATACCAACTGTTTTCCCCGCCCCGCCAGGTGGGTCGCAAATCCGGGTGGTTCAGATCGACCCCCGAATCGAGGGTGGCAACTACGATTCCCGCTCCGGTATAACCCAAGGCCCAAAGATCAGGAGCCCTGATGGCCTGGAGATTCCAGGCCTCCGGGGATTCCGCGGCCTGTCTTTGGGGAGGAGGGTAAACGCTTTCGTCCAAGGTGATAAGGACAACGCCGGGGATCCGCGCGAGTTCGGGAACCCCCTCTACCTTCACCAGGGCCGCAATCCGGTTGAGGATCCAAAAGGATTGGATCCCTTTCGCCCCTTTCCGATCCAGGATGGACTGGATCGGCGGTTGCGTCTGCTGGGCATGGCTTTTTAAAGCCTCTTTGACCTGGGTACGACGGTGCGCTTTGCCCGCCCCGGAAAAGAGGGAAGTTGCCGGAAGATCCGGGATGTAAAGAAGGACCGGGATCTCTTCCTGGGAAGGAAGCCGCTCGAGAAGGGACTGCAACCGGGGGCTCAAGATCTCTCCCTGAGCCGGGAGAACGGCGACTCCCAAGAGCAAGCAAGTCAAACCGATTCGTCGGAAAATCATTTTCAGAACCAAGCGAGTTCCTTCCTCCCTTGCAAACCAGGATCCTGAAAGGATAAAACCGGAAACCCTTCCCGAACGGAAAAAAGGCGAATCCTGAAGGATATTTTCTGCTTTCCATATTTTTATTTTTACGCTATCTTATCAACAAGAAAGACCCCAAAGCAAGCCTTTTTCTTTTGGCACGGTTTTACCGGTATTAGCCTTTAGAAACAGGGGGATCCGCGTCTCGCGGTCACCGGACAATTTGAAGAAACCTAAACGTTGCCTAAAAACCGCCGTGAAAATCCCAAGGGTCTCGGGAATAGGCAGGGCTTGAGAATTTCTGCATTTGGCCCTGCAATTTATGCAACAATTAGGGAAATTTGCGATTTTCCGTTCCGCGGCAAGAGAACAGGATGAAACGAATGGATTTCTGGTCAGAAAATCGCTTCCTGGTGACGGGGGGGGCAGGTTTTTTGGGTTCCCATCTGGTGGCGCATCTGAAATCTCGGGGGGCCGCGCGGATCTTCATCCCGCGAAGCGCGGAATATGATCTCACCAAAGAAGAGGCCATCCGCCGTCTGCTGAAAGCATCCGAACCGGACATTGTTATCCACCTGGCAGCCGTGGTCGGGGGGATTGGAGCCAACCGCGAGAACCCCGGAAGGTTTTTTTATGACAATCTCATCATGGGAGTGCAGTTGATGGAGCAGGCCCGGCTTTGGGGCGTAAAAAAGTTCGTTGCCGTGGGCACGATCTGCTGCTATCCCAAGATGACCCCCGTTCCTTTCAAGGAAGAGTCCCTCTGGGACGGCTATCCCGAAGAAACCAACGCCCCCTATGGGCTGGCGAAAAAAATGATGCTGGTGCAGTCCCAGGCGTACCGTCAGCAATACGGGTTCCACTCGATTTTTCTCCTCCCCGTGAATCTCTACGGCCCCGGAGATAATTTCGATCCACGGTCCTCCCACGTGATTCCCGCCCTGATCAAAAAATGCCTGGATGCCATTCACCGCCAGGAAAAGGAAATCGTCGTCTGGGGAACGGGAAAAGCCACCCGGGAATTCTTGTATGTGGAAGATGCCGCCAACGCCATCCTTCTGGCCACCGAGCGCTTTGATACACCGGACCCGGTCAATATCGGTTCTGGATTTGAAATCTCAATCCGGGACCTCGCCGAACGGATCGCCGAATTGACCGGATTTAAAGGCCGGATTGTCTGGGACCCCACCAAACCGGACGGCCAGCCCCGAAGAATGTTGGACGTGAGCCGCGCCCAGCAAGAATTTGGATTCAAAGCGGAAACCCTTTTCTGGAAGGGCCTTGAAAAAACCATCGCCTGGTACCGGGCGCACACCCAGGACCCGTGAAATCGTCGCTTTGGAGGTCAGCCATGCCCGCTCGCCCGGAACCGCTTTGGGAATTCCCTGGATGAAGCCTGCGGGGAATTTGGCCGAGATCGCTCCCGCCCATCGCGCGGGTAAACTTTAGACCCTGCCCGCCGCAAGAATTGGAGCGATTTCAAAGATCGCAAAAAATACATCCGGATAGGACAACCCGGGTAAATTCGGAACGGGGTAACCGTTTAGCCGTTTGAAGAATCGGTTAAACATCATTGCAAATTGCAAATATCAAATTGAAAATTGAAAAATGGTATCAGTTTAGAGTTTCGAAAAGATTGCAGCAATGCCTCTGTTTGGCCCCAAAGATAAACCTTTCTTCAAAGAACTAAAGTGTTACGAAAAATGAATGAGTTTTTCTCTGAAAATTTGCATTTTGAAAACGCTAAATTGATACGGAAGAGTAAGCGGGTTGGAAATTTCAACCCTTGCGGAAAAAAATGGCGATATCTTCCTTAAAATGTTGGTGCGATAATTCAGACCTCATCCCCTTTTCTCCGGGATACCGGCGTTGCCCCAGGTGCGAAACCCTGGTGGCGGTCCAGAACCTCCAGCCGGAAAAACCGCGGGTAAAAGACGATGCCCAGGACTTTTACGGACGGCGATACTGGTTTTCCCATCAGGAAAAGGATCTTGGGTTCCCCGACATCCTTGCCCGCTCCCGCTCCGACCTCTCCGAGCGCTGCCTCTATTGGCTGCGGGCCCTGCTCAAGTACAAAATCCCCCCGGCCAAAGTTCTGGAACTCGGAAGTGCTCACGGGGGATTTGTCGCCCTTTTGCAGGGGACGGGATTTGAGGCGATGGGACTCGAACTCAGCCCCTGGGTGGTCGAATACGCGCAGAAGACCTTCGGCGTCCCCATCCTTTTGGGCCCGATCGAGGATCAATCGCTTACGGGAAATAGTCTCGATGGGATCGCCCTGTTGGATGTTCTGGAACATCTTTCAGACCCGCTGGGCACCCTAAGTCGTTGTCTGGGTTTGCTGGCTAAGGATGGGGTGCTGATCATTCAAACCCCCCGATATCCTGAGCAAAAGAGTTATGAAGAACTGCTCGCCTCTCAGGATCGATTTTTGGAGCAGATGAAGAGAGACGAACACCTCTTTCTTTTTAGTTCGCAATCCATCCAGGCGTTTCTGAAGCGTTTGGGGGTCGATTTCATCGTTTGGGAACCCCCCCTTTTCCCGCACTACGATATGTTTTTCTTGGCGAGTCGCTCCCCTCTTCTCCCCCACCCCCCGGAGACGATCGAAGGGTATCTGGGCGGGCATCCCCAAGGGAGAATCGTTCAAGCACTCCTGGATCTTTACGGCCAGCGTGAAAATTTGCACCGCCGATTTCTCGAAGCGGAGGCGGACCGAGCGGCCCGCCGGGAAGTTATTCTGCAGGCCGATCGACAGCTCCAGGCTTGCCATCGCCAGATTCAGGATTTGGAAAAGAGCCTCTTGTTTCGATTGCTCCGGAAACTCAAGATCTTTGACCTGCTGGCCTTCTCCCCCGGGTGGCCATTCCGGCCGGGATCGAGGAGATCCCACGATTTTGCGCTATCTCCCAGCCCAATTCCCGGCTCTCCTGCCACCCGCAAAAGAGAGGTCGCCCGGATTGCGGTCGATCTAACCCCCCTTCTCCCAGGAGGAGAAAATGGAGGGGCCAAGCTCCTGGCCATCGAAATCGTGAGGTCTCTCCGCCAACTTCTCCCGGGCTGCCAATTCTTGCTCCTCACCGCGGATTGGAACCATGAGGTTCTTTCCTTCTTGGATGCGCCCAATACTCGCCGCCTTTGTCTTACCTTTGGTGGCCCCGGACAAAACCCGTCCCTCCACCCCTTTGCCAAGCGCCTAAATTGGAAACATCGCCTGCTTCGTGCGGCCGAATCGCTTCCCCCCTCCTTCCGGAAACGGCTGAAAAACCTTTACATATCCCGGTACCATCCCTGGAGCCCGGTGCCCGAGAGTCTCAGAGCGTTTCGGGCCCAGGTCTACTTTTGCCCCTTTACCATGCCGTATTTTCCGGAGCCCTCGGTTCCTATTGTGTCCGTCCTTTACGATCTGCAATACCTCTCCTACCCCTATTTCTTCGATCCCGCGGATCATCTGGCCCGGGAACGGAACTTCCGGGAAACCTGCCGCCGGGCGGATCGGATCGTGTGCATTTCCGAATTCGTCCGTCAAACCGTTCTGAAAAACTCGGATCTCTCCCCGGACCGAGTGACGACGATCCTCATCCAACTGGGAGGACGCCTGGGAAAGATCCCGGCCGAACCGATCCAGGCCGTCCTCGAGAAATATCACCTGCGCGAGAAGGAATTTTTCTTTTACCCCGCAAATTACTGGGTCCATAAAAACCATTCCCTGCTTTTCACGGCCTTTGGCATGTATCGATTCCGTCATCCGGATTCCCCGCTCCATTTGGTGTGCAGCGGAGCCTTGGGGGAACGGCGATCCGCTTTGCAGCGTTTCGTTCAGCGCCTGGGGCTCGGTTCCTGGATCCAGCTCTTGGGATATCTCCCCGAGGAGGAGTTTGCTCCCGTGTTCTCCTCCTGCCGCGCCCTGATTTTCCCTTCTCTCTATGAGGGGTTCGGAATGCCCGTCGTAGAGGCGATGGAGATGGGCAAGCCCGTATTGTGCAGCCAGGGAACCAGCCTTCCTGAGGTCGCCGGAGAAGCCGCTCTCTATTTTGACCCCCGAAAACCCGACTCCATTCTGCAGGCCATGGAACAAGTCACCACAAACGGGCCGCTGGTTAATCAACTCATTCGCCAAGGGAGAAGACGGAGCCAACGCTATACGGACCCGACAAAAATGGCCCAAGAATACCTCGCCGTCTTTCAAGAGGTCTTGAAATAGAGTGAAGATCGGTTTCGACATCAGTCAAACGGGAAAGAGGAAGGCCGGGTGCGGGTTCTTTGCCGACAGCCTTCTGGGCGCGCTGGCTGCTCGGGATTCTCAGAATGAGTATTTTCTCTACCCCGTCTTTGGAGATTTCTTTTGGGATCCCGACTGGGCCACTTCGACCCGGCAAATTCAAAAGGATCGTTTTTCCGCGATTTCTCCGGCCAAGACATTCCAAGCCGCGAAAGATTTCTGGAATCATCCGCCGCCGGATTTTGAAGCAAAACTGGGCAGCCCCGACCTGATCCACGCCAACAATTTTTTTTGCCCCACCTCCCTGCAACAAGCCCGGTTGGTATACACCTTATACGATCTGTCGTTTGTGGTTTGTCCCGAATGGACGACGGAAGAAAACCGCGTCGGGTGCTTCCGAGGGGTTTTCCACGCCAGCGTCCATGCGGACTGGATTCTGGCCATTTCCCGCTTTACCCGGACCCATTTCCTGAGCCTCTTCCCCCATTACCCCCCTGAGCGGGTGACGGTCGTTTATCCAGCCAGTCGGTTTGCGGATGCCCCGGCGGTCGCGAGGCCGAAAGCCCTAACCAATCTCAGACCGGAGCGGTTTTGGCTGCATGTGGGCAGTCTGGAGCCCAGGAAAAACCAACTGAGTCTGTTGAAATCCTACGCGCGGCTCAAGGCGGAGGGGGAAGCCTCTCTTCCTCTGGTATTCGCCGGAGGAAAGGGTTGGCTGATAGAAGATTTTGAACAAAAGGCAGCCGCGATGGGATTGCAGGAAAATGTGCTTTTTCTGGGCTATGTGGAAGACGAAGTGCTTTGCTGGCTGTACCAGAACTGCTTTGCCTTTGTATATCCAACGGTTTTTGAAGGCTTCGGCTTGCCCGTTCTCGAAGCCATGAGCCTTGGAGCCCCGGTCATCACCACCGCCGTTGCCTCTCTTCCCGAGGTCGTGGGCGACGCCGCTCTGTTGGTTCAGCCGCAAGATGAGCAAGGGCTTTTTACGGCCATGAGGCGGATCCAGCTGGAGGAAAGCCTGCGTCGCACGTTGCAGGAAAAAGGACGGAGCCGGTCCCGGAAATTTTCTTGGGAATCCACGGCCTCCCAGGTTCTTTCCGGCTACGAAGAGGTTATGAATCGCCCCCGCCTCTTTGCCGAATAAGGATTCTCCCGGAAACCCTGGACACGAGGTCGCCTATGTCCCTGAAAGAGCTCGCGTTGAAAATGCAAAACCGCATCTTTTCCCCCTCGCGGCCTCCTTCGCCGGTCTTTCCGTCTGGGGCCGGGTCCCCTGCTCCAGATTCACCTTTGTCTCCCGAGCAAATTCGCCTGGCCCGCTCGTATCTCGAGGGGAAAGACGAGCTCGAGATTGGCCCCAAATATCTGGTCCTGGAACTGACCAATATCTGCAACTTATCCTGCATCATGTGCCCGCGCCGACAAATGACTCGAGAAACGGGGTTCATGGATTTTGACCTGTTCCGGAAAATCATCGAGGAGGCGGCGCCTGGCGTTGAGATGGTTTATCTACATTTTATGGGCGAATCCCTTCTCCATGGAAAAATCCAGGAATGTATCGATTTTGCGTCTGGAAGAGGGATGACCGTGGCGATGGCCACCAATGCCACCTTATTAACGGACGAGCGGATCGACGGGCTGCTCCGGTCCCGGCTTGACGCCCTCCTGGTTTCCTTCGATGGAGGATCTCCCGCCGTGTTGGAGCGCATTCGCCGGGGGGCGGATTTCTCTTCGGTCCGGGGGCAGGTTCTCCGCCTTTTGCAGAAGAGCGAGAGATGCGCTCCCGATTTTAACCCCGTCATCCAATTCATCCGTATGCCGGAAAATGAAGGGGACCTGGATCGTTTCCTGGCGCTTTGGAAGGCGTTTCCGCAGGCGCGGGTGAAAATCAAGGATCTCCATGACTTCGGGAACCAGCTGGATGACCTGAAGCGGATGAAGCATGGGGATGGGGAAATCACTATACCTTTCGATCGGGTTTGTTATGAGCCATGGCGGGGCTTAGTCATTGGATGGGACGGACGAGCGGTTCCCTGCTGCAACGATTACGATGGGAAAACGGTTTTGGGGAACCTCCGCCAGCAGAGTCTCGCGGCCATCTGGAACGGGGAGAGAATGAGACAGTTTCGCACCTCCCATAAGCGCGGAGAGCGAGGGCGTCTTGCATTATGCCGAAAATGCCTTCCCCCTTCCGCTTCGGAGCGGGAAGCCCTCCAAATTTTTTCCCCCTTTTCTCCTTCCCTGTATGAATTGCAGAGCTATTGGAACCGGGGGCTTCAGCGCCTGGACCCGGCTCCCGGGGAATCCGCCTACCTTCTCTCCGAAAAATCCGAAATTTTTGTCCAGGACCGAACCGGAGAGATCGTCCTGGCATTTGAGTTTGCGGGTTCTGGGCCCCAACCCCTCACCCTGGATATGTTTCTTTACGAGCGCCTCTTGGCCCGAACAACGATCCGGAAAGGTGAAAAGAGGCAGATCGCCCTCAAAACCCCCCACGAATTTCGGGGCCGTCTTTTGCGTTTGCAAATCCAAACCCGGACGGGGACGGCAGGAAAGAACCCCTCCCACGACCCGAGGATCCTGCTCCGGTCAATTCGAAACTGGTAGGGGCAAAGAGCCATGAATCGAAGGCGACCTCCCGAAGTCACCATTGTCACCCCTTCCCTGAATCAAGGGCGGTTTATCCGCAAGACGATCGAGAGTGTCCTTGCCCAGGATTACGGCGCCCTTGAGTATCTGGTGATCGATGGCGGCTCCACCGACGAGACTCTGGAGATCCTCAAACAATATGAAGGCCGGTTTTTTTGGATTTCAGAGAAAGACCGGGGCCAAGCCGCGGCCATCAACAAAGGATGGCGGAAGGCTCGGGGAAAATACCTGGGGTGGTTGAACTCCGACGACATCTACCTTCCGGGAGCCATGGCCCAAGCGGTGGCTTGTCTGGAGGAACATCCCGAGGCCGGAGCCGTCTACGGAGAGGGATACCATATCGCCCAGGATGATCGCCGGATCGAACGTTACCCCACCGAACCCTTTGATCGGAAGCGGCTGACCGAAACGTGCTTTATCTGCCAGCCCACCGTATTGATGCGCAGATCCGTAGTAGAAGAGGTCGGACTCTTGGATGAGAATCTCCACTACGCCATGGACTACGATCTTTGGTTTCGCATTGCCAAGAAATATGAGATGTTCTATAGTAAAAGCGCTTTGGCTTGTACCCGTTTTTACCCGGAAACCAAGACGATGGGGCAGCGCGCCCAGGCCCACCGGGAGATATTGCGGGTCGTTCATCGCCATACCGGTTCCGTTCCTCCCTCGTGGGTGTACGGCTACGCGCATGCCGTATTGGAACGGTATCTGGATCGGTCCCGGGCAATCGGCCAGATCTTGTTCCCGGCGGGGTTGATCCTCCTGTCGGCGAAAGCTTTCTGGAAGTTCAACCGGCGGGTTCCTCGGTCGGAATGCCGGCGCTGGTGGAGGTGGCTGCGGGGCAACTTCCAATGGCGGATTCTCTTTCCGCCAAGGGAAAAACCATAAACCGATTTTCAGAAGGGTCGGAAACATCCGCCCATTTCAAAGATGGACGGATTGCAAGGTGGACGACAATGAAAAAGGCCATGATTACAGGAATCACCGGGCAGGACGGCGCCTATCTCTCCCGCCTCCTGTTAGAAAAGGGATACGAGGTTTACGGCGCTTTTCGGCGCACTTCGGATTTACATCTGAACCGCTTGAAATACCTGGGAGTGGACCGCGCCATCCACTACCTCCCCCTCGAACTTCTTGAGTTCACCAATATCTACAAGGCCATTGAGCGCGTGCAGGCGGACGAATTTTACAACTTGGGCGCCCAGAGTTTTGTCGCCCTGTCTTTTGATGAACCCATCTACACCACCGATGTGACCGCGATGGGCCCTTTGCGCGTCCTGGAGGCCATTCGGGTTTTGAATCCCCAAACCAAATTCTATCAAGCCTCCTCCAGTGAAATGTTCGGCAAAGTTCAAACGATCCCTCAAGACGAGACGACGCCCTTTTATCCGCGAAGCCCCTATTCGATCGCGAAATTGGCCGCGCACTGGGCCACGGTGAATTACCGGGAGTCGTATGGCCTTTTTGCCTGTTCGGGAATTCTTTTCAATCACGAATCTCCCCTTCGCGGCCTTGAATTCGTGACTCGCAAAATCACCCACGGCATTGCCGAGATTCAACACGGGCTCCAAGAGAAGCTGACTCTGGGAAACCTGAACGCCCGGCGCGACTGGGGATTCGCCCCCGAATACGTGGAGGCGATGTGGCGGATGATGCAGCAACCCCAGGCGGAGGATTATGTGGTCGCCACCGGAGAAACCCACACCATCCGGGAATTCGCCGAACATGCCTTCCAGGCCGTCGGTATTGACATCCGCTGGGAAGGCAAAGATTCCCAGGAAAAAGGGTTTGACAAGAAAACCGGGAAGATCTTTGTGGAAGTATCTCCAGAGTTCTTCCGACCGGCCGAGGTGGACCTCTTGATTGGGAATGCCAAAAAGGCGGAGACCAAATTAGGATGGAAACCCCGGACCAAATTTCAGGATCTCGTCCACCTTATGGTCGAAGCGGATCTGAAGCGGGTTTCCGATTCCCGATATTGAAAATGGCCCTCGATTCGCCACTCCTTTTTTTGCCCAGGGGCCCCAGGTGGGGTCAGCGTGTCTACCTGCCCGGCAATGCCTTTCGTCCGGGTGATTCGAAACCAACCAAAGCATCGCTCCGGATCGCTGAAGAAATGGGAGGGCCCAAGGGTTTCGAAAAAGGGTTGGGGCGGGAATTTCCTCGGGCGGTCCGTTTCCTATCCGGGGAAAATCCGCCCGGGAACACCCGCCGGTCTTTGCCGAAACCCTCGGGAAAGAAGGAATAGGAGCGGGTCCGTCGATTCAGGCGGAACGGCGGTTCACCTCGTCTTTGATCCGCTTCACATGTCCGCGCCCGAGACCTTTGACCTCGCAGCCGGCGGCAAAATATTTGCGAATCTTCGCGTCGTCGAGGATCCCGAAGCAGTCGATGATGGCGGCAGGCCTCCCCACCAGGGACACGACCTCTTCCGGTTTCAGTTTCAAGTAAGGCTCGTGCCGCACGGCAAACACCACGGCGTCGACCCCCTTGAGCGTCTTGGTCAGATCCTGGTTAACCTGAAGATTGCGGAGTCTTTCCTGGTTGCGGAAAAACCGGCCCCAGGATTTCCCGGGGGCGGGGTAGGTATCCTGCTTTTCCAGCTCCCACCAGTGTTTGACGTAGGGGTCGTGAACCACGATTTCGGCCCCCATTTCCGTAAGCTTCCGAACCACGATTTCGGAGCCGCTGTATCGCGTATCCCCCACATCTTCCCGGTACGAAGCCCCCAGAACGGCGATTTTGGAGGCGGCCACGATCTTACCCATGTTGCGCAGGGCATCCCGAACAATCTCGGCCACATGAAGGCCGCGCGTGTCGTTAATATTAATAGCCATCGGGGTTATTTTGAAAATATCGTCTTCGAACCCCATGAGGGTCCGATACGCCCAGACCCCTAAGCCTCCATCCTTGGGAAGACAGTAACCGCCAATGCCCGGTCCCGGGAAAATGATGTTCGAATGCGTAGGCCGGATCCGAATGGCTTCAAGCACTTTTATAAGGTCCACCCCGTTTCTTTCCGCAAAAAGGCTCCACTCATGCAGATAAGCAAGGATGGTCGCCCGGTAGGAATTTTCCACAATCTTGCAGGTTTCGCTTTCGATGGGCCGGTCCAAAACCGTGAGAGGAAACTTTTTTACATTCAGAACCTGGGAAAGAAAGATTCTAACTTTCTCCCTGGCCTTCTCATTGATCCCGCTGCAGACCCTCCAGAAATCGCGGATTGAGGAAACGTACTGTCTTCCAGGCATAACCCGTTCGAAAGAGTGCGCCAGGAGGGGTTCCACGTCTTTCAAGCCGCGCTCCTCAAAGGCCTTCTTGATGATTGGATACGCTACATATTCCGTGGTTCCCGGAGGAACGGTCGTTTCGATCAGGACCAGGCATTCGGGAGGAATTCTTTCCCCAATGATCTTCAAACTTTCCTCTAAAGCCTTGATGTCCGCATATCCCTCGGTTACATTTCCCAAACACTCTTTCTGGTAATCGCATTGCACATCGACTACGACCACATCGGCAAGGGCAAGGGCCTCGTACGTGAAGGTGGCGGTCAGCGTCTTCTTCTCCTTGACGCACCGGTGAATCAGGGGTGCCACTTCAGGATCTTCCGCCTCTACCGGCGCCAGTCCTTCATTGAGATAGGCGATTTTCCAAAAGGACCGTGCCGATGGCCGCTGCATCCCGATCACGAACTTGCTGGGTTCGCCCGTTTTGGGATCCACGGTGTCGGCAACCACCCCGGCCATGACCGCGCCCACGAAACCTACTCCCATAACCACTACGATTTCGCGCCCCATTTCCCGCTGCCGTTTCACCAGTTTTTTCAGACGCTGAAATTCCTTGCCGTCGTCGCTTTCCTTGGGGAGCGGATAGCGATTTCCGGCCGGGCATATCGAAACGAGCCCTTCAGTTAGATTTTCCTTTTTGTTTTTGGAAATTTTTCCCATAGCCATTCCTTCCTTGGTTTTTTGTATCAGTTTAGAGTTTTTAAAAATGGTGTGACCGCCTCCGTTTGGGCCCGGGGGCCAGAGCGGAACGCGCCGGAAGCATCGGTTGGGTTGCCCCTTGGCCACGGAGATCAAAGCTTGATTCCTCCGGAGAAGGCGGGGGGTATCTTCCCCGCCCCCTCCACGAAGAAATCAGCGCCTTATGATTCCAAGCGGGCCGATCTGGCCCCCGGGCCCTGGAAGCACCGGGCCTTTACGACAATCCTTTTTGAAAGAACTAAAGGATTACGGTTTTTTGTTATGAAAATGGCGAAACCCCGGATCTCTTTGCGTTGAAAAAGGGCATTTCCGAAATCCCTCCCGACCTCCCTTTTTCAAAGGGAGGAGAACTTTCTTCCCCGCCTCATGTGGGGTTCAGCATTTCCCCCTGAAAAGAAAGTAATCCCGGAGGCCTTCCTTCCACGGACGCATTATTTTCCCGGAGACCTTCTCATAACGGGAGCAATCCAGAAGCGAAAAAGCCGGACGCTTTGCCGGCCTGCCCAATTCTTCGGCAGAAATCGGATGAACCTTTATGGCACTCATCCCTTTCTGTTTCAATATTTCCAGGGCGAACTCGTACCAGGTGCAGGAGCCCGAGTTGGTAACGTGGAAAACCCCCTCGGCGCCGCCCTCCAGCAAATCCCGGATCGCGAAGCATAAATCCCGCGTAAAGGTCGGACTTCCCTGCTGGTCATCCACGACCCGCAGCTCTTTCCCCGCTTCGGCCTGGCGGAGAATGGCTTCGACGAAATTTTTCCCGCGGGGCCCGTAAAGCCAGGCAGTGCGGACGATCAGATGATCCACCCCCGAATCCCGGAGGAGGATTTCACCTTGATGTTTCGACCGGCCATAGATGTTCAGGGGCAAGGGGGGGTCGTCCGTCTTATAGGGCCTTTGGGAAGCGCCGTCAAAAACATAGTCAGTGCTCAGGTGGATCAGCCGAGCCTGAACGGCCGAAGCCGCGAGCGCCAGATTCCGCACCCCCTCCGAATTCACAGCAAAAGCCAACCCCGCCTGGGATTCACACCCGTCCACGTCGGTGTAGGCAGCGCAATTGATGATGCCCCGGGGGAGAAGATGGGCGATTTTCTCCTGCGCTTCCTCTGCCCGGGTGATGTCTAAGTCGGGAAGATCCCAGGCCATCACCTCATAGGATGGAGAGAGAATTTCGACCAGGTCCCGGCCGAGCATCCCCTGCGCTCCGACCACGAGAAGCCTCACGACAGGCGCCCCCCGTAGTGCTTCTCGTAAAATTCCCGGTAGGCCCCGCTTTTAATTCTCCGCCACCAGTTCTCCTGCTCGGTGTACCAGCGCACGGTCTGGCGGAGCCCCTCTTCCAAGGGATACCGCGGCTTCCACCCGATCTCCTTCTCGATTTTTGAAAAATCGATGGCGTACCGGCGGTCGTGGCCCGGCCGGTCAGTGACGTAATGCATCAGGGATTCGGGCTTCTCGAGAATCCGGAGGATCTGTCTCGTGATTTCCAGATTCGTGCGCTCCGCCTCGCCGCCCACATTGTAGATTTCCCCCGGTTTGCCCTTCTCTAAAACGAGCTCCAAGGCCCGGCAGTGGTCTTCCACATGAATCCAATCCCGGACATTGAGGCCGTCGCCGTAGACGGGCAAGGGGCAATTTTCCAGGGCGTTGGTCACAAAAAGGGGAATGAGCTTTTCCGGAAATTGATACGGCCCGTAGTTGTTCGAACAGCGGGTTACCACCACCGGGAACCCGTAGGTCTTGAAATAGGACCGGGCGAGAAGATCCCCGGCCGCCTTGCTGGCGGAATAAGGGCTGTTGGGGGCGAGAGGGAAATCTTCCCGGAACCTGGGGTCCTGCGCCCCCAAAGATCCATAGACTTCGTCCGTGGAAACCTGGACGAACTTTTTGACCTTGTGGCGCATGGCGGCGTGGAGCAGAACCTGAACCCCTACCACGTTTGTCTGGATGAACACGTCCGGCTCGTAGAGGCTGCGGTCGACGTGCGACTCCGCCGCAAAGTTGACGACCCCCTCGATTCCGCTTGCCAACAGGCGGTCCACCAGTTTTCCGTCGCAGATGTCTCCCCGCACGAATTCATATTTTGGAGATTGGTTCAAATCGGAAAGATTTTCCAAATTCCCGGCATAGGTCAGTTTATCGAGATTGAGGATTCGATAATCTTTCCCGCTCTGCAGCAGAAAATGGATAAAGTTCGATCCGATGAAACCGGCCCCCCCGGTCACCAGAATTTTCATCTCGTTTCCTCCCCCGAATAACTCCGTTTGCAACCCATTCGTTTTGGGGCCATGAAAGTTGCCATACCTCCCTTTGGATCACACGCCTCTTTCCCTTCTCCGTGGAGACCGGAGGGAAGGGAAAAAACAATTGAGAATTCATTTCTTTCTCTGCGCTCTCGGCGTTCTCGGCGGTGAATAGTTTTTTTCGCCCGGCTTTTATCCATCCTTTCGCGACCAATCATAAGGGATCTCCGTCCCCTGAGCCGGGAGACGATATTCATCCGGTTCCTGGTAATTATAGGTTTCGGTCGGGCAGTTGATCACCATCGCTTCCTCCGCGCTGATGCATTTGAAGCCGTGGTAAACCAGAGCCGGAATCTGCAGGAGAACGGGGTTGTGCTCCCCGAGGAAAAACTCGTTGATCTCTTTGTGGGTGGGAGATTCCGGGCGCCCATCATAAAGCACGACCTTCATCATGCCCTTCACGCAGACAAAGTGGTCCACCTGTTTCTTGTGGTAATGCCAGGCTTTAACCACCCCCGGGTAGGCGGTGGTCAGGTACACCTGCCCGAACCGGATGAATAGATCATCGTCGGACCGGAGCATTTCCATCAACCGCCCCCGTTCGTCGGAGATCACCCTCAACTTCTTTGTCTTTACGCCCTGAATCATGTTTCCCTCGCCCAAAAAGTGTGTGACCCCAAACATCAGATTTTTGTCCGGTAACTCGGTTATTTCCTCCCCCTTGATGGAGGAGGGCGTGGGGGTGATACCGGATCAGAATATAAATGGGTTTGCTTTGATCCCCACCCCTCTCCCGCAAGGGGAGAAGTGGGTCCGGTTGAAAATATGAAATGGGAAAAGCGTCGCCTACATTTTGTTTGCCCCGGTTTGTGCTACTAAATTACTCGCGCGAAGCAGCGAGTCGAAGGTGCCCGCATCGGTCCACCATCCGTCCAGGATGTCGTAGGTAAGGCTGCCGCGCCGCAGGTACTCGTTGTTCACGTCGGTGATTTCCAGCTCCCCCCGGTCGGAGGGTTTCAAGGTTTTGATGATTTCGAAAACCGCGGCGTCGTACAGGTAGATTCCGATTACGGCGCAGTTGGATTTCGGGGTTTTCGGCTTCTCCACGATGCCCCTGATCTTCCCGTCCACGATTTCAGGCACTCCAAAACGATGGGGATCCGGAACTTCTTTGAGAAGAATTTTGGCTCCCTCCTTCTGTTCCTCAAAGGAGCGCACGGCCCGGGCAATATTATTTTCGATCAGGTTGTCTCCGAGAACCACGCAGATCTTCTTCCCGTCGGCAAAATACTCTGCCAGGTCCAAGGCCGCGGCAATACCCCCCTCCCCTTCCTGATACGTATAGTTGATGTGTTTGAGTCCGAATTCCTTTCCGTTCCCTAAAAGGCGCAGGAAATCGCCGGCGTTGTTTCCCCCCGTGACGATCAGGATATCTCGGATCCCGGCATTGATCAGGGTCTGGAGGGGGTAATAGATCATCGGTCGGTCATGGACCGGGAGCAGGTGCTTGTTCGTGATTTTGGTCAAGGGGTATAACCGGGTTCCCAGTCCGCCGGCTAAAATAATTCCTTTCATCTTTCCTCCTGGGCATTATCGGCCAACGGCCGAATAACGGAATCCCGCCTGTTTCATTTTGGCAGGCTCATACACGTTGCGCAAATCGATGAAAACCGGGCTCTTGAGAAGCGATTGCAGCCTGGGGAAGTCCAGATTGCGGAACTGGTTCCATTCGGTGAGAATGACGAGGGCGTCGCACCCTTTGGCGGTGTCGTAGGGGTCCTTCCCAAAGACGATGTTCTTGAGGAAGCTCCTGGCATTTTCCATGGCTT
>Ga0315276_10002718_pt1 | contig 16195 bp, 31 predicted proteins | sample YL17G05_0_MG_FD_204542 | JGI IMG/M metagenome (GOLD analysis project Ga0315276, IMG submission 204542) | Sediment microbial communities from Yellowstone Lake, YNP, Wyoming, USA - YL17G05_0 | ecosystem: Environmental > Aquatic > Freshwater > Lake > Sediment | place: USA: Wyoming | collected... | reverse complement strand
CACTCAATTCTTTTAGTACAAGTAAAACTTTTTCTGAATAATTTTCATCGTGCCAATCAAAAATTGCGAAATATTCTTCATCTGCTGGACTAGGAGGTTCAATCTGATCCCAAACACCAACAAGAAAACAATTAGAGAATTCCTCTTTTAATTTAGTTGCCATTTCTGGCTTACAATTATGAATAATCAAAAGATTAGCTTTATCATCCTTAGTAAACTTAGAAATCATATTATGAAGATACCAATCCTCAAAATTAAAATATTTATCTACCAATTGTTCGAATTCTTCGATAAATTCATAATATTGCTTAGTACGATTTCCATCCCAACCAACTTTATAAGAAAGCATACTAAGAACGTTCCGATCATTTAGATTCCAAACCCAATAATCATTCGCTTTGGCAGTTTCAATAAATTTAGTTTTACCGCCACTAACACCATTTAAAATAATAATAAGTTTTCCCATTTTTCTCCTTTGTAAAATAATAATGTAATATTTCCCTGATCATTAATCTTACCATATAATTTGTATTTTGTCAAGGTATATTAGATAGTAGACATATATTGTTGATTATCCGATATAAAATTTTCCTTTTATTCGATTGAAATTACTGGATTTTCAAGTTTATTTTCTTCATCTGGAAAATAGTATACAAATTTATCTGATTCCATAACAGACCATACATTCCAATATTTGTCATAATATACAATTTCTATATCCCCATATTTTTCTTTAAATCTTTTTAAAATTTCAATAGAATCAGATAATAACATAGAATCCACCTTTTATTGAGTTGTATCTTTGTATTCTTCATTTGCACAATATGCGTAAATTGTAAATCCATCTTCTTCCGTTCCTGTCTCGGACATTCCATCGTTATATGCAGTAATGGGAAAATCATAATTTTCTGGATCATAACCATAATCATCAAAAAAAGCAGACGCAGGTTCTAAACAATCTACTTCTATCCCCTGATCCTTATGCATTTTATCCCAAATAAAATCACCCACTCGCCATCCGGTAAGAACGTCTTTACGCACGATATCATAATGAAGAGGATGCCTTGGACAATATACACAATAACAAGTTGTTTTCATTTTTATTCTTCCGGCAAATATTCTTTTACAGTTTCAGGATGAAAACCAACAGCTAACATGAACTGTCTAAAATTCTGAACCACCCAAGCTGCTTCAGTTAAATCCCCTTGGGAACTAGTAAATTCCGTAATAGTCTTATCGTCAAACTCATTTACAAATTCTAATTTCATATATAGTTTTGACATTTCATCTTCCTTTACAATAAAATTACTTTTTTATCGTGGGTGTGTTTCTTCAAGAAACTTTTCTAATGTAATTTCAACATACCCGTTACCAGTCCTATCCCATAAGAAAATCTTATCCTGGTATGAAAAAAACAATGGCATGACTAAAAAATATTGACCATTTTGATCATTCTTTACAGATTCAACGTAAAGTTCTTTTTTCTCTACTTCCTCTACCTCAACCTTTTTTGAAACTGGTTTTGGGGAACTTGCTACCGGACTTGTACTTTTAACCATTTCCTCTTTCTCCTTTATATTTTGAACTAATAATTTTATATTTGTTCCATGCCCACATTGAAGATTGTAATAGCGTTTTCCTTTCTTTGTATAAATTTCGTTTTCAGAAACTTCTATGCTTTCTAACACCCCATTCCTACTTTCGGGGTCTTCTTCAATAGAAAAAGGCCACGAATCTGTTCCACGCCAATAATATACTGTTTCCATAGTATTTATCCTTTATAATAAAATTTACTTTTTATTCTTCTTCTTTTAGAACAATTCCTTCTGCCCATCTTTTTTTGACTTCGAATAATGCGCTGATTAACATATCAGTTTCTTCTTCAGTAAAAATGAAATGGACAAAATGATGCGGTTCATTCTTATATAACTTGGAAAATATGATAGACGTTTGATTTTCCGATAATGCGGCTATAGCTAAAGATTGATCAATAACAAAATCATCGTGCCAAGATGGTTCAAAATATGCAGTCTCTATATCTCCTGGCTCATGTTTATTAGTTCCTTTATATGCTCCCATTATGCTAAATCCTTCTCTTCAATTTGAATAGTTACTAATTTTCCTTCAGTAAATCTTGCATAAAGATCAACCCATATACTTTTATCATCCTCCCTTTCGTATGAAGAATAAGCATGTAAATCCCCATGAAATTCGAGTTTATCTGCATGTTTGGCTATTACTTTCCATTTTCCAAACCATGTTACTAAACTACTTTCTGTTTTTGGTTCTTGTGTGTCATCCTCATCAAATGTATATGAATTCCAATAATGATAAAGATAACCATCTGGTGTAATTTTTAATAAGTCCATAGAAGGTTCAATCACGCCTTTTGTCTGCCAATCTTTCAACTCCCAATATTTTTCTGGAAGTAATTCTTTAGCTATTTCCACGTATGTAAATAATCCCATTTTAACTCCTATAAAACCTTGCTTTTATTGTTCTTATAATTGATCTAGTAATTGCTGATAAATCGCATCGATATCTGTATCCCCATCATCTGTCCAAACAGAGGGAGAACTATCTAAATCTATAAAATCTGGTAAAACAAAACACCAATTATTTCCAACTTTAGTAACAGTCATTTCTTTTTTTTCCATAATTTTTCCTATAAATATTTGATTTTATTTTTCTTCATATTCTATTGATCTTTCAATTACGAATTCAATTTCAACATAGCTAGTAGATACTGTTATAGAAAATCCTCCAGAACAAACTGTTGCTTTCACTTCATCTTTTAAGAAATAAAATAACGCGCTTCCATATAACTCTTTACACATTGCTATCATTTCTTCTATAGTAGGATAATCACTCGAACCATACCACTTCCAATTCAGAAATTCCATTACTTTGCGCGTATTAACAAAATCAAATTTGTTTAATGCTTCATTAAATAATTTATCAAGTTTTTCTTTCATTTTTCCTCATAAAACAAGAAGTTTATAATAAAATTGTCTTTTTATTCTTTACTTAATTCTGCATCAAAATTGAACTCCAAACACTTACGGCTGGCTAAGTAATCGCACAAATGCGTAAATCGCTGTGAAACAGTTTTCGGCTTAGGCAAAACAATTTCTTTTGTGTTATAAGTATAATTCCATTTTCCCATATGAGAACTTATATTACCCGCCATAAATTCAAACTGTTCTGGACTGATCATGGTTTTAAGTTTATCGTCCTGTGATAGTTCAAAGACCACCATTAGAGGATGTTTAGCTTGTGTATATTGCTCATGGTTCTTTCCCAACTTAAAACCATCATGGAGCATTAGCCCAACTAGAATTAAATCTTTTTCATCATCAGTAAATTCCCATAAATCTGTTCTAAATAATTCAATAGCAATTCTAGTTGCGGCAATTGTGTGACGGGATAATCCTCCATTGCCAGATGCATAATTGGGGTGATATTTATTTGAACTCGATGCACCTATCTCGAAAAAATATTCCGGTAGTGATTCAATTGCTTTTTCCGCAAATAATTTAATTTGTGGATTTTTGATATATGATAATTCTTTTTCAAACGTTTTTACTTTGTCCATTTTTTCCTTATAAAATCTTTATTCTATTAAAATCCAATCAACTCCCAAAATATAACAGGCTCTTTACATTCCCCGATATAATGATAGCATCTAAATATAATTTGATTTTCACATTTTGTACAATGCCCTGTTCCATGTACTAAACCCCAATTAAAAGTTCCAAATAAACCTCCTAAATCACTGCGGCATTTAGGACATTTTGGCTCAAGTAGTATAACCTTTTTACCTTTATCCAAAAAATCCTGTTTAGTTAAGTGACAGCCTTTAACTTTGTTGATCTCATCAATCTGATCTTGAGAAATATTTAATTCTCCAAGAAAAAATACTTCCCCAAATTCTTTAATAGCCGCTTCAGAAAATGTTTCAAAAGTTTCTTCCATTAAATTATTGCCCTTTGATTTAACATTGCATTATCTAATACGTTATCGCGTACGTGCGCATATATTTGGCTCGTTGTATTTATCGATGCATGTCCTAAACCTATTTGCAAAATTTTGATATCAGCGCCACTTTCAAGAAGATTTGCGGCAAAAGTATGGCGCAAAGTATGTGTATGAATTTGGGATAATCTTTCCTCAGATAAACCCGCTTTCCTACCAATAAATTGAACTCTCTGTCTGATAGCTTCTCCAGAATATTTACTACCCATTTTAGAAACAAATAAATAAGGAGTTGTATCACCATACTTTTTATTTCTGATTTCAATATAATCGCCCAATAATTCAGCTAATCTAGGTTCTAGAATAAGTCTGCGTTGTTTATTGCCTTTACCACGAACAATAATGTGATCATTATTGAAATCTTCTACACGCAAAGTTACTAATTCGTTTCTCCGTAAACCAGTACTAAGTAAAACAGCTAAAATAAGTTTACTTTCTAGTTTATCACATGCTCTAATCATAGCATCAATTTCGTCTAGAGTTAAAAATGCAGGAATATTTTTCTCTGTCTTTAGATATTGAAGGCGATCCAAAGGAGACTTCTTCAGATATTCATTTTCTACTAACCAATTGAACAAAGATTTCAATGGTCTAAAATAGGCGTTAGCTGTACTGCGCTTAACTCCCCCTTCAACCAATTTTGATTGATATAAACGACATTGAGAAATAGTAATCTTCTCAACATCATTAAACGATTGAACATTTAAATAACTAAAAAACTTATCAATCACCAAGGAATAATTATAAAAAGTTCCTTTTGAATCGTTAAGTTTTACAAAATCTAGATATTCTTTTACTTCAGCAATATTTTCGTATGACATATTTTTCTCCTAGTTTATATATTTTTTATTGTAATAAAAGTATATCACACTATCTGCTATTTGTCAAGGGGCAATAACTTAAAGAATCTCTCGTCTATGAGCTTTCCATTTTTATCATAAGTCATCTCAGAGGTATAATCGAAATCATCGGTATAAATGATAACTTTATCTACTCCATTTTTTGTTCCAACAAGAAATGCAATATCTAATTCTTGACATAGCCAGATCATCTTTTCATAATCGTTCATTTTAGTCCCATAAGTCGGAAAAATATTTTTTCAATAATTCAAAACCTGTTTCATATTTTTCAAGTAATTCGTCATAGCCAAGTTTTCCAGGGTATAGACTTTCTTCATCTATTTTTGTATATGCTTCAAATCCTTCTGCAATTTGATCCAAGATATTATTCCATTTTTCTATTGCTTTTTTATCACTTTCATCTGATGTATTATAATTCTTATCAATATAATCCTCATCGTTATACATGCTCATAGGATAACCAATTTTATTCTCTTTAAGCTTTCTTACCCATAACGGTATGGATTTAGCCAGATGGCTATCGATACTCCAGACTATGCGCTCGTCAAAAGAAAACACTCTTTGCCAAGCATACTTACATTGTCTATAACAAGACTTAAAAAATTGCCAAGGATGAATTATTAAATAAGAAACATTATGCCCATCAAAACCATTATAAAAAAATCTGTCAATTAATTTCCATCGCCAAGATTGTTTATATTCCCTATCCCATTGCTCTAAAATTTTAGAACTAATTTCTACTCCATTAGTATCAATTACTTTCATTTGAATTTTTTATCCATTTATTCCAAGCTATATAATTGTTTTTTTGTACAAATTCATCCAAATCTAAATACTCGGAATAATTAAGTTCCCACTCTTTAAATAATCGGGGATAATTATCTTCCATCCATTCCTCAAATCTTTTTGCTTCTCTAGAATCAATCATTTTTCCTCAATAATGAACAAAAGAATCATATATATAAACTACTTCTGCACCCTCCCAAAAGTAATTAATATACTCACTTGTTCCAAAAACATATGTTTTATTTGGAATTATCCAAATAGGATTCAAATTATTATAGTAATAGAAATAGGTTATCATAAAAGATACTTTTTATTCTACGTCATCATTAATTCCGCATTCCTTACATTGATCCCATAAGAGAGAAATGGCACTACTTTCATACCAATCTCCTCTTTGTAAATAATAGCAATATCCATTTTCTTGAGATGAAAATTCCTTCTCTAATTTCCAGAAAGGACATACTCCATTTTCATCATAACAATAAATGCCCCAAGGAATTTTATCTTGAAGTTTTAATAAAGTTAAAACTGATTCATTCATTTTTTCCTCATAAAACGTGTCTTTTATTATAATTCAATTGAACATTCAATTTGATTACCCCAAGCATCCCAACCCTCAAATTGTTCTCTAGCAAATAATTCAATTCTCGGCAAATCTCCACATAATTTTACAATTTTTTCTCTTACTTCATCTGGTTTTCTAGAATGTTCTCGTATGGTAGCAAATATTTGTTCGGTATAAAGATAATTAAAATCTAAATTTTCAATTACTTGCGATATACCCTTATCAACTCTTTTCGGATTTCCTTTAGTTGCTAATAAACAAATTTCTGTATTAGCCCTAGTCCAATATCCTAGACCAAAAAACATTGTGCTAGCTATTTTATTTTTTTTATACCAGCTAAATCCAACTGTTTTGTAAACAAATCCCCATTTTTTTATACATTCTAATCCCTGCTCAAGTAAAGGATTTGTAACCCATAAAAATAAAACACTATTATCTTCAGCAATAGATTGTATAGGAAGATTATAAATATCTTCTATATCCATACAGCTATAGTGTAATTCGGGTGATTTCTTTTCCTTTCCTTTTTCAGAATATGTTTTAAAAGTCCAAGGAGGATCAGCATAAATAATATTATATTTTTTATTCGTCATAAGGTTCGCTTTTAAAAATTGCTTTGTCAATTGCATAACATATAATTTTTTTAACAAATTCTCTAGACATATATTCAGAATCTATAATGAGTACCCCATCTTTTGATTTAAAAGAAATTAATCCGAATCCTAAATGATGAATGCTCCAATCAATTAATAACTCAGAATTGTCAAAAGCACCCGAAAACGATGGCTCTGCATAAATAATATCTTCTTCTATAAAATCAACCATTATAAATCCTTTACAAAATCTTTAAATTCCTGCAATTGTTCTTTATCAATAGCTATTTCAAAAGCGAAAAACTGTTTACCTCTAATCATCATCCATGCGTTTTTTATCCTAGTCCAAATAATATTAAAAACTCCTGTTTGCTCTGCATAAAAAGAATCTATATAATGACTAATGAATAGTTCCTGATCATCAAACCAATTAAACTCTAAATGTTCAGTACGGCAATTGCACCATAATTCAAATCGTTTATCTGCCATTAATTTTCCTTTTTATATTCGTCTAATAATTTATTGCAATAAGCATCCACTTTATTATTCCATTCATTATTAGAATGCCCTTCGCATTTTTGGAAAGTAATATCATCAAATTCAGAAACTAAATCTAATAGCCAACGCCACAAACCAACATTTTTTATTGGTTTATTCCTGGCTGTTTCCCATCCATTTAATTTCCATTTCAAAGACCATTCATTTATACCAGATATAACATATTGGCTGTCAGAAATTACAATAGTTTTTATAGTCTTATTTTTTATTTTATTTAATGCTCCAATTGCGGCTGATATTTCACAAATATTATTTGTAGTATTTTCTATAACTTCTCCAAATTCCGTTATATTTTCTCCATATTTTAATATAACAGCCCATGAACCCAAATTATTATCAAATTGATTTCCGCGTGTTGCTCCATCTATATATGCTTCGATTATTTTCATAGTTATCTCCTAGAAAAAAATATTCTTGCAATACCAAGAATACTTTTTCAATTCATAAAAATAATACCTAAAAACCTTATCCGTCAATAATATCAATTTCTTCTTTAGTATCATTGCTGTTATCACTAAATATGTCAATCACTTGATCTTCATCGTCTTTGTGCCACCAATACTTTATATTTTCTCCGCCAAAATATTCTGCTGGATCAATTGTTACTTGCTCATCTGGTACATAATAAAGTTTACTTTTGTGCTTGAGCTTGTACCCATACATAATTTTATCCTTTCGGTGGACGCTTGTGAAAGAAAAATATCATAAATCCAAGCCATCCAAATATAAATAGAACTAAAAAACAAGCAAAAATATAACCAAATATTGAAGCCAAGTCCATGATGACGCGCCCTTTAAAGTTGCAATAAAATAATTAATTGATTTATATGGCTAGATATAATTGGTACTATTTGATAAGCAAATAATGCAAACAATATAGCACCAGCTATTGCAGTAGGCCAACATAATAAGCAATAAAAAGTAATCCATAAAAGTTCTATTTTATCAGTCTGACGGTAGTTCATCTTTTGCCTTCTTTAGAGGTTGCCGATAAGCATTCTCTACTATCCTTAGAAAATTAGCCCTGCTTGCATATAATTTCTTTACAACACATTCGGCAAAACCGACTTCTTCAATAAATGGCTCGCCCTCTGCACATTTTACAATAGTCTTAGAACCATCTTTCCAAATAACTACTGTAGTTCGATTATTAAAAATTACTTGTTCTGGAACAGGATCGAAATCCTTCTTAGGAGTACCGGTCATAACAGAACCGCCATAACTAAAAACCCATTCTATATTATTGCTATTACTATAAGTAACCATTTTATTTCCTCTCGTAAACGTATTTAATATAATTTATATTACCACATTATTAATTATTTGTCAAGGTTATTTGTAAGGTTCGTTCATTAACTTTTCGTATAAATCTATCCTCTCTTGAACGTGATCATCGAGATATTGAGTCTTAGAAAATTTATAAGGTTCTTCAGCTACACGTTCTTTATGTTTTGGATAATTTTCAATCATTTCGGTAATTACTTCTTCCCAATTTTGACTACCGTTTTCAGTAAAAATACCATTAGAAGCTAAATGATTATAATTCGGAAAATTAGTGGCAATCCAAGGAATTTGCAAAGCACAGCATTCTAGCGGTTTAATTTGACTTCTGCGTTTGTCATACTCTCCAAATAGAGGAATAGTATAAATATCTATACTTTTCATCAATGCAGGATATTGCTCAGCATGAACAAAAGGAGAATGAATTTTTCTACCATCAGGGACATCCACAAGATCAAATACTCGTTTATCTCCAGTTAAAAATAGATTTACGTTGTCATATTTTTTTATTATTCGTTGGTATGCTTTTAATAAGCCGGATGATTCGAAGCTGTCTACATGGGATAAACTTCCTGACCAGCCTAACCATATGCCTTCATGCGGGAAAAGAGGCTCAACATTATCATATCTCCCTGGCTCTAAATAATTATGGATCAAATAGGTGTTATTTAAATGGCTCCAATCATCAGCAAGTGCTTGAGAAACTACTTCGATACCTTTCACCATTTGCATACCCCAAGCAAACTGCTCTAAGGGTAAAGGTTTCATGTAACTAATTTTTTCTATATTAGGAACTTTTGCAGATAAAAATTGAAATACTTGATTAGCAATTTCATTTTTAGTAGGATTATCTAAACCAGCCCAAGCTTCAAGATTACCTGGATCAACCATCATATTCATTATTCTAGTAGTGATATTTGATTCAATGTATTTAGTTTCACCATATTTCCAGAAATTATAACTTACGTTTTTGGGATGGATTATTTGATAAGCATCGTCAAAAATCGCTATAATTGTTTTACCTCTAACTTTCCAGTAAGAAATCATAGTCAGAGCATCACCGAAAAAATTTCTTTCTACAATAATAGCATCGGCTTCAGAACAAAGTTTTTGAGTCTCTTCATTATTACTTATCCACTGACTCATATGGATATATTTGGCGGTATGCGTTCCTGTCCTATTTATAGCATTGAATGGAGCCATAATATTATGGATAGAACAATTCATCTCTTGCGGATTATCCGCATAAATTCCCAAAAAAAAATTAGACATAATAGATAGTTTTTCTCCTATAAACCAAAGTCTGCTGGATTTAAATTTCTTGCGCGGAGGGAATTGTTTTGGTTTTCAATAACCCATTCTTTATTGGTAGCATATTCTCGCCATTTCTTATACAAATATGGTAAATGATCAGTATAACCTTGGCGAGTTCCGGTCATCTGCGAATTATCCAACCTAAAAGAACACTGACAATCAATAATCTTAGTCTCATAAAAATAATAATATCTTGACATCTCAACAGAATGCGCCCAATCTTCACTCGTTGTTAAAGATGTGTCAAATAAACCACCTTTTTCTTGCGCTCTCCTAGACCACATTAAGCAATTACAAGGGCAAACATTTTGTACAAGTATTAGATCGTTATAATAAGGAGAATCCCAATAAAGAGAACTACCCTTTTCAGCATATCCATTATCTGTTTTTTCATAGTATACTCTTAATGCCCTGGAGTAAACAATGTTTGCACTTAATTTTTTCATTCTATTCATGCGAAATTCAATAGTCTCATTGTATAGCTGATCATCGTCATCCAGCATAATAAAATAATCGCCAGAGGCATAGGATAAAGCTACATTCCTTGTTCCTGCTAAATCTAGATTTTTTTCATTAGTATAGTATTTTATTCTACTATCTTTAAAAGAATCTACAACAAATTTAACATCATTGCCAGCATCATTTACAACTAAGCATTCCCAATTCGGATAAGTTTGTTTAACTAGGGATTGTAAAGTTAATTGTAGCCACTCAGGGCGATTATACGTGGGCGTTAAAATTGATACTAATTTATCATTCAAATTTAAATAAGTCATGTTTTAATCCATCTCAATATCTTGATCATTGAAGGGTTTCATAATCAAATCTCTATATCTTTGAACAATTATATCACAATTCTTAGGATAAATTACATCATCAAACCAATGTGCAATTTCTGGAGTTTTTCTCGTTCCACCCCAATATAATTCTGAATCATAAGCCACCTGATAACATCCGACTGTCCATCCCTTTTGAAAAGCAATCCAGCAGGCATTAGTGTCATCCTGCCCTTGAGGGTAAAAACTCTCATCAAGATAGCCAATCTCTTCCATTTTAGCATGATCCCATAAAACAGGGCCACGATTAATTATAGAACGTATATAAAAATATTCCCTAGGAGAATTAGCATCTCTTCCTGCCAAATTAATCCATTGTAATATTCCTTTTTCATCGATCATACAATCAAGCGCATCTCTTCCTGTTACACCAAAAACATTGGGAAATCTTTCAAAAGGCTTCATCATGCGCTCATCGTATCTTGGTTCAGTACAAATCATATCGTCTTGGAATGTAAGAATATAAGGACATTCCGCTGATTTATAACCCACATTGCTCGCTTTTACTTCCCAAACATCAGGCGTATAAATAATCTTTACAGGAATTCCGCAAATGGGTAAAACTCTATCAATTTCTCTTTCGGTATTATCGGTACAACCATCAATAACGATGATTAATTCTTTTACATTTTCTGTTTTATTTTCAATCATTCCTTTGATAACAAAACCAATAATATTCTCTTGGTTATGTACAGGTAAAACTAAACTGATACTTTTATCTTTTATTAAACTTTCCAATTAACTTTCTCCTTTTAAAGATTATGATCCTTAATCCATTGTTCATGCTGATAAGGTTTCCAAGCCATGAAATCACTAGGATAATGAGCTAAGACTTCTTCAGCTTGTGCATTCCAAGCCGGAGGATACAATTGCGGAAATTTACTAACAATATATAATCTATAAATTAATCCCAATTTTTTATTTCTTTCGGATTGCATTCCAGATTTTTCATGTATTCTATAATAAAATAATTTTTTAGGAATATGCTTTCCGTACCACCCTTTAGCGCCTAGTGCAATCCAAAATTCCCAATCTTCCCAATATCCAAAGTTCTTTTCGTCAAAGCCGCCTACATCATTAAATGCCTGTCTACGAATTAATGAACAACTACAAACAAAATTCTGCTCTAGCATATTATGAAAATTATATTCAGGCTGTTCCCAATAAGTATTAGCACCATCAAAATGCTGAGTATCCGTATAATAAAATCCATAATCTTCGCCCTTAGCAACTTCAGCCCAAACATTCATTAAAAATTCAGGATGAATTTTATCATCTCCGTCCATAAAAACCAAGTAATTACCCAACGCTTTGGTCGCACCATAATTTCTAGTTCGGGATAAACCTATGTCGTTTGTTTTGTATACAGAAATACTATTCCCCTTATGTAAATAATTATCTATTATTTTTTGAGTATTATCTGTACTCCCATCATTAATAATAATAAGTTGATATAGATCAAAGGTTTGAGATAAAACACTTTCTATTGCTTCACCAATATATTTTTCTTGATTATGCGTACTAAGTATTATAGAAATCAAAATCAATCTCCTGGTGACAAGCATTAGGTATAAAACCTACAAGTTTATTCACATCTATTCTAACACCATTTTCGTATTTTGTCAAGAGATTTTCTATACTATATTCCTCTTTTGATCCACTTCTATTCCCATTATTGGGATTCACTCGATTAACTGGAGCGCAGAAAGCCACACTTTTTTCATAACAAGCCATATAGGGATGAGTAACTTGAAAATATTTCTTACAAAAATCCATAACATATTCCAACTCATTAGGATTATGATAATTACAATTATCTAATATTGGGTAAATATCCTCTATCCGGTATACTGATGAACTTAATTCTATCGGGTATCCGAAATCTAATTCTTCGTTCACCCAACTCCACAAAAGAATTTTTTTATTAATAACCTTATGTGGAGGGATTACTTGTTCTTTTGCGGTGGGATAAGAATAATGCGTATTTAATCCAAGACGTAAACTAAATCCTAAAACATTATGCTCATCCAATAAACGAGTGCCATCTATAGTACGAAATTTTTCAACAAATATATTATCATCTGTTAAAAACATAATATATTTATAATTACCTATTATTTCTAAAACATTTTTTCTAAAATCTGTTTCACGAAAAAAAATCACACCTTTATTTTCATTGGCGACCTTTTTATAAGTATTATCAAAGCGCTCATCATCAACTCGATATAATACATTAACATCTGTATCTTTATAATCAGAACATAATTCTCGCAAAGATTTCAAGCAAGCATCAAGTTGTAAAGGACGTTTATAACTAAAGATAAGAACTACTGTTTTATTCATAATTTATAACCAGATTTTACTGCATCTTCGTGGAACATACGTACAGTATCCTTGCTGAATTCAAACAAATCCTTTCCTATTAAATCCAGTTTATTTATCAGGTCTACCCCTAGCGTGATAATGTCAGCCCCGCTATCTTCAGCTTGCTTTATGTTACTTAGCTCCCGCGTACTGGCCCATAAAATTTGCTGTTTAGGAAATTTATGATAATGGGCATAAGCTATAAAGTGTTCTGGATTATAACCGCAATCTGAAATTCTTCCTGCAAATATAGAAATGATTCCGTCTCTATCACCTAATAATTTTATAGCATTATTTATTTGATGATAGGTAAAGATGCAAGTTAAATTGATTTTAATATTATCTTTTATTAAATTTTCAACTAATCCGCTTATATAAATTCCTGTAGTAAAAAATGGGGGAATTTTTATATATACATTTTCTCCCCATGAAGCCATTATTCTAGCTTCTCGCTCTGCACCATCCCAATTATCCGAAAATACCTCAAAGGATACAGGTAATTTAGTCAGGGATAATACTTCTTTAGCAAATTTTTCAAAATCAACAACTCCTGCTTTCCTCAACAATGATGGATTAAATGTATATCCTTCCACAATAGAATTATTTTTTAGTTTATGCACATCCTCTAGGGTGCATCCGTCAGCAAAAATTTTCACTCTAACTCCTTTTTAAAAATATTAATAATTTCTTTTACTGAATTTACAACATAATCTGCATTTTCTGGCTTCGGTTCGTCATACCCGTAATCAACAAATATTGTCCTGCACCCAACATTTTTACCAGCATCTATATCAGATTTCCTATCCCCGATCATCCACGATTGAATTAAATCTATATGGTGATCCTGTTGAGCAAATCGTAATAGACCGCTTTTAGGTTTTCGACATTCACACTCGTCCTCATCCGAATGATAACAATAATATATATCATAAATTTGTGAAAGATTTTTATATAAATAATCCGTAATATTTTGCACATGATTCCAAGTTTGAATGCCCCTGGCTACGTCTGGCTGGTTGCTCACCACGATATTTAAAAAATCCTTATCTTGCGTGTAGCTTAATAATTCTTCTATTCCCTCTACTAATTTAGTAGCGCTAACATTAGCAGGAGGATAAGGCTTATTAGCAACGACATATGCTTGATTTATAATACCATCACGGTCAAAAAAAATTGCTTTGCTCATCTTATAGATTCCCATTTAGCATAATGCAATTGTAAACTCGGATGCGAAACCAATAAATGTAAAATAATTGATTGAAAAGATTCAGTATGTGGAGTAATCCGATTAATAGAAAAAGTTGGTATTTTAATTACAGCGTCTCCATTTTCATAAGTATATCCTTCTTTTCCTACAATACCTAAAACTTTACTTCCGCGTTCTTTCGCAAAAATTATTGCATTGATCAAATTTACCGAAATCCCTTTTTCTAAACTTCCGCCGCCTACTGACAATATCAAAATGGCATCGTCCATCATTAAATTACTTTCTAATAACCAGTTGGAAAAAACCTTTTCCCAACCATCATCATTAGTTATGGCTGTTAATTCGCTAACATTATCGGTTGGAGCATAAGCTTCAATTCCCGCTAATTTTCTAAAATCATTAACTGCATGACTGGCATTTCCAGCACTACCACCAACGCCTAAAATAAACAATCTTCCATTTCTTTTTCTAAGTTTGACTAATTCATTTGCCATGTTTTCCACATCATCTCTATTGACAGAATTAGCTATCCAACACACCTCTGATAAATAATCATCTGAAAACATTAAATTTTCTCCTTATTTTTTAAGTACTCATCCAGTTCTCTTATACCATTAAATGAACCGATTTCATAAAATCTATTCTTGGCAACATAAGATGTAAGTTCATTTTGTTTTAACATTTTTAAAAAGACTTCTTTTAAATCGAATTTTTCTTGGTCAAAGCCATCAAGGGCATGTTTATTGAAAACACTAACTCCGTAATCAATATGCATCATGCCTTTGGTATTTTCTTTGCTATAAGATATAATTTTTCCATCTTTATATTCTACATTGCTTTTATCAAATTTTCCATCATTTTTATAAATAGTCATTAATGCTAATTTTTTATTATCTATAAATTTTTGTTGAATGGATTCATAATTCAACTCAAGATAACTATCACCATATATAACGAAAAAATCATCTCTCAATAATGGAAGTGCCTTCTTAATAGAGCCAGCAGTTCCAAGCAAATATTCACCATCATAAGCAAAAATAATATTTAATCCGAAATTTTTAGAATTAATAAAATCAACAATTTGATTTCCTAAATAGCCAACACAAATACAAACATCTGTAAATCCATTGCTTTTTAATATCTCTAATTGATGAGCGATAAAAGGTTTCCCATTGATTTCAATCATAGATTTAGCAAGGTTTCTTGTGATGGGCAAGAGCCTAGTTCCTAGCCCCGCACACAGAATCGCTATTGGAAACATTTTCATAATAGAACCTTTGTTCCTTCAAAATCAAAATGGAATCGGACTTCTTCTAATCCTATTTTTTGCATTGCTTCTCGTAATTTAAATTTGTTTTCAGAATAAAAAAGTAAAAATCCACGATTGCTTCCAGCCCCGATAATCTTACATCCAAGTCCGCTGTTCCTTAATCCCCATTCACGATATTCATCAATTTTACTATTGGCTACTTCTTGAGAACGCTCCTTTTTTAATTTCCATTGTTCATTGAATAGATTAGCTAGTTCTTTAAGCTGGCCTGTTTCAAGATATTTTTTACCTAACCATCCTATTTCTTTTACTCTATGCAAATTTTCTATCATCTCGACATCATTTTCTTCGGTCTTGATAGTTTGAGTTTTTAGAATCTCAGCAGCCTTACTAGAAAATCCAGTAAAAAATAAAGATAGATTATCCTCTAGATCAAATAAGGTGTGGGGATGTAATTTTACCGGATAAGCTACAACTGTATCATCCTGGTTAAATTCAAAACAAGTAACTCCGCCATATGCACTAA
>Ga0315276_10002717_pt1 | contig 16196 bp, 12 predicted proteins | sample YL17G05_0_MG_FD_204542 | JGI IMG/M metagenome (GOLD analysis project Ga0315276, IMG submission 204542) | Sediment microbial communities from Yellowstone Lake, YNP, Wyoming, USA - YL17G05_0 | ecosystem: Environmental > Aquatic > Freshwater > Lake > Sediment | place: USA: Wyoming | collected... | reverse complement strand
CCAAGTTTTCCGGGAACCTCACATCGGCATTGCTGATGAACAGCAGCACGGAGAGCTGCGCTACGACCGTAAGGATCCCGTTCAGCGAGAAAAGGACGGAGGTGATTGAAGCGCCGATCCCCTGCAGGCCTGCGAAATACGTAGTTATCGCCATTGCGGGGAAGATACCCAGAGCGAAAAGCAGAATCCAGCCGAAGGCGTCTGGCCAGACGATCGGAGAGGCGATAAGGCCGATGACCAGCAGCATGATCCCGCTGATCATGAGCTCGATACCTGAGATAGGGATGACATCGTACTCCCGCAGCATCTTCGCGACCATCACGGCGGACGAGGCTAGGAAGAACGAGCTGATGATCGCCTCTAACTCCCCCCGTCCGAGCTTCAGCGAGAGCACATCCTTGTTGACGAGGACGAGGAAAACTCCCAAGAGGATGAGTAAGCCTCCGAAGACCTCCCAGCGGTTCAGCCTCTCGCCGAGGAACAGTGCGGATAGGATCACGATGAACATCACTTCCGAGGAACCTCCTCCGAGGATCGCTTCCTTGCTCGCGCCGATCAGGTTGACCGCGTCGTACCACATGAATACGCCCACGGATGCCACCAGAGAAAGGAGCATGATGTAGGACCATTGCCTGCGCCCCATCGACAGCATCAGCTTCTGCGTCGCCCTCGGTCTGAAGGCCATCAGTATCAACCCTCCGGCGATGGACGGCAGGGCTGTGACAAGGAAAATGTCGAGGTGGGCTGTCCTCAGAGCCCCTTCGACAGCGACAGCCTCGTAGGCCACGACGATGGCCGAGAAAAGGACTATCGCGATGTACTTGTTCCTTCTATTCAACGGCCCACTCGAATCCCCCAGTGCCATTCCGCATAGTTACAACTTTCTGGATTACAGACTTCTGTTCCGGTGGATTCTGGAGCATCCAGCTTTGAAAAACTCAAACTATATATACCAAAGTTCCCCCTAATTCCGATGCTAGGCTTGGCCGGGACGTTCGGCGTGTCCTTATACATCGAAATCGTCGATAGCGAGGGCGACAGCCGGGGACGTCGTAACCAATCGTTCAGGAGTCCCGAACAGCAACCGTGAGATCCTGTCCGACAGGGTCGGAGGCGGTATGTTCGTCCAGCTGGAGAGCGGGATTGCATGTCCTGATCGCGGGAACCGGGTGAGGCCCTGACGGGAGCAACCTTACCGCGGACTTACGATGCTCGTCGGGAAACGGGATCGAGGCGCGTTCGGTAAAACCCTTGAATGTGCGGTCGGCAACCCCGGTGGCCTAGCATCTTCTCAGTCGAAAAGACCGGTGATGCTTTCCTTCGTGAAATCGAAGACGACCCGCTCGGCGCTCCCAAGCTTGACGCGGAGCTCTCTTTTATTTGTGATCTTGCCGACGATGGAGACCGAAAGCCCCGTCCCTTCCAAGACTGAAGATATCTTCTTCAGCGCTTTTTCCTGCGCTGTCCCAATGAACCCAAAACCCTGATAGGCGGTGAGCCAATGGCTCAACTCCGTTCCTGACGGAAGCGCGATGTCGTCGACGCTGACCTCCGCGCCGACCTTGCTTGCCTCCAGCAGCATCGCGAGGGTCCCGATCGTGCCAGGATTGCTGATGTCCTTCGCGGACGTGAAATTGGAGAGGGCCGAGATGACCTTGTCCATCGCTTCTGCGATCTCCCTCTTTGTCCGCTTCGATGTGCAGTCCCAACTATACGGGACCCCTGGGGTGAACTCCCCCCTGCAGTCGCAGATGACGATTACGGAATCCCCCCGCTTGGCGGTCGTGGAGAGCACCGGCTTTCCTAATTTGACCATGCCCATCATGGCGACGGATATCGAATTGTGGGAAGCTTTCGGATGCAGATGCCCCCCTACCATCTTCACGTCGAATTTCTCGCAGGCGCACTTCATCCCTCGGACGATCGACGATATTGTGCGCTCGTCCTTAGCAGATATGACATTGACCGCAGCGATCGGCCTTCCTCCCATTGCGAGGACATCATGGACATTAACGAGAACTGAACAGTACCCCGCCCACTCTGGATTGCTGTCAGCCAGCTCTTCCATTATGCCATCGGCGGCAAAGACGATGTTGCATCCGTCGACGGAAAGTACGGCGCCGTCCTCCCCCTTGGCAGCGATCACGCCGGCCTCGTTCTTTGCAATGAGTCCCGAAAGAAGCCCGATGTCCGTCTTCCGCTGCAGTCCCCGATGACTCTTGACCGAAGTCACAATGTCATCGAGGAGAGCCGCCTCGCCTCCGCCCAAGGAAACTATCCCTCCTCGAGAGTCTTCTGCTTCGTCTCCGCGACGAAGGCCCTCAAGCCCGCGAGGTCTATCAGCAGGTCAGGGATCACCTTGTTGCTTGGCTGAGGATAGTTCCCGGCAGACACGAGAGCAGCGTCCGACGCGCCGATCTTGATGCCGGCCTTGACCATCACGGCGGCCGCATCCGCTCGCTCCTTGTCGGTTGCGCGCTTTGACGCCGGCGTCCCTCGCAGGCCGCACATCCGGAGCTCCTTGTCGAAGATTGCGCGCTTGAACAGCCTCCCGAGTATGAACAGAGCGATGCTCGCCTGTTTGTCCTCGTCGTCCTCCTCCTTCTTTACCAGGTCGCCGAGGCACGTGTAGACGTCTTTCTTCTTCACCTGGGATGGGCTGAACACCTTCGAGGGTTTGATATCCCTCTCCCTGAGGATTCCTACGTCAGAGAGGGCCTTAAGATACCCGCTCAATTCGAGGCGATGGAGCTTGACCCCTTTTTCATTAAGCAATCTTGAGAGGGCGCTTATCGACATCCCGTCTTCGGGGAGGTTCTGAAGAATCAGGACTCGCAGTTCCTTATCCAGCTCGAACATGCATTACCCTGATAACAGACCAGATAATAAAACATATCCAATTGTTCACAATTAGATTCTTGGCCCAACTATCGTCCAGACGATGAGGAAGAGTACGAAGACGGATATGAGAAGAGTGACGACCCCGACGATGCGATCAAGTTCCTTGTCTCCGATTGGTGGTGCGACGATCTTGTCAAGACCACTGCGCTTTCTTCTCGCTCGAACAACGAATCCCTTCATCACATCCCTGAATACAAACCCCCCATCAAGAGGCAGGGCTGGAAGAGCATTTGTCAGGCCGACCATCAGGTTTATCCAAAAGACCCAGTAGAATGAATTGAAAAGTATCCAGTAAAGCCATGCCGGCATTATAGACAGGGCGCCGGTCGGTTCGTATAGGGCGGCCATCGGACCTTCAACGGGCGTGATTCCCATGAAAGGCATGGCAATCAGCCTAAGCGACGATGTGACAAAGTCCTGCCCGTCGAACGGTTTTGAATATTTTAGAATGACATAGTCCGGATTCTGCACGCCGATCCCAAAAACGGTGCTGGTTACACCCATGTAGCTGATGTTCTTGTATTCTTCCTTGTTATTCTCCGGGAAGTTTGTCTCATAATACAGCCACTTTGAAGTCAGCGTAATGTTCGTAATGCTCTGGTTCTTTACGAACCAGTACGTTCCAGCCGTACTATTGACAATGCCGTGTTCCAGGACCGAGATGTTGACAGGGGTCATATGCGACGCATTCTCGAGAACTGAGTGAAAATCATCGAGGTCATGGATGATTGTATCATCAAGGCTCTCGATGATCATTCCGGGCTTGAGCCCGGCGTTATGCGCAGGAAGCCCCGCGTATACCTGACCGAGAACGACGCCTCCAGGAACCATCACCTTTGATTGGTTTCCATTGTAGAGAATCGTGATATTGTATGGGCTCCCTGGTGTCCCAAATGAGATATGGGATAGCGAGGAGGTGTTGGAAATCGGCCATGCGTCGATGTTGATTATCTCGCTCCAGGGAGATATGCCGAACTTCTCTGCGGGAGAATCAGGGATTGTACTAACTACGACAGCCCCATCTGATATCGGTCTTGCTGACGGGGCGAAGACGCACACTAGGATTACCAGACAGATGAAAGCGACGAAGATGTTAGTCGCCGGACCCGCCGCGTAGAGCCGGGTTCGGTTCGCCCTGGTCGTGTCCCGTATCTGCTCTTCGTTTGGCTCGACGAACGCGCCCATAGGAACAATGAGCAGTAGGATTCCCATGGATTCGATCTTGATCTTCGCGACTCTAGACAATATTCCGTGAGCGAATTCGTGGACGAAAACCGCGACGACAAGCCCCAATATGCCGTACCAAAGAGGTATGAGGGGATTGATGCCAGGCAAACCGACAAGCATCTCCGGCGACGGCGCCTGAGACGACGACATCGTCGTCACGAGGAACGCCTGCCAGATGAGCAACACCATCAATGCGATCATCGAGCCGACCGTGACACCGATCGATATCCTGCCATAGACGGTCCAAAGCTTCGCCCTCCGGGCGATCCGGTCGATGAACTGCTTGCCTCTTACCGTCTTGACCATCAAGAAGGGGCCGTAGACCTGGAAGTGAATCTTCTCCCAGAACTTCGTCTTCCATCCGAGAATAAGTATCGCGAACCAAACAAGCAGGACTATGAGCGTGAGCAGGTAGCCGTCCAAACACATCAATCCTTGGGAAGTTCTAATGCAAGAGATTAGGAGTTCTCTTCGTGATGTTTCCAGACATCGTCAGACATTGTCTCATATATGTCTGCTTCGGCTGGCATAGGCTCTTTCTCACCAATAGATTCGTGAGCGAGCCGGTGTATCTGATCCTCCTTGAGGACCCAATAATAGATGCGCCACGTCTTGCCCTTCTGCACCTGCACATCATCCTCGATGGTCGTAACGAGACCCGCCTCTTCGAGCATATAGAAGATGTCTCGGTCCTCTGGGGTCAGGCGGTTATCAACGACCTGGTTCTCGAAACCAAAGAGGTCCATCATCCTCTCAGCGAGCTTCTTGATGTCCTGCGGTGGCAGCTGCTTTGAGGCTAGAGCCTTCTCCAGCGCTATGGTCACTTCTTTGATATTTACAGCAGCCATACCATTCCCTTCGGCATATCGTGTTGCTCAGTAGAAAATGATTTTCCCTCGAAATCTTCTCAATTTTCCGGTTGGTTCCCCTGTCTTCCAGTGAGGATGCCCTCTGGCCAGAGATACCTGTAGCCAAAATATTCCAGGATGGACATCAGGATGAAAAGGAATACGACGAATGCGATCACGCCAGGATTTCCATCGGCTCCTCTGCCTATCTCGAAGCAGAGGAAGAGGTTCAGAACAGCACACCCAATGAAATACCAGTACCTGGAGAAATCGTAGCGGAGCCATTCGTTCCAGCTCATTTTGGTCCGAAGTACCCTGACCGTCTCCTCATCAGTATACTCAGGATCTTGGATGAGCTGGTCGATCTCCTCCCTTCGGCGGTCGACCTCTTCACTTGACAACTTCTTTGCGCACATGACATGCAACGAAATGCTCGTTCCCGTAGTCGACAAGGGCCGGTTCCTCAATCGAGCAGACCGGGATGGCGAACTGGCAGCGAGTATGGAACCGACAGCCGGAGGGCGGGTTAGCCGGGCTGGGCACGTCCCCAGTCAGTATTATCCTGTCCTTCCGGATTTCTGGGTCGGGTACAGGTATGACCGAAAGCAGCGCCTCCGTGTACGGGTGGGTCGGATGTCCGAAGAGCTCCGACTTTGGAGCCGATTCCACGATCTTCCCAAGGTACATGACCGCAACCCTGTCACACATGTATCGGATTGTGCTCAGGTCGTGCGAGATGAACATGTAAGTGAACCCGAAGTCCCTCTGCAGGTCGTTCAGCATATTCAGGATCTGCGCCTGGACCGATACGTCGAGCGCTGATGTCGGTTCGTCGAGCACGATGAACGCTGGGTTGACCGATAGAGCCCTTGCGATGCCTATCCTCTGCCTTTGCCCACCGCTGAACTCGTGCGGGAACCTATACAAGTGCTCGATATTGAGGCCGACTTTCTCCATGAGCTGAATCGTCTCTTTCCTGATCCAATTGCCCCTACCCCTGAAGCCCGGGAGCTTGTCCTGCCTGAGACCATCATCTATCTCCTTCCTATGGCTCACCATGATCTCAGAGGCCACTTTCTGTCGCATGAGCGACCACCATGTCAGGACTCCGGCTACGCCGATGAAAAGGACTGAGTAGAGCTTGGATGTCAGGGGTTGAACGATGTCTGCGTTGTAGTCGCTGATAATCGACGCCCATGTGCCGGCCATCAGCAGGCCGCTGCCGAGCGCCATCGCAGCGAAGAGAATCTTCCTGTCCCTTACAGTCTTGGCCGTCACCTCCAGTTTGAGCTGAGAGAGTAACGGTTCCGAGACGATGTCCTTGATCAGCATCCTCGGGTCCAGGGATGAAAACGGATCCTGGAAGACGAACTGTATCCTTGAGCGCATACGGCGGACTCCGCTCTTCGGCATGAAATTCAAGCAGTACCTGTTCGCGACATCCGATATGACCTCCTCGGACAGCCTGAGGATCATCTGTATCTTCGTCAATACATCCGAGTCCTTCTTGGCGTTCTCGAGAGCCTCCCTCAGTCGAACGGCGTCTCGGCAGATGTTCCTCTTCTTGTCAGATCTGATATCACAGGATTCCGTGCTGAGGAGACGGTTAATGGTTTCCGCCATCTCTAGCGCGGTCTTCCTGCCCACTTCTCGGGAATCGGTCAGCTTTATGATATTCTTTCGAAGCGAATCCAGCTTCTTGAAGTCTTCAACGACCGATCTCGGTGTCTCGTAGAAAACGTATCCCGCCGTGGGGGTCGTGAGCATCAATATGGATTTTCCGACGGTCGTCTTGCCGCACCCGGACTCCCCTACGAGGCCGAGCGTCTCTCCCTTCTTTATGTAGAAGGAGACTTCGTCGACCGCCCGTACATTCCCTATGAGCCTCTTCAGCAGTCCAGCCCGAATAGGGAAGTACTTCTTCACCCCGACGACGTCTATCAGGTTGGGCTGAGTCGGATTCTGGTCAGACATAGCCTTCAGCCCCCGAGACTTTATGGCATGAGACGAAATGCCCAGGTTCTATCTCGACAAGTTCAGGCTTGACCTTGGTACAATACGGTTTTGCGGAATCGCATCTGGGGTGGAAACGGCACCCGGATGGCGGCGTGATCAGGTTCGGGACGGACCCTCTTATGGAATTCAGGCGATCCAGCTCTATATGGACGGTCGGCACCGCTTTCATCAGGCCGATAGTGTAGGGGTGGAGCGGAGATTTGAATATCGATACGACATCACCGATTTCGGCCATCGTCCCGGCGTACATGACGCCGACGCGGTCGCACATCTCGGCGACGACTCCGAGGTTGTGGGTGATCAGCAGGATCGAGCTGCCATAGGTCTTCTTCAGGTCGCGCATCAGCTTGAGGATCTGCGCCTGGATGGTGACATCAAGGGCGGTCGTCGGTTCATCCGCGATGAGAAGTCTAGGGTTGCAGGCAAGGGCTATCGCGATAAGGACCCTCTGCTGCATCCCGCCGCTGAGCTCGTGAGGATATCTGTAGGCTATGGACGCAGGGTCCGGTATCCTTACCACCTGCAACATCTTGACGGCTTCACGCAGCGCCTCCTCGTAGAGCTCCTTCTTGTACCTCTTGAGGATTGGGATCTTGCTAATCAGCTTGATCTCCTTGGAATCGGGATTCTTACTGATGATCTCGAATATCCTCCGATACCTGGAGATGAGGATCTTTCTCAATTTCCAGGACATCGGACCATAGAACTCGTTCCCGCACTTATCGCAGTATGACTGCTCCTTCGATATGTTGCTGTTGCAGATCGAGCATTTGAAAATTTTCTTCTTCTTTGCACCGGACTTCTGTTCCACGAACGACTCGTGGCCGCAAACGGAGCACTTCGCCTCGGCGACATCCGTGAGTTTCCCGCACTCCGAGCAGACCTTCGCCTCGATGGAGGTCTTCCTCGGGCGGCTCTTCTCCTGCACGAGTGACAGTTCGGTCTCGTACCTCTTCAGGACGCGCTTGGCCATGTCCGCTGATCTGTGGAGAAGTATCACTTCAGCAATCTGATCCCCCACTGTGAACACAGGATTCAGTGCGCTCGTGGGCTCCTGGAAGATCATGGAAATGTATTTCCCTCGGATCTTCTGCATGAACTCCGTGCTCTTCCCCAAAAGATCGTAATTCTTTGACAGGGCCTCACATGCAGTCTGATCGGTCTTCTGGACCGATGCGATCTTGTTCTTCATGTATGCAGCTTTCAGGGCGTGCGGGGCCAGCTTTGAAGGGACGAGTTCGTTGACCTCCGCGGGAGTCCGCTTTGAGGCTTTCTTCTTGAAACCGATGAACCTTGGTGAGTACGTCGCAAACAGTTTCTTGCGCTCGGCGTCCGTCTGCTTCTCATACCAGGACTGGGCATCTCTTTCATACTGATGTCTCATCTCACTTACTATCTTCGGTTCCAAGAAATATATGCTTCCGCTCTCGATCTTTCCCGGAGGCGTGAGTATGAGCCTCATGATGGAATTCGCGGTAACGCTCTTGCCGCATCCGGTCTCTCCGACTATGCCGAGAGTCTCGCCCTTGTAGATCTGCAGACTGATGCCGTCGATGGCTTTGACGATCCCCTGGTACGTGTAGAAGTTGATCATGAGGTCCTCGATTTCGACCAGGACTTCTGCCTTTCCAGGGATATCCATCTCGTCACCTCCTCATCTTCGGATCTAGAACATCTCTCAGGCCGTCTCCGATCAGGTTGAAGGCTAGGACGAACACCAAGATGGCCATGCCGGGGAAGAAGACCATCCACCAGCTGCCTGTTATGAACCTGTCCTGCCCTGCGTAAATCATCTGGCCCCATTCCGCCGTACCAGGCTCTGCGCCCAGCCCGAGGTAGCTCAGTCCGGCCATCACGAGCACGACCGTTCCCATATCCATCGTGGCTTGGACTACGACCGGCGCCCAGGAATTCGGCAGGATATGCCGCATCATTATCGAGCCCTCTGAAGACCCAGAAGCTTTTGCGGCGACGATGTAGGTATTCTCCCTTATCGACAACACTTGTCCCCGTATTATCCTAGTATAGCCCGACCACCAGACCATTATCAGCGCGAATTTGGTAGATTCGAGATTCCTTCCGAGGACCGCGGCTATTGCCATGATCAGCACTAGTGATGGAATCGACAGGAAGACATCCGTCACTCTCATGACTATCTCGTCGAGGACGCCGCCTTTGTATCCGGCGAGGAGCCCAAGCAGGGTTCCTATTATGACCGAGATGCCGACGACCTCGATGGCGAATGCCATCGAAATCCTTGCCCCCCATATCACCCCGTAATAGATATCCGCCCCCGCCAGGCCTGATCCCAGGATGAAACCGTCGACTCCGGGAGGGCGTGGTTCCCACAGAAGCGGATTCCAGGGCATCATTTCTGGATGAGATGGATCGGCGGGTGTGGCAAAGAATGAAGGAAAAGCTGCGATGATTACCAGGATGATCAGCAACACGATTCCGGCGATCGAGGTCGCGCTCTTCGACATCAGGTAGGCGTCGAACTTCAACTCTTTGAGCCGCGGCATCAGGGCGAGCCACAATCTAGATTTCTTTATTTTCGTCTTGACCTTCTTATCAGCATCTGCATTGGAATCGGGCAAGCTGTCCCGTACGGGCTTCGATCCAGAAGCTTCGTCTTCGGCTGGTTTCCCCGACTTCTCCGCTTTCATGTTGTCTCTCTTCCGATAAGGTTATCCGAGCCTGACCCTCGGGTCAAGATAGGCATAGACGATATCCACCACGAGGTTGGCAAGCACATAGATGATGGCCGTAATCAGAGTGAATCCCATTATTGCGGGAGTGTCAACGCCGACGGCGGCTTTCGCCGACCACTGTCCGATCCCGTTCCATTGGAAGACCGTCTCTGTGAGCACGGCTCCGCCGAGCAAGCCGCCGAAAGTCAGCCCTATCACAGTCGTAGTGGGGATCATGGCGTTCCTTCTCGCGTGCCTGTTTATGACGACCTTCTCAGGGAGGCCTTTTGCCCTTGCAGCCTTCACATATTCCGCACCGAGCACCTCGAGCATGCTCGACCGCATCATACGGATCAGTATTGCCGTTGATGCGAACGCCAATGTTATTGCGGGCATTATCAGATGGATCAGATGGTCCCAGAAGAATTCAATGTCACCGTTCAGCAGAGTATCTATCAAAAGAAAACCAGTATAATGGTTCATGGTCTCATATCTTAGACTCAAGTCGATATTCGTAATATTCCAAGGGCCAAATTGCGGCAGCCAATGCAGCTGCGCGAAAAACACCCATACGAGGATCAGCCCCAGCCAGAACACGGGTATCGAGACCCCCACGAGCGACAATGTCCTGGACAATTGATCGGTTATGGAGTTGGCCTTGACAGCCGATTTCGTACCCAGGAATATCCCGAATAGGACGGCCATCATCGTGCTGATAATGGCTAATTCGAAAGTGCTTGGAAATTTCTGGGTTATCGCGTCGATGACAGGAAGGCGGGCTTCTTTGCTGTAACCGAGGTTCCCGTGGAAAAGTGAGTCGAGCCAATAATAATACTGAGAATAGAGAGGGTCGTTCAGGTGGTATTTCATTTTGATCATGTCGATCTGCAGAGGGGTCATCCGTGAGGGATCCCCCTGGGCGTAACTTATCCAAGGATCGGCTGCAGCTCGGGTTATGAAGAACGCAATAAGAGAAACGCCTATTAGGACCGGGATGAGGAGTAAAAGCCGCCTAATAACATAGGTCGTTAATTGCAGGGTCTATCACCTTGACCAGCATTTCAATGGAGAGGGTAGTCAGTATTTCTATTTTTCTTCTCTAACCGTTTTTGCCGGAAAAAGGTAAAATCGTCTCAAGATAGGTGATCCTAAGAAAAGAAAAATAAGAAGATTGGGAAGGGGTTTGAGAGTTTCCGTTCTACCTGTCCCTAGGCCTTGCTCAACGCAGGGAAGTACAGGTTCCCGAACATTGGGTTGAAGTAATAGCCGGCAACCCAGGTCCTCTCCACGTGGAAGCTCGCAGGCTGGTAAGCCAGGATGTACGCCGGGTCCTGGTACGCCAACATCGAAATCTCCGAGTACAGTTGCGCCCTGACCACCGGGTCGAGGGAGTTCTGAGCCTGGAGAATCTTCGCGTCGATCGCGGAGTTGTTGTAGTTCGAGTAGTACGGGTATGTTCCTGCGCTGTACAGCATGGGCTGCACGAAGTCGTCTGCGTCTGCGAAGTCAGCTCCCCAGCCGATGAAGTAGAACGGCATTTTAGAATGCTTGTTCTGCTGCGCCGGTAGGTAGGCTGAGCCCCACGACAGAGAGTTGACTGTAGCATCGAACTTCTTGCCCGGAGCCAAATCGTTGAGCGCCTTCTGCAAGAACAGACACACCTGCTGTCGGGCCGTGTTGCCTGTGTTGTAGAACAACGCGATCTTGAATCCGTCGTCCCACCAGGACTTGCCCGGCTTGCCGGATATGTTCTTCGCAAGCTTCAGTTCAGCTGTTGCGGCCGCGAGACTGTAGTTGTACTTCGGAATGCTCGCGTTGTAACCGAACAGACCCTTCGTGATAACGCTGTTCGGCTGGTTCGCATTGCCCTTCAACACTGTCGAGTTGAAGGTCGCATAGTCGAACAGGTAGCAGAACGCCTTCCTAACATGAACATCCACGAAGAAGTCGTTCGTCACGTTGCTCTGGTAGGCCGCTGCTCCAACTGTGTCGATGTTAAAGTTGAACACACCGATTCTCAGGCCCGGGTCTGGCAGTCCCTTGAATATGCGGTACTTTGTCGCGTCGGCGAAGTTCGACTGGTACGCGATATCGATGACCACGCTGTCAGCGTCTCCCGACTGTAGCATCAGGATTCTCTGGTTAACATCGTCGACCTGCAGGATGAAAACATCCTTCAGGGCCGGCTTTGCGCCCCAGTAGTCATCAAAGCGGACTAGGTGGATCTTTGAGCCGGGGTCCCAGCTAACGAGCTTGTACGGTCCGGCGCCACACTCGTGTGTCTTCATCCACACATTCTGCTCCCCGTTGACTATTCCGCCGTGGCCCGCTGCCTCAACGTATTCCATGCTGACAACGTCACAAACAGTGTATGCTGTTATCAGCACGAACGGGAGGTACGGTTGCAACAGCCTGAAAGTCACCGCGCTGCTGTTGGGTGCGAAGACAATCGCCTGTGCGACAGCCTGCACATCAGCGTCGGTGATCAAATGCAGCGGATCTGCTGGCAGTGAAGCGTTGATGTAAATCGTCGTCGCGACAGCGCCCGTGTAATTCTGGACCTGTTGCCCGATGTAACCGGACAAGTATCCGTTCATGTAGGCCTCAAGCATCCAGACAGGGCTCGACGGGTCGTGCATCCTCAGGACTCTCTGTATCGAATAGACCACATCGCTCGCGTTCATGGTCGTGCCGTCGTGCATCTTCACATTCTGTCTAAGGTTGTATGTGATGCTCTTGCCGTCGGCCGAGATCAATCCGTTTGCGAGGGTTGGCACTTCGAGCGCCAACGCCGGAATCATCTTCGATGGGCTGTCCCTGTCGTATGTCACGAGTGTGTCGTAGATGTTATTGAGAACCTCTCCACCCGCGGACTCGTAGTCAAGAGCTGGGTCCAGATACTGTGGGCCGCCGAACTCAGCGACTATAAATGCGTCAGGGTTCTTGATGGATCCAGTGGATATCGTAGTAGGCTTCAATACATGTATCGTCACAATGACCTGAGTGGTGACATTGGACGCGACATTCGTAGCGTTCCTCCTTATAGCAGACACATTGACCTTCGCCGCGTAGTGTCCGGCCTTCGTGTAGTTATGGGAAGTCGCGATGAAATCACCGGCGTTTGAGCCAGCAGTTGCATATCCAGTGACGTTGTCACCAAATTGAAGGGTGACATTGCTGAGATATGTCAGTCCGGTCATATTATACTCAGTGCTGCCGATGAAGTCCCAGAATCCAAGTTCAGAATGGTTGGACGCGCTGTTCCAAACCCATTGCATCCCATAGGAACCAGTCATGTTGAATCCTATCGTGGTGTTGGGTTTGATGATGTCGTTGGTTGCAGCGGCATATGCATGCGGTGCCGTTGTGTTGGACCAACCTACCGGGCTCCCGAGTGTATCGAGTACGGGAGAGTAGAGTAGGACCTGCAGTCTGATCAGCGCCGCCTCGTTGTCTGCGACCGATCCATTCTTGTCGGTGACAATGTGGTAAATGAGATAGCTTCCGCCCTTTGTGTAGGTGTGGGTCACGACTGCAGCTGTTGCGGCAGTCCCGTTGACTTTGGTTCCATCACCGAAGTACCAGGCGTAGTCAACTATGTCTTTGTCCACATCGGTAGCCATCGAAGTAAAAGTGACTACATCGCCGATGTTGATCGTGCTCTTGTCGGCTTGCGCGCCCGCACTCGGCGTATGGTTCGTGCCGGGTGTCGACGGCGTTCCCATCAGTACCAAAGCAGCTGCAATAGCTGCAACCAACATGACGGCCACAACAATAACGGCGAGAAGCTTAGTCCTCTTAGGCTTTGCTTCTTCTGTGGTCTCCGTTGGAAGTACTTCGGGTGCCATTTCAGTATTCTCATTCGCTTCCATATTTTATATCCTCCTTTCAAGCATTTCCTAATTTAGTATCATCAGCCCGCCAAAGTTCCCATCAACAGACTGAGATTAATGTCTGCAGGGGCTTCGGTGGTATAAAACCCTTACGAATAATGGCTCGGAATCATGATAGAATTGAACGAAAGTCACATAAACTGCACCGCGCAAAAGCAACAAACTTACATAACCGCAGAAATCCGTAATGAAGAATTGAAGGTCAAAGGAATATCCGGGATGTCTTTTTTGAAGAATAAAAAGAAATTATTAAGCCGCGGATTTCCGCGGCTTCGGGTTTCAATATCTCATTAAGGTTTGATTTCTAGTTGCCGGGCTTCATTTCCTCAGCTGCAACCACATCGACCGGGCTCTTGCCCTTGCGCTTCATCATCATCACAACGACAATCACAATCACCACGATTATCGCCAAGATGACGAGGATCATCGTCGTGTCGCTTCCTGCTGCAGGCGTGCTCACTGTGAGGTAGATCGTCTTATCGACCGAATTGCCCGCCTTGTCGACCGCTTTGACCGTGACGGTGTTGTTACCGACTGCCAATCCAGTCAATTGGTACGAAAGGACATTCCCAACGGATACGAAGGCGCCGGTGCCGACCTTCACTTCATAGTGGTCGATCCCGCTCGTTGCATCTGACGCGGTCCAAGAGATAGTGGACTTATTCACTGAGATGGCCCCGGACGCATTTGTCATGTTGAGAGTAGGTGCCACCGAGTCGATCTTGATGGAGATATCCTTCATCGTCCCGTTGTTGCTTGCGTTGTCCTTCGCACATGCCGTGAGGGCGTGCGTTCCCTCTCCGATCATGACGAATGTCGGCAGGGTCTGGTTGGACAAGACGGATTTGATGGCCTCAGTACCGTTCTTCCAATAAGTAGTGTTGACACCGCTTCCGTTCGTGTCCATGACCGCGAGCTTCACGCTGACATTTGCCGATTTATACCAACCGTTCGTGCCAGCGGTACCCGTCACCAATGCAGTGGTTACTACCGGTGCGGCAGTGTCCAGCCAGACTGTGATTCTTTGTGTGCTGCTGTTATCACCGTTGCACATGGATTTCACTTCAACTGTAATGTTTCCATCCTCACCAGTCATAGTCTGGTTTAGGGTGACATTCACTCCTGTGTAGTTGATCCATGTTCCTTCATTGATGCGGTATTGGGTAAGGTTGATTTTGTCATGCTTACCTGTGGTCGCATTCACGGCGCCATCAACCGCTGTGAAGTTCAATGTAACATCCTCGACATACCACTCCGAGTGGGCCCAACCGGTTGAATTCCCCAGTATTCCTGCGGTCGCGTTGCCGTTCAAGGCTGGCGACACAAGAGTAATATTCTGTATAGGCAACACACCATCCGCGGCTACGATTGCTCGTACAGGTAGTCCGCCAAACATCCCCAGAGATACGGCGGCAAATACCGCGCACAACAGAACCATCGTCGTTGCGACGACAAAAAGCTTGGTCCTGATTGGATTCTCAGAGACGATCTTTACTTTCTCATTTCTTTCCATGAATTAGTTCCTCCTCAGTTCATATTCCATTCAATTAGCTAACTCACGACCCGCTTCATTTTCCCATTGCGAATCGTTATTGAGGGTTTTGACAGACAAATTGATATAAAGACTTTTTGGTTGGAAAGCCTGAATTTTCGATGATTTTATTGGGATTTTGAATGAAAAATGAGTTCTTTCCCACAGGGATTTCAGCCAAACCATTGCTGCAATTTCATCCGAGTGAAAAACGCGAATCATCTATCTATGGATCCGATTATGTTCTCTGCCCATGCAAGTTTCTTCTTTTTTATCTCAATATCCACTCTTTTCAGGCCGAAAGGGTTACGAAAATCGAAGCCGAAGAGGTCGATCGTGCTAGCTCCGAAATGCTTCAACGAGCAGTAAGCCCTGTCGCCGTCTGTGAATCCTCCCCAATTGCTGACACCCAAAGGAGGGCGACATTGGCATGTCGGAATGACTGGGCCGGGGAATTTTGGAAGCCATTCCTTCAAGGCGTCCACGTTGTCCCCGTGGGCATGAATCACAACCACCGCACCCCTCGAGTTCGCATCGATGTCGTTCTGAGGAGAGCCGTCAAGGTCTGTGAATGTAAGTCTCGGATACAGGCCTGCCCTCAAAGCGTTCCCGGTGCCTTCGCCGACCGTCGCCAATGCGTGCGAGCCCGTCTTGACGCGCTTCCTGATTTCCCCGAGCTCCATCCCGTCAAGCGGGCACGGCCCTAGAATGACGAAATGAAAGCCCCGTATGAGGGAATTCATGATCAGGTCGACGTTGACCGGCCGCCTCTGCTTGGTAATTAGGTCTGCGAGTATCTCAGCGGACTTCCGGTCCTCCTCGACGGAGTATCCGAAATCCCTGACTATCTGAAGGTACAGCGGCTCCCACTCTTCGAAATTCATGGCTCACCGGCTTCCGTGCTGGCTGTGTCCCCCTTGCCCTGCATCCCGGGCCTGCGGAGCGTCGAGCTGAGGACCGCGCCGAAGACCGCGACGAGGACCCCGATGAAGATCTCCCCGAAGATCATCAGCGTCTCGAAGGTCTTGTCCTGCACGAGGAAATAGTAGACGGCATCGGCGACCCCTTGCACGATGAAGCCGATGGCCAT
>Ga0315276_10002716_pt1 | contig 16198 bp, 14 predicted proteins | sample YL17G05_0_MG_FD_204542 | JGI IMG/M metagenome (GOLD analysis project Ga0315276, IMG submission 204542) | Sediment microbial communities from Yellowstone Lake, YNP, Wyoming, USA - YL17G05_0 | ecosystem: Environmental > Aquatic > Freshwater > Lake > Sediment | place: USA: Wyoming | collected... | reverse complement strand
CGCGGGTGGCTTGCAAGGCGAATTCGGCATCGGCCTGCTGAGCTTCTGGACGCTGGGCGAAGAGCTTCTGCTGACTTCAGCCAGCGCCGACGGACGCGCGTTTCAGATGCACCTGAAGAAGGGCGACTCGAGCTATCGCATCACGCAGCGCCTGACGCTGTTCGCCGAAGCGGGCTCGGAGGTTCTGATCAGGGGCATCCTGCCGGGCATCAAGAACTTCAGCGGCGACAAGATCCAGTGGTACCTCGCCTCCGAGCTGCGCGACCGCATTCGTCATTCCGGCGTCTCCATCCGCGTCGTCGACCGCACCGCGCGGGCGGAGTACAAGGTGGAGCCGCGCCAGTTCGAGGGCCGGCTGTTGCATGAGCTGGATGGCTTCCTGCCTCCGCAAAGCGAGGTGTATGCGGAGCTCTATTTGCACGCCCATTCGTCGGCCAACGCCGTGTCGCTCTATCGTTCGGGCACGCGCGTGCTCGGCAATCTGACGGAGCTCGAAGCGTTCGCGCGCATGCCGTGGGCGAGCGGCTATGTGCAGGGGATCATCGATGCGCCCTATCTCACACTGACCCCGGGCACGCGACTCGGCGTCATCCACGATGCGGCGTTGGCGCGCCTCACCGATGAGCTCGTGCCGCTCGAGGCGCGTCTGGCGAAGATCATCGAGGACCAGCAGCGGGCCGAAGAAGAGCGGGCGACCCGCGACGTGCTGCGCTCGGTACAAGGGGCGCTCAAGGAGGCGCTGCTGGCGTTGCCGGCGGAGGAGTACGACTGGTTCGATCTGCATCGGGGCGAGGGCAGGCGCCGGCTGCGAACGGCCGGGCATTCGGAGCCCATGGAAGCGTCACCGGCAGACGATCACGCCGTTGCGATCGAGGCGACGGACGGCCAGGAGGGCTCCGAAGGGCAGCGGCAATTCTTCGAATTCGCGGGGCCGCTGTTTTCGGTGATGATTTCGCCGACGTCGAGCGTCATCGAAGTCGGTGGCTCGCGCGCGTTGCGCGCCATCGCCCGCGACCGGGCGCGCCGACCGGTGGAACACGATGTCGCGTACGCGTGGGCGCTGCTCGAAGGTGAAGGAACGCTTGGCCCCACGGACGGGGAGATGGCCACCTTCCGGGCGGCGGCCGAACCGGGGCTCGCCCGCGTCGAGGTCACGGTCACGCAGGGCGACGTGGTCTGCAAGGCCGAAGCGCAGATCACCGTGGCCGCCTCGTTGCTTCCCAAAGCGAGCGGTGGCGATTCCTCCTACCAGGGTCTGCCGGGTTACACCTTCCACAAGGCGGCGGGGGAGCTGTGGCGTTCGCGCTTCGATGCGGAGCGCAATCTGGTCGTGATCAACAACGGGCATCGCGATTTCGTCTGCGCGGCACGCAGCAAGATGCTGAAGCTCCGTTACATCTGCCGCCTGTTCGCCAAGGAGCTCGTGCTCAAGAACTTCATCGGGATTCCCCCGGATCAGCTGCTGGAACGACTCCTGGAGCTGACCTTGTACACCGAGGAGAATCTGCGCTAGCCTGGCGACGTGAGCCTGGAAGCAGGGGCCCCGCGGAGCGGGGATCCGACCGGGGCGAATCGGCGTGGCCAGCCGACGCGCAAGTCTCCGCGCAGCGCGAGGATAAGAAGGTCTTGCCCAGCGGCATCTGCATCCGTCCGTCGTCGGCCGGCGCAGAGCACATCCGGTCGGCCTCGGCGTCGTCACGCACCGGGACCGACAGCGAACAGCCCTGGAAGCTCGGCTCGCCGCCGCAGCGGCCGTCGAAAAACAGGCGGGGTTGGATTTGCATGACGTCTCCGTCGCGATCGGTATGGGGTGCGATCGTTGCAAATGACGCGATGTCTCGCGGTGAACACGATGGTGCGCAACGCGGAGCGCAAAGGCGAAGCGGTACACTGGAATCCACGCGCCGGCATCCTCTCCACTTCAAGGGAAAACGTCCGATGAGCCGAAACATACTCGACACCACCCACATTCACCCGGCGATCCGCGACCGCATCGCGAACGAACACGCCGACATCGTGAGCGAGGTCCAGGCAGCGGTCGCCGGCAACGACGTCGTGGTCGTCGGCATGCGGCAGAATCCCGTCCCGCGCAAGGCGCGCAAGGCGCTCGACGCCCGCGGAATTTCCTACAAATATCTCGAGTACGGAAGTTACCTCAACGAATGGCGGCGCCGCAACGCGCTCAAGATGTGGACCGGCTGGCCGACGTTCCCGATGATCTTCGTCAAGGGCGTGCTGATCGGCGGGGCGAGCGATCTCGAGCGGCTGCAGGAGAGCGGCGAGTTGGCGCGGATGCTGCCCCGGTGATCGAGGCCCGGCTCGCGCAAAAAAATGATCCTGATTCCCGCCACCGAAATTGTCTGGTCGGCGATCCGCGCGCAAGGTGCCGGCGGGCAGAACGTCAACAAGGTCTCGACGGCGCTGCACCTTCGCTACGACATCAATGCGTCGTCGCTCCCGGAGGACGTCAAAGCCCGGCTGCTCGCCCGCAGCGACCAGCGGATCACCGCCGACGGCGTCATCGTCATCAAGGCACAGCGTTACCGGAGCCAGGACAAGAACCGCGCCGACGCGCTCGCGCGGCTGCAGGAGCTCGTCGCGGCGGCCACCGTGGTGGAAAAGCCGCGCAAGCCGACGAAACCATCCAGGAACGCGAAGCGCCGGCGCGTGGACAGCAAGGTCAAGCGCGGCCAGCTCAAGGCGACGCGCGGCAGGATTGCCCGAGATGAGTGAATCTTACTTCCGCAACGCGAGAATGTACTGCGCGATCTTCCTGGCGTCAGCGGCGGGCACCTGGGGGCTGGGGGGCATCGGCCAGGGGCCACTGCCATGCACGCCTTTCCTGACGATCGCGGCGATCGTCGAAACGGCCTGCGGTTTGCCCCGGTACGCGGCGGCCACGTCGACCAAGGCCGGTCCCGCCTTCGCTTCGTCGTTGGCGTGGCAGATGGTGCAGTTGTATTTCTGCAGCAGGGCCTGCGGGTCTTCGGCTTGTGCCGCGCCGGCCACCGCCAATCCGGTGGCGAAGGTCAGGGTTACGAGTTTCACGGCAGTTCCACGTGGGTCGGCAAGGGCAACCGCGGATGTGCGGCGAGTTGCGCGAGTGATGGCAGTATGCGCCATGGCGGCGAACCTGCCGATGGGCGTCCGTTGTCAATTCGGCGACCGGCCTCCGGCGGTCCCGCGAACCGTCGGCCAATCGCGGATTGCTTGATCCTCCGCAAAGTCATTCCCCGGTCCGGCGAGCTATCGTGGAATTATCCAGCGCAGGAAGGGTGGCGGTTGCGTTCGACCGCAGCACCCTTGGCCGCACGACCGGCCGACGGAAAATGGGAGAGATGACATGCGTACGATCGGACCAGTCCTCACCGCGGCTGCTTTCGCCGCGATCTTCGGCATTTCGCCGCCGGCGCCGGCGCAGAAAATGCTGGGAAGCTACTCGTCGCTGTCGAGCGTTGCCGCGCAGCAGGCGGCACAAGCCGCGCTCGCCCGCTGCCAGAAGGATGGCTACACCGTCGCCGTCGCCGTCGTCGACCGTGGCGGGCAGCCACTGGTGATGCTGCGCGATCCCCTTGCCGGCGCGCATACCTCGCAGACCGCGATCGGCAAGGCCGCGACCGCCGTCAGCTTTCGCACCGACACCACCGAGTTCGCCGCGAACACGCAGGCCGGCAAGGCGGCCAGTGGCGTTCGCCAGTTGCCCAACGTCGTCGCCATCGGCGGTGGCCTCATGATCCGCGCCAAGGGCTCCCTCGTCGGCGGCATCGGCGTGTCCGGCGCGCCCAACGGCGACGCCGACGACGCCTGCGCGAAGGCGGGCATCGCGGCGATCAACGACGCGATCGAGCTCGAATAGTGCTTCCCGCCCCGTGCCGATTCAGCGCGCCTCGATCTTGCGCCGGATCGCGGCAAGGAGGTGGCGGTGGAACAGGTGGCACACGGTCGCCTCGATCGGCTTCCACAGCCAGCCGGGGCGCTTGCCGCTCACGTAGCGGGTCGTGACCGCGACCTCCGTGCGGCCGCCCGGCAGCTCACGCAGCGTGTAGCAGCCGCCTGACAGCGTCAGGCCGCGGCCGATCGCGAGGTTCTGCTCGACGACGTCGAATCCGTAGTACCGGCACCGGTCGATCTGCGTGACGCGTTTAAGCAGATGCCCACTCTGGTACAGGCACATCGCTTCGTCGCCGACCGCCGATTTCCTGCCTTCGGTCCGGATCGGCAGCGGCAGGAGCAGGCGCAGGTGCAGCGGCGGGGGCTCCTCGATCTGCTCGTAGAACATCAGGCCATCCCAAACCTGCGCTGGCGCGGCGGAGAAGTTCATCCGCGTGACGATCGACGTCGATGGTGGTGCCATCGCGATCGTGGCCTTGGGCGCGCCGACGTTGGCTGGCGTGGGGGCGGTGGTTTCGCTCGCCGCGGGTTTCATCGATGGGTGCTCCCTGCGTTCATGGCAGCGTGATTGCTGGTTTCACGTCGACGATGCCCCAGAGCATCGCCCGGTCTTCGGCCGCGCGGTTGGTCGGCAGATCGGCCGGTGGCTCGCGGAAGCTTCGCACCACCACGACGGCGTCCGGCGCGGCGGCCCGCTTGACCGCGTTGAAGAGTCGCCTCTCGTACGCCGCTTCCGCACCGTCGAGGATGTTCGAAAGCGCAAACCCGTCGAAGCTGCCGGCGGGCTCGCGCTCCAGGCAGGAGGCCGCGTCGGCGTGAACGAGGCGGATGTCCTTCGCCTCCGGGGGCGGTGGCGCGTCGGTCAACTCGCCCAGCAGCAGCGCGCGTGCGTAGGGGTTCGCGCGGTTGGCGTGCCGGGCGAAGCAGCGCGCCATGCGCCCGCGCATGACTGCGCCAAGGTGCGGCGGCAGGAAGTCGAGGAACGGCGAAGCGTAGACGGCGCGCAATGCGGTCAGCGAGAACAGTCCGTCAATGGCGGCGCGAAATCGACGGGTGTCGAGATGCCGGCGCCAGTACGCAATCTGTTCCACCGGGTCGTCGAGGTCGAGGAACGCCTGCAGCCGCGACGGCCACCAGCCCGCCAACGGCCCGAAGGAGCGCCCGAACGCCATGACGCGCTCGGCGGCGCCACGGACACCGCGGTCCCCCGCGAACCGCCCCTCGGCGTAGGCGAGCTGGACCGGATTGATGTCGACCGCCACCACCTCGTGGCGCGGCGCGAGCGCCATCGCCGTGCAGCCGGCCGACGCGATGCAGAAGACGCGCCCTCCGGGCCGGAACGCGCCGGACTCGATCGTGGCATCTTCGTACATGCGCCCGAAGAGCACCTTGCCCGGGCCGCCGCGCGCGTCGAAGCGGCCGTGCTCCCAGACGGTCTCGGCGGCGCTCATGACTGCCCCCGGGGCGCGGCGCGCCGTCCCCACGGGGAGCATTCGCGCTTGGGGCGGCCCGGCGCGTTCATGCCCAACCGGCAGGCAGGCTGGCCGCGACCCACACCAGCACCAGGAAGGCGAAGTTCCTGACCACCATGCCCGCCGGATCGTGGATGATGTGGCGGGCCCAGATGAGGCCGTTGGCGTTGAGCGTGACGAGCAGTACGGTCTGCGTGACCGCGCACAGGACCGGCGAGATCGCCGAGAGCGTCCACAAGGCCAGCGCCACTTCGACGACGCCGAGCACCTGGAGAAACAGCGCCCCGATGCGCGGCCCGACGAAAGGGACGGCCTCGACGACCTCGTATTCGTGCGGCTGGCCGCGCAGGAGCTTGCACCACAGCCCTTCGTAGAGCCACACGGCGGCCACCGCGACGCGGATCAGCCAGATGGGCGGCAGCAGGGTGAACATGGGGATCTCCGTGAAGTGTCCGGCTTGCTGTCGCGCACCGCGTTGCGCAGGATCAACAGGCGGCGAAAATACCATGGCGCGGGGCATCGCCGGCCGCGCGAGTCCGGATTTGCACGTCGGATGTCACGCGCACCGTCGCCCCGCGACCGGATCGGCGGTCAGGTGTGCCGCGGATCGAGCGCGTCGCGCAGGCCATCGCCGACCAGATTGAACGAGAGCACCAGCACGAATATCGACACCCCTGGCCAGATCGCCATCCACGGCGCTTGGTCGATGTAATTCTTCGCCGTATTGAGCATGCTGCCCCAGCTCGGCGCGGGCGGCTGCTGGCCAAGGCCCAGGAAGGACAGGCTGGCCTCGGCAATGACCGCGGCGGCGATCGCGAGTGTTGCCTGGACGATCAACGTCGGGACGATGTTCGGCAGCACGTGGCGCAGCGCCACGCGCCATGGCGGATTGCCGATGGCGCGCGCGGCGAGGATGTACTCCTCGGCCTTGATCGCCATCGTCTGCCCGCGCGTCAGGCGGATGAACACCGGCGTCGCCGACACGCCGATCGCGATCATCGCGTTGGTGAGGCTGGGGCCCAGAAACGCGGCCAGCGCGATCGCGAGGATCAGGAACGGGCAGGCGAGCACAGCGTCGGTCAAGCGCGAGATCAGCATGTCGATCTTGCCGCCGGCGTAGCCCGCCAGCAGGCCGACCGGCACGCCGATCGACAGCGAGATCAGGACCGAGACCACGCCCGCCAGCAGCGACGCGCGCGCGCCCCAGACGACGCGCGCCAGGACGTCGCGGCCGATCTCGTCGGTGCCGAACCAGTGCGCGGCGCTCGGCGCCTTGCGGATCGCCGACCAGCTGGTGGCGAGCGGATCGTAGGGCGCGACCACGGGGGCGAGCACGGCGAGCGCCACGAAGAAGGCGATCACCGCCAGGCCGACCGCCGCGCCGCGCCGGCGCACGAGGCGCCGGAACGCGTGGGTGCGCGGCGCCGCCCGGGTGGGGTCGGCAGGGGAGCGTTCCAGGTCCGCGCGGGCCGCCATCACTGCGCCCGGATCTGCGGGTTGACGACGACATACGCGATGTCGGCGAGGAGGTTCAGCACGATGTACGCGGTGGCGGTGAACAGCACGACACCCTGCACCACCGCATAGTCGCGGTTGAACACCGCGTCGACGATCAGCTTGCCGAAACCGGGAATCGTGAACACCTGCTCGGTCAGCACGGCGCCGGAGAGCAGCGTGCCGAGCTCCAGCGCGCCCAGCGTGATCACCGGGATCAGCGCGTTGCGCAGCGCGTGCTTGAGGATGACGCTGCTCTCGGACAACCCTTTGGCGCGCGCCGTGCGCACGTAGTCCGACGACAGCACCTGCAGCATCGCGCTCCGGGTATGGCGCATCAGCACCGCGGCGATCGCGTTGCCGAGCACGAACGCCGGCATGATCAGCGCCGCCAGGTTGGCCTTCAGGTCCTCGAACGGACTGACGAAGCCGGAGGCGGGCAGCCAGCCGAGCGTCACCGAGAACAGCAGGATAAGCATGATGCCGAGCCAGAAGTTCGGCGTCGACAGGCCCCACAGCGCGACGGCATTCGCCGCGTAGTCCCACGCGGAGTTGCGCCGCACGGCCGAAATGATCCCCGCGGGAACGCCGATCACGAAGGCGATGACAATCGCCATGGACGCCAGCTCGAGCGTCACCGGGAGCTTCTCGAGGATCAGCGCCAGCACCGGTTTCTGCATGCGCATCGATTCGCCGAGGTCGCCATGCAGCACGCCGTTGATCCAGAACAGGTAGCGCATGGGCAGCGGCTCGTCCAGGTGCATCTTCTGCCGCAGGTAGGCCACGACGCTGGGGTCGCGGTCTTCACCGGCCAGCACGATGGCCGGGTCGCCGGGCAGCAGTTGCTGCAGGCCGAAGATCAGCATCGACACGAAGATCAGCGTCGGGATGATCGTGGCGATGCGGCGGACGAGGAACGTCAGCATGAATCAGGCGCCGGTCGGTCCGCGCCGCCGCACGGCGTTCCCGGCGTTCCCGCGCGCATCACCGCGGTGTCGCGGCTCGCGTGCCGGGAGACCCCCGGGGCGGGCGAAATTCCAGCGGATCAGTTGAATCGCAGGCCCTGCACCCGCACCAGGCCGTCGGGGACCGTGCGCAGCCCGGAGAGCTTCGCCGTGTACGCCCACAGCCAGTGGCGGTGGTAGAGGTAGACGATAGGGCGATCCTTGAGCGCGATCGCCGCCAGCTGCTCGAACAGCTTGCGCCGCTCGGCCGCGTCGCGCGTCGTGCGCGACTTGCTCAGGATCTCGTCGACCTCCGGCTTGCAGTAGCCCGCGTAGTTGAGCGGCTGCTTGCAGGCGTCGAAGCTGAAGATGTTGCCGTCGGGGTCCGCGCGGCCGCTCCACGCCAGCACATAGGCGTCGTATTCCCCCTTGTCGGCGAGGTTGAGCGAGGTGGCGAACTCGGTCGACTGGATCTTCACGTCGAAGCCGGCTTCCTTGACCATCGCCTGCACCACCTGCGCGACCTTCTGCGCGTCGGAGGTGGTCGGCGTCATCAGCGTGAAGCTCGGATTGGGCACGCCGGCGTCCTTCAGCAGCGCCTTCGCCCGCGCGAGGTCGCGCTTCGGCATCGGCATGTTCTTCGCGTAATACGTGTTGTCCGGGGCGACCCACTGGTTGCCCACGGCGGCCTCGCCGTCCATCGCCACCTGCACGATGCCCTCGCGATCGAGCGCCAGTTCGAACGCCTCGCGTACGCGCGAATCCTTGCCCAGCGGGTTCTTCTGCGCGAAATCGCTCTTGCCGACGTTGATGGTGATGCCCTGGTAGCCGATTTCGGTGATCTTCGCGATCCGGAAGCGAGCGTCGCTCTTGAGCGCCGGCACGTCGGAGGCCGCCATCCGCTCGATGAAGTCGAGCTGGCCGGACTTGAGGTTGGCGAGGCGGACCGTCGAGTCGACGATCGGCAGGTAGACGACTTTCTCGACGTGGATGTCGTCCTTGTTCCAGTAGTTGGCGAACCGTTCGACCACGATCCGATCCTGCGCGATGCGCTCGACGAAGCGGAACGGGCCCGAGCACACGGGCTTCGCGCCGAACTTGTCGCCGGCCTCCTGCGCCGCCTTGGGCGAGACCATCATCCCCGCGCGATCGGCGAGCTGGGCGAGCAGCGGCGCGAACGGTGCCGACAGATTGAGGCGCACCGTGCCGGCATCGACGATGTCCACGCTCGCCACCGGTGCGAGCTCGCCGCGGCGGTTGGAGCCCGCGAGCGTCTTGTGCCGCTCGATGTTGAACTTGACGGCGGCCGCGTCGAGTTTCTCGCCGTCGTGGAAGGTGACGCCCGGGCGCAGCTTCAGCGTGAGCGCCTTGCTGTCGGCCGACCACTCGTACGCGGTCGCGAGCTGCGGCACGATGGCGAGCTTTTCGTCGATGTCGAACAGCTTGTCGCACAGGGCTGCGAAGACGATGCGTCCGACGAAGGTGCGCGCGAGCGTCGGGTCGAGCACGTCGGGATCCTCGGCCAGCCCGATGCGCAGCGTTTGCGCGTGCGCGGTTGCAGCGAGGCCGGCGGCGAGCGCGAGTGCCAGCCCGATGCGGCTGCTCCGAATCCCGATGCCCATGGTGAGTTCCCTGAAAGTGCGGTGCGCCTGTCGTCCGCCGCCCCGCGCGAAACGTCGGCGGCGGATCAGAATAGCACGCTGCGCCGGGGCGTTCAGGCGGATCCGGAGTGGTCCTGGCGCGTGATCCCGAACCGGGCGGTCTCGGCTTCGATCACCGCGCGATCGGCGCTGCCACCTGCTTGCCGCGCTGGTCGCCGCCGGCGGCCTGGCCCGCCGCCATCGCCGCGATCAGGCGCGGCGCGGCCGCTTGCGTTATCTGCCCGTTCCGCTCAACGCGAGGCTGAGGTTGCCACCGTTGATGGAGACGGCGAGGCTCGCCGCCCGGCTGCCCTTCGCCGCCGGCTTGAACCTGTATTGCAGCGTGCAACTCTGGCCGGCTGCCAGCGCCGTGTTCACCGCACAGGTTCCGCTGCGGACGAAGTCGCCGGGATTCGCCCCACCGGCCGTCAGCGCGGTGACCGTCAGCGCGCCGCCGCCGTTGTTCTTCAACGTCACGGACTTGGCGCCGCTCGTCGAGCCGACCTTCTGCGAGGCGAAGCTGATCGACGTCGCGCTCAGCGCTGCCATCGCCGGCGCGGCGGCCTGCGAAACGACAAACGTGATCCCACCCATGGTCAGGTTGGCGCTACGCGCGGCGCCGGTGTTGGCAGCGGCCGCGTAATACGCCGCCGCGCTGCCTGTGCCGCTGGCGGGTGAGACGGTCAGCCAGGAGGTGGCGCTGCTGCCGGCGGTCCAGGGGCAGGAATTGCCTGTGGTGAGCCCCACGGAGCCGGTTCCGCCGCTCGCCTCGACACTCGTGCTGGTCGAATTCAACGCGTAGGTGCACCCGGTCGCCTGATTGACCGTGAAGGTCCGGTCGCCGACGGTGATGCTGCCGCTGCGCGCCGGACCGGCATTCGCTGCCACCGAATACAGCAGCGACCCGGTTCCGCTGGTGCCTGAACCGGCGCCGATCGCGAGCCACGGCAGCGCGCTGGTTTGCGCATTCCACGCGCATCCGGCCGCTGCGGTCACCGCGAACGAACTGTCGCCTCCCTCGGCGCCGGGTGCCGCGCTGGCCACCGAGAGCGTGTAGGTGCAGGCTCCGCCCGCCCCCTGCCGGAAATTGGCGACGGTGTACGCGTTTTCGTTGATGAGCCGCGCATTGTCGGACGTCGCGGTGGAGCCCATGGGCTGCGCCGCGGTGCCATAGAACATGAGCGGATTGGAAAAGTAGGCGATCCGGGTGCAGCTCGTGCCCGCTGCAGCGCAGGCGTTGTTGTAAGCCATCACCGTGCGCCACGAGCCGGCCGGGTAGGCATACCCGTGGCCGTACGGATAGGGATTGTTGCTCGAATCGACGTAGGGGTCGTGCCGGGCACCGATGTTGTGCCCGACTTCGTGCGCGAAGCTCAGGTTGCCGCCGGCGCAGCCGCGGTTGACCACGGTGAACCCGTAGCCGGCGTTCGGGCCGAGCCAGCCGATGCCGCAGTACTGGCCGTTTTCGACGAACAGGCTGACGAGGTCGGCGCCGTAGGCATCGCGCAGCCCGGGGATCTCGTCCATGTAGCCATCGTTGCCGGTGGTCAGCCGGTTGAGGTCGGTGTTGAAATCGTTGCTCTCGTTGTAGGCCACCTGCTGGTAGTGAACGAGACGCAGGCGGGTCGCGATTCCGCTGTTCGAGTACGCCAGGTTCGCTCTGTCCACGGCCTGCTGGATCTCGGCGCCGATGCCGAGGCCGGCCGCAGCCGCAGTCTGGTTGCTGTAGACGATCATCACGTCGATGGTGCCGCCGCTATCGGCCGCGGCGACCGCGGTTGACCCCGCCGCCTGCGCGCGCGCGCCGCCCGCGAGCGTGCCGGCAGGCGCAGGCGGTGCAGCCATGGAGTCGTGGCCGGGCGGGTGGTCCTGCGGAAATCTGCTCGGATCGAGACGCCGCAACGATTGCCCTCCGCCGGGGCCCGATTGCAGCTGGTAGGTGTGGGCGGTCCCCAGGCCGCTGTCGACGACTACGATGGTCCCAGCGATCTGCCCGTTGATCACGGTCAGGACGGCGTCGCCGCGATCGGAGCCCTGCACGTGGCCGAGCCAGGTGTAGTTGCCGGGCCCGCGCTGCTCGATCCGGCCGCGCTCGAGGGTCACCACCTCGCCGTCGAAGAGTTCGACGCCGAGTTGCGCCGGCGCTTTGCCCGACTGCGGGTCGAGGTACTGGAAATTTATGGCGACCTGTCGCTCGCTCGCCAGCGCGCGGTTTGCCATCAGCGTCGTCGCGGCCTGCGTGCTGACACGGGCCGTCGGTGGGGACCCCAGCAGCATCGGCAACGGCTCCGCCGCCTGCGCCGCCGCCGCACCGAGCAGTACCGCGGTCGCCGCCGCAAGGAGGGATCGCCGCCAACCCTGGGCTGAACGGAACGAGCGACGGCCCGCGGCATGGTGGCGCGGGTCTGCCGGCGCCCCGTTGAAGCACGGTGAGGTGATCTGCGAGTTCATCGATGTTCCTCCACTCGATCCGTTGCCGACGACCACCGGCAGTCGCGCCAAGCGCGACTGCGAGCGCCCCGCAAAGTTAGCGGTGACGCGCCAGGGAAGGAACCTGCACCGGGGGTGCGATACATCGAGCCGGCTTTCCTGGCGGTCCCGCTGTCATCGGGCAACGTGCCCCTTAGACCGGTAACTTTGCGTCCCCGCGTTTCCGACGGGTTTGCCTTGTTTTCAGAGCCGGCGTTCCTCGAGGGAGGAAACGCTGACCGTGCAGCCGGACCTCCGCTCCTCCGCGCCCCGCCGGCAGACTTGCCGTAAGCGCGTCGCGGATTCACCGAGATCTTTCGAATATGACGTTATCATGGATCGTCCCGCGGCGCAACCCGCAACGGTGTCGGTCGCGCCGGCAACGGCCGTTCGCAGCGCAGGAAGCGGCCGCGGCCCATTTCGCCATGGAGTTCCGGCCGGCTCCACACGACCTCGCCGCGCGACAGCGTGATCTCCGGCCATGCCTTGATGCGCCGGCCTTCGTACGGCGTGTAGTCGACGTTGTGGTGCAGCAGGGCGTTCGTGATCGCGAGATCGAGCCCGTCGTTCCAGATCACGAGGTCGGCGTCGGCGCCGATCGCGATGGTGCCCTTGCGCGGATAGAGCCCGTACGTCCTGGCGACGTTGGTCGAGGTCAGGGCGACGAACGCGTTGATGTCGATCCGCCCTTCGAGCACGCCTTCCGAGAACAGCAGCGGCAGGCGCGTGGCGAGACCGGGAATGCCGTTGGGCACCGCGCTGAACGGCGCGTCCTTCCCCGCGTTGCGCTTGCCGTGCGGATCGTCGAAGCGGAACGGCGCGTGGTCCGACGAGAACACCTGGAACACGCCGCTTTCGAGCGCGTCCCAGATCACCTGCTGGTTCGCCTCGTCGCGCGGCGGCGGGCTGCAGATGCACTTGGCGCCTTCGTTCCCGTCCAGGTGCGTGCTGGTCAGAAACAGATACTGCGGGCACGTCTCGGCGTACACGCGCATGCCGCGGCCCTGGGCCCAGCGAATCTGCTCGACTGCTTCCCGGCCGGAGACGTGGACGATCAGCACCGGCACGTCGACCAGTTCGCCCAGCGCAATGGCGCGATGCGTCGCCTCGCGCTCGACCAGCATCGGCCGCGATGTCGCGTGAAACTTCGGTGCCGTGTGGCCGGCCGCGACCAGCTGCTCCGTCAGCCAGGCGATGCAGTCCGCGTTCTCGGCGTGGATCATCGCCAGTGCGCCCTCGCGGCGCGCGACGGCCAGCACTTCCAGCATCTGCCGGTCGTCGAGCTTGAGGTCGTCGTAGGTCATGTAGATCTTGAACGACGTGTAGCCGTCGGCGATCAGTTGCGGCAGTTCGCGGTGCAGCACGTCCGGCGTCGGATCGCTGACGATCATGTGGAAGGCGTAGTCGATCACCGCCTTGCCGTCGGCGCGGCGATGATAGTCGGCGACGGCGGCGGCGAGCGACTGGCCCTTCTGCTGGCAGGCGAAAGGAATCACCGTGGTCGTGCCGCCGCAGGCGGCCGAGCGCGTGCCGGAATGGAAATCGTCGGCCATCCGGGAGCCGTCGCTCATCGGCTGGTCGAGGTGGCAATGCCCGTCGATGCCGCCCGGCAGCACCCAGCGGCCGGCGGCGTCGATGTTCTGCGCGCCCGCGGCGAGACCGGTGCCCAGCGCCGTGATCCGCCCGTCGCTGATGCCGATGTCGCAGTTGAACACGTCCGCCGCGGTGGCCACGCGCGCGTTGCGAACGACAAGATCGAAGTGACTCATGGGTTCGGCGGCCGGGTTGCTAGGCGACGTCCCGGAACAGCCGGCCCCAGCCCGTGATGCGGCGGGGATCGGCGCCGGCGAGCCGGAGCGATTTCCACACGACGGTGGCGATGGTGTCGTAGATCGGAATGCCGGTCTCGGCCTCGAGTTCCTCGACCAGCGGCGCGCCGCGCAGCCCGGTGCAGAAAATGGTGATCGCCTGCGGCCGGTCCTGCGCGACTTCGCGCACCATGCGCCGGATCTCGTCGGCGCTGACTTCGGAGAAAGAGAAATTGTCCTGCTTGCGCAGATGGCGCTCGGCGACGCAGGCGAAGCCCGAAGCCGCGTAGTTCCTCACGATCGCGGCCTGGACGTCATCCAGATAGGGGGTCACCAAGCCGAAGCGCGTGACGCCGGTGAGCCGGAAGATCTCGTTCAACGCCAGCACCGACGTGCAGGCCGGCATGCCCGTGGCCTCGGTGATCCGGCGGCACAGCCGCTCGTCGGCGTCGAAGCCGAGCCAGCCGGACGAGGTCCCGTTCCAGCCGATGACCTTTACCTTGGCGTGCGCCAGCAGCTCGGCCGCGCGCAGGATCTCGGTGTCGTCGAACTGGCCCAGCGCCTGGTCCGAAAGCGCGATCTCGGTGACGCGGAAGCGGCCGAAATGGGCGCTGGCTTCGGGGATGCCGGCGATCATCGCGGTGGTCACCGGCTCGAGCGTGGTGTTGGAGGAGGGCGTCAGCATGCCCAGCAGCACACGTGAAATCAACTTGAATGCTCCCTGCGGTGGAACGGGGTGGCGCCCCGAGGGGGGCCACCATCGTGCAATGCGGGGCCGGGGTCTCGGCCCGGATCGCGATGCTCAGGCAACGACCTTCAAATTCGTCCTTTCCTTGGAAACGAAGAAGAGGAGCAACGCGGTGGCGATGAACTCGACGGCCGCGATCATCAGCAGTCCGTTGCCGTATTGGCCGGTGGTGGTCTTCAGATAACCCAGCAGCTGCGGCGAAAAATAACCTGCCAGATTGGCGATCGAATTGATGAGCGCAAGGCCCACGACGATGGCCGTTCCGGACAGATACCGTCCCGGGATCTGCCAGTACACAGGAATCGCGCCCATGGTGCCGGCAGAGGAAAGCGCCAGCGAAAGGACCACGCCGATGGCGCTCCTCTCACTCAGGAAATAGGCCGTCAGCAGCAGGCCGGTCGCACCAATGGCGGCGGCGACCGCGGTGTGCAGGCGGATTTCCTTTTGCCTGTCGGCGAGCCAGCCGTTGACGATCATCCCCGCCCAACCGCAACCATAGATGCCCGCCAGCACCCAGCCCAGCGTCTTGATGTCCTTGAAGCCGACCTCGCGGATGATGCTCGGCCCGTAGAACACGAGCGTCGCATTGCCTGCGATGATGCAGAAATACACTGCAATCAGCACCCACATGCTGGGCTGGCGCAACGACGCCCAGACGCTGTGCTCGCGGGGACCGACTACCGCGTCCTCGGCGGACAATTCGAGAGCGACATGGGCCTTTTCCTTGTCCGACAGCCACTTCGCCAGTCTGGGTGAATCGGTCAGCACAAAGTACGCCGCGATGCCGGCGATGATCGACGGAGTGCCTTCGATGAGAAACAGCCATTGCCAGCTCTTGTAGCCTGCGACACCGCCGAAGCTGTCCATGATGTAGGCGGCGATCGGGCTGCCGAACACCAGGGAAATGGCCGACGCCGACACAAAGAATCCCAGCGCCTTGCCGCGCCGGTGGGTGGGCAGCCAGTAGGTCAGATAGAGAATGACGCCGGGCTGCAAACCTGCCTCGAAGGCCCCCATCAGGAAGCGCAGGATGTAGAACTCGAGCGGCGTGGTGACCCACGCCATGAGGACGCATACCACGCCCCAGCCCAGCGTGATGCGCATGATCGTCTTCCTGGCGCCGAATTTCTGCAGCAACAGGTTGCTTGGGATTTCGAAGAAGAAATAGCCGAGGAAAAAGATGCCCGCGCCGGCGCCGTAGATTGTGTCGGACCACTGCAGGTCGCTCATCATCGTCAGCTTGGCCAGGCCGACGTTGACGCGATCGATCCAGGCCAGGAACCATACGATCGTGAGGAAAGGGATCAGCCGCCAGATGATTCGACGAAACGTGACATCTCGCTCGGCGATCGCCGGGTCGATGTGGCCTGTGCTTGCGGCAGGATTGAGTGTCGACATGGTGTCTGATTTCCTCTCGGGACTCGGAACTTTGGTTGAAGGGTCCGGCGCGTCAAGACCAGCCGCGTGCGGGGGGTGTCAACTTAGCCAGCGGTTCATGCCTGCATCCGCTTTGGCCGCATGCAGATACATGGAGCGGTAATACGGTTCCAGCCTGGACGCCTGTTCCTTCGCGCGCGCCAGCGGCATGCGCTGTGCGGCCATCAGGTCGCGGGCTTCGGCGCGCAATGCCCGCTCGTCGACGGTGGTGACGCGGCCGTCTTCGAACACCACGCGGCCGGCGACGATCGTGTAGCGCACCGAGCTGCCGTCCTCGCAGAAGACGAGCTGGCGC
>Ga0315276_10002715_pt1 | contig 16206 bp, 14 predicted proteins | sample YL17G05_0_MG_FD_204542 | JGI IMG/M metagenome (GOLD analysis project Ga0315276, IMG submission 204542) | Sediment microbial communities from Yellowstone Lake, YNP, Wyoming, USA - YL17G05_0 | ecosystem: Environmental > Aquatic > Freshwater > Lake > Sediment | place: USA: Wyoming | collected... | reverse complement strand
CGAGAGCGCCTCCCCGGGTCGTCAAGACGAGCCCCAGACGCGGGTGCACGACGCGGATCCCGCCGGCGGCAGCCGGTGCCGTGGCCTCCTCCCACGCGCGGCACACCTCCGGAAGAAAGCCCTCGCCGGGTGGACTCGACTCGTCGAGCAGTTCGTCCCCACGGTCGCCGTAGAAACCGATCGCCGAAACCGAAACGAGCACGCGGGGCGGTCGCTCGAGCTCCGCGAGGCGCCGGGCCAGTAACCGGGTCCCGGCTACGCGGCTCTCGCGGATGAGCATCTTGCGCACCGGCGTCCAGCGCGCCGCGATGGGCTCGCCAGCCAGGTGCACGACCGCGTCGAAGCCCTCGATCGCGCGCGCTTCGAGCGTGCCTCCCGCCGGATCCCAGCCGATCTCGCCGGGCCCGGTCGCATGTCGCGTGAGAACGCCGGTCTCGTGGCCCCGGCCACGAAGCCACGGCAGGAGCGCAGAGCCGATCAGGCCCCGCGCCCCGCTGACCAGCACACGCAGGGGCATCAGGCAGAACCGGGGCCGCAACTCCGGCCCTGGCCCGCTCTCCGCACGGCAACCATGCTACGCGGACTTCTTCTCCATCGAGGTCATGAAGACCTTCAGGAAGTCCACCGGCACCGGGAAGATCGTCGTCGAGTTGTTCTCGGTCGCGATCGCCGCCAGCGTCTGCAGGTAGCGCAGTTGCAGCGCGGTCGGCTCCTTCGACATCACGCTCGCCGCCTCCGTCAGCCGGGTGGCCGCCTGGTACTCGCCTTCGGCGTTGATGATCTTCGCGCGGCGCTCGCGCTCGGCCTCGGCCTGCCGCGCGATGGCACGCTGCATCTCCTGCGGCAGATCCACGTTCTTGACCTCGACCGTGGTGACCTTCACGCCCCAGGGCTCGGTCTGGCGGTCGATCACCTGCTGGAGCGCCGTGTTCAGCTTCTCGCGTTCGGCGAGCAACTCGTCCAGCTCGGCCTGGCCCAGGATCGAGCGCAGCGTGGTCTGGGCGATCTGCGACGTGGCATACAGGTAGTTCTCCACCTGCACCACCGCCTGCTTCGGATCGATCACGCGGAAGTAGACCACCGCGTTCACCTTCACCGTGACGTTGTCCTTGGTGATGACGTCCTGCGACGGAACGTCCATGGTGACCGTACGCAGACCGACCTTGACCGGGCGGTCGATGATCGGGATGAGGAACACGAGCCCCGGCCCGCGTTCGCCGACCAGCCGACCCAGGCGGAATACGACCAGGCGCTCGTACTCGCGCACGACGCGGACCGCGTTCGCCACGATGATGATCCCGAGGAACAGCAGGAACAGCAGGAAAGGTGCGAGCACCATCTCAGGCCTCCTTGGAGGGGCGCACGCGGAGGGTGAGCCCCTCGACGCCCGTGATGACCACTTCCGAACCCGCCTCCACATCCGACTCGCTCATCGCATTCCACAACTCGCCACCGATGCGCACCTGGCCAGCCGGGGCGAGACGATCCACGGCCATCGCACGCGCGCCCAACAGTCCCCCGCGCCCGGTCTCGACCCGGAGTCGCTGCGCACGCAGGCCCTTTCCAACGATGAAAAGGAAGAAGACCGTCGTCGCGCCCGTGGCCCCAATGATGATGGACCAGGAGAGCCTGGCGCCTCCGCCCTGGAAGAGGATCATCGAGCCCAGCACAAGCGATACGGCCCCGCCGGTCGCGAGCATCCCGTGGCTCGCCACCTTCACCTCGGCGATGAAGAACGCGATGGCCAGCACCACGAGCGCAATGCCAGCGTAATTCACGGGCAGAGTCGAAAGCGCGAAGAAGGCGAGGATCAGACATATGCCACCCACCACACCGGGCAGGATGGCACCGGGATTCTGCAGCTCGAAGAGCAGCCCGTAGAAACCGAGCAGCATGAGGATGTACGCCACGTTGGGGTCCACCAGCACGCCCAGCAGCTTCTGCCGCAGCCCGGGCTTGAGGGTATCGCGCGGCAGGCCCGAGAGCGCGAGCGTAGTCTCGAGGCCGGGGCGCGAGACGGCGATGCCGTCGGCCTGTTCGAGCAGGTCATCCAGCGAGCTGGCGACGAAGTCCACGACGCCCAGGTCCAGCGCCTCGTCTTCGCTCGCCGCAACCGCCCGGCGCACCGCCTCCTCGGCCCAGTGCGCGTTGCGCCCGTGTTGCCGGGCGATGGTGCGCGCGAAGGCGGCCGCGTCACTGGTGGCCTTCCGCGCCAGCGTCGAGTCCATGCCGCCCTGCAGGTTCACGGGCGTGGCCGCTCCGATGTTCGTGCCCGGCGCCATCCCCGCCACGTCGGCCGCCATGACGATGAACACGCCGGCCGAGGCCGCCCGCGCGCCTGCGGGCGAGACGTAGGCGATGATCGGCACCTCCGAAACGAGCATCCGCTTGACCATGGCGCGCATGCTCGACTCGAGCCCTCCCGGGGTGTCGAGCTCGATCACCAGCGCCCTGTAGTCCTCGCGCTCCGCGCGGTCCGCGGCGGCACCCAGAGCCTCGGCCGAGACCGGCGAGATCGGACCTTCCAGGCGCAGGACGAGTATGCGCCCTGTCTTCGGCGTCTTCGTCAGGCGCTCGGGCCGGCGCGCTTCGGCCGCCCGGCCCTGCGCAGCGTGCTCGCGAGTCGCGCTCGCGAACAGCAGCCCCACCGCTGCGACCAGGACGATCAGGACGCCGAGGGTGCCCAGGACCACGGGCAAGAACGATCCCCTGTGCCGGCGCGACGGCCACAGCACGAGTGGTCTGTTCTTCATGAAGCCTCCTCCAGCGGGCGCCGCGCCAGCGCCGCGCGCCACGCCTCGGGATACTTGAGCCCACTGCCGGTGTCGCAGATCACGACGCGCGACTGCGGCTCCACCTCACCTCTCGCCCAAGACCGGCGCCGCCCGCCGTCTGCACGGCCATCAGCCCCGGCAGCGGGCCGGTCGTCCAGCCGGACTCTTCCGGCTCGAGGAAGGCCCGCCACATCCCGACCAGTCCGGTGCCTCCGCCGGTAGGATAGAGAATCACCCCCGGCATGCGCCAGCCGGACCTCGGCGCCGCAGGCCGGCTGCTCGATCACGAACACCTCGCGCGTATCCGCGGGGACGGTGCTGCGGCACCGCAGGCCCGCCGCCGTGCTGCCGCCGTTGCCCGCTGAGGGGACCGCGACGGCCCGCACGCCGAAGGCGATCGTGCCGTCTACCGCCACCGCCAGCCCGTGCGCCTTGACCGACTCGGTCGGGTTCGACAACCCCTCCTTCAGCCACAGTCGCTCGAGGCCGAGTCCCCACGCGACGCGCGGCAGTGGCAGCAGCGGCGTGCCGCCCTCACCGAGACGCACCGCCGGTAAGTGGCCAGCGAAGGGCAGTAAGGCACGATAGCGCCACAGGTCCATGCCGAAATGGGCGAACGATCCGCGCGGGAGCCCGCCGCGGACCCGCGCGAGGTCGCAGCGCGCGAGCAGCGGCTCGCTGCAGACGGGGCGGTCGAGGGCCTGGAGACACCGGTTGAAGGCCGAGGGCACCATGAGTGGGCGAATCAAGCGCCCTTTGGCGCGTCGCGTCAAGCGGGCCTGCGCGGCGTGAGCCGGGGCCGCGCCCGTACTGACATCGCGGGCCTACAGTCTCCCGCGCCTTGCGCGGGTCTCGCCGTGCTGCTCCTCGGCCTCGAGCTCTTGGCGCAGCCGGAGGAACGACTCGAAGCGCAGGCGCGAGACGTGCCCGGCCGCGACCGCCTCGTGCAGCGCGCAGCCGGGCTCGGAGGTATGACGGCAGTCGGTGAACCGGCACTGGCCGAGAAAGCGCCGGAACTCCACATAGGTCTGCTCGAGGTCGCGCGAGCCAACGTCCCACAAGCCGAAGGCTCGCACCCCGGGCGTGTCGATCAGCTCGAGGTCGGGAGCCGGGCGGACCAGCACCGCCGCGGTCGTGGTGTGGCGCCCCTTGCCGGTCTTCTCGTTGACCAGGCCCACGAGCAGGTCCAGCGCGGGAACCAGGGCATTGAGCAGCGTGCTCTTGCCCACGCCCGAGTGGCCGATGAACAGCGAGCGCCGCCCGTGCAGGGCGTGGCGCAGCGCCTCCACGCCTTCGCCGCGCGACGCGCACACCGCGTGGCAGGGCACGCCGGCGCGTTCGTATTCGTGCAGCAGGGCGCGTGTCTGGCCCGGGGAGCCCAGGTCGGTCTTGTTCAGCACCAGCCGGGCCGGGATGCCGGCGTGCTCGGCTTGTGCCAGCACGCGGTCGGCGAATCCGGGCGTAAACTCGGGCTGAGCCAGCGAAGTGACCAGCACGACTTGGTCGAGGTTCGCCGCCACCACCTGCTCGATCGCCTGCTCGCCCGCGGCGCGGCGCGAGAACACGTTGCGCCGTGGCTGGACCTGGTCCACCACGGCCTGGTTCGCCCGGGCTTCGAGCCGCACGAGATCGCCCACCACGACGGCGTTGCCGAGCGCCTTCCTGCGTCCCATCACCCGCCCGCGCACGGTGGCCGTGAAGAGCGTGCCATCCTCCGCGAACAGCACGCAGGCCCCGAAGTCCACGCGCGCCACCAGCGCCCAGCCCGCCACCGCGATCAGTCCCAGCCTACCGACCTGTTCACTGGCAGCGTGACGGTGAAACACGCCCCGTGCCCCGGCGGGCTCTCGGCGGTGATGCACCCGCCGTGATTCGTGATGATGCGGTACGAGGTCGAGAGTCCGAAACCGTGTCCTTCGGGCTTGGTCGTGAAGGAGGGCTCGAAGACGCGCGTGAGGTTCGATGCCGGGATGCCAGGACCGGTGTCGGTGACCACGATTCGTACCAGCCGGGCACGATCGTCGGTCGAACTCGTCACCCCGATGACCTTGCGCACCGAGAGTCGGTCCCTCATGGCGTCGGCGGCGTTCACGAACAGGTTCAGCAGCACCTGCTGAAGCTGTCCCGGGTCGCCGCGCAACGCCGGCACCTGCTCGGCCAGCCGCAGGTCCCATTCCACGCCGTCGAAGCGTTTCTGGGTGCGCACGAACTCGACCGAGCGCTGGACCAGGCTGTTCAGGTCCACGCGCTCCACGATCAGCTCGGCCTGCGAGAAGTCCACCAGCCCCTTGGCCATGACCTCCATGCGCCGGGACTGCTCGATGATGATGCGGCCGCGGCGCTCGACGTTCTCGTGGACCCCGTGCTCGCAGTCCTTCAGGAGCATCTGGGCGTGGCCGCTGATGGCGGCGAGCTGGGTGCGCAGCTCGTGGCCGACCTCCGCCGCCATCTCGCCCTTCGCCACCAGGCGCTCGGTGTGAACGATCTGGCGTTGCGCCTTCTGGAGCTCGACGTAGCGCCGGCCCGACTCGTAGATCATGAAGAGCGGCGCGTAGAACAGCAGCACCCCGAGATAGCCGATGGCGCCGTAAGAGATCACCATCAGGGGCGCAAGCAGGAACGCGGCGCCGTCCTCGAACAACCTTTCAGCGTAGAACCAGTCCTCGCGCAGCACCTGCAGGCAGCGCCGGTCGCTGGACCAGGCCACCGCCACCGCCACCAGCGCGCGGTTCACGAGCAGGAACCCGGCGAACAGGCCGAGGATCGCCGGCGTCAGCCGCAGCGCTGCCCACTGCCCGGCCTGCACATTCCCCGTCGGCAGCGTGTCCAGGCCGGCGCCCGGGCCTCCAAGCAGGGTGAAGATCCAGCCCGCGACCCACAGGGTGATCGCCATCTGCCCGCCGTTGAACCAGGCGCGGACCCAGGGCTTGCGCAGCACCAGGAACTCCGCCAGCACGGTGCCGAGCGCCGCGATCCACATCGCGGGCGAGCGACCCCAGAGCATGCAGGCCGCGAGCGTGGCGCTTGAGGAGAGGCTCCAGGTGCCCTCGCCCGAGATGGTGCTAAGCCACATGCTCTCGGAGATCACGAAGATCAGGATCCAGGCCAGGTAGTGGCCCCAGTGGACATCGAGCCCGCGCGGCACGCTGAAGCCGAGCAGCAGGGCCGCGACCAGTCCGACCGAGACGACATAGATCACGAGCTTCCGGCTCATGACGCCCCGCCCGTCCTCGACGCCGGCACGACCCCGAGACCGGGCCGCTCGGAGAGCGCGATCACGCCCCGCTCGAGCGGCGCGCCACTGAAGGGATCGTCCGCCAGCAGCCAGTGCCCGTCCAGGTCCAGGTAGTCCGCCAGCGGCGCGAGCTGTGCGGCGGCCGAAAGCGCGAGACTCGACTCGACCATCGAGCCCAGCATGACCTTGAATCCCAGCGCGCGCGCTGCGTGGATCATGCGCAGCATCTCACGCAGGCCACCGGTCTTCATGAGCTTGAGATTCACGCCGTCCACGCACCCGGCCAGGGCGCCAAGGTCCCGTAGGTGGTGAGCGCTCTCGTCGGCGAAGACGGGGATGCCGCTGCGCTCGCGCACCCAGCGCAACCCCGCGAGGTCGTCGCGCGGCACCGGCTGCTCGACCAGCTCGATGCCGAGCGGTTCGATCTCGCGCAGCACGCGCAAGGCGTCGGCCGGGCTCCAGGCCGCGTTCGCATCAACCTGAAGCTTGCCGGTGTAGCGGCGCCGGATCCGGCGCAGATTCTCCACGCCGCCGGGCGCGCCCAGCTTCACTTTGACGATGGGGAAGTCGAGGACGGTTTCGAGCTTCTCCTCCATCTCGGCTGGCGGCGCCATGCCCAGCGTCACGCAGGAGCGAGGCACGGCCGCCGCGTCGAGCCCCAGGAGCCGCCACACCGGGAGCCCCAGCTTCCGGCCGATCCAGTCATGCAGCGCCATGTCGAGCGCAGCCCGGGCCGCCCACTGCCCCTTGAGCGCCGAGTCGAGCCGGGCCCCGAGCGCCTCGAGCGCGAACGGGTCCTCGCCCAGGCACGGTGCCCACGCCTCCAGCGCGGCGCCAGCCAGGGCCCGGCTCTCGCCGTAGTAGCGCGCCGGCGCGGCCTCGCCCAGGCCCTCGAGGCCGTCGTGCTCGATCCGCACCAGCAGGTTCTCGTGGCGCTTGCGGGCGTCCATCGACGAAATGCGGAAGTCGTAGGCGGTGGCGAGGTCGAGCGGCTCATGCCGCAGGCGCATGGTCCCTCCGCAACGCCGCGAGGGCCCCGGCCTGCAGCCGCGCTCCGAAGCGCACCGGGCCGGTGGCCGCCGGCCCGGGCTCACGCGTGGCGCCCGCGCACCCGGCATCCCGTCCCGCCCGGGTCGAGCCGATCACCACCGCCACCTCCTTGGGCCGATCATGCAGCATGCTCTCGATGGTCATCGCGTCCGATGCTTTCAACCTGCCTTCGGCGAGGATCGCGAGCCCGCTCAGTCGTCCGAACATGTCTCAGTGCAGCGAATCGTAGACCTGGATGTAGCGATCCACCATGTCGTCCATGTTGAAGCGCTCGCGCGCGATCCGGCGGGCCCGACGGCCCATGGCGCGGCGCATCTTCTCGTGAGTGAGCAGGTGGAGCACGGACCCCACGTAGCCCTGGACGTCCGCAACCTCGTGCAGGAACCCGGTCACGCCTTGCTCCACGACCTCGGGCAGACCTCCGACATTGGAGGCCACGACCGGAACCTCGGCGCTCATGGCTTCAAGGGCCACCAGGCCGAAACTCTCGGACGAGCTGGGCAAGAGGAAGACATCGGCAAACGGGAGCAGCTCCTCCATGCAATCCTGGTTTCCGAGGAACAGCACATCCCGTTCCACGCCCAGCTTGCGGGCCAGTTGCTCCGCAGCGGGTTTCTCCGGGCCGTCCCCGATCATCACGAGCTTGGCCGCCAGCTGCTTGCGAACCTCAGAGAACACCTGAATCACGACCGGGATATTCTTGACCGGACGGAAGTTGGAAGCGTGCATCAGGACACGGGTCTCGGGCGGGGCCAGCCTCACTCCGGACCGGGAGCGCGGGACGAAGACCTCCGGGTCCACGAAATTGTAGACCACCTCGATCGGTTTCGTGATGCGGAGGTTCTTCCGGGCGCTGTCGGCCAGGAAGCGGCTCACTGCCGTCACCCGGTCGCTCGACTCGATGCTGAACTGGGTGACGCGGAAGTAGGCCGGATCCACGCCGAGCACGCTGATGTCCGTGCCGTGCAGCGTGGTCACCACGTCCAGCCGGCGCGGCAACACCAACTGGCGTGCGAGGTGGGCGCTGGCCGCGAAAGGCATGGCGTAGTGCACGTGCAGCAGGTCGAGCCCGTGGTTTTCGACCACTTCCACCATCTTGGTCGCCAGCGCCAGGTTGTTGGGCGGCTGCTCGAAGACCGGGTAGGTGACGGGCGTGACTTCGTGGAAGAAGATACTCGATTCGAAGCGCCGCAGCCGGAAAGGCAGCCGGTGGGCGATGAAGTGCACCTCCCAGCCGCGTCGCGCGAGGCCCAGCCCCAGTTCGGTGGCGACCACGCCGCTGCCCCCGAAGTGCGAGTAGCAGGTGATGCCGATCTTCCGCCGCGCCTGCGTGTGCGCCGGGCGCGGCGTCGCCGCGTGCTTCGCCACCGCACGCGGGGCTTTCTCCCGGAACCGAGCGGCACGGCGAGCCGCGTCCACTCCTCCGGCCCGGCCCTGCGCGCCCGCCCCCCGCCGCTTCGCCGCGCTCATCCCGCGCCTCCTTCCAGCCCCGCCGGCAGCAGAGCGCGCGCGTCCGTGACCGGCACCGGACCGCGCAGGCGGTAGCCCTCACCATAGCGCGCGCCGATCAGTGCGCCCAGCGATCGGCCGCGCGCTTCGATCTCATCGAGAAACCCCGGCTCGGTGAGATAGGTCGTCGGCCCATGCGCCGGATCGAGCTGGCTCCGGTGTGCGCGCACGGCCTGCATGCGACGCTCCCACGCGGCGCTCACATCAACCACGAGGTCCGGGCTCGCCGCGCTGCGGTAGAGTGCGAAAAGCAGGCGCTCGGGGCGATGACGCGCCAGGCCTCTCGCCGAAGGCCCGCCAGAGGCGCCGCCAGCAGATCCCCCGCCTGCATCGAAACGCGCCAGGCCCGCAAGGTAGCAGGCGCGCTCGACCAGGCGTGAAGCCTCGACGTGGTCGGGGTGCACGTCATCCGGGTCGGGCGCCACGACCAGCCGCGGCCGGTGCTCGCGCAGACAGGCGACGACCGCGGCCTGCTGCCGCTGGTCGTGGCGGGTGAGACCGAGGTCCGGCAGGCCCAGATTCCCCCGCCAGGCCACTCCCAGTTCACGCGCCGCGGCGACTGCCTCCGCGGCGCGCTCCTCCACGTCGCCACGCGTGCCCTTCTCGCCGTGCGTCAGGTCCGCGATCCCGACCGCGTGTCCGTGTGCGGCGAGCAGCGCCGCGAGGCCACCGCTGGAGAGCTCCACGTCATCGGGGTGAGCGCCGAAGAACAGGGCATCCAGCATGGTCACAGCTCCACGACGAAATGTTCGTTGACGCCGCCCGCGATCGCGCGGGCGTGTTCGGCAGCCACGTCGCACAGCGCCGGGACGACCGCGCGGCCGCGATACGCCACCACCTCGAGCGAGGCGAGTCGCCGCTCCTGAAGCCGATCCCCGGGCATCAGGTAGTGGCGCAAGCGGGGCCACTCCGGGTGCCCGCGCTCGAGGCGATGGCGCACCTTGCTCGTGAGTCCCTCGAACAGGCGCTGGAACTGATACTCCACCTTCGCGCGGGCCGATTCCACCAACTGCGGCAGACTCGCATCCACGTCGCGCGCCGAGGCGGCGAAGCGCTCGAGCCCATGCAGGGCGGCGCTGCGCGCCAGATCGAGGTCCGCGCGCGGGCCGGCTGGCACCGACTGCTCGGCCAGCCGCCGCAGGATGGCGTCCGTGTCCGCCACAACCTCCCAGGGATCTGCCTTCGCGGCCTCGACCAGCGCGACGGCGGCCGGCGGCAGCCACGTGACCCCGAGGCGCGGCACCGGGCAGGCCGCCGCGACCCCGAGCCCCTCGAAGACCTCGCGCAACTGGGCGAGGTAGGCGACCTCACCCGGACCGCACGCCATCGCCACCGTCGGGAAGACCGCGTCCTGCACGACCGCCCGCAGCGCCACGCTGGGCGAGAGTACCCGGGCGCCCTGCATCGCGCGCGCTTCGGCCGGCGACAGCTTGCGGCGCGAGCCGTCCTCGATCACGAAGACGAACGACTCGAGCGCGGCGTCCGAGAGCGGACGGCGCCCCGTCCCGGCCTCGAGCCAGTCGCCGGCCCGGCGCGCGGCACCCGCGAGCTCCCCGGCGCGAGCGAGGTAGCGCTCGAGCAACGGCCGCGCCGCCGCCCGGAAGGCGGGCAACCGCGGATCCACCACCACTAGCCCCTCGTCGGCGAACATCGCCAGCAGCAAGGAGCTGAACGACTCGCCCAGGTCGCGCCCCCGCGCGAACGAGCCCCGCAGCAGTCCGGCCACCTCACCCTGCCCCGCCAGACCGACCCACGCCTGCAGGGCCTCCTCCGCCAGCTCCGCGAGCGGCGCAACTGGAACCGACCCCACCAGACAACCCGGGGCGTGGGCGTCGCCGGGCAGAACGCGCTCCCGCAGCGTGAGACCCGGGTCGGCGAAGGTGGCCGAGCGAATCTCGTCGAAGTCCGAGTCCTCGCCGTGCATCCAGAAGAGCGGCACGCAGGCCACCCCGGTGCGCTCGGTGATGACAGTGCCGAGACCCGCCGCGGTTGCGGTCTTGTGGAGCGAGTAGGCCGGCCCGCCGAGGGGCGCGGGCTGCTGGCCCGCCACCGCGCAGACGGCCTCGCCCCGCGCGAGCCGCGCGAGCGAATCGAGCGAGCGTGGCGAGGCACCGAGGCGCTGGTGGTACTCGATCAGCTCCGTGGCTAGCGGAACGGGCAGCGGGGCCGGCTTGACCCGGGCGAGCGCCCGCAGCGCGGCCGTATCACTCCAGCGCACGCCGAAGCGCGCGCCGGCCAGCGGCCCGTCCGCCACCAGGTCCTGGGTGATGGGGTCGAAGAGCCGGTCGCGGGGCGGCTCTGGCCGCGGCGCGACACGCGCGCGCACGGTCAGCGGTTTGCGGGCCGGCTCGGAGGCACGACCGTGGTCACCCGGGGTCAGGAGGGCCATGGGCAGCCGCATCGTAGGCCGGGGCTTCGGCGACGGTCAACCGGCGGGCGACCGGCCATCTTCCCTTGACGCCTCCACGGAGCCACGACAGTATCGACCGGCTCCGCCCCGGTGGACCGGGCCGCCGGCGGCAGTGCGCGCCGCGACCGCCCGGAGCGGAGCACGGATTCCATCAGGCAGGGACGATCCATGACCCCGGAGACACGAGGGACCACCGCGTGATCCCAAGCTCGCTGTCCCCCGAAGAGACCCGCCAGGCGGCCGTCCACGCCGTCTGGACCTTCCCCTCGGTGCTGGCCAGCGCCTTCGTGGTCGCCTGGGGCGCAGAGGCCGCGCAGTTCTACATCTCCCAGGGCTTGGCCCTGGCGCTGCTCGCCTGGCTGCAGACCCTCCCCGAGTTCGCGGTGGAGGCCGCCATCGCCTGGCAGCAGGACGTGCCCCTGATGACCGCCAACTTCACTGGGGCCCTGCGGCTCCTCACCGGGGTCGGCTGGCCGATGATCTGGGTCGTCTACGCGGTCACGCGCTGGCAGCGGGGCAGCCGGGACCGCTGGCCCGGCATCCAGCTCGACCACGAGCACTCGGCCGAGATCGTCGGGCTCATCCCGCCGCTGTTCTACTTCGTCTGGATCATCGTCAAGGGCACGCTCGGCCTCATGGACGCGGCCGTGCTGATCGCGCTCTACCTGGGCTACCTGGCTCTGGTGAACCGCCTCCCGCCCAAGGAGCAGGAGGAGGTGGAGGACGTGGCCCGGGTCGCGCGCGCGGTGATCCGCATGCCGCCCGCGAGCCGCTGGCTGTCCATCGCGGGGTTGTTCCTGCTGGGCGGCACGGCGCTCTATTTCGTGGCGACGCCGTTCCTCGAGAGCATGAAGGGCCTCGCCCTGGCGCTCGGCGTCGCGCCCTTCGTCTTCGTGCAGTGGGTCGCCCCGTTCCTGTCGGAGTTCCCCGAGAAGACCAGCGCCTTCTACTGGGCGCGCAGCCGCGGCAAGGCGGGGATGGCGCTCATGAACATGGTCTCCTCGAACATCAATCAGTGGACGGTGTTGGCTGCGATGATCCCCATCGTCTACTCGATCTCGCTCGGGCATCCGGCCGCCGTTCCCCTGCACGAGCACCGGGTGGAGCTCATCCTCACGCTTCTGCAAAGCATGCTCGGCATGGTGATCCTCGCCAACCTGCGCTTCGAGGGGTACGAGGCGGCCGGCCTCTTCGCCCTCTGGTTCGCCCAGTTCCTGAAACCGGACTGGCGCGAAGAGATGTGCGTGCTCTACGCCGTCTGGCTCGCCGTGGAGGTGGTCTCGGCGATCTGGCGACCGGGCCGCCTGCACGCCTTCGCCGTGTTCCCGACACTCTGGAGACTGACAGCCCGCAAGCCCCGCTGAGACGCCGCGCCGTCAGCGCCCGGTGACGCGGCGGACGAACCCGCGCGCCAGGGACTCGATGGTGCGCAGCTCCCGCACGCGGAACAGCCGCATCAGGCCCCAGTTGACGACCAGCAGCAGCACAGAACCCGCCAGGACGACCGCGCCCTCGACCAGGATGCCCCGGCGCCAGGCGGAGCCCAGCGAGAACAGCGCGGCCCAGCACGCCAGCCCGGCCCCCAACGAAGCGGCGCCCGCACGCAGGGAGCTGTCAATGATGCGGCGGCCGCCGAAGGGCCCGACCCGGCGACGGATGTAGAAGAGCAGTTGCAGCAGGTTGATCGTGACGGCCACCGAGCTGGCCAGCGCCAGTCCGCGGTGACCCAGTCCCAGGAAGGCAAGCGGACCGACGAACAGCAGGTTGAGCGCGAGGTTCACCCCCACCGAGACCACGCCCGCCCGGACCGCGAGCCACGGGGCGTCCAGGGCATAGAACGCGCCGACCATCACGTTCACCCCCGCCGCAGCCGGCACCCCGAGACCGTACATCACCAGAGCCCCGGCCGTCTGGACCGTGTCGCCGGCATTGAAGTGCCCGTGCTCGAAAAGCAGCGCCACGATGGGCTGAGAAAGCACGATGACCCACGCCACCGCGGGCAACGTGGCGACGATCACCAGCCGCAGGGCGGACTCCAGCGTCTCCTTGAAACGCGCGAGGTCCGACTCGGCCATTGCGTAGGCCTGCTTCGTCATGCTTACCATGCCGAGGGACACGCCCAGCACGCCCACCGGTAGCTGCTGGAGCCGCAGCGCGTAGTAGAGCCACGAGACGCTGCCCTGCTGCAGATGGCTGGCGATGAGCGTGTTCACCACTGTGTTGATCTGCCAGCCCGCGCTGCCCACCGTGGCCGGGATCATGAGCAGCGCCACGCGCCGCACTCCCGGGTGCCAGCGCGGCCACTCCCAGCGCAACCGGAAACCGAGCCGGTAGAGTGGCGGCAGCTGATAGGCGAACTGGAGCACGCCTCCGACCAGCACGCCGATTGCCATCGCGAGCATGGCCGGCTGACCGCAGGCCCGCATGACCGGGAGGAGCCCGAGCCCGACCACGACCATGCCCAGGTTGAGCACGGCGGAGGCGAGCTGGGAGACTCCGTAGCGCTCGCGGGCGTTCAGCATCCCCATGGCCACGGCCGCCAGCACGACCGCCGGCAGGAACGGGAGCATCACCCGGGTGAGGAGGGTCGTGAGCCCGAGCTTGCTGTAGCCGCCAAGCTCTTCATGCATCTTCTCGAAGCCACCCGCCAGGAAGTGCACGATCTGCGGCGCGAACACCCAGCCGACCGCACACAGGACGGCGAGCACCAGCAGCAGGGACAGCATGAGCTGCCGGCCCAGATCCCAGGCCTCCTCCTCTCCACGATTGCGGTCGTAGTCGCTGAAAGTCCGCACGAGGGAACGCGTCATCGAACCCTCGGCCAGCAGGTCGCGGAGCAGGTTGGGGACGCGGAACGCCACGTTGAAGGCATCGGTCGCAAAGCCCGCGCCGAAGAAGACCGCCATCACCTGGTCACGCAGCAGGCCCGTGACGCGCGAGACCAGTATGGCCGCGCCCGAGGCCCCGGCCCCCCGCGCCACGCTGCGCTCCGTGCTCGCGCGGGCCGCGCCGCGGATTGTCATGCCCCGGCCCCCATGCTAGCGTGCCGCGCCATGCTCGCCGCCGCCCTCGCTCCCGCCGCCCAGGCCGCAGATAGCCTCACCCCTTTCCGCGCGGCCGTGCTCGGCGCGATCCAGGGCGTCACCGAGTTCCTGCCCATCTCCAGCAGCGCCCACCTGTACGCCGTGCCGGAGATGCTGGGCTGGAAGTACGAGGGTGTGGCCTTCGACGTGGCGCTCCACTGGGGCACGCTGCTGGCGCTGCTGGCCGCCTTCTGGCGCGACTGGCTCGGCCTTGCCCGGGGGATCCTGAAGACCGGGCTGGCTGGCGCCACGGCCCGCTCGACCCTGCTGCGCCTCGCGGTCGCCAGCGTGCCCGCGGTGGTCGCTGGACTGCTGCTCCAGGAGGAGGCCGAGACCCACCTGCGCGCGCTGCCGCTGCAGGCCGCGCTGCTGGTCGTGTTCGGGGTCCTGCTCTGGCTCGCGGACCGCGGCCGCCAGGGAATCCGGCACGCGGACGTGCCGGACTGGGGCACCAGCCTGCTGGTCGGCGCGGCCCAGGCGGTCGCCCTCGTGCCCGGCGTGTCGCGCTCCGGCATCACCATGACCGCGGCGCGGGCGTCTGGGATGGACCGCGTCTCCGCGGCGCGTTTCTCGTTCCTGCTCGCGACTCCGATCACCTTCGGCGCCGGGCTCGTCGCGTTGCGCCACCTCTCGCACGACCTGCCGGTCGCCACGCTCGCAGCGGGGGTGGCCACCTCCACGATGGTCGGCTTGCTCGCGATCCGCGGGCTCCTGCGCTGGCTGGGCCGCGCGGGCTTCGGGGTGTTCTGCGCGTACCGAGTGGCGTTCGCCGCGGCCATCGTCGCCTGGCTCGCTTTGCGCTGACGCCGGGGAATCCGTTCCCTTCGCATCGCGTCCTTCCTCCGCCCCACGCACGATCTCAGCGGGCGCGGTCCTTCCTGGTCAGTTTGTCGGCGAAGTAGCGGTTGAGCCGCTCGCGCAGGGCGATGCGGGCCCGGTGCAGCCGCGACTTCACGGCGGCCACCGACAGACGGAGTTCCCTGCCGACATCGGCGTTCGAGAGACCCTGGATGTCGCGCAGCACGAACACCGTGCGCAACTCCTCGGGCAGGTGCTGAATACCCTCCGCCATGATCTCCCGCATCTCCGCCGTCAACAACTCCTCGGTCGGCTGCGCCGACCAGTCGCGCAGCTGCAGCGGCTCGGCGTCCTCGTTCTGGCTCTGCGACTGGTCGAGCGAGATGTGATTGTCGCGGCGCTTGCGGTATTTCATCAGGCACGCGTTGGTCGCGATGCGGTACAGCCACGTCGAAAACGCGGACTCGGCCTTGAAGCCCTTCAAGCCACGGTAGGCGGACAGGAAGGCGTCCTGCAGCGCCTCGGCGGCATCGTCCTCGTGGCGCAGGATCTTGAAAGAGAGCCGGTAGACCTTGTCCTGGTAGCGGCGCACCAGCTCGTCGAAGGCGCGGTTCTCACCGCCCTGGGCGAACCGCACGAGCTCCTCGTCGGGCCGGGTGCGGTAGTCGATCGTCTTCGGCTGCTGGTCGGTCATGAGTCCCGCCGCAAGGAGAACACCTCCTGCTGTCGTGCCGGCGGGCCCCGGTAGACGGCCTCGCCCGCAAGCAGGGTACACGCTGGACGCACCTTATGCAGCATGGTGGCCGGAAGCCGGTGAATATCGGCGTCCCAGACCACCAGGTCGGCCGTGCATCCCGGGGCGATCCGGCCGAGCCCCGCCGAGCGGCCTGCCGGAGCCGCCCCACCGCACGTATAGGCCAGAAGCGCCTGATCGAGCCCGATGCACTCCCACGGCGAGAAACCCCCGGCAGGCGTGCTGTCGACACGCTGCCGTGTGAGGGCTGCGTGCAGGCCGAGGGCAGCTACGGGGGCCTCGACCGGAGCATCATCCGAGCCGAAGACCACGGAGGCACCCGCCTCGAGCAATCTGCGCCAGGGGTACGAGCGCTCGACCGCGCCCCCCAGGCCCGGCGCCCCGTGTCGGGCCGCAGCAGAGGCTCCAGGTCGGCCCCGCGCCCGACCGCCAGCACGCGCCCTCCGGCCACAGCGACGGCGTCCACCCGTTCGTCCACACGACCGGCCGTCCAGACCCGGGCGTTCGTGATGAGCAGGCCGGCCCCCGGTTTCATGTCGAAGCGGCCTCGATGCGATTCACGAGCACCCCGACACCCTGGACCTCGATCTCGA
>Ga0315276_10002714_pt1 | contig 16231 bp, 17 predicted proteins | sample YL17G05_0_MG_FD_204542 | JGI IMG/M metagenome (GOLD analysis project Ga0315276, IMG submission 204542) | Sediment microbial communities from Yellowstone Lake, YNP, Wyoming, USA - YL17G05_0 | ecosystem: Environmental > Aquatic > Freshwater > Lake > Sediment | place: USA: Wyoming | collected... | reverse complement strand
GAGGGTTGGGGTGAGGGTGGTCTCCAAATATATCCCCCTCACCTTAATCCTCTCCCCCAGGGGAGAGGAGATCCGAAGGTGTGCAGTTTTAAAATGCAAGGTGTGCACTTTTAAAAAGTTGCTAACACCCTTCGGGCTGTTTCATCGTTTCACCCCCGAAACGCAGCGACCATACCGGAGGACCAGATCTTCTTTACTTAATTTTTGGTCGCCGCGTGACACCTCACTGACGGATATCTCATTAAGTTCGGCAGAGAACCGGTTACAGATAAGGTTTAAGGACTTGGATTTTGCGGATAGAATGTGGAAGTTATTAGAAGCCGTTCCCTAAATTGTAATACTCGAAACCCAGAGCTCCCTCTTATATTTGTGAATATTGTGAGCAATGTCCCCTCGATTTTTCATAGCGCCCCAATGATCTCAATGACCTCTATTGATTGTTGCCTCCTTTTGCATTTTCCCGGCCTTTGCAAACCCATCCCGAAAGTGCTAAGATAATCTGACTAGACTGACTAAATTAAGGAGGGTTTCATGGGCATGTGGCAGCTTCAGGAGGCAAAGGCCCGCCTGAGCGAGGTTATCAAGAAGGCGGCGAAGGAAGGCCCGCAGAAGATCACTGTTCACGGGGAACCAACTGCTGTTGTGATTTCGAGCGAGGAGTACGAACGGCTCAAGCACCCCAAAGACAGTTTCGTCGAATTCATGCGCTGCTCACCGCTTTACGGCTTGGAGCTTGACCTGAGGCGTGAGCAAACCCTCACGCGCGAGGCGAAGGTTTCATGAGTTATCTGCTCGATACCAATATCGTATCCGAGACGATCCGTCGCAACCCGAATAAGGCGGTCATCGCATTGCTCGACCGGCTTCCCGGTGAGGCGCTCTTTGTGAGCGTCCTGACACTTGGTGAAATTCGTAAGGGCATCGAGGCGCTCACCGACAGAAAGCGGCGGGAGAAGTTGCGCCTCTGGCTGGAGCACGAGCTTCCGGCATGGTTCGAGGGTCGGGTGCTTCCGGTTGACCTTGCCGTGGCCGACCGCTGGGGCCGGCTGCTTGCAGAGGTGGGCCGGCCGGTCCCCGCCATCGACAGCCTTCTTGCGGCGACTGCGTTGCATCATGAGTTGCGGCTGGTGACGCGGAATGCCGGTGATTTCGGTTATCCGGGTCTTGAAGTGATCAACCCCTTCGACTAAGCGCTGAATTCCCGGCACTGTCCTTTTCCCCTCCCGCCACGACGCTGGTCGTATGCGCGGGTTCCGGGTTCCAGCCCGTCACGCGATGAGGATACCGCGCAAGTGTCCATCACCCGGAGCAGTCCGCTCCCCAGACGTTCACGTGCTGCAAAAACCCCGGCATGTCTAAACGAGAAACCCTCTGCATGGGCCCAATAATATATCAAATCCCTGAATTAGCAAAATAGAAAACAACGTCCCGCCCGCCTTTCCCACATGAAGATGTGACCCCGCATCTTTTTCCTCGCAACCTCAAACCTGACGGCCCTCCCCTGGTCAGTCTTCCCAGAAAAATCCTGCTGTGTAAGCGCCAACGGTTAGTACTGCTGCATCATCAATATCAGCCCAGAACAAACCATCATCCTCTTCTTGCCTTCGACGAATCTGCTTTGCCGCATGATCCCGCTCATCTTCTGTCTGATAAGGTCCTTGAACGGATGGTTCTACACCACCTTCAACTACCAGTAGATAACGAGTCTTTTCCATTTTCGAATTCGGAATCAGGTTCACCGCGGAGGCGCGGAGGTCGCAGAGAGAGATTTTTCTTCTGATCCAATCGGGAGATGGCGATTGGATCAGAAACTTCTTCCCTGCGGAATTAAGATCCAGCCCTTTTAATGGCTATTCAAGCTATTGTGAGACTTGTACTTAAAAAACAGAAGCTTTTTGTTTGGCGGTATCTCTCCGCCAAACAAAAACTCCTTTCTCTGCGTCCTCGGCGACTCTGCGGTGAAAATTCTATTTTGGACAAGCATGAAACAAAATATATGTTCTGATATTGTAGACTAAAAATCTACAGACTATAGTATTCATGAACTTCTGGAAAGGAGAAGAAAGGAGACCAAAATGCAATCGGGCGGTGATTTAGGAATCACAAAAAGAAGGATCGGGAAGCCTTTCCAAAAGGGAATATTTTTGCGGAAAAATTATCTACAGGATGGATGCTCTGCTTATTCCTTTAGCATTGGAACCGCCGAATCCCGTTTCACCCCCGAAACTAACTAATCATATCGGAAGGCCGGATTTTTTCTGCTTAATTCTTGGGCTGCGCACTATATAACATGACTGACGAATATCTCATCAAGTTCAGCAGCGAGGCGATTACAGATAGGGTTTAAAACGGACATGGATTTAGCGGAAAGAAAGAGGAAGTTATGAGAACCCGTTCCCTAAATTGAATTGTTGCACCCCTGACGCGAGAGCTTCTTCTCATATCAAGAATTGTTTCTCTTTACCCCAACGAGTTTCCTACAGGCTCAACGCCCCGTAATTCTGCTGCGCCGCACCCAATCAAGGGCGTTGTGGCAAAGCGCACAGCGCCATACTGCCAGAGTGTGCGGCGTCGGCAGCAATTGCTTGTTAGTCGCCAAAGCCAGCACCATCATGCTGTAAGCTTGGCGCGTAGTATCTGGACAACGACGTCGCGGGCATCGGTTTCGGCTGTGTCAAGCTCCTGCGCAGGGATACTCCCCTCGTGGACAAGGGTGCTTCGAGAGTCATACGCCCGCACGGCGCGCCGTGCAAGGTCGACCTGGTCCGCGCCAAGAGTCTCCAATATCAAGCGTCGAACCCACCCTCGTTTCGAGGTCTCCCGTCGGCGAAGGATTTCGCGACGAAGAGAATCGAGTGCGAAGAAGTCTTCAGAGGCGGAATCCATCGAGTAAAGCCGCTCCGAAACCTCGTTATCCCATCGTTCAAGGTATTCGATAGCTACGTAGGGCTGAGTTGTGGTCTCCGAGAGCACCTCGAGGACCATGCAGAGAGTGACAAGCTTGGAACTAACGGTCGTCTCGCGATGGTACGCGGACAGCAGATCGAGGGCTAACCGAAGACGTTGGTCCTCAGGCAGCTCGGCGCCGCACGGAAGCGCCAGTCCCTCAACTAATGCGTCCACGATCATTGATGCGGGCGTGGTACCGATGAGCCGTGCCTCACCCATGGTGAGGAATCGGAGATTGATAGACTCTGGGAAGACCACCGGCTGGTGACCCGATGCAATTCCCTGACGCGGCGGACTTGCTTCTCCGCCGGATTCCACGACGGGGTTAGGAGCAGCCTGATCGGAATCCTTGGCATAAGTCGGCTCGTCAAGATCGAGTTCCACCTGGGAATCGAGGTCATGCGCGACGAGGGCCCACTTAGAGGCGGACCACAGCCTTCTCGCAAACGCCCGCCCCTCCTCCGCTGTCGCTAGACCTCTGACAGTTATGATGAGCTGCGGAGCTACATACCGAAATTCCAGGGACGCGCTTCCGCGTGAGTGGACGATGGGCGAGTCGAGTCCCGTCACGGTCTGAAGTGGTCGCAACGGAAAGCGCAGAGCGTACACGTCATTCCTCTTTGGCGCCTAACGAGTCTGGGTGGGAACTTTGGGGTCACCCATTAAAAGACTTATTTGTTGCTTTTTGTCTCCTCCCCAACTTCTCGTGAATCTTAATAAATTCCCCTCCAATCCCTTTCCCCTTCTCAAATACCCTGTAATGTTTCCTCAACCATTCTTTTTCCCATCTTCTTTTTGTCAGAACTGGCAGTGGTCTCCACCTACGTTATATACATGCAAAAATATATTTGAAAGACACGAATGACAGCGAATTGGAAATCTATTCGTTATCATTCGGGCAATTTGGTTCGGAGCAAGTTGTTTTCATGAATTGAAGGGGAGGTTCACCCTATTCCATTTGATGTTTTTCTACACCTAAATGGAAAGATAGTCAAGGCTATTTTCAGAGAGATCTGAACAACTTTTGCACGCTCTCTTGATTGTACAGATCTTTTATTTTCATCTGTGTAATCGCTCATAATCGCTGTAATCAACCGTATTCTTTTAGGCTATGATCCGCTTGAAGACCGGAAAACGGAAATGGCCTCCCTCGGTCTCCTCAGAATAGCTGACCTGGATTTTATTGCCGGGAACAAAAATTCGTTAACACAAAATATTACCACCCACTCGTCTTGAGTGGCGTGGACTCGTTCGAGGCACGGAGTTCGCAAAGAGGTAGATGATTTCCATGCCCGCGGCTTGCGGGACGTCGTTGACTGAGTTGAAATACTTATGACAGATTTGACCCGGATTTTTATGATTTCGGGAAATTTGACATCACAGCGGAGTGATAGTATAATGGTAGCAAAATGGTATCGGAGGTCGGTGATGGCTGCTTTGTTGATAAAAAATATTCCCCGTGAATTGCATGAGTGGTTAAAACGTGAAGCGGAAAGAAACCGCCGCTCCATGACTCAACAGACGATTGTGGTTCTTGAGGAGAGGATGCGGCGTTTTCGGCCGGTGAAGTTTCCGCCTCCAGTGCAGACCCGGACAGTCTTGACGGCGGAATTTATCGATCGAGCTAAGCGCGAAGGTCGTGTATGATTGTTGTGGATTCGAACGTCGTCGCAGCGCGGAACTTGACGAGTTCTCTGACACCTGAAGCCAAACAGGTTGAGGAAAAGGACCCCGTGTGGATTGTCCCTGTCCTATGGCGATACGAATTTCAGAACATCCTGGCCACCGCGATCAAAGCGAAACAGATCAAGCCGGAACAAGCTTTGGATATTTGGAAAAAGGTTTCGAAAATCCTGATTGAGAACGAATGCGAACCTTCTGCGTCCAAGGTGATGGACCTCGTTGCACAATATGGAATCACCGCCTATGACGGGCAGTTTATCGCCTTAGCCCTGGAGATGGGAATCCCATGCTTGACCGAGGATCGAGAACTACAGGAAAAATTTCCAGGTATTGCGATTTCTATGGATGAATTCCTAAAGCCCGAATCTACTCCCGAGCCTACATACGTCGTTCGTGAAGGTAAGGCAAGATATCGCAAAAGGAAGGGGTGATGCCTGGCCGGTCATCCTCACTGAAAGAATAAGGAGATAGGGGGATAGGGAGACAATGAGAAGATGATGGGGAGATAAGGGGATGGGAAGATAGGGAGATAGAGTCAGTAATTAAAATAAGGATAGATCAAGACCGCATCCTCCTACGTCCGGCCCTACGGGACTACGGAGAACAGGTAGCGCATCGCGTAAGTAGAAAGAATCAAAAGCTGCGCAGATCCTTTCAGGTTTAGGCAAGAAAAGCATCATATTCGGCAAGGGGAAGGCAGGAGGCTGGACCGCTTTTCCTGAAGAAGGGTTTAACGGCCGCCAATATTATGCCCCAAGATATGGCAAAACATGATATAATAAATTTGGTTTGGGAGGTATCGCTATGAAAACCGAAGAATTAAAGATAAAATATCCCAGTGGATTTGAACACGCTGTCCATATGACAAAAGAGGAAATAGAACAGCACATTCGTTTGATGGCCGCACTTAAGATGTTTGAATTAGGCAAAATTTCCTCCGGTAAAGCTTCGGAACTAGCTGGAATGTCAAGAACTGAATTTCTTGAAGCCTGCGGTCGCTACCGTGTCAGTATTTTCAATTACCCTGATGACCAAGCTGAGACAGAAATCAAGAAGGACCTTGAGACTGCAAGAAGAATGAGCGACGTATGAAAATTATTTCCAATACGATGGAAGGCAATTTAAAGACCGTTAACTCTCGGTACAACGAGTTTAGTAGACTAAGGATATCCCCTGAGACCTTATTCGGACTTTCATGACTTCGATGGTTTGATGGCCTATCTACTATACAATACCCTTATTACTATTTTCCTTATTTTCGCTGCGCCTTACTTCGTGTTCAGGGCTCTTATCGACGGGCAGTTTCGAAGGGAGTTGATTCAGCGGATGGGATTTCTGCCAACTTTCTCCCTCAAAAAACCGATCTGGGTCCATGCAGCATCTGTGGGGGAGGTCTTCTGTTCCGTCCCTCTTCTGCAACGAATAAAGAGAGAGTTTCCGCAGCGTCCAATCGTCCTCACCACGATGACCCGGACAGGAAATCAGGCTGCCAAAATTTACATCCCCGAGGCCGATGCCGTCCTGTTCTTCCCCGTGGACCATCCCTTCACCCTCCAAAGAGCGATTGAAAGAATCCAGCCCAACCTTCTCCTCATTGCGGAGACAGAACTCTGGCCTAACCTCCTCCGTTCCTGTGGAAAGAAGGGTTTCCCCATCGTCGTCTTCAACGGAAGGATCTCCGAAAAGTCATTTCGAGGCTACCTCTTCTTTAAGTTCTTCTTTAAAGAATGTTTGAAACATGTCTCCCTCTTTTTAATGCAGACAGAGGAAGATCGAATGCGAATCATCGAGATAGGCGCGGTATCCAATAAGACGAGGGTAGTGGGAAATTTAAAATTCGACCAATCCATTTCCTCCCTCACCCAGGAAGCAATGGCTGAAATGGCAAAATCCCTTGGCCTCCAGGGAAAGAAAAAGATCTTCATCGCAGGGTCCACTCACCCGGGAGAAGAGGAAATCTTGCTCAGCCTTTTCAAAGATCTGAGAAAGATCGACCCCCATCTCGTCCTCATCCTAGCCCCACGCCATCTCGAACGGTTGGAGGAGGTGGAGAGGATTTTAAAACAAGAATCCATTTCATGGATGAGGCGAACGTCGTTTCCCATGGGTCATGACCGATCCAATGAAGAGCCAAAGGAACTGCCTGAGGTCATCCTCCTCGACACCATGGGTGAGTTGATGAGTCTTTACAGCCTCGGGACATTAATCTTCGTTGGTGGAAGTCTTGTCCCTGTGGGGGGCCACAACCCTCTTGAGCCTCTGCTCTTCAAAAAGTGTGTCCTCTTCGGTCCTTATATGTTTCATTTCTCAGAAATCTCCCGGAGCCTGATCAAAGCAGGTGGATCGATCCAGGTGAGGGGAAGAGACGATCTTTTTTCCCATTTGAAGCATCTCCTTTCTGACGAAGGGACATGCAAAGAAGTAGGAGAGAGGGGCTATCAATTTCTTCAGAAGCATCGGGGGGCAACAGAAAGGATGTTTGAGGAGATTCGGCCTTATTTAAAATAATGATATCTTCAATTTGCGATTTTAGATTTTATTGAAAAAATTTTAATGTTAAGAATCAAGACCTTCAAAGTATTTCAGATTGAGGAATGTTAGGAAGTCCAAATCGGAAATCGTAAATCTAAAATCGAAAATTGGGTTGCAGATGAACTGGCGCTTCGATCGATTCCTATATCGAAAAGAAAAACGCTTCTGGGAAAAAGTGCTGCTCTTCCCACTCTACCTCCTCTCCCTTCCCTATGGTGGGGCGATTTGGATGAGGACCCTCTTCTATTCCCTTGGTCTCTTGAATCCCAAACGCTTTCCCTGTCCAGTGATCAGTGTGGGAAATATCACTGTGGGTGGAACTGGGAAAACGCCTTTGGTGATGGCGTTGGCAAGAGGGTTGAAGGAGAGAGGAATCTCTGTGGCCATTCTGAGCAGAGGTTATAAAGGAAAGAAGGCTCCCGGACCATTAGTGAGCGATGGCCAGATCACCTTTCTCTCACCGGAGGAGTCAGGCGATGAACCTTTCTTGATGGCCAAAGCCCTCAAAGGCATTCCTATCCTTGTTGGGAAAGATCGATTTATAAACGGTCGGACAGCCCTTCAACGATTCAGTGTTCGTGGGTTGCTATTAGACGATGGCTATCAGCATCTTCAACTCTATCGAGATTTAGACATCCTGCTCATCGATTCACACATCGGTTTTGGGGACCACCACCTCCTTCCGAGAGGCATCCTGAGGGAACCCTTAACTCATCTTCGTAGGGCCGATCTCTTCCTCCTCACGAAAGTGGAGAATTCTGAGACCTGTCAATGCCTCGAGGCAAAACTCCACCAGCTCCATCCCTCATCCCAGGTATTCCACAGCCATTACGAACCTCTCGGGCTGATCGGCCCTGAGGAGGAGTGGGAGGAACTTCATTCCCTTAAGGGGAAGAGGGTTCTCGCCCTTTCCGGGATCGCCGACCCCGATTACTTCTCCTCCCTGTTGAGGAAATGTGGAATGGAGATTGTCGAGGAGGTGATCTTCCCAGATCATCACCTTTACACTACCAAAGATCTGGCCGCCATCGAAGAGAAGGGTCGGGGAGTGAATTGGGTTGTCACCACGGAGAAGGATATGGTAAAATTAAAAAAATTGAAGATCGATCATCCTCCCATTCGGGCCCTTCATATCGAAATGAGGATATGGGAGGAAGAGGAATTCTATAAAAGGGTGATGGAGATATTTAGAGTTTAGAGTTAAGAGTTAAGAGTTAAGAGTTAAGAGTTAAGAATTAAGAATTAACGGACACGTGACACGGACACGGTCACGTTTTTTTAAGAAGGGGATTGAGAATGAGCGAGCTTGTGAAAATATTTGATACCACTCTACGTGATGGGGAGCAATCCCCTGGGGCGACGATGAATGTTGCCGAAAAGGTGAGGGTCGCTGAGCAATTGGAGAAACTGAATGTAGACATCATCGAAGCAGGTTTCCCCATCTCTTCAGAGGGAGATTTTAAGGCGGTTAAAGAGATCGCAAAAACTATTCGGCGTTCTCAGGTGACTGCCCTCGCACGTACGAACCGACAAGATATTGAAAGGGCATGGGAGGCGGTGAGATTCGCTAAGTCCCCAGCTATTCACACCTTCATAGCCACTTCGGACATCCACCTCAAATATAAATTACGGAAGACCCGTCAAGAGGTCTTAAATGAGGCAAGCAAGGCCGTAAGGTATGCGAAGACCCTCTGTGGGAATGTGGAATTCTCTGCAGAAGATGCCACCAGGAGTGATTTAGATTTTCTCTGTCAGGTTCTGTCGAAGGTGATCGAAGCCGGTGCGACCACCATCAATATCCCTGACACGGTAGGCTATGCAATTCCATCGGAGTTTGGAAATCTCATTCGAACCATCCGGCAGAAAGTTCAAGGGATCGAAAAGGTGACGCTGAGCGTCCACTGTCATAATGATCTCGGCCTGGCGGTCGCCAATTCTCTCATCGCCATCCAAAATGGCGCCAGACAGGTAGAGTGCACAATCAATGGAATCGGTGAGAGGGCGGGGAATGCTTCCCTCGAAGAAATCGTCATGGCTCTTCGGACACGCAAGGATTTACTCCAATTTCATACCCGTGTCCTCTCCAAACATATCTTCACCACCAGTCGTCTGGTCTCGAAGATCACTGGCATGGTCATTCAACCCAACAAGGCAGTCGTCGGTGCCAATGCCTTTGCCCATCAATCTGGGATCCATCAGGACGGTATCCTGAAGGAGAAAATGACTTATGAGATCATGACGCCGGAATCGGTAGGGATTCCAAAAAGCTCGATCGTCTTGGGCAAACTCTCCGGGCGGCATGCCTTCAGGGAGAGGTTGAAGGACATCGGATATCATCTCTCTGAGTCGGACCTGCAGTTGGCCTTTACCCGATTTAAGCACCTCGCAGACAAAAAGCGGGAGATCTATGATGAGGATATTGAGTCCATTGTGGTGGAGGAAATCCTCAGGATGCCCCATCGCTTCAAATTGGTCTACATCAATGTCGTTGCAGGAAACGTCACCGTGCCCACCGCCACCGTTCAGATGGAGGTGGATGGGCAACTCAAACAGGAGGCAGGTTTCGGCGATGGACCTGTGGATGCCACCTTCAAGACGATCAAAAAAATTACCCACACGAGGTCGAAGCTCTTGCAATTTGCAATCAATGCCATTACGAGCGGGACAGAGGCCCAAGGGGAGGTGACCGTCCGGCTGGAGGAGAAGGGTCAGACGGTGATCGGCCAGGGCACAGACACCGATGTGATCGTAGCCAGTGCCAAGGCGTATATCAATGCCCTCAATAAGATGGAATTCAAGAAGCAGAAGTTGGTGGGGATGTAGACGTTAAGCAAAGGCTAAGGTTCAGGATAAGGTTGAGGGTAAGGATTTAATTTTTCGTAATACTTTAGTGCTTTGAAAATCCCTCCCTGCCTCCCTTTTCCAAAGGGAGGAGATATTAGCTTCCCCCTTTGAAAAAGGGGGATAGAGGGGGATTTTATAGTGATTCTTCTAATTTTTTTGGCTTTTGAAATTCATTTTTCAAAAGGCTAAACTGATACAATTTTTCTTAACCTTAACCTCAGCCTTAACCTTTTTGTGTAGTGCAGGTAGCCGATGAAGGAAAAGAGTCCGATGACCATCACGGAAAAGATCCTCGCCGTGCACGCGCGGAAGAAACGGGTCGTCCCTGGCGAACTCCTCGATGTCCGGATCGATCTGGCCCTCGGGAATGATATCACCGCACCGCTTGCCATCCAGGCGTTTAAAGAAATCGGAGCAAAGAGGGTTTTCCATCGGGATCGCGTTGTACTGGTCCCCGATCACTTCACACCTGCCAAGGACATTCTTTCTGCAGAACAATGTAAGGTCCTCAGAGAGTTTGCAAAGGCCCATCGCCTGACCCATTTCTTCGAAATTGGAGAAGCAGGGATCGAACACACTCTTCTCCCCGAAAAAGGCCTGGTCCTCCCCGGGGAGTTGGTGATCGGTGCGGACAGTCACACGTGCACCTACGGAGCGCTTGGCGCTTTTTCGACAGGGGTGGGCAGCACAGACCTTGCAGCCGTCATGGCCACCGGAAGGCTGTGGCTGAAGGTTCCAGAAAGCCGCAAGCTCATCTATCACGGAAAAATCAATCCCTGGGTTTCAGGAAAGGATCTGATCCTTTTCACCATTGGCGACATCGGCGTGGATGGAGCCCTCTATCAGGCCATGGAGTTTTGCGGAGAGACGATGCGAAGCCTTTCGATGGCGAGCCGATTCACCATGGCCAACATGGCGATCGAGGCAGGAGGAAAGAATGGCATCTTCGGGCCGGATGAGATCACGTTTGAATATGTCAAACCCAGGGCCAAAAGACCTTATCAAGTCTATCGAAGTGATCCAGAGGCCCGTTATGTCGAGGAACGAGAATACGATGTCTCAAAAATCCATCCACAAGTGGCACTCCCACACATTCCATCCAATGTCAAGGATGTGAGAGAGGTTGGAAAGATCGAGATCGATCAGGTCGTTATTGGTTCCTGCACCAATGGTCATCTCGATGACCTTCGAGTCGCCGCAAAGATCTTGAAGGGGAAAAAGGTCGCTCCTTCTTTGCGTCTTATCATCATTCCTGCAACTCAGGAGATTTATCGTCAATCTCTGAAGGAAGGGCTCTTCGAAATATTCCTTTCAGCGGGTGCAGTGGTTAGCCCTCCTACCTGCGGTCCTTGCCTCGGAGGCCATATGGGCGTATTGGCAGAGGGAGAAAGAGCACTGGCAACCACCAATCGTAATTTCCGCGGAAGGATGGGACATGCCGGGAGTGAGGTCTATCTCGCAAGCCCGGCAGTGGCTGCTGCCAGTGCGATCAAAGGGAGGATCTGCCACCCTGAAGAAGTAGTGGGGTAATCCAAGTGCGGAATGCAGAATGCGGATTGCGGGGTAAGGAATTAAAATAATCTCTCCTCCCCCTTGACGGGGGAGGATGAAGGTGGGGGTGGAGGATGATATAAGTGAAAATCGCAGGAAAAATCTGGAAATTCGGGTCCGATGTCGATACGGATGCCATTATTCCCGCTCGTTACCTCAATCAGTCCGATCCCAAGGAATTGGTAAAACATGTGATGGAGGATGAGAGACCTGAGTTCTGTCAGGGAGTCAGGAAGGGTGACATTCTCTTGGCCGAGAAGAATTTCGGTTGCGGCTCATCTCGGGAACACGCGCCCCTTGCTTTGAAGACGGCTGGGATCTCCTGTATCATCGCGAAAAGTTTTGCCCGAATCTTTTACAGAAATGGGCTCAACCTCGGTCTTCCCCTCCTCGAATCCTCAGAGGCTTCGGAGGCGATACAGGAAGGGGACCGGGTTCGGGTGAACCTCACCACTGGCGAGATCTTCGACCTCACGCAGAAGAGGAAGTTTTTTGCAAAACCGACCCCCACGTTTATGCAGGATCTGATCAGAGATGGGGGGCTAATCCGGCATCTTCAGAAAAGAGGGCTAAAGGGGAAGAAGTAAACCCTGCACCTTATCAAAGGTGCAGGGTAGATTGGGATTTCTGGAAAGGCACTCTTCGTTTTTCCCTGTAATAGGAAGGACTCAAAATCTTTTTTTCGCCGGAAGTCTTACCTCTCAGCCTAAGAAGAAAAGGTTATACAAATATTGCGAGCCTCGCTTAACTAAAAAAAGATGTAATTGCTTAATACGTGAAGAGAAGGTATAATTGATTTGAGGGTTGTAGATTAAATTGCTTGACAAAACATTCTATCTGTAATAATGACAGTATCAATTATCGAAATCAAAAATTGAGTTTTTCCCCTGGGAGGTGGATAGTTATGAAAAAATGCGATGATGAAGATGTCATAAAAAAGCATAGTGAACTCGAGGGGAAACAGGACCAAAAATTTGAAGCCTTTTCGGATTTTAGGAAACAATTTGATGAATATTTACGTTCGAAATCAGGTAAAGTGACTCGCAATAAATCAATCGCCCGTCCCCACACAGAGATATTTCGACAACCAGAGAAAAAATAGGTCTGATGGCGGAAAAAGAAAGAGACTCTCCACGCACTCCTCTTTATAGAGCTCTTCAAAGTGACCGTTACGCACGGCAAGAAGCAATATCCTCTATTGAGAAAATTACTAATCGACAACTCTTAGTTTATGAGGCCAATCTCTGGTCGAACCGTTCAGGCATGGAAGAAGAAGATATCCAACCGTTCGGAGATCTTCTCGTTCGTCTATCCTCCAAACAGAATTTTGATCTCCTTTTGCAGAGCCCCGGCGGAGATATAGATGCGGCTGAAAAAATTGTTTATATGTGTCGTGAAATCGGTGGGGAATTCCGTGTAATTATACCCGAATATGCAAAAAGTGCTGCAACCTTGATTGCCCTCGCTTCAGATCAAGTGATAATGGGTCTTGCTTCAGAGATTGGCCCCATAGATGCACAGCTTACTGGGCCTGGGCCAGGTGGCGCTACTTTTCAGACATACGCACAAGCCTTTATCGATGAGTTTGACCGTATTAAAAAAGAAGTAGATGAGACTGGTAAGTTATCTCCTGCCTACTTTCCTTTGCTTGAAGGAATAAATCTTGGGTTCATAAGAATGTGTAGAAACCTGATGGATCGGTCTCAGAAATTTGCAGAAAAATGGCTCAAGAAATATATGTTAGAAGGTTGTTTCAACCAGTTGAATTGTTTTCAGTTTTTAATAAGCTTGACAAAAAAACTTTAATATGCAATTTTAGCATGTAAAAATTAGCTGAATGGTGTATATTTAAATAATCGGGATCAAGCTTAGGTACAGGAGATTAACTTAAAAGGAGGAAACAAAATGGGACACGAAAAAGAGTCTAAAAAGACTGCCGTTGACCTAAGTGAATTAGCCCAAAATGTTAAGGAATGGGTTGTTTCTCCAGATGGACAGAAAAATATACAAGAGGTGTTGGAGAATTCAAAAGAAATGACCTCCAAACTTCGTGAAGCAAGGGATATTGATCCTAAAAGCCTTCACGAGCCTTTTACTTTGTAAATTTAATAAGGATGTCTAACCCCTCATTCGAGATTTTTCCCTATAGCATCGACCAGCTAAAGAAATCGATTATTGAGAAAACCTACGCAAAGACGCATCATATTGATTCAAAACTCCATAGTACCTACCTCAAAGATTACTTCGACGCATTAGAAGCCAAAACCATCCTTATTGAAAATGATTACATTGACCGGGACTTTCTTGAGGATTTCGCTGGTTATTATGTACGGTGTTTCACTCCATACAAGAGGAAATGTACTCGATTTCATTTTTTTTGTAAAAAATTTAGTCAAGGAGATTTTGAGGCTTTGCTAAAAGGAACAGAAGGTCTCCTATCACAAGAAGACCTTCAAGATACTTACCTTGGCTTTATAGTAATAAAACCTCTTCCCCAGACAATCATTGGAAGAACATGTCTTAAAACATATCCCAGCGATGGTCGAAGATATTTCCCGACTGTTCGTTGTTATAGTCCCAATTTATTTGGAATTCCTTTAAGGATAGATACACTTGCCTTTCAAGAGCAGGATCAGGTGGTTGCAGCCTGCGCAACAAGCGCTTTATGGTCTGTCTTTCAAAAGACCGGTAAGCTTTTTAGTCATCCAATACCATCTCCTGTAGAAATTACGAATACCGCAAGCATTTTTGCACCCCTAGAAACTCGACTACTACCTAATAAAGGGTTGAGTGTCTACCAGATGACCCATGCTATTCGAAGTGTAAAGCTGGAACCTTTTCTGGTAAAGGCTCAGAATGAGCATATATTGAAGAGCACTTTATACGCTTATTTAAATGGCCAAATTCCTTTGTTAATGGGAATCGATTTGGTCGACACTTCCAACAATAATAAATATTGGGGGAAACATGCCGTAGCTATAACAGGATACAGTCTTGGAAAAAATAGTGCAATGCAATATGGTTCAACCGGTATCCTTCTAAAAGCTTCTCGTATCGATAAGATTTATGTCCATGACGACCAAGTAGGACCATTTGCCCGAATGGTCTTTGATAATATATCTTCAGTGCTGAATGGAACATCAGTGAATTCAATTTCTACTTCATGGATAGGAAAGAATGGTGTGATAGGCAGTGTCAGAGCTATACCGGATAACATTCTGGCGCCTTTGTACCACAAAATTCGTATCCCGTTTGATGTCATTCACGATGCAATTATCCCTTTCGATGGAATCATTGAAGCAGCAAGAAACAATGGAATCATTCCGTTATCGGAAAGGCTCGAATGGGATATCTTTCTCACAACGGTAAATGATTTAAAGACTCACTTCTTTCAATCACATTGTTTGGGCGATGGTGAATATTGCTGTAGGGTTCTTTTAGAAAACATGCCAAAGTATATCTGGCGTGCAATTGCACTCAACAAAAACAAGCCCTTGATCGAATTACTTTTTGATGCAACTGACATTGAGCAAGGCACATTATTTATCCGCGCAGTGGAGTATGACCCAACTCTTGCGGTGGCATTGCGGGCACTTTCCAAGGAGCCAAATTTTGCAGCGGGATTAAGAACTAAGCCTGAGTGGAAGATATTCGAATGGTTTGAAAAACAACCTTAATCTCAGACAGAGGTAATAAACACTCACACCAACCCCTCGCTGCAAACAATCCTTGGAATTGGGTGGTCTTCGAGTTGTAGGCCCCGGCGATCAAGTAACTCTCGCATACTGTGTTGGTGGTAAATTCGTGTCAGGTGTTTCAATAATTCTTGGCCAGTAGCCCCATTCCGGCGTAAAAAGTTTAGCTCTCGGTTGATGGCTGTTGTGATTGTCCCTCGAAAGGCTTTCTCTAAGATATTGATCTGTGCCTTTAAGTCTTCATCTGTTATTGCCTCAAAGAGGACACGCATTTCCCGAAGGGTGTAACGTTGACCATGCGTTAGCGAGAGAGTGTGCTCACGTTCAGTCTGACGGTGTTTGACCTCTTCGGTGAATTGGCGCTTCACACGCATGACAGCCGAGTTATAGCCCGACGGCAACATGTTTCCCGCCAAGTCTGGCCCGCACTTTATTACTCCAAGGACACGCGGAATGTCTCTTGATTTAACATCTCCCTTTTCATCCAAAAGAAACAACTGTTGGTAGCGTCCAGCCTGGCAGAACACGTATAATCCCTTTGTTGATGACGGTTTGACGGTGCGAATACCATCTCTCAGGTTAGCGATTCGCTCGTACTCAGCTGGGTTTTCCCTCCTCAACTGTCTTAGAATTTCCTCTGCCTCGTTGAGATCTAGAAATTCCTCTTCTTCCTCCTCAAATAGGCTTAACTGCCCACCCTTCTTTTCATAGATGGCGTACATGGCCTCTTCATTGATTTGTTCGGAGCGATCAAGGATGGCCGAATCCTCTCCAATGGTTTCGTGGATTTCTTGGATTCGGTTCTTTAGTTTCTGCCTTAACCCAAGGTTTCGCTCGATACCAATCTCTGGGAGAAAGTTGAAACCGTAGATAACATCATAATCAGACCCGATCCGATCAATGCGGCCAAAGCGTTGTATAAGCCTCACCGGGTTCCAGTGCAGGTCGTAATTAATAACCTTATCACAGTCTTGGAG
>Ga0315276_10002711_pt1 | contig 16240 bp, 15 predicted proteins | sample YL17G05_0_MG_FD_204542 | JGI IMG/M metagenome (GOLD analysis project Ga0315276, IMG submission 204542) | Sediment microbial communities from Yellowstone Lake, YNP, Wyoming, USA - YL17G05_0 | ecosystem: Environmental > Aquatic > Freshwater > Lake > Sediment | place: USA: Wyoming | collected... | reverse complement strand
CCCTGCTCGGCCATCGACCCCATCGCCACGGCCAAGGTCGAGGACTTGATTGAAACCCTCGAAAAAAGCTACACTGTCGTCATCGTGACGCACAATATGCAGCAGGCGGCCCGCGTGTCCGACTACACGGCCTTCATGATGCTCGGGGAGCTCGTCGAGTTCGACGTCACGGAGAAGATCTTCACGAACCCGGCGAACAAGCTCACCGAGGACTACATCACGGGGCGGTTCGGGTAAAACGAGGCTGCGCCGGCCTCCAGAGGAGAAGTCATGTCGAAAATGGAACGTCCGTTCGACGAAGAATTGAAGCTGCTCAAGGAGAAGCTCCTGGACATGGCTTCCCGCGCCGAGGAACAGATCGGCTTGGCCGTCCGGGGGCTCAAAGACCGAAAGCAGGAAATGGCCTGCGAGGTCCTCGCCAAAGAGGAAGCGATCAACCGCCTCGATATCGAGATCGACGATATGGCCCTGAGGCTCCTGGCCCTCCGCCAGCCGATGGCCACGGACCTGCGCTTCATCACCTCGGCCATGAAGATCGGGAGCGACCTGGAGCGGATCGGCGACTTGGCCGTCAACATCGCCGAACGGACCCTGGAGCTCCTCAAGTTTCCGCAACTCAAGCCGCTCATCGACATTCCCCGGATGGCCGAAATGTCGCAGGAGATGGTCCGGGACGCCCTCAACGCCTTCGTCAACGGCGACGCGGTCCTGGCAAAAAACGTCTGCCAGCGGGATGATCAGGTCGACCAGCTCAACAACCAGATATTCCGGGAGCTGCTGACGTTCATGATGGCCGACGCGGCGACCATCCCCCGAGCGGTGGACCTGATCCTCGTCGGCCGCCACCTCGAGCGGATCGCCGACCACGCCACCAATATCGGCGAGGACGTGATCTACATGGTCCGCGGCAAGACGATCAAGCACCACATCGAGGAAGGCCGGTTCACGGGCCTTCAAGGCTGTCCCGGCCCGGATCAGAAAAAATAGGGGCTCGCGAAAAGCCCTAGCGCATCCTCCGGATCCGGACCTCGATCCCTTTCTCTCCCTGAAGGAGCGTGACCAATTGTGATGTGTCCGTTTCGCCATAATGGTAGGGATAGAGGATCTTCGGGCGAAAGGCGCGGGCTGCGTCGGCCACCATCTCGGGCGTCATGGTGTAGGGGAGGTTCATCGGGAGGAAGGCGACATCGATCGCTTTCAAGGCCTTCATCTCCGGCGTGTTCTCGGTGTCCCCGGCGATGTAGACGCGCTTATCCCCGAAGGTGACGATGTAGCCGTTGCCGCTCCCCTTGGGGTGAAATGGATTTCCGTCCGGTCTTTTGTGAGCGATGTTGTAGGCGGGGACCGCTTGGATGGGGAGGCCGAGAACGGTCCGGGTGTCGCCGTTGGCCAAGATGATCGCCTTCGGCAGCTCGACGATGCAGGCCTTGGAGGCGACGACCGTCGTATCGGGTTTGAGGATAGCCTGAAGGGCTTTCGGGTCCAGGTGGTCGAAATGCTCGTGGGTGACGAGGACGAGGTCGGCTTTGGGGAGGGATGCGTAGTCGGCGACTTCACCGTAGGGGTCGATATGGATCGCTTTCCCCGCGAAAGTCATCATCAGGGTGCCGTGACCGAGGAAGGTGATCTCGAGGTCGCCCTTTGATGTCGGGATGACATCTTTCTCGAATTTTGGCTGGGGTGAGGCGATCCCGGCCAGGCCAAGAACCAAGATACAAACCGCCAAGATGAGTTTATCCATGGGAAGTTCCTCCGTTCGCTTTTAGCAATTATATACCTACAACGAACCCCGGGGCAAACGGTGGAGTTGACGCGATTCGGCCAGGGGCATTCGGACTCCTAACGGGAGTCAGAGAGAGATGAGGACGCGAAGGACGAAGACGGCGGCCGTCGCGGCTGCCGCGAAACCGAAAGAATAAAGCCACGGGAACCCGGATATCTTCCGGTAGCGACGGATGATCCCGGAAAAGCACCAGGCGGCAAAAGCTAAACAGAGGATAAGGCAGAGCGTTGCTGATATCATGGTCATGGTCGCTTGGCCTCTCGGTAGCATTAGAGCAGGGAATTGTTAAGATATGATAAAAAAACGGTGCCAAAGTTCGGGGTTTTGTTATAATACAGCCTCATGAGAGGAGCGAGGTGACGGATGCCTCCTGTGATCGCCGCCCTTGACGACGAGGCCGATATCCTCGAGCTTCTGAGGGTCAACCTCCAAAAGGCGGGCTACCGGTTCGAGGGCTTCCAAGAAGCGGAGGACCTCTACCGCTATCTGGCCCGCGAGAAGCCGAGCCTCATCCTGCTCGACCTCATGCTCCCGGACACCGACGGACTCGAGGTTTGCCGGCAGATCCGGAAATCCGATGAGCTCGCCCAGGTCCCCATCATCATGCTGACGGCCCGGGGGGACGAATCGGACAAGGTCGTCGGGCTCGAGCTCGGCGCCGACGATTACATGACCAAGCCCTTTTCCGTCAAAGAGCTCGTGGCCCGGATCCACGCCGTGCTGCGGCGGCCCGGGGGAGGGGAGACCGCCCGCCGGATCGCTGTCGGTACATTGGTCATCGACCTCGACAAGTTCGAGGTCACGGCCGAGGGAGCGAAGGTCGACCTGACGGCCACGGAATTCAAGATCCTTCAGCTCCTGGCCTCGCGCAAGGGACGCGTGTTCTCCCGGGACCGGATCCTCGATTTCCTCTGGGGCAATGAAAAAGCCGTCATCGACCGGACCGTCGACGTCCACATCCGCAACCTGCGGGAGAAGCTGGGCGCGGCGGCCTCCCTGATCAAAAACATCCGGGGCGTGGGGTATAAGCTCGAAGAATGAAAAAGACGCTTTTTCTGAGGGTTTTTTTAGGATACGCGGCGGTCATCTTCCTGTTGGCTCTGGCCGTGATGTTCTTCGCTCCGCCGCAGATGCGGAGGCATCACATCGAGGAGCGGGCGGCCGGCCTGGAACACATGGCCCTGCTCCTGGAAAGCCGGGTGATCCCTTGCCTCGCGGGTCCAGGCACCGGAGATCTGATCGAGCTCGTATCGAACGTGGGCAGGAAAACCGGGACCCGGGTCACGGTGATCGACGCCGCCGGTAACGTGCTGGCCGACTCGGAGAAGGAAGTCCGGGACATGGAGAACCACCTTTACCGGCCCGAGATCCAGGCCGCCCTCCAGGGCGAAAAGCGGATGTCCATCCGTCAGAGCTCGACCCTCAAACAGGAAATGATGTACATGAGCGTTCCCCTCCGGACGGACGGCAAGGTCGTCGGCGCTCTCCGGCTGAGCTTTTTCATGAAAGACCTCGAGGCTCTCCTGGCCGCCCTGCGCGGCGATCTTCTGAAGATCGTCGGGCTGGTGACCTTCCTCGGCCTGGCTATCGCCTTCTTCCTCAGCCGCTCCGTTTCCCGGCCGATCCGGGAGTTCATCGACGCGTCGGCGCGCGTGTCGTCCGGCGATTTCGAAGCCACGCTTTCCACGCGCAGGAGCGGCGAGCTCGGGAATTTCGCCCGGAGCTTCAACGCGATGGCAGGAAAGCTCAAGGACATGTTCGGGGAGATCCGGGTGCAGAACGAGGAGATCAACGGCATCCTGGCCTCCATCCGGGAGGGGCTTTGTGTCCTGGACCAGGACTCCCGGATCGTCCTGTGCAACGCGAGCTTTCGCCGGATCGTCGGGACGGATGCCCTCGAAGGACGGCATTTCTGGGAGGTCGTCCGGAGCTCGGCGCTGGGCGAGGTCATCCGGCGGGTCAGGGCGGCCAAGGCCGAGGCGGCCGAGGAGACGGCGATCGGCGATAAGGCCTTTTTCTGCAATGCCGCGTATCTCGCCGCGGGCGACCGCATTGTCGTGACCCTGCACGACATCACGGAGCTGAGGGCCCTCGAGAGGGTCAAGAAGGATTTCGTCGTCAACGTCTCGCACGAGCTCAAGACGCCGCTGACGGCGATCAAGGGATTCGTCGAGACCATGGAGCCCCGGTCCGACGACGAGAATCGGGCCTACCTCGAGATCATCCGGCGGAACACCGACCGGATGATCGCCATCGTCGAGGACCTCCTCACCTTGTCTCAGCTCGAAGACCGGGGGATGAAGGTCGAGAAAACCGAGGTCCATGTCCGGCCCCTGGCCGAGAACATCCTCGGGTTGTTCGAGAAACGGGCGCGGGAAAAGGGTCTTCGCCTTTCTCTCGAAGCGTCCCCCGACCTGCCCCCGATCCAGGCCGACTCTCTCCAGGTCGAGGGCCTTCTTCTCAATCTCGTCGACAACGCCGTGAAATACACCGATAAGGGGAGTGTGACGGTCCGGCTGACGGCGAAGGATGGGCGCTTCCTCATCGAAGTGGCGGACACGGGCATCGGTATCGACGCCGGCCACCAACCCCATATTTTCGAGCGGTTCTACGTCGTCGACAAGTCCCGGTCGAAAAAGCTCGGAGGCACGGGCCTTGGCCTGTCCATTGTCAAGCATATCGTCCTCGCCCATCAGGGGACAGTTTCGGTCAAGAGCCGTCTTGGCGAGGGGACGACGGTCACAGTGCTGTTCCCGATCGCTTAGCGGACCCGCGGCGGTTCCCCACGGCTCCCTCTCTGGCTCAAAGGCACGGGGCTCAGGACCCTGTCGATGCGCGTTTTGCCGCCGCCGGGGTCTCTGATATAATGTGCGATCTCGGCTCTCCTCCGGCCGTATGACGGGAAGGGTCCAAAGCCAGACCGGAGGGAGCCGAAGAACCAGCCCATGAGCGATTTATTGAAGTTCGTTGAGAACGAGGTCCAGCTAGCGGCCCTCGCTTTTCTCGCCGTTGTCTACGCGGCCCGTCTGATCTGGATCTTCCGATTCCGTTCCCGGAAGGAGCGGACCTTCGCCGCGGGGAGCGGGGCCGAGGGCGTTGGCTATTCCCTCATGAACGTGGCCATGCCCTGGGCCATGGAATCGACCCGGAAACGGCCCGGCTTCTATGCCCAATTCGTCGTTTTCCACCTTGGCGTCGTCGCCGCCATCACCGCGACGTTCATCATCCCCTATGCGCCCGGGGTGTTCCGCATCCGGGCGGTCGCGACCGTCTTTCAGGCGGTCATGGCCTCGGCTTTCCTCGCCGGACTTCTGCGCCTGGTCCGGCGGCTGACGAACCCCGTCCTCCGCCTGGTCAGCTCCGCGGACGACTATCTATCCCTCGTCCTCATGATCCTGTTCTTCGCCGCGGGCGTCCTGGCCGTCCCCAACGCGTATGAAAAGGCCGAGTGGCCGCTCATCCTCTTTTTCGGACTGACGGCCTTCTTCCTCGTCTACGTGCCTTTTTCGAAGATCTGTCATTATCTCTACTACCCGTTCACCCGCTTTTACCTGGGCCGCTCGATGGGTCACAGGGGGGCTTTTCCGCGGAGAAGGAAGGCCGGGATCCAGGTCTCCGGGCCGGTGAAGGAGCATCGCGCTTGAAACGCGTGAAGCGCGACGCCTCGGGCGTCGTCGACGCCCCGCTCGACACGCGCACCCAGGCCCGGGCGAAAGAGGACCGGCTGCCCTCGCTCGAAAACGGGCGCCTTCAGACATACGCGTCCGGCGATAACGTCGGAAGGTTCCTGGACCTGCTTGGCCGCCGGATCACCAGGTCGCTCGCCGTTTCGATGACGGCCTGTGTCCATTGCGGGCTGTGTGCGGAATCCTGCCATTACTTCCTGGCCAGGCCGGACGACCCGACGATGACGCCCGTCTGGAAAGCCGATCAGATCCGCAAGATCTTCAAGAAGCATGTCGACTGGACCGGCCGGATCGCCCCCTGGTGGGTCAGGGCCGCCTCTCCCCACGGCGACGAGGACCTCAACCGCCTCAAGAACGTCGTCTTCGGCAGCTGCAGCGCCTGCCGCCGCTGCACCTACAACTGTCCGATGGGCGTCGATACCGGCCTTCTCGTGAGGTTCACCCGGGGGCTCCTGACCGAACTCGGCATCGTCCCCGAAGGAGTATTCAACGTCAGCCGGGACGAGTGGGAAACGGGAAACCAGATGGCCGTCACCGAGCAGGACTACCTGGAGACGCTCGAGTGGATGCGGGACGAGCTCCGGACCGAGCTCGGGACACCGAACGTCGACATCCCCGTGGACAAGCCGGACTGCGACGTGCTCTATACGATCAACCCCCGGGAGATCAAGTTCGACCCCCGCTCGATCGCCCACGCCGCCAAGGTCTTCCACGCGGCCGGCGAGTCGTGGACCATGCCGAAATGGGGCTGGGACCAGACCAATTTCGGGCTCTTTTCGGGCGACGACAAGCTGGGCGGCTATGTCGCCCGGAACGTCTACGAGGCGGCCGAGAGACTGAGGGCGAAGAGGATCGTCATCTCCGAGTGCGGCCACGGCTACCGGTCGACGCGCTGGGAAGGATACAACTGGGCCGGTTACGACCAGAAGCTCCCGACGGAATCCGTGGTCGTCACCCTCAAACGCTATCTCGAGGAAGGGCGGCTCGCCGTCAACCCGGCCCGGAACCCCGAAGCGGTGACCTTCCACGACTCCTGTAACATCGCCCGCTCCGGCGACCTCGTCGAAGAGCCCCGGGAGGTCCTGCGGCGCGTCTGCGCCGATTTCCGGGAGATGTTCCCCAACCGCCGGGAGAACTTCTGCTGCACCGGAGGCGGCGGCCTCCTGTCCATGGCCGAATACCGGCCTCTGCGCCTCGAAGTGGCGAAGATCAAGGCCGATCAGCTCAGGGCCACGGGGGCGAAGTTCGTCTGCACCATGTGCCATAACTGCGTCGACGGTCTTAGCGACGTCATCAAGCATTACAAGCTGCCCATGCGGGTCGTCCAGGTCCTCGAACTCGTGTCCAACGCCCTGGTTGTCCCCGCAAGAACGAAATAAAGGAACGCGCGATAGCCTTCCGGTCCGCTCGGGCCGGGGAGGAGAGGAGAGAAGGAGATGCCGCACATCGAAGTCGATGGAAAACGGATCGAAGTCAACGAGGAAGGCTTCCTGGCCCACCCCGAGGAATGGAACGAAGAGACGGCCGGGCTCCTGGCCAAGGCCGAGGAAGGACTTGCGGAGCTGACCGACGCGCATTGGGCCGTCGTCAAGTTCATCCGCGAGTACTACCTGGAGAAAAACCTTGCCCCGATGGTCCGGAAGATGTGCCAGGCCACGGGTTTCTCGCTCATGCAGATCTACGACCTCTTTCCATCGGGTCCCGCCAAGGGCGCTTGCAAGGTCGCCGGCCTGCCCAAGCCGGACGGCTGCGTCTAGCCTGACTTATTCATAAAAATGCCGATGTGTTGTTTCACTCAAGCGATATCTGCTAGATCTGCGATAAACCTATTCCCTCGGGACCTCAACGCCTGGGCTTGAACGCTGCGATCTTCCCCACGGCTTGGAGCGCCGTTTGGATATGCTCCTCGGTATTGAACGGGCCGATCCCGAACCTGACGGTACCGTGGATCTTGTCGGTCCCCATCTGCTCGTGGACGAGCGGCGCGCAGTGGAGTCCGGTCCGGCAGGCGATGCCGAAATCCACGTCCAGCATCGTCCCCGCGTCGGCCGCGTCCATCCCCTCGATATTGAAGGCCAGGACGGCGATGTGGTTCTCGAGGTTGTCCAGGCAGTAAAGCCTGACCCGAGGGATGGCCCGAAGGCCGTCAAGGAGGATCCGGGCGAGCCTCATTTCCTCGGCGTGGACAGTCTCGAGTCCCTTGCCCAGGAGCCAGGTCAAGCCGGCTTTGAGGCCGGCGATGCCCATGACGTTGGGAGTGCCGTATTCGAGACGGTAAGGGTATTCGTCGAGATGGGCCCGGACGGCCGAGCGCACGCCCGTGCCTCCGGCCCGGGTGTGCCGGATCTCGACGCCTTCACGGACGTAGAGTCCGCCGATGCCCGTCGGGCCGAGCAGGGACTTGTGGCCGGTGAAGGCCACGACATCGAGAAACTGGGCGTCCATGTCGACCGGGACCTTGCCCGCCGACTGGGACGCGTCGATGGCGAAGGGGATGCCCGCCTCCCGGCAGAGCTTGCCGATCGCGGCGATGGGCTGGACCGTGCCGATGACGTTCGAAGCGTGGTTGACGATGACCAGGCGCGTGTTGGGCCGGAACCTCTTGCGGATTTCTTGCGGATCGACGAAGCCGGCCGCGTCGAAAGGCACGAAGTCGACTGCCACCCCTTCCCGGGAGAGATGGTAGAGAGGTCGAAGGACGGAATTGTGTTCGACGGTCGTCGAGATGGCGTGGTCGCCGGGACGGAGCATGCCGAAGATGATCAGGTTCAGAGCGTCTGTCGAGTTGTAGCCGAAGCAGAGGCGGTTGGGGTCCGTGCCGTTGAAGAACTCGGTCAGCATCTTACGGGTCTCTTCGACGACCAGCCCGGCCTCCATGCACAGATCGTAGCCGGACCGTCCGGGGTTGACGCCGTAATTGCGGAAGAAATAATCCATGTATGTGTAGACTTCTTCGGGCTTGGGGAAGGAAGTCGCCCCGTTGTCGAGGAAGATCAGCTTGCTCATGTTCTCGCTCCGGCTCCAATTTGTCCCGTCCGGCCGCGGCGGGAAGGATAATACTAAACAAAGCTATTCCGAATTGCAACCGTGGACCGCATTTGTTTAAGATGGGGGAGAGGTGAGGCGTGATCTATTTCCTTGGCCTCGGAAGCAACCTCGGAAACAGGGCGAAAAACCTGGCCGAGGCTGCCCGCCTTCTCCGCGAGAACGGGGTCGAGGTTTTTAGAGCTTCGTCGGTCTATGAGACCGAGCCGGTCGACCGCCTCGACCAGCCCTGGTTCCTGAACCAGGCCCTCAAAGTCCTCTACTCCCTCGACCCGTATGCCCTGCTCGAGGTCGTGAAATCGATCGAGGTCCGGATGAAACGCGTCCCGACGGCGGCCAAAGGCCCCCGGACGATCGACATCGACATCCTGCTGGCCGGCGACATCGTCCTGGATACCCCGGACCTGGTCATTCCGCATCCCCGGCTGGCCCAAAGGAATTTCGTCCTGGTTCCTCTGTGTGAAATCGCCCCCGAAATACGCCATCCCGTCCTGGCCAAGACTGTCAGGGAATTGGCTTCGTCATCCTCCGACCCCTCGCAGGTGATCGCGCAGAAGCGCAGGCGCTCTTGACGGCCGGAGGTTACCGGCTTGGACATGCATCTGCGTCCATCGCCTGGAAATAATAGAGATTCATGGAAGAATCCGGCGCTTTCGCGTGTCTAAAATAGAGGATACGGAGAGGAGAGCTTCGCATGAATAAAAAGACCGTTGCCATCATCTTCGGATGTGCTGGGCTGGGTATCGCGGCTCAGGCCATGGAGATCCGGGGGACAGTGGTCAGCCCCGCCCTGAATCCGATCGGCGCGGCCGTCGTCCTCCATAGGGAGAGCGGGGCCAAGGCCGAAACCGACGCCGCTGGCAACTTCGTCCTGGACGTGGCCGAGGCCGACCGCATCCGACTCGAAGTCGTTCACCCCGATTACTACGAGCGCGAATTCCTGATCGAGCGCAAAGCCCTCGCCAAGAAGCTCCAGCTCGTCCTCGTCCCGCTGATCCGTCAGAACGAGGAAGTCGTCGTCACGGCCCTGCGGTACCCCGAAGCATCGGTCAAAGTCCCCGCGGCCAGCACCGTCGTATCGGGCGAAGCGCTGTCCGAGAAGATGGCCCCCAACATCACCGAGGCCCTGCAGGACGTCCCGGGCGTGGGGGCTCTCGGCTCGGCCGGGTTCTCGCTCGTTCCGTCCATACGGGGGCTGGCCCGCCGCAGGGTCCTCTATCTCATCGACGGCGCACGGATCGAGAGCGACCGCCGGACGGGGCCCAACGCCTCGTTCGTCAGCCCGGAGGACATCGAGCGGATCGAGGTCCTCCGAAGCTCCTCTTCGGTTTTTTACGGCTCGGACGCCATAGGCGGGGTCATCCACCTCATGACCAGGAGCCCCCGGTTCGACGGCAGGATCCACGGTCGTCTCCTGACGGGATATGCAACGACTAACGGAGAGACCGGGGTCGGACTCTCTCTGGAGGGTTCGGTCAAGTCGTGGGCGTTTTCCCTTTCCCTCCAATATGCCGACGCCGATGAATACCGGGCGCCGGACGGGACGAAGGTCCTCCAGTCCCAATACACCCAGGGAAGCTTTCTCGTTAAGATCGCCCACCGCACGGATAAGAGGCAAGTCGACATCAGCTTCCTCGGGGCGCGGGGGACAGACATCGGCAAGCCGAACACCACGGCCGCGACCAAGCCGACCTGGTACCCCAGAGAAAACCAGAATCTCATGCAGTTCCACTGGAAAGAGAATAATGTCGGGAAGGACGGGGAAATCCTCTTCCACGCGTTCGTCAACCCCAATTTCATGGAAACCCTGACCGACACCTACGCCGGCTTCCGGACCCTGGAATCCTTCGCCAAGACCGACAGCGCCGAGTTCGGTGCCCAGTTGTCCTACGCCAAGAAGCTCGCGCCTTCCCTCAGGCTCGAAGGCGGAGTCGATTACTTCGGGCGGGGTACTGCCGATGCTTTCAATAGATACACGTCTTTCGACGAATCCGGAGCCCAGACCGCGGTCCTCGAGGAATTCCCCTACGTCGACGGCAGCCGGGACGACCTCGGCTTCTTCCTGTCCGCGGACTATTCGGGGATCAAGCGGTTGGATATCTTGGGGGGCGTTCGCTATGATCTCCTCCGGATGAAGGCCCTGCCCCTGGGAGCAGAATCACCTGTCATCACCCATGACGATCAGCCGACCGGCTTCCTGGCCGTCTCCTACAGCCTCGTGAAAAACCTGACGGCCTTCGTCAACCTGTCAAGGGCCTACCGCCTGGCCAGCATCAACGAGCGCTTTTACACCGGGATCAGCGGCCGCGGGTTTATCGTCGGGAATCCGGACCTTCGGCCGGAGAGCAGCCTCAATCTCGATGGCGGGCTAAAGCTCCTCGGTAGGCGTCATTTTTTCGGGTTCTATGCTTTCCGCTATCAGATCGACGACATGATCGAGCGCTATCGGCTCGACCCTTCGACTTATACCTACGGTAACATCGAAAAGGGCCGGTTGCAGGGACTCGAGTTCGAGGCCGAGGCGTTTCTCCTACCCGGCTGGAAGATCTTCGGGAACGTCGCCGCGATCCGCGGCACGAGTCTGGAAACCGGCGTGCCCCTGAACGACATCCCCCCCGTCCAGATCTACACGGGGACGAGGGTTTGGAAAGGGAAGTTGTCGGCGGAGCTCAACGCGACGTTCCGCCTGGCCAAGTCAAATCCGGGACCGGCGGAGATCGATGTCGCCTCATCGGAACTCGTCAACCTCAAGGCGACCTATCTCTGGCGCGGCTTGAATTTCTATGTCTCTCTGGGAAACGTTTTCAATGCGACCTATGTCGCCAGGGCGGATTCCGAGGCCATGGTCGAACCGGGAAGGAACCTCCGCCTCGGGTTCGTCTACGCGTTCTAGAAGCGGCGTTAAGGGTGCGGGGAGGTTCCGTCGGCCTCAGAAAGCGTCGACGAAGTGCTCGAGCCGATAGCCGTTCCCGTCATCGAAAAGGATGGCAATGACGTCGAAACGGCAGGCGTCGTCGCCGAGGGGGCGCTCCACCAAGTAGCCCTGGGCGATCTTCCTAATCTGCCTCTGTTTGCCGGGAGTCACCGAATCCTCCGGCCGGCCGAAGGATTCGTCGGCCCGGGCCTTGACCTCGACGAAGACCAGCGTCGTTCCGTCACGGGCGACGATGTCGATCTCGCCGTGGAACATGCGGAAACGCCGGGTGACGATGGTGTATTTTTTCTTCTCCAGGTAGGCGCAGGCGATCTCTTCGCCCCGCAAGCCCAGGGCCTGAGTGCTGCGCTTGTCGTCCGTCACGGTCGTTGCCTGAGATCTTTCGTTCACTCAGTTTATCGGAAGCTCCGCTTTTTTCCAGAGAACGCCATCCTTGGTGTCCTCGAGCAGGATCCCCCAGCTGAGAAGGTCTTTGCGGATGGCATCGGCCAGGGCATAATTCTTCTCTGACCGGGCTTTATTCCGAGCCTCGATCTTTTCTAGAACTTCTTTCTCCAAGATCGGATCCGCATCCGCAGGCCGATCTTTGGTAACGGTTGCTCGCCCCCGGACCCTGCCGTGGGCTATGATTTTCCCGACGGCCGACCGGACAGGGGAGGGCTTGATGGCAAGCACTTTATCGAGATAAGAATAAAAATCGAGACTTTTTTGGGCGTCTTCTTGGGTGATGGCATCTTGAGCAATGAGGGCATTGACGTTCGTCACGAAATCGAATATCGATCCCAGGGCCTCCGAGATATTAAGATCATCCTCGAGGCTCTCGACGAAGCCGCTCCGCGCCGCAGCGATCATCTCGGGGATCTCAGGGCCTGCCGGCCCCTCTTTTGTCACGTCCTTGAGAGCGCCGAGGAAATTCCCCAACCTCCCCCGAGCGGTCTTTGCTTGATCCAGCTCGCCGAAGGTCAAGTTGAGCATCTTCCGGTAGTGGGTGGAGATCAGCAGATAACGGATATCGTACGGGTCATAGCCTTTGGCCAAGATGTCCGCCAGGCCATAGAAATTGCCCTTGGACTTGGCCATCTTCTCGCCGTCGACGACGAGGTGGTGGCAGTGGAGCCAGAAATTGACGAACTTGACGCCGTTGGCCGCCTCGGATTGGGCGATCTCGTTCTCGTGGTGGGGGAAGATGTTGTCCACCCCGCCGCAATGGATGTCGAACGTCCGGCCGAGGTACTTGGAGCTCATGGCCGAGCATTCGACGTGCCAACCGGGCCGGCCCGGCCCGATCTCGGTCTCCCAGACAGGCTCGCCCTCCTTGGGGGCTTTCCAGAGGGCGAAGTCGTGGACGCTTTCCTTTTCGTACTCGTCGGCGTCGCCGCGGCTCCCGGGCCGGAGGTCCTCGAGGTTGATCTTGGACAGGCGGCCGTAGGCCGGGAATTTGTCGATGGCGAAATAGATCGACCCGTCCTTTCTGTAGGCGAAGCCTCTTTCGAGGAGCACTTTGATGATGTCGACCATTTCCCGGATGTGCCCGGTCGCCCGGGGATAATGATCGGCGGGGAGAATATTCAGGATGTCGCGCTCCCTGTCGAAAGCTTCGATGAACGGCCTGGTGTATTCCTCGAGGCCGACGCCCGCGGCGTTGGCGCCGCGGATCGTCTTGTCGTCGACGTCGGTCAGGTTCATGACGTGGGTGACCTTGTATCCGGAGAAGATGAGGAAGCGCTTGAGCAGGTCCTCGAAGACGTAAGCCCGCCAGTTGCCGATATGGGGGAAGTCGTAGACCGTCGGCCCGCAGGTGTAGAGCTTGACGCGGCCGGGCTCGATCGGCGCGAACGCCTCGACCTGGCCGCTCAAGGTGTTATGGAACCGGATCATCTCCCGCTAATTTTATTGATTCGCCTGCCCGCCGTCAACCTTCCCTTCATTCTTGGCCCAAGGGGCGAGGGGATTGCCGGAGCGAGCATAAAGCGGTGATTGAATCGGTAAGCGTGAAGGAGCTGGGGACATGCTCGCCTTTGCGGACGCTGCCCGGGCAGTGATGGGGGTCATGCCTAGCCCCCGTAGCGGAGGGGGTCCCATCAGCTTGCTGATGGGGGAACCGCCGGGACTGGTTCCCGGGGGGGCCGGGGGATAGGCATGACCCCCATCTCTGCCAAAACGGGCGGCGGCCTGCGTCCCGGTAATGGCGTCTAAAATCACCGCAGCGAACGAAGACGATCCCCGAACCCCGAATTTGACCGGCCACGAGCGATTGTGACATAATTTACCCTATCATTTCGTCACCCAAAGGCAATTATTATGACCACAAAAATCGGCATCCGGAGAGAGGATATCAACAGGTGGGAGAAGCGGGTCCCCTTGATCCCATCTCATGTCCGGGAGCTGGTCGACAGGCACCCCCTCGAATTCAGGATCCAGCCCTCGGATATCCGTGTCTTCAAAGATGCGGACTACCGCTTGTCCGGGATCCCGGTCGAGGAGGGGCTGTCCCCATGCTCCATCGTCCTCGCCCTCAAGGAGATCCCTCTCGAGCTCATCGAAAAGAACAAGATCTATCTCTTCTTCTCCCATACGGCCAAGGGTCAGAGCCAGAACATGCCCATGCTCAAGCGGATGATGGATCTCGGCTGTTCTCTCATAGACTACGAGAAGATGGTCGATGAACAGGGCCGAAGGGTCCTCTATTTCGGCAATTACGCCGGGCACGCCGGGATGATCGACACCCTTTGGGCGCTCGGCCGCCGCCTCGATGCCGAAGGCCTGGCCAACCCCTTCACCATCCTCCAGCCGACCCACCATTACAGGAACCTGGTCGAGGCCAAGGAAGCCGTCGGGGAGCTGGCCTGGAAGGTCATCCGGGAAGGGCTGCCCCATGCGCTCGGCCCCGTCGTATTCGGGTTCTTCGGGTACGGCCACGTATCTCAGGGTGCCCAGGAGGTTTTCGACATCCTGCCCGTGGAAGCGGTCAGGCCGGCCGACATCCCGAAACTCTTCAGGGGCAGGGGAGAGGCGCCCCGGACGTTCTACAAGGCCGTCTTCAAGGAAGAGGACATGGTCAGGCCCGTCGATCCGGCCAAGCCTTTCGACCTCCAGGATTATTATGCGAACCCGGAAAAATACAGGCCGGTGGTCGAGGCCTACGTGCCCTATTTCACGGCCATCGTCAACGGCGTCTACTGGGCCCCGAAATACCCGAAGTTCGTCACCAAGGGTTTCCTGAAGACGCTCTACGGTTCGGGTTCGCGGCCGAGGCTCCGGGTCGTCGGCGACATCACTTGCGACATCAACGGCTCCATCGAATGTACCGTCAAGGCCACGGACTCCGAGGACCCCGTTTACGTCTACGACCCGGCCGCTGACGAGCCCCTCATGGGGTTCAAAGGGAATGGTCCGGCCGTCCTGGCCGTTTACAATCTACCGGCGGAGCTGCCGCTCGAATCCTCGACTTATTTCAGCGGCAAGCTGAAAGAGCACGTCCCGGCGGTCGCCGCCGCCCACTTCGACGGGCCGTTCTCCGACTGCGGCCTGCCGGATGTCCTGCGCCGGGCGGTCATCCTCTACCGGGGCCAGCTCACCCCGGATTACGCCTATCTCAGCCGGTCCATCGGATAGACCGCGCAGCACCATGGAGAAGTCCATGAAAAAGATCCTCATTCTGGGCGCCGGCTTGGTGGCCGGGCCGCTAGTGAAATATCTTCTCGACCAGCCGGATTTTTCGGTCGTCGTCGCGGACGTCGAAATCGCCAGGGCCCGGAAACTCGTTGCCGGTCATCCGCGCGGTCAAGCTGAATTCCTGGACATTTCGGACAAGGCGGCGCTCACGGCCGCGATCGGCCGGGCTGACATTGTCGTCAGCATGGTGCCGTACACCTTTCATCCCGTCGTTGCCTCTCTTGCGATCGAGCAGGGGAAAAACATGGTCACCGCCTCCTACGTCAGCCCAGCGATGCGAGAGCTCGATGCCCGGGCCCGGGAGAAGGGCGTTCTTCTGCTGAATGAATTGGGCCTCGACCCGGGGATCGACCACATGGAAGCCATGCGCGTCATCCACGAAGTCCATGACTCCGGCGGCCAAGTCCTCGCTTTCACATCCTACTGCGGCGGACTGCCCGCCCCCGAGGCCAACACCAATCCGTTCGGCTACAAGTTTTCATGGAGCCCCCGCGGCGTCCTGCTCGCGTCCAAGACTCCTGCCAGGTTCCTGAAGGACGGCCAGATCATCTCCATTCCCGCCGCCGACCTTTTCGCCAGACCGGAGATCATCCCCATCCCCGGGCTGGGCGCGTTCGAAGGCTACCCCAACCGGGATTCGGTCCCTTACCGAGAGACCTACGGCATCCCCGAGGCCCGCTCGGTCCTGCGGGGGACGCTCCGCAACCCCGGCTGGTGCGCCACCCTCAAGAAGATGGTCGAGTTGGGGCTTCTCGACGAGACCCCGAAGGACCGGGCGGGAGGGACGTTCCGCAGCCTCATGATGGAGTTGGCCCAGGCAGTGAAGGGAGGCGATGTCCGCGGCTCCGTCGCCGCGCGGCTGGGCCTCGAAAGCGGTTCGGAGATCCTCTCCGGCCTGGACTGGCTGGGGCTTTTCGAAGAAAGGAAGCTCCCGGCCGAAAAGGGCTCGGCCCTCGACAACCTGGCCACCCTGATGATCGAAAAGCTCGCCTATGCCGGCAGGGAGAGGGACATGATCGTCCTTCAGCACGAGTTCCTGGCCAGGACCGAATCAGGGCGGAGCGAACGGATCGTCTCGACGCTCATCGATTACGGTGTCCCGGGCGGGGATTCGTC
>Ga0315276_10002710_pt1 | contig 16244 bp, 13 predicted proteins | sample YL17G05_0_MG_FD_204542 | JGI IMG/M metagenome (GOLD analysis project Ga0315276, IMG submission 204542) | Sediment microbial communities from Yellowstone Lake, YNP, Wyoming, USA - YL17G05_0 | ecosystem: Environmental > Aquatic > Freshwater > Lake > Sediment | place: USA: Wyoming | collected... | reverse complement strand
CAGGTCGAGCGGATCGACACCCGCCGCGGCGAGGTCCCTCAGGGTGTGCTGGTTCCCCTTGGACTTGGACATTTTCTCGCCGTCCACGATGAGGTGGTGGCAATGCATCCAGGTCCGGACGAACGGTTTGCCCGTGAACGCCTCGGTCTGGGCGATCTCGTTCTCGTGGTGGGGGAATATGTTGTCCACGCCGCCGCAATGGATGTCGAAAGTCTCGCCCAGGTACTTCGAGCTCATGGCCGAGCATTCGATGTGCCAGCCCGGCCGGCCGGGCCCCAGCTCGGTCTCCCAGAAGGGCTCGCCCCCCTTGGGTGCCTTCCAAAGGGCGAAGTCGTGGACGTTCTCCTTCTCGTACTCGTCCGCGTCGCTCCTCCGGCCCGGCTCGAGCTCTTCCAGGCGGATCTTGGAAAGCTTCCCGTAGGCCGGGAACCTGGCGATGCTGAAATAAACGGAGCCGTCCTTGTAATACGCGTATCCCTTGTCCAGGAGGCCCTTGATGAGGGCCGTCATTTCGGGGATGTGTTCCGTGGCCCGAGGATAGACGTCCGCAGGCATGATCCGCAAGGTCGCGGCGTCCTCGAAGAACGCTTCCGTGAAGGCCCGGGTATATTCCCAGAGGGTCTGGCCCCGGAGTTCGGCGCCGAGGATGGTCTTGTCGTCCACGTCCGTGATGTTCATGACGTGCGTGACCTTGAATCCGGCCATGATCAGGAAGCGTTTCAGGAGGTCCTCGAAGACATAGGCCCGGTAGTTGCCGATGTGGGGATAGCTATAGACCGTCGGGCCGCACGTGTAGAGGCCGACCTGTCCCGGGGTCAGCGGGGTGAACGGCTCGACCCCGCCGCTCAGCGTGTTGTGGAATCGGATCATGACGTCCTATTATGGAAAAAGCCCCTCGTCGCGTCAACTGTCCCTTCCATTGACCCCCGGGCGGGGCTGTGAGATAATGCGCCTTCGCCATCATTCCAATTCATAAGGAGACCTATATGCCGCCCCAAATTATCGGCATCCGCAGGGAGGACATCAACAAGTGGGAGAGACGGGTGCCTCTGATCCCATCCCACGTCCGCGAGCTCATCCGGGGCCATGGGCTCGAGGTCTACATCCAGCCTTCGGATATCCGGGTGTTCCCCGACGCCGATTACGCCCTGGAGGGGGCCAGGGTCCAGGAGGACATCTGCCCGTCAAGGATTGTTTTCGCCATCAAGGAGATCCCCATCGAGACGCTGGCGAAGGACAAGGTCTACGTCTTCTTCTCACATACGGCCAAGGGTCAGTCCTACAACATGCCCATGCTCAAGCGGATGATGGAGCTCGGCTGTACCATCATCGACTACGAAAAGATCGTCAACGAACAAGGCCAGCGGATCCTGTACTTCGGGAGCTACGCCGGCCATGCCGGCATGATCGACACCCTCTGGGCCCTGGGGCGGAGGCTCCAGCTCGAGGGCGTCGAAACGCCTTTCCTGCGTCTGAAGCAGACCATCTGCTACAAGAGCCTCGTCGAAGCGAAGGAAGAGGTCGCCGAGGTCGGCCGCCTCATCCACAAGAAGGGCCTGCCCCCCAGCCTCGTCCCCTTCGTCTGCGGATTCCTGGGGTACGGCCATGTTTCCCAGGGGGCTCAGGATATCTTCGACCTCATTCCCCATGAGACGGTCGCGCCCAGGGACCTCGCCGGCCTCTTCCGGAAGACGGGGCCGCCCGCCCGCGGGCTCTACAAGGTCGTCTTCAAGGAAGAGGACATGGTCCGGCCGGCGGCTCCCGGCTCGGTCTTCGATCTCCAGGACTATTACCGCGAGCCCGGGAAGTATGTCCCGATCGTGGAAAGCTATGTCCCGTATCTCAGCCTGCTCATCAACGGCATCTACTGGACGTCGAAGTACCCCAAGTACATCACCAAGGCGTTCTTCAAGCGGCATTACGCGGAAGGGCAGGAGCCCCGGCTGAAGGTCGTCGGGGACATCACCTGCGACATCGACGGCTCGGTGGAATGTACGGTCGCGGCCACGCATTCCGAAGACCCGGTCTATGTCTATGACCCCGTGAAGGACGCCGCTTTGATGGGCATCGAAGGCAAGGGGCCGGTCGTCATGGCGGTCTACAACCTGCCGGCCGAGCTTCCGCTCGAGTCCTCGGCCTTTTTCAGCGGCGGCCTGAAGAAGTACGTTCCGGCCATTGCCGCGGCGGATTTCCGGGGCCCGTTCGATATGTGCGAGCTCCCACCCGAGCTCCGCAAGGCCGTCATCCTCTATCGCGGCGAGCTCACCCCGGAATATCGATATATCTCGGGATACCTCACATAACCCGGATCGGAAAGGAAGGGCGTCATGAAGAAGATCTTCGTCGCCGGCGCTGGTCTCGTCGTCAGGCCTCTGGTCGGGTACCTCCTAGACCAACCGGGCTTCCTGGTCGAGGTCGGCGACGTCGAGCCCGACCGTGCGGCGCGGATCGTCGCCGGCCACCCGCGCGGGACGGCCGTCACCCTGGACATCAAGGACGCGGCCGCCCTGAGAGAGAGGATCGCCGGGGCCGACCTGGTCGTCAGCATGGTCCCGTACACATTCCATCCGCTCCTCGGCAGGATGGCGATCGACTTGGGCAAGCCCATGATCACCGCGTCCTACGTCAGCCCGGCCATGAAGGCCCTCGACGAGGACGCCAAGCGGAACGGCGTCATCCTCCTGAACGAGCTCGGCCTCGACCCGGGCATCGACCACATGGAGGCCATGCGCATCATCCGGCGGATCAAGGACGGAGGGGGAGAGGTCCTGGGGTTCGTTTCCTGGTGCGGCGGGCTCCCCGCGCCGGAGGCGAACACCAATCCCTTCGGCTATAAATTTTCCTGGAGCCCCAAGGGCGTGCTGCTCGCGGGCAAGAACTCCGCCCGGTATCTCGAGGACGGAAAGGTCGTTTTCATCCCGTCGGAGAACCTGTTCGAGAGCTGCAGGACCGTTTCTGTCCCTGGTTGCGGGAACTTCGAGGGCTACCCCAACCGCGACTCAGTCCCGTACGCGGAAGCGTACGGGATCCCTCAGGCGAAGACGATGCTCCGCGGCACCCTGCGGTATCCCGGCTGGTGCTCGACCATGAAGAAGATCGGGGACCTCGGCCTGCTCGACCAGGCCGAAAGGAGCCTCACCGGGATGACTTACGCCGCCCTCGCCCGGGAACTTGCCCACGCGAGCCCGGACAGAGACCTCAAGAAGGCCCTCGGAAGGACCCTGGGCCTGGACCCGGGTTCAGCGGTGATCGGCCGAATGGAATGGCTCGGGCTCCTCGATGAGAAGCCGATCCCGGCGGGGAACGCCACGGCCCTCGACGCCTTGGCCGCTCTGATGATCGAAAAGCTCCGGTACGAGGAAGGAGAGAGGGACATGATCGTCCTCCGGCACGAATTCCTCGCTTCTTGGCCCGACGGCTCGACCGAAAGAATCGCCTCGACCCTGATCGATCATGGCATCCCCCACGGGGATTCTTCGATGTCGCGGACCGTAGGGCTTCCCGCGGCCATCGGTGCCCGGCTGATCCTGGAGGGCAAGATCCTCAAGACGGGGATCCAGACGCCCCTTGATCCGTCCATCTATGAACCCATCCTCGACGAGCTTTCCCGTCATGGCATCGTGTTCCATGAAGAGCGGCTCCCGACGAAGGCCTGATCCCGCGGTGGTCCGCGGTTGACACGGCCGGGCCAGGAACCTGTTTATGAGGAGGGAGGTCCGGATGACACGCAAGCCGTTTGTGGCGGGCCAATTCTATCCCGGGAGGTCTCGGGAACTCCGGGAAATGCTCCTGCGGATGTCCGAACCGGAGGCCGTGAAGGAAAGAGCGATCGCGGTGATCTCCCCGCACGCCGGCTATATCTATTCCGGCGCCGTCGCCGGTGCCGTCCTTTCTTCAGTCACGATCCCTGACGCGGTCCTCATCCTGGGGCCGGGGCATAGCCCGATCCGGCCGGTTTTCGCGGTCCAGGACGAAGGGGCCTGGGAGACGCCTCTGGGGGAGGTCCCGATCGAAACGAAGCTGGCGGGGGCCCTCCTTGAAGCCTGCCCGTCCTGCCGGAGCGATGCGAAAGCTCACGAAAAGGAACATTCCCTCGAGGTCCAAGTCCCGTTTCTCCAGCACTTCAACCCCCGTGTTTCGATCGTCCCCGTTTGCGTGTCCCATGTCGCCACATACGAGGACCTGGACGGCTTGGGAAGGGCGGTGGCCGATGCCGTGCGCCGCTTCAGCCGCGCCGTCCTCATTGTGGCCAGCACGGATATGAGCCATTACGTGAGCCGCGGCGAGGCGAAGATAAAGGACGGAATGGCCATAGACCGGATCCTCGCCCTCGACCCCGAAGGCCTTTTCAGGACGGTCATCCGCGAGGACATCAGCATGTGCGGGTTCCAGCCCGTCACGGCCGCCCTGGTCGCGGCTCTGGAGCTTGGCGCCGTCAAGTCCGAGCTCGTCCGCTACGCGACGTCCGGGGACGTCACCGGCGACGACCGCGGCGTCGTCGGCTACGCAGGATTAAAGATCTGCTGAGGGGTCAGGTCCTAACTTTTTATACAAGTGGCAAAAGTTAGGGCCTGACCCCTCTCGTTTGACTAAACCGCCCCTGCGTGTTATAAATTTTTGGGAATGATAACGGAGACGTCTATATTGAAGGAAAAGGACCAGCGCGTCCTGAAAATCATCGTCGAGGCCTACCTCGAGGGCGGGAAGCCCGTGAGCTCGGGGGAGATCTTCAGGAAAAAAAGCTTCCCGGGCTCGCCGGCAACCATCCGGAATGTCATGGTCCGCCTGGAGGCGAAAGAGTACCTGTCCCAGCCCCACACCTCGGCCGGGCGCGTCCCGACGGACAAGGGCCTGAGGTTCTATGTGAACCGGCTCTTGTCCGAAGCCCTCTTCCCCCGCGATGACACGACCCTGGTCCCCGAGGACTTGAGCTCGAAGAAGGGGGATCTTGACTCTCTTCTCATCGAGGTCTCCAGGGTCCTCGCCGTCCATTCCGACAACCTGGGGTTCGTCATCTCCCCGCGCCTCTCCCAGATCCCGTTCCGCCACCTTCGGTTCATGAAGGTCTCCGAGGATAAGGTGATGGCCATCCTGATCACGCCGTTCCAATTGGTGCTGACCCAGATCGTGGAAAGCCGGACGCCGTTCACCCAGGTCGAGCTGGACCGGGCTGCCCAGTACGTCAACCTGAACTTCCGGGGCAAGAACCTCCTGTTTGTCCGGGATTTCCTGTTCCGGGAGCTCCCCAAGTACCGGCTGAAGTACGAGGACATCATCCAGAAGCTGTCCGGGCTTGTCCGGACATACGTCAGTCAGGAGGAGGCGAACAGCCGCATCATCTTCCAGGGAACCTCCCGGCTTCTCAACAAGGCCGAGCTCTTCGGGGGCGGCCGGCTAAAGGCGCTCTTCCAGAGCTTCGAGGAAAAAGCCAACCTGGCCAAGCTTCTATCGGATTTCATCAGCCTCGACCGGGTCAAGGTCCTGATCGGCTCGGAGGTCGACAGCCCCGACATTCAGGACTGCTCCCTCATCCTGTCCCATTACGGAACCACGAACCAAGTCCTCGGCTCGCTGGGGATCATCGGGCCGAAGAGGATCCCATACGAGAGGATCATCCCGCTGGTCGACAGTGTCGCCAAGCGGCTGAGCCGCGCCATCACGTCCAACGATCAAGAGGTCTCCCGATGAACGATCCCGAAGACGACAAGAAAGCCGAAGAGATCGAATACATCCCGGTGAAACCCGGGGAAGAGGAGGAGGCGCCAAAGGCCGGGGCCCCTGTGAGCGGCCCCGCTGCGGTGCCGGTCCCGAAAGAGTCCCCCGCGACGGGGACCGAGGAGGGCCGGCATGTCAAGGCCCGGAAGAGGGACGCCGAGATGCGACAGCTCAAGAAGGAGCGGGATGAGTTCAAGGACCAGTACCTCCGGGCAATGGCCGAAATGGACAACCTGAGAAAACGCGTCGACCGCGAGAAGGCCGAATACACCCAATTCGCCCTGAGCGAACTCTTGCTCGAGCTCCTCGGGGTCCTGGACAACTTCGAGCGGGCCCTCGGTGCCGCGGACGCTTTCCCGGACGGGGAGAGCTTCCGCGACGGAATCGAGCTGATTCTCCGGATGTATCAGAGCGCCCTGTTCAAGAGGGGGGTCCGGCCCATCGAGATCAAGGACAAGGCGTTCGACCCGACCGTCCATCACGCGATGATCACGGAGGGATCCGAGGGAGTGAGCGAGCCCGAAGTCTCGGAGGAATTGCAAAAAGGCTACATGCTCCATTCCCGCCTGCTCCGCCCGGCCCTGGTCAAGGTCGTCGTCCCGAAGAGAGGCTGAAGAATGGGCCGCGTCATCGGAGTCGATCTGGGCACGACCTACTCCTGCGTCGCCTATCTCGACGGCGAGAGCCCCGTCGTCATCCCCAACCTGGAGGGCTTTCCCACCACTCCGTCGGTGGTCTCTTTCACGACTTCCGGGGAGCGGCTGATCGGCAATCTGGCCCTGCGGCAGGCCCTGACGAACCCCGAGAACACGATCTTCGCGGTCAAGAGGCTGATCGGGCGAAAGTTCGCCTCTCCCGAGGTCGTCGCGGCTCGGGAGCGGACGCCCTACCGGCTGATCGAGGCGGCCAACGGCGACGTTCTGATCTCTCTCGACCCCCAGGTCCTGACCCCCCAGGAGATCTCGGCCATGATCCTGGACTATCTCAAAACCTGCGCTGAATCCTTCTTCGGCGATAAGGTCACCGATGCCGTCATCACGGTGCCCGCCCATTTCAACGACAGCCAGAGGCAGGCCACCAAGGACGCCGGCCGGATCAGCGGGCTCAACGTCCTCCGGGTCATCAATGAGCCGACCGCGGCGAGCCTGGCCTTCGGCCTAAACACGAAAAAGAACGTCACGGCGGCCGTCTACGACATGGGCGGCGGGACCTTTGACGTGACCCTGCTCGAGATCAACGACGGCGTATTCCATATCCTTTCGACCAACGGCGACTCCTACCTTGGCGGGGAGGATTTCGACAACCGCGTCGTCGACTGGGTCGTCGACGAGTTCCGTAAAGAGGGCGGGGCGGACGTCTTTCAGGACAAGCTCGCCCTCCAGCGCGTCAAGGAGGCCTGCGAGCGCGCCAAGAGAGAGTTGTCCTTCACAACGGAGACCGAGATCAACCTCCCCTTCATTTCCGCCGGGGGGGCGGGGCCCAAGCACATCCGGAAGACGATCTCGCGCCGGCTCCTCGAGGACCTGACGGGGGACCTGGTCGACCGGACGATCCCGCTCATCGAACGGGCCCTCAACGACGGCCGGCTCGGACCCGAGGACATCGGCGAGGTCATCCTCGTCGGCGGACAGACGCGCATGCCGCTGATCAAGGAAAAGGTCTCGAAGTTCTTCAACAAGAGGCCGGCCGAGCATGTCAACCCCGACGAGATCGTGGCCATGGGCGCCGCCATCCAGTCGGGGATCCTCAAGGGGGAGATCAGCGACCTGGTCCTCCTTCTGGATGTCACCCCCTTCTCCCTGGGCATCGAAACGGAGGGTGACACCTTCCAGCGGATCATCGAGCGCAACACGACGATCCCGGTCAAGAAAAGCATGCCGTTCACCACCGTCGAGCACAACCAGAGGAGGGTCAGGATTCACGTCCTCCAGGGGGAGAACGACATCGCGTCGCAGAACAAGTCCCTGGCCACGTTCGAGCTCGTCGGCATCGAGCCGGCACCGGCCGGTGTGCCCCAGGTCGACGTCATGTTCGAGATCGACGCCGACGGGATCGTCAAGGTCTCGGCCAAGGACGTGGCCTCGGGTCGCCAGCAGAGGATCCAGGTCAGGGCTTCCTCGGGGCTGTCGCCGGCGGACATCGAGAGGATCATGGAAAAGGAAGGCCGGGGGACCTGAGGAAGTAAGACATGGCGGAACGGGATTATTACGAAATCCTTGGAGTGCCCGCGCAGGCCTCCCCGGAAGAGATCAAAAAGGCCTATCGGCAGGCTGCGCTCAAATACCACCCGGACCGGAACCCGGGGAACCGGGAAGCCGAGGACCGGTTCAAGCTGGCCGCCGAGGCCTACAGCGTTCTCATCGACGCCGACAAAAGGTCCCTCTATGACCGGTTCGGGCCGGACGCGCTGAGGAGCCAGGGCACCCCGGGGTTCGACCCGTCGGTGTTCGCGGATTTCGAGGACATCCTCGGGAACTTCTTCGGCTTCAATTTCGGCGATTTCTTCGGCGGCGGGGACAGGCGCCGGGCGGACCGGCCCCAGCGGGGGAGAGACCTGGCCCTCGAGCTCGATATCGGCCTCGAAGAGGCCGCCCTGGGCGCCGAAAAGGAGGTCAAGCTCACGCGCCACGAACGCTGTCCCGTCTGCGGCGGGTCCAAGGTCCGGCCGGGGACGCAAAGGACGTCCTGTCCCGCCTGCCAGGGCCGGGGGCAGATCCGCTACCAGCAGGGATTATTCACGGTCTCCCGGACGTGCTCGCATTGCCGGGGGGCCGGCGAGATCATCGCCTCGCCCTGCGGGACCTGCCAGGGGATGGGGAAGGTCAAGGACCGGACGGCCCTGAAGATCAAGGTCCCTGTCGGCGTCGACGACGGCACCCGGCTCAGGATCTCCGGCGGGGGAGAGGCGGGGGACCAGGGGATGTCCCGGGGGGACCTTTATGTCATCACCCGCGTCCGGAAGCACGATTTCTTCGAGCGCGAGAGGAACGACCTCCTCTGCGAGATCCCGCTGTCTTTCGCCCAGGCGGCTTTAGGCGCGCGGGTGGAGGTTCCGACGTTCGAGGGGAGCGAGGTCCTCAAGGTCCCGGCGGGAGTCCAGTCGGGCGAAACCTTCCGCCTCAAGAGCAAGGGGATTCGGGACGTCGGGGGCCACAGAAAGGGCGACCTTTTCGTCAAGATCACCGTGAAAACGCCGTCCGATCTGTCGAAGGAGCAGAAGGCCCTCCTCATCAAATTGGCTGAACTTCGGGGGGAGTCCGTCGACGCCGTTGACCGAAGCGTCGCGTCGAAGGTCAGGAACCTCATCCACTGATGGACGCCGGACCGGGCCGTTGACGTCGAAACAGTTCTTTCTGGAGAGGATCGACCCTGCCGCCCCTCGGACCTGGCTGGAGGGTGCCGAGCACCATCACCTGGCCCGGGTGGCCCGGATCAAGGCGGGCGAGGAGGTCTGGATTTTCGACCGTCAGGGGCATCGATACCTGGCCGAGGTTGAGGCGGTCGGGAAGGACCGGAGTTGCCTCAAGCTGGTCGAGCCTGCGGCGGCAGACCCTGGGCTGGAAATCACCCTCGGCCAGGCCTTGATCAAGCCGGGGAACATGGATCTCGTCGTCCAGAAGGCCGCTGAGCTCGGCGTGACGGTCCTCGTCCCTCTTGTCACGGCCAGGTCTCTTCATGGCCAGGCTGGGGACGGGGGGAAGAGGGTCGAACGATGGAGGAAGATCGCCCTCGAGGCGGCCAAGCAAAGCCGGCGCTCGGCCGCGATCGAGATCGAGCCCTTCACTCCGGCGGAAGAGCTCGCCGGACGGAGAAGCGGGGGGCGGAAGCTCTATCTCTCCGAAAAGGGCGGGAAGCCCCTCCGCGAGGTCTTGACCGGGGTTGCGGGCCCGCCCGCCCTCCCGCCCTCCGTTGTGCTCCTCACGGGGCCCGAGGGCGGCTGGACGGCGGGGGAGGAGGAGATGTTGAAGGGCGCCGGTTTCGAGGCCGTCAGCCTTGGGAAGACCATCCTCCGCGCGGAGACCGCGACGATCGCCGCCGTCGGGATGATCTCCCATTTCTGGGGTGCGTGACATGTTCCTGCAAGGACAAAAGGTCGGGAAGTACGAGATCATCCGGTCCCTCGGGAGCGGGGGATTCGGGTCCGTATTCCTGGCCAAGGACACTTGGCTCGACATCAAGGTCGCTCTCAAGGTCCCCCACAAGCAGTCGGTCGAGCTCTACAAACTGCTCAAGGAACCCCGGCTCCAGGCCGCCCTCAACCACCCCAATATCGTCCGGATGATCTCGGCGGAGAAGGAGAAGAACGTCTTCTTCATGGTCATGGAATACGTCAAGGGCCGGACGCTCGAAAGGATCCTCGAAAAGGAGAAGATCCTCGACTGCGAGCAGGCCATGGATTATGTCCGGCAGGTCGCCTACGGGATCGACCACGCCCACAAGAATCGGATCATCCACCGGGACCTCCGCCCGTCGAACATCATGGTCTCTGAGGACGCGACGGTCAAGATCACCGACTTCGGAACGTCGGCCTGGCTGAATTCCGTCCCGTACGCCTCGACCCGCATCGGGTCCCCGCCGTACATGGCCCCGGAGCAGTTCATGGGGAAGGCCTCGTACGCCTCGGACGTCTATTCCATCGGCTGCATCTTCTATGAGATGATCATCGGCCGCCCGCCCATCTTCGACCCGGACCCCTTTAAGATCTTGGAAATGGCCCAGCAAGGGAAGATCACGCCTCCCCGCATCAGGAACCACAAGGTCCCGAAGGAGGTCGACGAGATCATCATGAAATGCCTCGCCGCCCGGGTCGAGGACCGCTATCAGGGCGCCGGGGAGATCATCCGGGGGCTCTCGCTCTTCAAGGGCCGTGACACAAAGAGCTCCGAGATCGAGGATATCTTCCAACGGATCAAGGCCAGGGAAGCCAGGAAGGCCGCCCTCTGCTGGAACTGCCGTCGGCCCCTCCCCCTGAAGTCCCGGAGCTGCGCCCATTGCGGGGAATCGGTCTAGGGGCCGGCGATTTGACTTGGCGCCAGGGATTGCGATACCATGAGGGAAAAGAAGAAGGTGCGAGCGTCCGTCCAAGGAGTAGGGCATGAGTCCTTTTAACGAGAACGCGATCGTCTGGATGAACGGGCGGCTGATCCCTTGGAAGGAAGCCACGATCCACGTCGCGTCCCACGTGGTCCACTACGGGAGCTCCCTCTTCGAAGGTTTCCGGGCCTACGACACGCCCAAGGGCACCGCCCTGTTCCGCCTCAAGGACCACACCAAGCGCCTGTACGACTCGTGCAAGATCTACAGGATGGACATCCCCTTCAGCCAGGACGAGTTCAACCGGGCCATCCTCGAGACCGTCCGGGCCAACGGCCTCAAGGCCTGCTACGTTAGGCCCATCGTCTACCGGGGATACAAGACGTTGGGCGTGGACCCCTTCCCGAACCCGGTGGACTGTTCCATCCTCGTCTGGGAGTGGGGCAAATATCTGGGCGACGAGGCCCTTGAAAGCGGGGTCGATGTCAAGGTTTCGTCATGGTGGCGGATGGCTCCCAACACCCTTCCGGCCCTGGCCAAGGCCGGAGCCAATTACATGAACTCCCAGCTCATCAAGATGGAGGCCATCCTGGACGGATACGCGGAAGGCATCGCTCTGAACATCCGCGGCCATGTCAGCGAGGGGAGCGGGGAGAATATATTCCTCGTCGCGGACGGCAAGGTTCATACGCCGTCCCTGTCGGCCTCGGTCCTGCCCGGGATCACCCGGGACTCTGTCATCGCCATCATCAGAGACCTGGGCATGGAGCTCGTCGAGGAGACCCTCCCCCGCGAGATGCTCTACACGGCCGACGAAGTGTTCTTCACCGGGTCCGCGGCCGAGATCACGCCGATCAGATCCATCGACAGGATCACCGTCGGCGCGGGAAGCCGGGGGCCCGTCACCGAGAAGCTCCAGGAGGAGTTCTTCGCCGTCATCAACGGGTCGCGCGAGGACAAGTATCATTGGTTGACATATCTCTGATAATTCCGGGATCAAGGAGACAGCCATGGTCATCGACGAATTTCTGAAGATCGCCATCGAGAGGGACGCCTCCGACCTTCACCTGAAGGCGGGGAACCACCCCATGATCCGCGTCCACGGGACCCTGACGCCGCTGACCGGCTTCTCCCGGATCACGACCCAGGACACCGAGGATCTGGCGGGCCAGATGATGACGGAGTTCCAGAAGAAGCGCCTCAAGGAGGACTTGGACATCGATCTTGCCTACAGCCTCCAGGGATTCGGCCGTTTCCGGGGAAGCATCTTCCACCAGCGCGGCTCCCTGGCCATCGCTCTCCGCATCATCCCGCTCGAGATCAAGTCGATCCGTCAGCTCCTCCTGCCCGAGGTCCTGGAAAAGATCGCCTTCTACCAGCGCGGCCTCGTCCTCGTCACGGGAACGACCGGAAGCGGCAAGACGACCACCCTGGCCGCCATGCTCGACTATATCAACACCTACCGCCGGGAGAACATCATCACCATCGAGGACCCCATCGAATACCTCCACAAGGACAAGAAGAGCTCGATCAACCAGAGGGAGGTCGGGATGGACGTCTCCTCCTTCTCGCGCGGCCTGAGGGGCTGCCTCCGTGAGGACCCGGACGTCATCCTGGTGGGAGAGATGCGCGATCTGGACACCATAGAGACGGCCCTCCTCGCCGCCGAGACGGGCCACCTCGTCTTCAGCACCCTGCACACCCTGGACGCGCCCGAGAGCATCAACCGCATCATCTCGGTCTTCGCTCCGCACCACCAGCGCCAGGTCCGGCTGCAGCTCGCCTCGATCCTGAAGGCCATCATCTCCATGCGGCTCATCCCGCGGATGGATGGCCAGGGGCGGGTCCCGGCCGTCGAGGTCATGATCTCCACGCCCTACATCGCGGAATGCGTCGCGGAGAGGGACAAGACGACACTCATCCGGGACGCGGTCGCGTCCGGCGTCTCTCAATACGGCATGCAAACGTTCGACCAGTCCATCTACCAGCTCTACCGGGACGGCTTCATCTCCTTCGAACAGGGGATGAAGTACTCGTCCAACCCGGACAACTTCAAGCTCCGGGTCATGGGCATTCAGTCGACGCTGGATATCGCCCTGGAGGAGATGGAGAAGGGGATGAGCAAGGTCGAACGGCTGGAGGGGGGAACGGAAGAAGAGGTTCGATGACATCGCAGCGGATCCGCGAAACCTTCCTCGAATATTTCGCCCGCCGGGGACACAAGGTCGTCAAGAGCTCGTCCCTCCTTCCAAAAGACGACCCGACGATCCTGTTCACCAACGCGGGGATGAATCCGTTCAAGAACGTCTTCCTCGGCCTGGAGACGCGGGGCTATTCGCGCGCCGTGTCCGTCCAGAAGTGTCTGCGCGTCAGCGGGAAGCACAACGACCTGGAGACCGTCGGCCGGACGGCGAAGCACCACACGTTCTTCGAAATGCTGGGCAACTTCTCCTTCGGCGATTATTTCAAGAAAGAGGCCGTCGGCTTTGCCTGGGAGCTCATGACCGGTGTCTTCGCCCTCGACCAGGCGCGGCTCTATGCCACGGTCTACGAGGAGGATGACGAGGCCTACCGGATCTGGGCCGAGGACATCGGCGTTCCCTCCGGCAGGATCTTCCGGTACGGGAAGAAGGATAACTACTGGTCCATGGGCGAGACCGGCCCGTGCGGCCCGTGTTCGGAGCTCCACTGGGACCTCGGCGAAGACATCGAGCCGGGCGAGCCGCGCGCCCTCATCGAAAAGGGGAGCGACCGGTTCGTCGAGCTCTGGAACCTCGTCTTCATGGAAAAGAACCAGGACGGGAAGGGGGGGCTCACTCCGCTCCCGTCCCCGTCCATCGACACGGGGATGGGCCTCGAACGGATGGCCGCCGTCCTGCAGGGCAAGCGAGGCAACTACGAGACGGACCTATTCATGCCGCTCATCGAGGCGGTGTGCGAGTCGGCCCGGCGGGACTATCCCGCCGGCGACGCAGGCGATATCTCCGTCCGTGTCATCGCCGACCACATCCGGGCCGTGACGTTCCTTCTCGGAGACGGCGTGACCCCTGCCAACGACGGCCGCGGCTACGTCCTCCGGCGCCTCATTCGCCGGGCCTTCCGGCACGGGAATCTGATCGGGATCGACCGGCCCTTCCTCTACAAGCTCATCGGCGGGGTGGGCGACATCATGAAGGACGCTTACCCCGAGCTCCTGGCCTCCGTGAACTACATCTCCCGGGTCTGCCTGGCCGAGGAAGAGCGTTTCGCGTCGACCCTGACCTCCGGATCCCGCATCTTCGATCAGTTCGTCGCCGAGACCCGGAAGGAGGGCCGGACGACGATCTCCGGCGACCGGGCCTTCAAGCTCTACGACACCTTCGGTTTCCCGCTGGACCTCAGCGAGGAACTGGCGGCCGAGAGGGGGTTGACCGTGGACGGGGAAGGCTTTTCCCGCGAGCTCGAGGTCCAGAGAGACAGGGCCCGGCTGTCCTGGAAGGGGGAGATCAAGCAGAAGGCCAGGATGGCCTCCGAAGAACTGAAGGATCTCAACGTCCGGTCCGAAGCGCATGAAACCGCCGAGATCCCCGACGCCGAGGTTCTCGCCGTCCTCAAGGACGGGAAGCGCGCCGCCGGGCTCGGGCCCGGCGAGGAAGGGGATGTCGTCCTCGACCGTACGCCCGTCTACGCCGAGGCCGGGGGGCAGGTCGGGGACACCGGCGTCCTCAAGAACAGCCGTTTTTCCGGGCTGATCGGGAACGCCTATTACCTGATGCCGGAGATCATCGCCCACCGGGTCAAGGTCTTGGCGGGAACCCTGGCCCCGGGGGACCGGGTCGACGTTCGGGCCGACATCGCCCGCCGGAGGGCCATCTCCGGGAACCACACCGCGACCCACCTCCTCCATGCGGCCCTGCGCCAGGTCCTGGGGGACCACGTCAAGCAGGCCGGGTCTCTCGTCTCGGACAAGCGGCTGAGGTTCGATTTCTCCCACTTTGGGGCCATGAGGCCCGAAGAGGTCCGTAAGGTCGAGGACCTGGTCAACGAGAAGATCCGGGAGGACATCGACGTCACGACGCGCGTCACTTCCCTCGAAGAGGGCGTCCGGGAGGGGGCGATGGCCATCTTCGAGGAAAAATACAGCGAGACCGTCCGGTTGGTCCGGGTCGGCGACTTCAGCAAGGAGCTCTGCGGGGGGATCCACGTCCAGTCCTCCGGAGAGATCGGGATGTTCAAGATCCTTTCGGAATCGAGCGTCGCGGCAGGCATGCGCCGGATCGAGGCGGTGACCGGCGAAGAGGCCTTCCGCCACGTGCAGGAGCTCGAGGATCTGATGACGGGCGTGGAGCAGGGGCTCGGCGTCCCGAGGAGGGAGGTTGCGGCCCGGATCGAAAAACTCCGGGCGTCCCTCGAAGAGGCCGAAAAGGAGGTCCGGGCCCTGCGCCGGAAGCTGGCCCGGGAACAGTTCGGGGACGCGGGGGACGGCGTTCGTACCGTCATGGGGATCCCGGTTTTGGTCCGGAAGGCCGAGGGCCTCGACATGAACGAGCTCAGGGACCTTTCCGATTCGCTGAGGCAGAAGGTCGGCTCGGGGGTCGTCATCCTCGGCTCCGCCCGGGGGGACAAGGTCTTCCTGGTCGTTTCGGTCTCCAAAGACCTGACGCAAAGGGTCCAGGCGGGAGCCGTCATCAAGGAACTTGCCCCTCTCGTCGGGGGCGGAGGCGGCGGCCGGCCGGATTTCGCCCAGGCAGGGGGGACGAACCCCGCGGCCTTGGACGACGCGCTCGCCGGAAGCCCCGCGATCGTCGAAAAGTTAGCCCGGGTCTAACCCCTGAAAATCACCCCCGGGGGGGATTGCCAAATAAACGACAATTTGGCATGATAAGGTCAAGGGACCCATGAACAGATCGCGCATCGCCGGTATCTTCCTCCTTGCCGCGGGCCTGTCCTTGCCGCTTTCGGCCATCCCACAGGACCCGGCGCGGAAGACCTACGACCCTGTGGTCCGAAAGGTAGCGAAGCGCCACGGCATCGAGCCGGAGCTCATTCACGCCATCATCCGGGCCGAATCCAACTACGAGAGCACCGCCGTATCGCCGAAGGGCGCCCGGGGGCTCATGCAGCTCATGCCGGCCACCGCCAAGGCCTACGGTGTCAGCGACTATTACGACCCCGAGGAGAACATCGAGGGGGGCACGAAATACCTGAAAGACCTGATCAAGCTTTATGCAGGGAAGACCGGCCTCGTCCTTGCCGCCTACAACGCCGGTCAAGAGGCGGTCAAAAGATACAAAGGCATCCCGCCCTATCCTGAGACCCGGGACTACATCAAACGGATCCAGTCGGGTTACAAGAACGCGAATATCCGGACCCGGACGGTCATCTACAAGTATTACGACGGCGACGGGAAGCTCGTCCTCACCAACGACCCGCGCCTCTACGCCCTGAACAAGGCCAAGTAGGCCGTCCAATCACCGCCGGGGACGTCGAGGAATCCGAGGCGTTCAGCTGCGAGG
>Ga0315276_10002708_pt1 | contig 16257 bp, 13 predicted proteins | sample YL17G05_0_MG_FD_204542 | JGI IMG/M metagenome (GOLD analysis project Ga0315276, IMG submission 204542) | Sediment microbial communities from Yellowstone Lake, YNP, Wyoming, USA - YL17G05_0 | ecosystem: Environmental > Aquatic > Freshwater > Lake > Sediment | place: USA: Wyoming | collected... | reverse complement strand
TGACAGAGCGGGGGCCGCATGCTATCCTGCCGGGCCTTCCGACCCGCATGCGGCCCGCCGCGAGAGGAGCCGGGGATGGTGACCCGACCGCCAGAACGCAGGTTTTTCGTGCTCTTCACGGGTTTCTGGCTGCCCGTGCTGGCCTACGTCACCGTCATCTTCGCCCTCAGCTCGCAGCAGCACCTGCAGTCGCCGATCCGCTTCCTGAACGCGGACAAGGTCCTGCACGCGGGCGAGTACCTGCTGCTCGGGCTCCTGCTGGTGCGGGCCTTGCGCGCGACCCTGCGGGTGGGCCGGCCGCTCTTCGCGGCCATGATCGCGATCGGCATCGTGGTGACGGTGGGCACGGCGGACGAGTTCCTCCAGTCCTTCATTCCCGGGCGGCAGAGCGATATCCTCGACCTGCTGGCCGATGCGCTGGGCGGGGCGATCGCCCAGCTCGTCTACGTGACGTTCGTGAGGAGTTGACCCATGGCGCCCAGGTTCCAGGCTCCCCGTGGCACCCGCGACCTGCTGCCCGCCGATCTCGGCCGCTGGCAGTGGGCCGAGGCGCAGGCCCGCGGCGTGCTCGAGCGCTACGGCTACGGCGAGATCCGCACGCCGCTGTTCGAGGACTTCGAGCTCTTCGCCCGCACCGCGGGCGAGTCGAGCGACGTCGTGCAGAAGGAGATGTACCGCTTCAAGGACCTCGGGGACCGCGACCTGGCGCTCCGGCCCGAGTTCACCGCGGGCGTGATGCGCGCCTTCCTCGAGCGCGGGCTCGGCGGGCGCACGCGCATCCACCGGCTGTGGAGCACGGGGCCGGTGTTCCGCTACGGGCGGCCGCAGAAGGGCCGCTACCGGCAGTTCTCGCAGGTCAACTGCGAGCTGGTGGGCTCGCCCGCGCCCGGCGCGGACGTGGAGATGATCACGCTCTTCGTGGACCTCTACGAGGCCTGGGGCTTCCGGGACCTGACCGTGGTCCTGAACAGCGTCGGCCAGCCGGCTTCGCGCCGCGCCTACGGCGACCGGCTGCGCGCGTGGCTCGCGCCGGTGCACGGGCGGCTGGGCGCCGACTCGCAGCAGCGTCTGATCGCGAACCCGCTGCGGGTGCTCGACACCAAGGACGAGGGCGACCTGGCGCTGTTCCGCGAGCTCGGCGCCGTGCCGCGCATGCTGGATGCCATCGACGAGGCCGACCGCGCCCACTGGGAGGCCGTGCTCGCCGGGCTCGAGGCGGTCGGGGTCGCCTACGAGGTGGACCACGGCCTGGTGCGCGGGCTCGACTACTACACCCGCACCGCCTTCGAGGTGCACGACCGCTCGCTGGGCGCCCAGAGCGCGCTGGGCGGCGGCGGGCGCTACGACGGGCTCATCGCGGAGCTGGGCGGCCCGCCCACGCCGGGCGTGGGTTTCGCCATCGGGCTCGACCGCGCCCTGCTGGTGCTGGAGGAGCGTGGCACCGCGGCGCCGGCCCCGCCCGCGGGCATCTACCTCGCGGCGATGGAGGCCACGCACGGCGCGGCCCTCGCGCTGGCGCGTGAGCTGAGGCGCCGGCTCGTCGTGGAGCTCGACGTCGAGGCGCGCGGCTTCGGCGCCCAGATGAAGGCGGCCGGCAAGAGCGGGGCGCGGCTGCTGGTCATCGTCGGCGAGGAGGAGTGGAAGCGCGGCGAGGTGGTCGTGAAGGACCTGGCGAGCGGCGCGCAGGAGACGCTCGGGCGCCCGGGCCTCGAGGAGGCGCTCGGCGCGCGGCTGGCGCAGGCGCCACCACCCGCGCGCGGCGGCGCGAAAGGGACGGAAGAACCATGACGGAGCCTCAAGGCATCGTGCTCGAAGATCTCGGCGGGTGGCGCCGGTCGCACACCTGCGGCGAGCTGCGGCGCTCCGACGCGGGCGCTTCCGTCACGCTGATGGGCTGGGTGCACCGCGTGCGCGACCACGGCGGCGTGCTGTTCGTGGACCTGCGCGACCGGCACGGTCTCACCCAGGTGGTCTTCCGCCCCGAAACGGGCGGCGCGGCACTGCTCGAGCGCGCCACGCGCCTGGGGCTCGAGTACGTGATCGCGGTGCGGGGTCTCGTGGCCGAGCGCCCGGCGGAGGCCCGCAACGCCGAGCTGCCGACCGGCGAGGTCGAGTTGGACGTGCGCGAACTGAAGCTGCTGGCCGCGGCCGACCCGCTGCCGGTGCTGCCGAGCTCCGAGATCCTCGCAAACGAGGACCTGCGCCTCAAGTACCGTTACCTCGACCTGCGCCGGCCCGAGTTGTCGCGGGTGCTGGCCTTGCGCCACCGGGCGGCGCAGGCCGCGCGGGCGCACCTCTCGGGCGCGGGCTTCCTCGAGGTCGAGACCCCGCTGCTGGTCAAGCAGACGCCCGAGGGCGCGCGCGACTACGTCGTGCCGAGCCGCGTGCACCCGGGCAGGTTCTACGCCCTGCCGCAGTCGCCGCAGCTCTACAAGCAGACGCTGATGATCGCCGGGGTGGACCGCTACTTCCAGCTGGCGCGCTGCCTGCGCGACGAGGACCTGCGGGCGGACCGCCAGCCCGAGCACACCCAGATCGACCTCGAGCTGTCCTTCGTGGACGAGGAGCAGGTGTTCGAAGCGGTCGAGGGCCTGTTCGTCGCGCTGTGGCAGGACGTGCTCGGCATCGAGGTCCCGCGGCCGTTCCTGCGGATGACCTTCCGCGAGGCGATGGGCCGCTACGGGAGCGACAAGCCCGACCTGCGCTTCGGCCTCGAGTTCCACGACGTGACCGCGATCCTGGCGCGCTCGCCGCGCAACGTGGTCGCCGGCCCGGCGCAGGCCGCGGGCGGCACCGGCGTGGCGCTGACGATCCCGGGCGGCGCCGGGATCTCCGGCAGCCAGCTGCGCAGGTACGAGGAGGCCGTGAAGGCGGCGGGTGCGGCGGGCCTGGGGTTCCTGAAGGTCCTGCCCGCCGAGCGCGCGAAGGCCGAGGCGGTCTTCCCGGGCGCGCTGCTCGATGAGCTGTTCGCGGCCGCGGAGGCGGGGGCGGGGGACGCGGTCCTCTACACCTCGGGCCCGTGGGAGCCCACGCTCAAGGCGCTGGGCGCGCTGCGCACGCAGCTCGGCCAGCCGCTGGTCAAGGGGAAGGAGCGCGAGTGGCGCTTCCTCTGGGTCCGCGACTTCCCGCTCTTCGAGTGGGACGCGCAGGCGGGCCGCTGGGCGCCGCGCCACCACATGTTCACCATGCCCAAGCCCGAGCACCTGGCGTTCCTCGAGAGCGATCCGGGCAGCGTCTACGCCACGCTCTACGACCTGGTCCTGAACGGGACCGAGCTGGGCTCGGGTTCGATGCGCATCCACCGGCCCGACATCCAGGAGCGCGTGATGAAGGTGGTGGGGCTCTCCCGCGAGCAGGCGTACGCCAAGTTCGGCTTCCTGCTCGAGGCCTACCGCTACGCCGCGCCGCCGCACGGCGGCATCGGGCTGGGCTTTGACCGTATCGTCATGCTCATGGCCGGGCGCGACAACATCCGCGACACCATCGCCTTCCCCAAGACCACCACCGCCGCGAGCCTGATGGACGGCTGCCCGAGCGAGGTGGAGCCGGAGATCTGGAAGGAGCTGCACCTCCGGCCGGAGGAGTAGCGGCGGGGCGCGGAACCAGCGGCCACTCCCGGGCTCGCCGGGCCCGGGCCTGCGCGCTTCGCCGGCGCCGGTTCGCGGATCCTCCGCCGGGGGCGGGGTTCTAACTCTTCAGAAGATCCCAAAGCCCCGGCCGGTTCGCGGCCGGTGGCACGGGGGAGACAGGAGGGTGTGGTGAAGCCGAACGTGGGCAGTCTGGACAAGGCCGTGCGCATCGTGGCCGGACTCGTGCTGGTGAGCCTGGTCTTCGTGGGACCCCGCACCCCGTGGGGCTGGATCGGGATCGTCCCGCTCATCACCGGGTTCATCGGGTTCTGCCCGCTGTACGTCCCATTTCGCAGCGACACGCGGAAGAAAAGCTGACCGGGCGCCGAGGCGCCGTCACCGTGCCTACTTCTGCGCCAGGCCGAAGGCCATCAGGGCGCTGATGAGCACGGCCATCAGGCTCTCGCCCGCAATCAGGCCCGAGGCGACGGGCACCACGTAGTCCTCGGCCGCCCGGCGCCGGACCTTCTCGAACAGGAACGCGAGCAGCGCGCCGGCGAACATCGAGACCGAGATGGAGCCGGGCATGACGCAGGCGAGGCCCAGGCCCATGGGCGAGGGGATCCAGGCCTTCGCCCGCGGGAACGCCCGCTCGAGCAGCGGCAGCACGAGCCCCAGCGCGGCGCCGGCGAGCGCGCCCGCGCGGGCCGTCGGGTGCAGGGACGTCAGGCCGTGCGAGAGCAGCTCGGCCACGCCCTTCCAGACCACCGCCATGGAGGCCGGGAAGCGCTCGCCACCCAGCGCCGCCGCGTTCGGCACGAGCAGCGCCCAGGCCAGCCCCACGACCAGCGCGCCGGGGAGGATGCCGGCGAGCTGCGCGAGGAACTGCTGGCGCGCGTTCGCGCCCAGCAGGTAGCCGCTCTTCAGGTCGGTCAGCAGGTCGGCCGCGCAGCCCGAGGCGTTGGCCGTGACCGAGGCGGTCATCAGGTTGGCGGTCATGTCCTGGGGCGCGAGCACGCCGTAGGTCAGCTGCGTCACCTTGCCGAGCGCGCCGGTCGGCGTGGTGTCGGTCTCGCCCGTGGCGCGGCAGGCCACCACGCTCAGCACGAAGGTGAGCAGCACCGCGATCACGCCCAGTACCACCGGGATGTGCCAGATGAGGCGCTGCATCGCCACCACGCCCACCAGGCCGAACAGGAACAGGCCGAGGAACCAGGAGGTCGGGACCTCGATGGCGGCGAGCGGATCGTCCGGGGCGGTCCGGCGCCGCGGCGCGAACCCCGAGAAGGCGCGGCCGATGGTTCGCCAGCCGAAGGCCAGCGCGACCAGGCTCGAGACCACCATGACCGGGACCCCCGTCCACAGACTCCAGCGGGTGATGTCGCCGAAGCCGACGCCGCGGGCGGGGTCGGCGGCGGTGATGATGCCCGCGCGCGCCATCAGGGGGGCGAGCACGAGGTAGTTCACGAGCGCGCCCAGGAGCAGGCTCCAGCCCACGCGGAAGCCGATCAGCGCGCCGGCCCCGAGCGTGATGAGTCCCATGTCCCAGCGCAGGCTGAGCCCCGCGAGCGGGATGCCGGAGACGCTCAGGTTGCCGAAGGGGAGCGCGGCCGGCAGGTTCCAGGGCATGAACGTGAAGGTGGCGTCGCGCAGCCAGGCCACGGCCGCGCCCAGCAGCCCGGCGAGCCCCAGCGCGCGCCCCTTGAGCAGCGCCGCGCCGCCGCGCGAGTGCAGGCTGCGCAGCGTCTCGGCGGCGGCCGTGCCGCTGGGGAACTTGAGCTGCTCGAGGTTGATCATCTGGCGCTTCAGGGGCACGGCCATGGCCACGCCGATGACCGCCAGGAACACGTTCCAGCCGAGCAGCGTCCAGAAGCCCATCTGCCGGCCGGTGATCATGAGCATGGCCGCGATGGCCGAGGCCATGGTGCCGCCCACCGAGAAGCCGGCCGCGTTGGCGGTGGACTGCATGCAGTTGTTCTCGAGGATGCTGAAGTCGCTGCGCACCACGCCGGGCATCAGCACGCGCAGGCCGCGCCAGATGGAGTACGAGAGGATGCAGGCGGTGATGGCCACGCCCGAGGTCCAGCCGATCTTGAGCGCGACGTAGAGGTTGGTGAGCGCCATGACGCCGCCCAGCAGCGCGCCCATCGTGACCGCGCGCACCGTGAGCTGGGGCAGCCGGTCGCCCGCGCCCCGGTAGACCGTCTCGTACCACTCGCGCTCGATCTCCCCGGCGGAGCGGGCGCGACCGTCGGGCGAGTGAGTTGGGATCCCGGTCAGCGGGCTCGGCGCCGGGGCATCCCGGGGTGCGCTCTTCTCCGTCACGGCCATGCAGTCCCTCCCTGGGCGGACCGCGCGAGACTAGGTCCCCGCGCCCGGCTTCGCCAGCCAGCGGCGACTCAGAGCGCGGACCGCGGCCACGATCCCGCCTGAGCCATAGATGATGACGAAGGAGTCCAGCGGCAGACGGAACCGCACCTTGGACAGGATGATGGCGTGTACCATCGAATAGGTGAGGAAGAGGAGCAGGACGAGGAGCGCCACCCGGCTCCTGGGCAGGGAGACGAAGAGCCACACCAGGGCGAAGGGCAGGAGCAGCCCGTAGGAGAGGAGGCTGGCGAGCTTCTCGAGACTCAGGCGCGGCCGGTCCTCGGTCATCGGTCGAGGGTAAAGGGCCCAGAGCTCCACTGACTTGCTCAGCGAGAGACGCAGGAAGCGGGGGACGTCGGCCGCGATGTATTCGAGAGCCTGGCGGGTGAACGCGGAATCCCGTGTCACCTCGTTGCCCGGGAGGGACCAGAAGCGCGCGGCCTCTTCCTCCATTCCCGGCACCTCCTCCATCCCCGGCACTTCGGCCCGGTTCCCGGTCGAGGCCTCCACGCCCGGGTGGTTGCCGAGCCAGAGGTTGTATCCGCCATTGGTGGAGACCAGCACGGGGTGCCCGAACACCCGTTGGTTGCGGACCATCCAGGCGCCGACGATGACGACGACCGGAAGCAGGCAGGCGAGCGCGAGCCGGAGGCTTCGCCAACGGCTGCGACGGGCCGTGCCGTCACGGTTCCAGGCCATCCACAGGGCGAACAGCAGGAACACCGGCAGGGCGGAACCGGCGACCAGGGTGGCCCATGCCCCCAGGAGGCCGGCGCCGAGCGCCGCCCGTGCCGAGCTCCGTTCCACCGCCACGAGCACCAGGAGGACGCCGCCGGCGATCAAGGCGATCTGCAGGGTGACCGGCAGGTCGGCGCCCGCCGAATAGACGAACAGTGGATACAGCGCGGTCGCCAGCGCGGCCAGCCAGGCTCCGCTGCGGTCCAGGACCCGCCTGGCGATGCGGTGGACCACGGCGACCGTGCCAGCGCCGATCAGACACTGGACCACGCGCACGGCGACGATGTTCACGCCGAAGAGGCTGTAGATCGCGGCCAGGAAGAGCGGGTAGCCCGGAGGCCAGTAGGCCGTCGGACGGCCTCGATCATTCAGGTAGGAGCCGTGCTCGATGAGCCCCGTGGCCAGGCGGGAGTAGTGCTCGCCATCGAACCAGAAGCTCCTCGGTTGCAGGGTGAGGACGTAGGCGAGGCGGATGAGAAGCGCCAGCAGGCAGATCAGCGCCAGAACGACGAACTCCCGGTCGTGGCCGGATCTGCCGGGTCCCGATGGCGGTGACGATGACCGCCGTGCGCCCGCCCTCGAGCTGCCGATGTCCTCTTCCATCTGACTCCATCCTGTCCTGCAGGGCTTCGCCTGACCGGACAATGGTGCCGGAAGCAGGTTCCCGGGCGATCACCTTACGGGCGTATTCCCGCCACGGGGCCGCCGGTCTTGACGAAGAGATAGACCGGCAGCTTGGGGAACCGCCACCCTCGCTCCAGGGTCATGGTGTCGCGGCAGACCCGCAGGAACCGGTCATCCCGGTCGATCCACCAACTCTGGCACTGGACGATCCAGACGCGCCGCCTGCCGCCGGTGTTCGCGCGGAGCCAGGCGCCTGCAGACCGCTCGTCGGTGAAGGCGCTCTGGCCGGGCACCATGAATGCCATCGAGTCCGGGACATAGTATCTCAGGGGGTAGTCCAGGGCGTACACCACCACGGCGTCGCCGGGGCCGGCCTCGCGGGTGAGCAATCGTCCGGCCGCCCGGGCGTCGGGCCGCCAGTGCTCGCGGTCCGTGAAGTACCGGTAATCCGAATAGCCCGAGCAGAGCACGATGGCGGCCAGGACCAGGATCCGCAGCGTCCGCGCCCTGATCGAGCTCACGCCGATCGCGAGCAGGGTCAGGTAGGGGGCGAACGAGAGAAGAGCGTAGCGCGAATTGGGGGCCTTCAGGTTCAGCACCGAGAGCCCCGCCATCAGGAGGATCGGCAGGGCGAGCCAGGGCAGCAGCAGCGAACGGACGGAGGCCCCGGCCCTGCGGAATCCGTGGAAGGCGGTGAGCGCAAAGAGCGCCGCCGCGGGAATGAGATACCACAGGTGAGGAATCACGGCTCTGAACCGGTGGAGCTTGAGCTCGTCGACGGAGGGCCCGAGAGTCATTCCCAGGGAGAAGTCATAGAGGGTGAACGGGATGCTGAGGACTCCGGGGGGGGACTCGCCCTTGGCTGCCGGCACGTCGCTGCCGGCCGCCGGAACGCCCAGGTGCAGCGGCGCGGTCGTGGCCGCGCCCCGGATGATCCAGGGCGACAGGATGACCGCAGAGAGCGAGGCCAGGAGCAGGAATCGCCGCACGGGGTATCGCAGCCGCCGGCCCACGGTCAGCACGTAGATGCCGTCCAGGACGAGCAGGAAGAACCCCGAGAGATTCGCGAGGCAGGTCGCCGCGATCGTCAGGACTGCCACGAGGAAGCTCGCGCGCGTGCGCCGTTCGAGCTCGTTCAGGAACGCGGGGACGGCGAGGAGGCCCGTGACGAAGAGCAGTACGTAGTTCCTCGCTTCCTGGCTGTACCACAGATAGAAAGGCGAACACGCCAGGATGACGAGGGCGATCATCCCCACGGTCCGTCCGGCCAGTCGCAGCGTCATCCGGTAGAAGAGCAGTAGCCCGGCCGAGCCGAGAAGTGCCGAGAGGATCCGAATCTGGGTCTCGGTGTGCCCGACGACGTGCATCCAGCCTCGGAGGAGCACGAGGTAGAGCGGGCCGTGTGCATTGAAGATGGTATCCGTGAGACTGGTGCCGGCTTCTCCCCGGGCGGTGGTGACGGAGTGGATCTCGTCACTCCAGAAGCTCTGTTGCCCCAGCGCGAGGAAGCGAATCGCGATGCCGGCCGCAAGGATGCACAGGACGGCGAAGTCCCGGCGGCCCGGTTTCCACGAACCCGGGGGAACGCCGTCCGGGCCAGGAGCCGTGGCATTCACTTGAGAACCTCCCCCGCGAGCCGGATCATCCTGGCCACGACCCTGGGTTGATTCGCGGCGATGGTCGCCAGGGAGACGGGCCCCGTGTGGCTGATCATCCCCAGGGCATACTGAGCCAGGAGCAGGAGATTCCAGACCGAGAAACCGAAGAACGCCAGCGGGGCGAGGAGCCTCGGTCCCGTGCCGGCGGCGGGTGCTCCGAGGCTTCCACGCTGGCGCGGGGTCCGATGCGCCAGCGCCAGGCGAAGGTCGTCAAGCAACACCGCGAAGCCCAGGGCGAAGAGCGGTGTCGCACTCACCATCCGTCGCATGCCGAATGAAGCTCCGCCCCACCAGTCCCGCACGGTGCAGTTGGACGCCACCAGCAGGAGGAGGGCTGCCAGAGCGATCCCGGCGAGTTCACGATCCCGGCGGAACAAGCGGAAGAGGCCGGCCACCGCGAGCAGGGCGACCGGCGTCCAGACGAAGAGCCCGTGCCTGGAGGAGAACAGGGTTCCCCACAATCCGCCGGGGGTGAAGCCGATCAAGTCCACGGGATGCCTGACCCAGGGCCGGCCGTGGAAGTACTGCCAGACACAGAATTGAGGCGATGCCGTCAGGATGAAGCCCAGACCCGCCGCCGAGGCGCACGCGAGCAGGCGCCGGACCGAAGCCCCCGCGCGGCGGGTCCCGTCTCCCCTGAGCAGCCGGGACGCCTCGACCGCGAACACCGGGATGGCGAGCACCACGTCGTTCCAGTGCGCGAGGAAGAGGACCCCGGCGAGCAGACCCCAGCGAAACCACGTCGCCGCCCGCTCCGCGCGGCGCGTCCTCCACCAGTACAGGAAGAACGCTCCCGAGGTGAACGCCGTGAGGGCGTGACTGTAGCTGGGGGCCAGGTAGAGATAGTAGACGAGGGGCGTGGCCCAGGCCATGGTCAGGACAGACCAGAATGCCTCCCGGCGTGGTGCCGCGAGGGCGGTGAATCGATACGCGAGCAGGAGCCCGGCAGCTCCGAACGCAAGTGAACTCAGTGCGATCGCGAGATAGTAGAGTCCGCCGTACCCGTCCGCGCGTTCCGCAGAGCCTGGGGTCCCGCGCAGGAGCATCAGCCCGTGCGCCGTGAGGTATGCGGGAGCCCAGGCGATCGGCGGGCCGATGCTGAAGTAGGAGGGGACCCGTCCGGTGACCGGATCAGGCCGCGGCGCATGGAAGGTCGGATCGATGCCGGGCCGGTGCGAGCTCCGGGAAAGGAATATAGCGGGCAGGCCCCAGGCGTCGGCCTGGATGTGGCCGGCCAGGTGCTCGAGCTCATCGGAGAGGCCGAGGTTCCGCTCCACGACGGCCGAGCGAAGGCACGCGACGTACGCGATGCCGTCGCCATGGACCCAGAACGTGAGCAGGAACGGTGCGGCCGAGAAGAGGCAGAGCAGGATCATCCATTCCGGACGCGTCAGGAGAGATCTCGCCGTCGAAGGACGGTTCTCCCCAGCGGGTTCGCTCTGCTTCATGGGCTCGCGCTCCGGCTCCGGCGATCGATCGATCCGCGATCCAGGACGAAGAATCCCCTGCTCGGGTGGCGAGTGTATCACCAGGCAGGGGATTCCGTGACCGCGCGGGCATCGAGGGCGTCATCCTGAAGCAGGGGGGGCGCCGGACCGCGCCCCCCCGCTCCCCGTTCTTCCGATTCTCAGCGCTTGTGGAGACTCACGCCGCCCGAGCCGGTATCCACCTTGATGCGGCCGCGGCCGTCGCCGATCGTGCCCCGGAGGTAGCCGTGGTCCTTGCTCGTGAGGGTCATGGGGTAGTCGGACTCGATGTGGCCGCTGCCGGTCTCGAGTTCGACCTCGGCGCCGAGGCCGGCGGGACCCACGATGGTCACGCCGCCCGAGCCGGTGTCCACGAGCAGCGAGCGCGGCGCACTCAGGAGCCCCACGCGGACGCCGCCGCTGCCGGTGTCGATGCTGATGCTGCCGGAGCGCACGTCTTCGAGTCCCACGCTGCCGGAGCCCGTGTCCACGATCAGATCCTCGGCCTCGACGTTGCGGCCCGTGACCCCGCCCGAACCGGTGTCCACCTTCAGCCGGCTGCCGCTCAGGTCCGAGAGCTCGACCCCGCCCGAGCCCGTGTCCACGGAGATGTCCCCCCGGTTCCCGCGCAGCGCCACGCTGCCCGAACCGGTGTCCACGATGAGCGAGCCGGCCGTGTCCTCGGCCTTGACCGAGGCCGCCGCCACGTCGAGGGTCAGGTCGCCGTCCACGCCCAGCGCCACGACCTCGCCCACGCCGAGCCGGAACGTGGTCCGGCAGCCGCGCGGCAGTCTCAGCTCGACGTCGGCCCAGGCGCGCAGGCCGGCGCCCGAGCCCGCGATGGTCACGCGGTGGCCGCTGAGGGGGAAGCCCCCTCCGTGTCCGAGGCAGCCGTCGGTGCCCACGGTGAGGGTCGTGCTCCCCCAGCCGTGCAACGTGCTCCAGGGCTTCGTCCGCGAGTAGACCACGCGACGGCCGGGGAAGATCACGTGCAGGCGGGATTCGCCGCCCCGCTCGCTCTGCTCGACGCGCAGCCGGGCCGCGTCCGGGCCGCCACGGGTCACGAGGACCTCGGCGCGCGTGCCGGTGCCCTGGACGATGCGCACCGCGCCCGCGAGGTCGCAGATCTCGATGTGCTGGCCGGGCAGCACGAAGCGCTCGGTGGCCGGCTGGGCGCACGCCGCCATGGCCAGGAACGAGGCGTTGGCGAGGAGGGCGAAGAGCGCGATCGTCAGCGCGCTGGCGATGGCGAAGGCGATGACGAGGGCGCTGCGGCCCGCGCCGCTCTGGCGCAGGGGCAGGGTCAGGACGGACGGTCTCATGGGCGGCTCCTTCAGGGTCCGGGTGGGGCGCAAACGGCCGCCCGGTCATTCTTGGTTACGCAACGGGGGCGCGGATGGTTTCGGGGCTTCCTCCGCCTCTGACACCGCCGGGGGAGGAATGGTTGGGAGCCAGGCGTCGTGGCGGCCCGGCAACCTGCGGCCGGCGACGGACGTAGAGTGGGGGGGGGCCCGGGCGGGGCCCGGCTCATCCCTGCCTTCCGGTTCGCCTCCGCTTGGCCGTCCTGTCTTCCAACCTTCTGCCCGGCCGGGCCGTCGAAGAGGTTGCATGGAGCGTCGCCCCGGGTGACCAGTGCCAGTGGAGTGCCAGAGGTGGCCCCGGTGGCCACCGATCTCCAAGATGCCGCGCTGGCCGCGGCCGGGGACACCCGTGCGTTCGAGCGGCTCTACCGCGCCCACGTGGCGCGCATCCACGGTCTCGTCCGGCGGATGCTGGGTTCGGATGAAGCGACGGAGGTCACACAGGACGTGTTCGTGAGAGCCTGGCAGAAGATCGGGAGCTTCCGGGGCGAGGCCGCCTTCGGGACCTGGCTCCATCGGGTGGCGGTGAACGTGGTGCTCACGCGCCGGGCCCAACTCGGCACCCGCCGCAGCCGCTTCATCGCGGAGGAGCAGGTGCTGGAGAACCTGCCCGCCCGCCCGGGCGAGCGCGACTTCAGTCTCGACTTCGAGAGCGCCATCGCCCGCCTGCCCGAGGGGGCGCGGCACATCTTCGTCCTGCATGACGTCGAGGGCTACCGCCACGAGGAGATCGCCGGGTTGCTCGGCGTCACCTCGGGCACGACCAAGGCCCAGCTCCACCGCGCGCGCATGCTGTTGCGCGGACACCTGGGGACCGAGCGATGAACCCGGACCGGGACGCCTGGACCGACCGCCTGTCGGAGTACGTGGACGGCGAGCTGGATCCCGCCGACCGCGCGGCGCTCGATGTGCACCTGCAACTCTGCGAGGGCTGTGCCGGCATGGTCGAGGAGCTGCGCGCGGTGCTCCTGCGCGCCGGGGCGCTCGAGGCAAGCGCGCCCGGGACGGACCTGTGGCCCGCCATCGAGGCGCGGATCGCCGCCCCGCGGAAGGCGCGCGTGTTCGACCTGGGTGGCTGGCGCGGGCGGGAGGCACCCCGCGCGGCGGGGCCCGGCGCAGGGCAACCGCGCCGCTGGAGCTTCACGCTCCCTCAGTTGGCCGCCGCGGCCGTGCTGCTCGTCATGCTCTCGAGCATGACCATGTGGACCGTGCTCTCGCGCCGGCCCGCCGCCGGCCCGCCTCCGTCCGGCCCGTCGGCCCCGGCCGCCGCCATCGTCCAGCCGGCGGGGTTCGAGGCCGCCCGCTACGACGCGGCCATCGCCGACCTCGAGCGCGTGCTGCGCGAGCACCGCAGCAAGCTGGACCCGGCGACGGTCCGCGTCATCGAGCAGAACCTGCTCATCATCGACCAGGCGACCGCACAGGCGCGCAAGGCCCTGGCAGCCGACCCGGCCAACTCGTACCTGAACGGACACCTCGCCGCGCAACTCATGCGCAAGCTGACCCTGCTGCGGCAGGCGACGGCCATCGCCGCCGTCCACGGCTAGGAGATGAAACGATGATCCTTCGATTCGCACTGCTCGCACTGCTCGCACTGCTCGTCTCAAGCGCCGGGGCCTCCGCCGGCCCGGGAGACGCCCCCCGCGTTCCCCGGGTCCCGTCCGTCCGTCCGGCGCCTCCGGCCCGGCCCCACGCCCCGGAAGCGGCGGCGGAGGACGAGCAGGTGGACACCGACACCACGCTGTCCGTGCCCGCGCGGTCCCGGCTCGCGTTGGAGAGCTTCAGCGGCGACATCGTGGTCTCCGGCTGGGACCGGAACACGGTGCGCATCCGGGCCGAGCACGAGCCCCGCACGCGGATCCACCTGGACGTTCGTCCGGCCACGGTCGTCGTGCGCGCGGTCACGCACCTGCGCCTGCCCGACCTCGACAATCGCCGGCATGCGCGGGTCGAGGAGATCGAGATCCCCTCCCGGGTGGACTACCGGCTGACCGTGCCGCGCTGGATGAGCCTCGGGCTCTCGGGGCTCAACTCGTCGATCTCCGTCGAGGGCGTGGAGGGTGATGTGACCGCCGAGGTCGTCAACGGGTCGGTGGTGGTCCGGGGTGGGCGCGGGAGCATCCGTGTCAGTTCCATCAACGGCACGGTGGAGGTCATCGGCGCGCGCGGTTCGGTCGAGGCCTCGTCGGTGAACGAGGGCATCACCCTGCGGGACGTGGAAGGCCGCGTGGGGGCCGAATCCGTCAACGGAGACGTGGAGTTGATCGGGATCGGCTCGGAGGCGGTCGAGGCCAGCACCGTGAGCGGAGACCTGCGCTACGAGGGCGCGCTGCGCGCGGGCGGCTCCTACCGTTTCGAGAGCCACAGCGGCGATCTGACCGTGGCCCTGCCGGAGCGCCCGGACGTGACGGTCTCGGTGGACACCTACAGCGGCGAGTTCGCGTCGAGCTTCCCGCTCCAGTCGAAGTCCACGTTCACGTCGGTGAGGGGGCGCGGGAAGGAATTCGAGTTCACCCTCGGGGACGGCCGCGCCGAAGTGAGCCTGCAATCGTTCTCCGGCCTCATCCGGCTGGTGCGCGCGGGCGAGACCGCCGGGCGCGCGCCCGTGGTCAAGATCCGCAGGGACAAGTGAAGGACGACAGGAGATCCATCATGAAGACCCAGTGCCGCAGTCTCGTGAACCCTTCCCTTCGCAGGCTCTTCGGAGCGCTCGCGGTCGTGGCCGCAACGACGGTGGGGTTCGCCGTGGGCGACGCGCTGGCCGCACCGCAGATGGTGGCGGCCACGATCGCGGGCCACTCCGGACGCGGGACCATGGACTACGACTGGTCCTGGCGGCTGGCGCCGGGCCAGGCCATCGAGATCGAGGGCGTGAACGGAGCGATCCACGCGACCGGAGCTGCCGGGAAGGACGTCGTGGTGCAGGCCAGGAAGCACGCCCGGCGCAGCGACCCCGACCAGGTCACGGTCGAGGTCATCGAGCACGCCGATGGCATCACGCTGTGCGTGCGCTATCCCGACGTGCGGGGCGGCCGGGCCAACACCTGCGCACCGCACGGCCACAGCCACATGAGCACGAACAACAACGACGTGAGCGTGGACTTCGACGTGCAGGTGCCGGCCGGAGTCCGGTTCGTGGGGCGCGCGGTGAACGGGGGGGTGGAGGGCCTGGACCTCGTCGCCGATGCCGAGGCGCACACCGTGAACGGCTCGGTGACGCTCGAGACGCGGGGCCGCGCCGAGGCGACGACGGTGAACGGCTCGGTCCGCGCCCGGCTGGGCTCGATGGGCGTGAGCGAGTCGCTGGACTTCTCGACCGTGAACGGCAGCATCACGCTGGAGCTGCCCGAGGGCGCGGGCGCCGAGGTCACGGCCAGGAACGTGAACGGCGGGATCGAGACCGACTTCCCGGTCATGGTCAGGCGGGCGGGCTTCATGGGCCACCAGCTGCGCGGCACCATCGGCCGCGGCGGGCCGCGGCTCGACCTCTCCACGGTGAACGGCAGCATCCACCTCAGGAAGGCGCGCGGCATCTAGTCCAGAGGACAGGGTGGGGGCCGGAGCCACGCTTCCTGTGCGCTCCGGCCCCGTTCCCATGCCTGGGAACTGCTCTGCCGCACCCGTGGGGCTGCTGATGCCTTGCGCTTCGGTCGTGTACTGTTCCAGCCTGCGTCGGGCATGCCCCAGAGACCCGCGCGCGGGTGCCCCTGGCGGGGCGGTCGCCGGGCGCTCGATCCGGCCGCGCCACACGGCCGCGCCACCGAATGGACTCACCGCGGAGATACTGCCTATAGTTGCCTCTCAGGATCCATCGCCCGTCCGCGCGGCGGAGGAGCCGAGTCCCGTGCCCGAAGGAACCGCAGTGACCGCGATCGATTCTCCCACGGACCCTCGTCGTCCCGGCGTCACCGGCGTGGTCGTCGTCGCACTGCTCATGATGGCCGGGTTCGAGTTGTGGGCGATCCTCACGCTCAATCACGGCGTGCTGCTCTACGCCCTCGATGACACCTACATCCATCTCGGTTTCGCCGCGCGCCTGCACGAGGGGCACTTTGGCATCAACGCCGGCGAGGCCAGCTCGCCTTCGTCGAGCATCCTGTGGCCGTTCCTGCTCGCACCGTTCGGCGGCTCGCTCCAGTTCGAGTGGGTCCCGCTCATCCTCAACCTGCTCGCCGCGCTCGGCACGGCGGTGACGATCCCGCGCCTGTCGGCGCTCGTGCTGGGGCCTGCCGCGAGCGGCCCGGGCGCGCTCTTCCAAGCCGTGCTGGGCGTGCTGCTGCTGGCCCTGTTCAACACCGTCGGGCTGGTCTTCGTGGGCATGGAGCACTCGCTGCAGGTGCTGCTCGCATTGCTCGCGGTGCTGCAACTCTTCGAGGTGGCCGGGGGCGGCCGGCCACGCGCGTGGCTCTGGCCGGTGCTCGTGCTGGGGCCGCTCGTCCGTTACGAGAATCTCGCCCTGACCCTGCCCGCG